>UOEA01000036.1_pt1 | contig 57124 bp, 54 predicted proteins | sample 1988571 | NCBI WGS metagenome assembly UOEA01 (sample SAMEA4712194, study PRJEB27164) | hydrothermal vent metagenome | biome: marine basaltic hydrothermal vent biome; feature: marine hydrothermal vent; material: mineral | place: Pacific Ocean | collected 2011-06-14/2011-07-23 | depth 1689 m | reverse complement strand
TTGTCAGCACATCGCGTACATCAGAAATTAGCGTTATGAATCTAAAGTTCTATCGTACTTCTAAATGCCTCTTTGATTGTCAGCACATCGCGTACATCAGAAATTAGCGTTATGAATCTAAAGTTCTATCGTACTTCTAAATGCCTCTTTGATTGTCAGCACATCGCGTACATCAGAAATTAGCGTTATGAATCTAAAGTTCTGTCTTGTAGTTCGGCGCCTCTTTTGTTATCTGCACGTCGTGGACGTGGCTCTCGCGCAGCCCGGAAGGCGTAAGTCGCACAAAGTTCGCCTTCTTATGAAGCTCTGCCAGACTCTTGCATCCTGTATAACCCATACCCGCTCTGAGCCCGCCTATTAACTGATGGATGCTCGCTGCTAGCGGGCCTTTGTGGGGAACCTTGCCCTCAATGCCTTCGGGAACAAGTTTAAGTTCGCTCTCAACATCTTCCTGGAAGTATCTGTCTTTACTGCCTTTTTTCATAGCTTCGATTGAGCCCATTCCGCGGTACATCTTAAAGGTCCTGCCCTGAAAGAGGATCGTCTCACCGGGGCTTTCCTCTGTGCCCGCAAAGAGCCCGCCCATCATAACCGAGTGCGCGCCGGCTGCCAGGGCCTTTGTAATATCCCCTGAGAACTTAATACCGCCGTCGGCTATAACCGGTACCCCCTTCTTGCTGGCTACGGAGACGGCGTCCATTACGGCCGTCATCTGCGGGACTCCGATACCGGTAACGATCCTTGTCGTACAGATCGAGCCCGGACCGACCCCGACCTTCACCCCGTCTACTCCGGCCTTGATAAGGGCTGCCGTGCCCTCTGCCGTTGCGACATTTCCGGCGATGAGCTGGCATTTCTTAAAGTTCTTCTTGATATCTTTTACCGACTCCAGAACGCCCTTGCTATGGCCGTGCGCGGTATCGAGGACTATACAATCGGCACCCGCGTCGAGCAGAGCCGCTACGCGCTCGTCACGGTCAAAGGAGACGCCTACAGCCGCTCCCACCCGAAGCCTTCCAAGCTTATCTTTACAAGAGTTCGGGAAGGTCGCGCGCTTTTCAATATCGGTCATGGTAATAAGCCCCTTCAGCCTCTTCTTTGAATCGACTACCGGGAGCTTTTCTATTCTATGGTCGTTAAGTATCTGCTTGGCCTTCTCTATCGAGGTCCTCGGCGCTGCCGTTATAACTTCCTTTGTCATTATCTCGCTTATCTTACGTCCGCTATCGGACTCAAAGCGGATATCCCTGTTTGTGACTATCCCCACCAGAATGCCGTTCTTTAAGACAGGAAAGCCGGATATCTGCTCTTCTCTCATAATGGCAAGGGCGTCTCCCACCTTATCGTTCGGGGCGAGGGTACGGGGATTCAGGATAACGACCGACTCGTACTTCTTTACCTTATCTACCTGAGCTGCCTGCTCTGCTACGGTAAGGTTTTTATGGATCATCCCTATACCACCGTGCAGCGCGATATTTATCGCCATCCGCGACTCGGTAACACAGTCCATCGCAGCGCTTACGAGAGGGATATTAAGCTTTATCTCTCTGGTAAGCATGGTAGAGACGTCTACGTCTCTCGGCAATACGGTAGAATAAGCCGGTACCAGCAGGACATCGTCAAAGGTAAGACCCGATTTTATTTTAATCTCCTTCATTTCAAAAGACCTCCTCCTGCTTTTCTTCTCTCTGGCGGGCTGTGAGTAAAAGACCCTCTAGCAGCCCTGCGTCACTTACCTTGACTGTTAAAAAACCGAATACGTACATAACGCTGAGTACTATAAGAATACCTGGTATTATAAGGTCTTCCCTGCCATTTTCAAGTGAAAGTATGTATTTTCTATCATTAAGGCTAAGCCCGGAGATCCTAGCGTATAATGCCTGAAGCGTCAAACGGTCAACGTCGTGATTATTAATACGCGCGCTGTCGTAGGTCTCTAACTCCAGATCAATGGCCGCGATAGTTGTAAACGTCCCTGCCGTCCCTATAAACTCGACGGTATCAAAGACAGAGTCCTCAAGATGGTTCAGACCGCTCTCCCTGATCGACTTTTTAAGCCCCTCGATGCTAACCCTTATTTCATTTTCCATGCCCGAAAGCTCGCCGCGCGTCGGAGGGTCGCTGCGCTGATAATCCTCGCTAAGGTGCACGACCCCCATCTCCAGGCTCTCGGAGTAGAGTATTACGCCGTCCTCTACGACTATGAACTCCGTGCTGCCCCCGCCTATATCCACTATAAGACTAACAGGCTTATCAGTACGAATAACAGAGTTAACGCCGGCTACCGAGAGAGCTGCTTCCTCTGTGCCGTCGATAACTTCTATATCAATCGCCGCGCGCCTTCGGGCCTCACCGATAAACCATAGTTTATTTACGGCCCTCCTGACAACGCTCGTGGCTACCGCCCTCTCCAGCCGTGCATTGTGCTTATCTATAACACCGCGAAAGCCCTCAAGGGCCTTTAAAGCACGCTCTGCAGCAACGCCGGCTATGCCAGCCTCGTCGGTATAACCGCCGCCAAGCCTTGCTACCACACGCACGTAACAGACCGGCTTGAGCGTACCGTCCTCTTCCCTCTCGGCAATAAAGAGACGTAAGGTATTGGTGCCGATATCAATAGATGCAACGACCGTCACGAGTCACCACCTTCTTGAGTGCGGTAGTTCTTTACGTAACCCATATAATTCTCGGACGACTTCAGAATACGCGCGACCTCTGCGGCCTCTAATTTTCTTGCGACCTTTGCCGGCATACCAAGGACCAGGCTTCCGGGCGGGATAACGGTATTTTCAGTTACAAGCGCACCGGCTCCGACCAGTGAATCCTCGCCTATGACCGCACCGTCGAGGATTATAGCGCCCATGCCGATCAGGCACCTGTCCCCTACCGTACAGCCGTGCAGCGTAACACTGTGCCCTATCGTAACATCGCTGCCTATGATCAGGGGATGCGTATTATTGGTCACATGCAGTACAGAGTTATCCTGCACATTTGTCCGCTCGCCTATCCGTATATAATTTACGTCTCCCCTGACGACGACGTTAAACCAGAGGCTCGAGTCGGCTCCGATCACGCTATCGCCTATAACCACAGAGCTCTCTACCATAAAGACCGAGCTATCGATAGTAGGAGAAATACCTTTATATGAAAGAGTACTGCTCAAGAAAAAGAACCTCCTTAAGACACCCATCGGTGACAAGGGCAACCATCAGCAACAGAAACAACCCAACAAGAACAATTAACAGACTACCAACAGCAAGTAGCAGATCGTCAGCAACGGAGACAGACCTCCGGCGACGGGTCGCAGTTCGTCAAAAACTAATTCTTAATCTAAAAAAATACCAGAAAACGGCGTTTTATGCAAACACTTAAAGGCTACGTGCATTGCTTAATAGTAAGCTTAAGTACCTTTTTAGTGGCACTGGTAACCGGGGCGAGGCCACTGCGCCGCAGTCCGCAGGCCCAGATAATAACGCCGCCGCATAAGACAAGCAGGGTCTCACGCCGCGCCTGCGGCGAGACCTTCTCATCAATAAATATATCTTTAAGCTTCTTCTGCCCGGCCATCCCCATCGGACGCATACGGTCGCCCGCCCTGAAGGTGCGAAGCGTCAGGGTATCTTTGAGGCCGTCCATGTCAAAAAACGCAACGTCCCCTGTGCCGAGCTTTACGCGCGACCTTCGAGTAATCGTCGCTGTAACTACCGCGTCTATTCCGTTAATACCGGCCTTGCCCGGGACCAATAATACGACCTCTTCGTTTGAGCGGGTTTTAGAAACCCTTGCGGTAGACGCTTTCCTCGCGTCTTTAGCAGGGCCCTTTAATTGCTCCAGAGCCTCGGTCGATATAGTTATCTTATCATAAGCGCGCCCTGCGAAAAGCCCCTGGCACAGCTTCAAAGACGTATTCGGCACACGTCCCTTTACAAGCCCTCTAAAGGCCTCTATCTGAGCCAGATAGACCGAAGGCTCTACCTCGGTATTAAGCGAGTATACGGCCATGGTAAAGACCCTTCTAAATATAGAGGGCGAGAGTGCAAGCAGCGCCGGCCTATCGAATACAAGCTCTTCTGCCGCACTGCAAAGAACCTTCTTACGAGACCGCGACTTTGGCGAGACCAGGGCCTTCTTGAATTCAGCGGCAGCTAGCCCGGCCAGACAATTTTCGTCTTCCCTTAAGAGCGTAGCGCTCCTCGCTACGGCCTCCCGCACGCGCGGGTTGTAGCCCTCAAGCACCGGTATAAGCTCATGCCTTATCCGGTTGCGCAGGTACTTATCGGTCTTATTACTAGAGTCCTCTACAAAATCTATACCACCGGCGGCTGCAAAGGCCTCGATCTCCTTGCGAGAAAGCCCCAGAACGGGCCGTATGAAGCGTTCTCTCTTCCAGGCTATACCTGACAACCCTCGCAGAGACGCCCCCTTCATAAGCCGCATAAGGACGGTCTCGCATTGATCGTCCATGTTATGACCAAGTGCTATACGAACCGAACCGGCCCCGCCCGTCCGGGACGCGCCGTACTTATCCGCGCAGGAATTCAAAAACTCAAGACGCCTGCCCCTTGCCCACTCCTGCAGGGACTCGCCGGACCTTGCCCTGATATCTTTTTTAAGAAGTTTTGCAGACTCAAAAGGCAGGCCGAGCCTCCCGGCAAGCTTCTTTACAAAGTTCTTATCGCGCGTCGCCTCGACGCCGCGAAGATTATGGTTCAGGTGGCAGACGACGAGCTGCAACCCAAGTTCGGCCCTGAGGGCATACAAGAGGTGCAAGAGCACGGTCGAATCCACCCCCCCGGAGACAGCGACGCAGACGGTATCGCCGCGCCTTAAGAGCGAGTTATCCTTAATAGATTTTCTTACTTTATCGATCATATTTATAACGTTGGCATTTTTACTAAAATTGGCATTTTTTTAAAATTTGTTTCGAGGGTCTTTTTAACGAAAGACAAATACCCATCTGGATACAAAAAAACCCTTTCCTGCAATAGAAAGGGCCTTACCAAATATCCGCTATTTTACTCCAACCGGCTCGCAACCTGGGCCGCAGCAGACAGGACGCACCCGCCAGTAATTTAAATACCGATAACTCTTAAAAAAGGTCAAAGGCAAACCCCGTCCTACTGAGTTAAAGCAATTATCCGGCTTAGAGGCCGGTATATTTCAAAAATTCTCCTGAAGGAAAAACTCGTCTTTTCTGTTCTTCTTAAGCAGGAGCGGAGTATCGCAGAAAGGACAATAGATCTCGTCCCTCATATCCTCCTCACCTGAGATAGGGATCTCACAATCGCACATCGGACATTCAAGGTAAATACCGGCTGTTCTGGACATATGCTTTCACCTCACCCTTCAGGTCTTTGCAGGTAAAATAACAGAATAAGGACCTGTTCTTATAATACCATGACACACTTTATCAAGCCTGAGCAGCGGCTTCATCAAAGGCGCAGCGCGCCAGGCAACAAGGGCGCTGCGCGCCAGGCAATAATAACGCTGCGCTAAAAGAGCGGCTTGCCCGTCATCTCCGAAGGAATATCAATACCCATTACCTTAAGTATTGTCGGAGCAACATCAGCCAGAGCGCCCTCCGCGAGACGTATCCCCACGGCGCTATCGTCGACAAGGATCAAAGGCACCGGGTTTGTAGTATGCGCCGTATACGGGCAGTTCTTTTCATAATCTATCATCTGCTCAACATTGCCGTGATCCGAGGTTATGATAACGGCCACCCCTTTGGCGCGGGCCTTCTCGACGATCCGGCCTACAGCGGTGTCCACTGCCTCACAGGCAATAACAGCCGCCTCTATAACGCCTGTATGACCTACCATATCGCCGTTTGCGAAGTTAACTAAAATAAAACCGTCGTCGTCCGTATCCATCCGCATAACCGTTGCATCCGCTATCTCGGCGGCGCGCATCTCAGGGGCCATGTCATACGTTGCAACCTCGCGGTTGGACGGTATAAGCAACCTCTCTTCACCGACAAAGGGTTCTTCACGTCCGCCGTTAAAAAAGAAGGTCACATGCGCGTACTTCTCGGTCTCTGCTACCCTGAACTGACTGACGGCGTTATCACTGAGTACCTCCGCCAGGATAGCGGCGTGGGTCTCTGGCATAAAGATGGTCTTTACAGGAAAGGTCGCGTCGTACTCGGTCATAGTAAGAAAGGCCGAGAGAGCAGGCTTTGCGCCTCTCGTAAAGCCCGTAAAGTCGTCGCTAATAAAGCTCTCTGTAATCTCACGCGCACGGTCGGCCCGGTAGTTAAAGAATATAACGCCGTCGCCCGAAGCAAATGGCCCAACGGGCGCGTCGTTTTCGGTAATAACCGCAGGCTCCATAAATTCATCTGTCTTGCCTGCGGCGTAAGAGGCCTCTATCGCGTCTACCGGCCCGCTCGCCTCTACCCCTTTACCTTCGGCTATAGCGCGGTACGCCTGCTCAACGCGCTCGTAACGCCTGTCGCGGTCCATCGCATAAAAACGTCCGCTAACCGAGGCGACTTGGCCGACCCCTATCTCTTCTATCTTTCCGAGCAGGGCCTCCATATACCCTTTACCGCTCTTCGGCGACGTATCCCTGCCGTCAAGGATCGCATGAATATAGACCTTACCAACGCCCCTGGCCTTTGCCGCCCTCATAATGGCATAAAGATGTTCCTGATGGCTGTGAACGCCGCCGTCAGATAAGAGTCCCAAAAGATGCAGCGCGCCTTCGTTGGCAATTACAACATCCAATAACTCCGTAAGGTTCGGGTTGGCTGCGAACTCGCCGCTCTCTATAGCCTGGTTTATACGCGAGAGCTCCTGAAGAACGACCCTTCCCGCACCAAGCGTCAGGTGGCCGACCTCGGAGTTGCCCATCTGCCCGCCGGGCAGCCCGACATCCTTACCGGAAGTGCCGAGCATCGTAAGCGGAGCGGTCTCCATGAGTTTATTGATATTAGGAAGCTTTGCCTTGGCCGTCGGATTATCCTCCCTGCGCTGAGAAAGTCCCCAGCCATCCATCACGATAAGAACAAGAGAACGAAACATCTACGCGATACCCCGCTTTTGAGGAGTCCCTGCGCCGAGCGCGCCTCGGCTCGCCCTAAAACCGCCGCCCGGTGCGCCAAGGGCAAGAGATATATGGCCAGCGTCTTTCGGAGAAGAACTACTGACAGAACAAGAATTCCAACTGGCGCAATCAGGACACCGGCCAAACCACTCGCTCCGGCTAAAGCCGCATTTAGAACATGTAAAGGGCGGGGTAAGATCGCTATCCAGGGCTATCGCGCTCTGCAGAAGCTCTGTTGCCTTATCGGTCTGGTTACGCCTCTGATACGCCTCGCTCAAAAGCACGCGCCGGTAAAAGCTCTCGTGGCCCTCCATAGCAAGGGCCTCCAGGTCGTCAATGGCGAGATCTATCATCTCAAGGCGCAGGTGAAGCCGTGCCAGAAGGAGCCGGAGCTCAACGCTGCCGGGCGCGTCCTTAAGGGCCGCCGTATAGATAGCAAGGGCTTCGTCGGGCTTCGTCCTGCCAAGATGTATATCTTCGATTCTCATCAGGAAGAACGGCGACTTTGTAGAAGAGTAGGCCTTCTCCCATCTCCTTACGGCCTCGTCGAGCTTGCCGTTCTTAATATCTATATCGCCGAGCATAAAATGGGCGGGAATAAAACCCTTATCAATAGATAGCGCCTGCTCGGAATAAGTCACGGCAAGCGGCTGATCCCCCGCGTCTAAGGCAACGGTCGATGCGTCAAAGAGCAGGCCGACGAGCCTGTTATTTTCATCATCGATGACGCTCTGCTTACCGCCCTTTCTCGGCTTCGGGAGGTTAGAGACTATCGTCCTCTGCAGGTTTACGGCCTCTTTAAAGTTACCGTCCATCACCATTATCTCTATAAGAGTGGAAAGGGCCCTGACGTTAGAACCGTCAAGCCTTATTATCTCTCTCAGATACCGCTCCTGACGGGCGACCTCACCGGAGCTTATCGAGACATCAACAAGGACGAAGAGAAGCTCTATGTCATCACCGGTCTTGCGCATCATATTTTCCAGAACCTCGGTAGCGCGTACGAACTTATCCTCTGCGCTGCAGGCACGGGCAAGCTTCATTACAAGCTCTTTACGAAGTTCCGGATCTTCGGCGTCACTCAGGTAGGCGTCCTCCAGGACCTTTACCGCGCCCTTTGCGTCGCCTTTGGCAAGAGCAAGAGAACCCTTCCTGAACTTCCTCTCGAAGTTGTCGCGCGCCTTTACCTTACGCCCGGCCTTAAAGTCCATTACCGCGCGCTTAATATCGACGATAAAGGAATTAAAGACCATAAGCACTATGCCGATTATAAAGCCTGCGAAGATAATTACCGTCACAGGGAAGGTGTACGTGTAATCCTTATATAGCGAGATGGTTATCTCAAATGGATTTACGGTATGCAGGTAGAAGAACCCACTGACCAGAAAGATTATAACGAAGAGTATTAGCTTTGAATGCATAGGCTGTTTTTCCCAATGACGGCTATATACGTTAAGACGTTCCTGAGCGCGTACCGGCTAAGCCACCAACTCGGCGGCTCAGTGCGAATACGGCTCGCCTCTTAATATCGTAAAGGCCCTGTAAAGCTGCTCGGCAAGGAACAGACGCGCCATATCATGGGCCGTCGTCATCTCCGAGAGCCGCAGCAGAAGATCCGCACCGGCCTTGAGCTCGGGCGAGAGCCCGTACGCGCCCCCTACTATAAAGCAGATACGCTTCTTGCCGCTGGTCGTAAAACGCTCTATCTGAGCGGCAAAAGCCTCTGAGGTAAAACCCTTACCGCGCTCGTCCAGAGCAACTACGATATCGCCCGGCTTTATCTTACCCAGGAGCCGCCGTCCCTCGCGCTTTAGAACGTCTACCCTAGGTATGGCGCCGCCCGAGGACTCGTCCTTGACCACAACCTCTTCTACGGGCATATACCTCTTTATTCTACCGAGGTATTCGACTACCCCGTCCTTGGCATAACCCTTTTTAAGCTTGCCGACGGATAAAAAGATTATCTTCAATAAAGACCTTCCCGGTAAATGTACAAACCAACTGGCTCAGACTAACCGGTAGATGCCCGGTCGGTACCTGCCGTATCTATCTTTTCGGCGTCGGCCCATAGCCCTTCCAGATCGTAGTAACTCCTGACCGGCGTTAAAAAGATATGGACTATTACGTCGTTATAATCCATCAGCACCCACTTGCTCTCGCCAAGGCCTTCGATACTCAGTGGCTTTACCTTGTGGAGCTGCAGGTCGTCCTCTATCTGCTTTGAGAGGGCACTAACCTGTCTTTCAGAGTCGGCGCTGCATATTACTACATAATCGGCAACCGACGAGAGTTCCTTTATATCAAGCATCACAACCTCGGCTGCGTGCTTTTCTTTTGCGGCTTTGACGGCATTGATTGCCGTAGTCTTGGCGTCCAGTTTATCTACACTCCCTGCGCCGCAATCTGATTGCCGCGCGGATATTTTTTTTCTACTAAGGTCTACTGCTCTAAAAAGCCCTTTCAGACCTTCTCGGCCTGAAGATACAGCCTGTTTTCTTTTATAAAGTTCTCGACAAGGGAGCTGACCAGGTAGCTGATGCTGCGCCCTTCGCTAACTCGCCTGCGTATATCCGAAGAAGATATGCCCATTAGCGTTGAATTAACAAAAGTAATACGGCGGCCTTCCTTGTTTATGTATGAGGCACTTTTTTTATCATAACAAAAGCCGCCTGCGACTTCAACAGGCAAGGCCTCTTCCATGCTCTTAAGTACAATACCGGGCCTTGGCACGACCGCGATATCGGCTAGCCTGAGTATCTGCTCGTAATCTACCCAGGTAGATAGCACATTGAACTGATCGGCGCCGACAATCAGGGTCGGAGCGAGCCCCTGCGCTACAAGTTCATTTACGGTATCTACGGTATAAGAGACGCTCCCCCGCTTTATCTCCATCTCCGAGACCTCGAAGAGCGACTTACCGCTAACGCCGAGCTTGGCCATAAGAAGGCGCGTATCAGCGCCGACGTCGTCGCTTGGCCCTTTATGAGGAGAGGTCGCCGCCGGCATAAAGACTACGCGCGGCACCGAAAGCGCCTCGCTAACCTCTATTGCGCACCGCATATGCCCGAAGTGGATAGGATTAAATGTCCCGCCGAATACAACAACTTTATCCATATAAAAAACCTTCCATCCCGGCCATCCCGGATATTAACGATGAATAACTTGAAAACCTTATGCCTTTGCCACCTCGCCGCAGCAGCTTGAGCCGGCCCCGGACATACACGCGTAGCAATGAAGCCCCGTCACAATACGCCTGCCTGCAAGCGCCTCCATATCAAAATCCCATATCGTAGGATGCTCGACCGCGCACTTTAAAGACAGCATCTGGCTAAAATCGCAGTCATAAAGGGTACCGTCCCATCCAACCGAGATCAGGTCCCTGCACATAGCGTTACCTGCGGCCTCGGGGTTAAAAGAATCTATAAGACGGTTAATGTACGGCTCCGTATTACCGCTTTGCTCAAGAAAATCAAAGAAGCGGCCAGCCGGCATATTGGTTATCGTAAAAAGGTTGGTAAAACTTATATCGTGTTCTTCCTTGAGCCTTCTGCGGAAATCCGCTTCTACCGCACCCTGAGAAGGCGAGACGTAGGCGCCGGCCGGATTATATACGAGGCTTAACAAAAGCCCTGTACCCGCCAGCCCGTAGCCGAGATCGTTTAAGAGGCGCAGGGCCTTTACCGAGGCCTCGAAGGCGCCTTCCCCTCTCATCCTGTCCGTCACCGAACCGGTATAATAAGGCAGGGAGGCGATGACCTCGACTTTACGCGCGGCGTAAAAAGCCGCCATATCCTCGTACCCCTCTTCGAGAAGTATGGTAAGGTTCGTGCGCGTCATTACGCGCAGCCCCAGAGAGCTGCACTCCTTTACAAACCACCTGTACCCGGGGTTCATCTCCGGTGCGCCGCCGGTTATATCAACGGCAGGTATATCAGAGGCCTTTATAACGCGCAGGCACTGCTCCATTACGTCGCGCTCCATAAGCTCTTTTCTATGGGGCCCGGCGTTTACGTGGCAATGGCTGCAGCTCATATTGCAGGCCGCCCCCATATTAATCTGGAGCGTCTTGACGCTGCGGGCAAGCAACGGATAACGCCCGCACTCTTTAAGGGTCTCTTCTACCTGCTTAAAACGAACGTCCGTTCCTAAAGCGCGTCCGTCACTGGCCATCTATAGCCCTATCTTCTTTGCAGTATTCTTCATCTGAACGCCGTGGACCAGGGCCGAGCCGCCCTTTACGGCCGCTGCCACATGGACGACCTCGGTCATCTGCTCGGTATCGGCGCCGTGCTCCAGAGAACTTCTGGTAAAGGCGTCTATACAGTACGCGCACTGCACGCCGTGGGCAACGCCGAGCCCAATAAGGGCCTTCTCGCGCTCGCTAAGGGCTCCGGCCTTAAATACCTCACCGTACCACTGATTAAACTTCTTCCACAGCTCAGGGGCATCCTCGCCCATCTCAGAGAACTTTAAAAGGTCCTCAGGGTTATAATACGTATCCATAACTGCTCCTTGCTTGAAAATTAACGGAATTTACCGAAATATCGCAATACCAATACCGAAGTTCATTAAATGTAACTATTTAAAAAGATCAAACTCTGTGGCCTTCTCTTTTGTGGCCTCTTCCGGATGTTCAGTCTCCGGTGATGGAGCCTCAGAGACGTCGCCCTCTTCCGGCGGACAGGGCTCGTCACCGCCCGCTTCTTCGCAGCGGTACTTTCCCTTATAGATATACCTCTCGAAGATCCTCTGATACGGGCTCCAACGCTCCTCGCCTGCTGGGTCGTTCATAAGCGTCTCTACGGCGTTGACCTTTGCGTCCAGGTCGTCAAGGTAAGAAAGGACTATCGCCTCCAGGGTCTTTGGCCTCTTCGGGGATCCGTACTCAAGCGTGCCGTGATGGCTCAGCAACAGATGCCGCAGCTGCATCCTGAGTTCTCCGGGAAAACCGGAAATCTTCTTCATATAAGAATCGACAAGCTCGGTGCCTATCGTAATATGCCCGATAAGCCGCCCTTCATCCGTATATCCGAACGAACGCTCGTAGGATAGCTCAAAGACCTTGCCTACATCATGGAGAATAAGGCCTGCCAGCAGGAGGTCTTTGTTAAGGTTTTTATAATGTCCACTTACGGCTACGCCAAGACCGCATAGGGACAGGACGTGCTCAAGCAAGCCGCCAAGGTACGGGTGATGCATCATCTTTGCCGCCGGGGCCTGCATGAATTTGGCTCTCAGCTCACTGCCGGCTGCGAGCATAGTCGACAAAAGCCCCTTGATATACGGGTCCTTTATCTCTGCTATTATCGCGTCGAGCTCGGAGATCATCTCCTGCGGGTCTCGCTCGGAGGCGGGCAGGTAATCGCGCAGGGTATACTCATCGCCGCTAATGGCCTTAATACTGCTAAGGTTCAACTGCATCTTCCCCTGATAAGCAAGGGCCGAGCCCTTTACGCGCGCTACGTCGTCGACCGAAAAACCCTCTGCAATAGATTCGGCGTTATCCCATACGCGTGCGTCGAGCTCGCCCGAGGAGTCCATAAGCTTGAGCGCAAGATACGGCTTTCCGGCCTTACTAACGCCAAGCGTCTTACGAGTTACCAGCAGCGTGGTATCGACCCTCTGCTTCTCTTTAAGATCCTTTATAAAAAGTTTTTTCATTCCTTTAAATTCATCCTCCATCTTTAATTCAGTCAAGCCCCGCTGTACGGTCAGCCTTTAACGCCCTTTAGCCTTTTTTACGCCCCTGGTACCACGTAACGTAGCGGTCTATCCCCTCTACGATATCTACGGCCGGGACAAAGCCCAGAAGACGCTCTTCTTTGCCGGTATCGGCGCAGGTAAGGGGCACGTCCCCTGCAAAGGGCTCTGTGTAGTCTATTACAGCCTTCTTGCCGAGCCTGTCTTCAATGACCTCTATAAGGCGATTCACCTCTATAACCCCTGAGCCGCCGATATTTATGATCTCGTATCCGCAGGGCCGGTCGATAGCCGAGACGACCCCCTTTACTATATCGCCGATATAGGTAAAGTCGCGCCTGGCCGTACCGTCGCCGTATACCGGCAAAGGACTGCCCTCGTCAATAAACTTAGTAAACCTCGCTACCGCCATATCCGGGCGACCGCGCTCACCGTAAACAGTAAAGAAGCGCAGACACGTCACCGGCAGGCCGTATAGATGGGCGTAGGTATAGAGCATGAGCTCACCGGCCCTCTTTGTCGCTGCATACGGTGATATCGGATGATCAACCGGGTCGTCTTCGGAAAATGGACTCTTACTGTTTTCCCCGTATACCGAGGAAGACGAGGCAAAGACAAAGTTCTTTACCCCCTTAGCCTTAACCGCTTCAAGTATATTCATCGTACCGAGGCAGTTGGTCTGTTCGTATAATATCGGATCAACGATAGAAGGACGCACCCCGGCGCGCGCCGCCAGGTGGCATACAACATCGGGACGCTCAGAGTCTACGACAGAGGCCACGGCCCCGGCGTCTCTAATATCTATTTTATGGAGAGTGAAAACAGGATTATCGGTGACCCCTTCAAGGTTCTCCCGCTTCAGGGCCGGATCATAATAATCATTGAAGTTATCAATGACGACGACGCTATCGCCGCGCCCAAGGAGCGTCTCGACCAGGTGCGACCCGATAAAACCTGCTCCGCCAGTAACGAGTACCTTCATCAGAAAAAACTAACACATTAAACGAGGACGGGTCAAGTAGTATTGGCGTCGGCATTGAGATACCCGGCGGCGAGACCGAAGAAACAAAGGCAAAAAAAAACGGGGTATTAACAGAACCCATTGCCTCTGCAATAAATTCCATTCTTACCCCGTTAAGGCATTATAATATTATTAATCCGTTTTACTTCTTACAGCCTACGACCGCATCCTTACATGCCTTGGCGACCTTGAACTTAACCGCGTTCTTTGCAGGGATTTTGATGTCTTCGCCTGTCTGAGGATTCCTTCCCTTTCTGGCCTTTCTTCTGACTACGGAAAGCTTGCCGATACCCGGGATAGTAAAGTCATTTTTAGCCTGTTTGTAGGCAAGGAGTGTGAACTCGCCGAGGACAGTGTTCACGTCCTTTTTTGTTAGTCCGGTCTTCTTAGCGAGATGCTCTATCACTTCCGACTTAGTCATAGGTTTTGCCATTACAAACTCCTCCTGAAGTAGTTTAGTACTTTTCATTTACACCATCTAAAAAAAACTTGCAAGCGAAAAATGCGGAAATCACCAATAAAACACCTACTACGGCGCATTTCGCCGTATTTAAAAACTCTCAGAGCTTAAAACTGTAAACACTCCCCTGATTGCGCGCTTTATCTTTAAAAAAATAAAAGTAGAAAAAATACAAGATGAGCCGCGCCCGAGATCAAATAAAAAACTCAAAAAACAAATACAAAAATATTTACGAATCTTACTTAGCCGGGGCTTTTTTCCTCTCCTCTGCGCGCCGGAGAAAATGTTCCATATCAGCAAGCATCCTGCGCAATCTTCGCTTATCAGGACTGGCCTCAGGGGACAGTGCGTGAGCCTTTCTAAAGGCCACGGCAGCCTGCCCGTATTCTCCAGCTCCGGCGTAAGCCCGGCCCCGCACCTCAAGCAGCGTTACGTCCTCGCCTTTTATACCGATAGCCTTATTAACGTGAATAAGACTTTTTCCGGGCTTTCTGAGTTTCAGGTAAAGCCTTGCAAGCTCAAGATGAGCTTGCCATCCCTTCTTTTTACCGCCGTCTACCTCTCGGAGCAGGGCATCTACCTTAGCGGCGATAACCAGCCTGTCTCTGGCAACGACTATCATCCTCTTAAGATGTACGGCCTTGTTATCGGCCTTTACCGCACGCTTCCAGGCCCTTAACGCCCCTTCCATATCGCCGTCCTTAAAACGCGCCATACCAAGCGATTCATAGGCTTTCTCAAAAGAAGGACGCTCCTTGACGGTCTTCTCAAGAAGAACCAGCGCCTGCCCGGTCCTGCCTGCATGCATATAGGCTACGCCAAGCGTGAAGTCCTCCTGCCAACTGCGCTTGCCCGGTATAGCCTCCAGCCTCTTTATCTCTGCCGTAAGCTCACCCCTGCTCTTATACGCAGGAGGCTGCGGCATGGCCTGAGCGTTAAGGTCATCTTTACCGGCATTGGCAATAACAGGTAAAGATATAAACGCAACGGCAACTATGAGCAATAAAAACTTCTTCATAAAAGCACACCTCTCAGGCAATATAAACCCCGCGTCCACATAAGACGCAGGGTCTCTAATTAACTATCGTTTATCAGGTACAAGACAAAGCCATTTACTGGTTATGACACTGCTGGCAAAGATTACGTATCTTTCCGGTAGCGGCGCTATAGCCGGTCTCTATATTTACCTTGCCTGCGGCATCGACAAAGGCCAGGTTCGTATGATCCAACTCCGGAGTGCCGCCGCTATTGGGGTTGCCTCCGCCGTGCGCGTAATGACAGGTAAAGCAAAACGGCTGGTCATCGCTATTGCCGGGGTTACCGTCCGGGTCTATGTGCCTGGTACGGCTCGATAACGCAGCCCAGTTGGTCGAGTCTACATGCTTATTGGTACTGGCGGTACCTATATCCATATCGGCGACCGGATGCCTGAGCCAGGGGCTGCTTGACGAGGAATTATTATCACCCGAACCAACGGCGCCGCCGTTTGAGATACCACCCATATTGGATGCGCCGCTTGCGCCGTAAAAATCAACATGACACTTACCGCACCACGCCGCTATACCGCGCGCGGGACTATCGCTATCGATAGGGGCCCGCCTGAAACGCACGCGCGTTCTGGTAAATTTATTTGCCGGAGCTGTATCAGCCCCCGCCCCCCAGTAGTTAACGTCTTTGGTATTATCGTTAGGGTCCGAGGAAGCACTGTATGCATAAGTAACCAGAACCCTGTTTGAGGACGAGGCATTATCATCAGAGGGAACGCCCGGGTTATAGCGCAGATTTCTAAAATTGGTATTGCCGTGCTGATCATGACAGAACTCGCAGTTAAACTCCGTACCGTACCTTCCCGTCACGTCGCTCCACGTACCGGAATATCCAGGGGGTGGCATTGAGCTTACATCGGTGCCGATGCTATGCCTGTTGGCTTCATTTGTATAATTGCTATGTTTAAAGTCACCGGCAGAAGGCGTGTAGCTCTGCTGGTTGTTCTCGACCTGCGGCGGAGTTCTGGCGTCCCATCCAACGGCGCCCGGACTTGTTGAGCCATGGCAATAGAGACACAGGTTCGTCACGGAAGAGGCCCTTATCAGCTTTGGCTGCAAGGTAGAGCCCTCGTAGAGTAGAGACTGGCCTCCCTGCGAACCGTGCATTGTGTGGCACTGCGAGCAAGCCAAGGTCTCCGAGCCCGTAGTGGTCTCCTCAGAGGTAGCATGATATTCGCCAGAAAAAACAGAGGTAGAAGAAAAAGATACAAATAACGCAGCACAAAGAACCACAAAAAGACCCATCAAAGAAAACCGCCCAAGACGGCCCTGAACAGGTTTGCACACCTGAAAAGGTTTGAATACCTGAAAAGGTTTGAATACCTGAAAAGGTTTGCACATCTGAAAAGGTCGGTCTACGTAAAAAGACTTCTTTTCGGCCTGTTTTTTCATCCTTTATCCAGTTAGAGTCAACTTGCTAATAGGTCATTAATTAAAAACTTTTACACTCTTGGTCTCTTTATCCACTACGTATATCATACCATTAAAAGTAAAGTCAATATCAACGGGATGACGGAGCATCTCTTTATGAGATTCTAACTTACCGAAATAACTAATCTTTTTATAATGGGAGTTATATATCTGAATACCCATTAAAGAATCGACAAGCCAGAGATTTCCATCTACATCCACCTTACCGGCGGTTGGCAGCATAAGTGTGCCGCCCCGGCTATCTATATTTTCAAAACTTCTTATGAATTCACCGCGTACCGTATAGACATTTATCACCATGGAACGAGAAGGAAAAGGCGTAATAAGATAGACCTCATCAACGCCTACGGCCACGCCCGAGAGCGAGGTAAGCCCCCCTCCTATCGTCCTTACTACATTATCCTGATCGTCCAGGACATAACACTCGCCAAGCTTCTTATTGACCACATAGATATTGCCGTCCAGATCTATATCCATCCTACCCGGCGAAAACACTTTACCGGGAAAAGTTACCCTCTTAACAGAATTCCCTCGCTGATCAAAGACCTCTATATAGGGCTTGCCTTCCTGAGAGACGTATATGAGATCCCCCCTTACAACAAGGTCTATCGGTGTGGAAAGAAGCCTCCTGCCCGCCTCCCTGCCAAACCTGAAGATAGGCGTGCCGTTCTGATCAAAGATAAAGATCTCATCACGCTCGTTATCTACTACATATACCTCATCACGCCCCTTGTCGATAAAAATCCCGATAGGATTTAAGAAGTCGTCCGAGAAAAAGCTCTTTATTGAAAACTTGAGTCTCGGCGAGGTAGAAGGCAATTTCTCGCGCTCGCCGCCAAATGCAAAAGCAGGAATAAAGACAATAACTGCCAAAAAAACAACCAGCAGGCATACGCTTAAATTACGTCTATATAGAGCCATATCATCACTATTATAACATATTTTCATTGATTTTTTAACTGTAAAATTGCACGCCTGGCGCCCTGGTCAGAGGGATTAAGCCTCAACAACTCCTCAAGCTCTCCAATGGCCTCCCCGGTCCGCCCGCTCCTCTGGTATGCCTGGGCGAGATTAAAATGTACAGAAAGTGCATCCGGGTCAAGTGCCAGGGCCTCTTTATAGTAATAGATCGCCTTATCCATATCACCGCGAAGGCTGTATATATTACCGAGATTTGCCGCCGAGCCTATTATCATATGGCGACGCGTCTCGTAACCAAAGTGACCACCTTTAAGGCTTTCATTGATCTTAAGTACCTCCTCAAAATGAGGCAGAGCAGAGGCAACATTCCTTTGTTTAAGGTAAGCTACGCCAAGGTTATAATAAGGCTCGACACTGCGGGGATTAGCCGCTACAGCCCATACCAGATAGGTTATCGCCTCATCAAACCTCTGCTCGGCGATAAGAGCTGCGCCGGCGTTGTTGGCGGCCCTGTACCGCGACGGACCTTTCGACGAAGTATCGCTCCATAGCAAAACAGAGGTTGACCATACCCGCGTACGGGCATAAGAGCCGACAGCCAGGGCGAAGCTCAAGACGAGAACAACACTGATCTCTATCAACAGATACTTATGATTCCTACAAGTCTGCAAAAACTACCTCCGCAGGGCCCCGCCCGAGACGGCGTTCTCCGGCTGTTCGCTGGTTATAATAGACTCGAGCCGCTTGATCCTCAAAAGAGCTCGCTGCCTCCACGGGCCGCTTTTAGGGCCGACCTCAAGATAGCGCCGCCACTCTCTGAGCGCGCTTTCCATCTGACCACTACCCTCCAGGGCAATGGCCAGGCCGTAACTGGCATTGGCATAATAAGGGTTTATCTCAGCGGCCCTTCTATGAAACTCTATAGCCTTACCGTACATACCCAGATCCGAGTACGTAAAACCGGCATTTACATGGGCTACGGCATTTTTCGGATCCGATTCGATAGAACGGGCAAAGTAACTCAATGCACGCTTGAGATCGCCCTGCCTTAGATATAAAGTACCTTGATTCATATATGCAAGCGAGACGCTATCTCCGCTCTCTACCGCACGGTCGTAGCTCGTAGAGGCCTCACCGAAGCGACCCATCCTCTGATAAGTAAGCCCTATATTATTCAAGAGTCCTCGGGCATCCGGCTTTAACTCATAGGCGCGAAGAAACCTTGACAAAGCCTGTTCGTAATCTCCGTCCTTATACAGGATAAGTCCCATTCTGAAGTGAGGACGCCCCTTGGACTCGGATTTTTCCAGAATGTCATCCCACATAGAATACTTATCAAACCACGTCACATTACGGACATAAGTAGTCAAAGACATGGCAAGGATCACTACAAGCACAATGCAGAGTTCTGCGAGTCTTATATTTACCCCTTGCCCCCTGCCGCAACTCCCCGCCTCGCCGTAGTTTGTCATACCTTACGCACCTCTTTGTCAGGTCTTTGAACTGGTAATAGGGTCGTAATATTACTATCGGCCCTTTAATAGGAAAGCCCAAGGGAATAATGCAAAAAATCGATATACAGGACAAGCTTTATTATACCGTAATGCCCGGCTGCAGCGAAATCCTCCCCCTATAGTCAGTATTACGAATAAAACAGGCCCGGCATCCTGAAATGATAGTATATTAAAGAACCGAGAAGGCCTCATACGCCCTCTCTAAAGGCCTCTGCGCCCTTCTCCCTATAAGCCAAGGCAATGACCGATCAATCAGATTATGTCGCTTCACGAGGATTACTGCGAGGCTGAGGGCCTTTATCAGAGCAACCCCCTGCATAAATACAACAACCTGACCGGATAAGCCGGTAATAACGCTCAAAACTACGGAATAAATATTAATGGATTAGTGAAAAACAACCTACGACACTAGAAGTGCACGTACATAGACAATATTCTACCTGAAAAAAGATTTTTTATAGGATTTTAACCGGATTACAACAGATACAAGCCCTGTCAAAGGTTCACGCCTGCCCGTCTACTCAGCCGGGGGTGCAAGCGGGATGACATTGAAGACCTTTATCACACCTGAATTGTCTCCAACAAAGACGTGGCCTTTCTTATCGACCGCCACCGACCTGGGCCATGAAAAGACACGAGGCCCGCCAAACTCAAAGAGCGTATTTCCTTTAAAGTCAAAGAATATAACCATCATTCTATTTGCGTCTACAACTATTATTCTCTTGTTAACATCATCTATGGCCATATTAGCCGGCATACTAAAACCACCCAGCAGGCTTGAGAGTCTGCCGAAAGACCTTTTATCCTTACCGTCAAGTCTTATGCTTTTAACGGAAAAACCAGTATTGTCAAGCCAGAAGATAGTATCCCTGTTAACGTAAAGACTGGTTACATTATTACCTATCCAACTGTCCTTACCAATTGTACGGACGTATTTGCCCCCAATCGTAAAGACCATTATCCTGCGGTTCTTATTGTCGCCGATATATAATAAGTCCCCGTTATTACTTTTAACAAGACGCAGGGACTGTATCGATGTTATTTTACTTCCGGGCATCTGGGAAAGGTTGAAATCCCCCTGATACTCCCCTCTATAATTAAGGATAGCGATCCTTTTAGCATCACTCAGATATATCTCGCCGCTCAACGTATCTACCGTAAAGGCAATCGGATTCTTGATGCCAGCCCGCGAGTAATTAAAGTGAAAAAGATAGCCTCCGACTATATTCGTAACGACAATCCTCTTGCTACCCTTATCAAGGAGGTAGACCTCGTCATTTAGATCATCGATATATATCTGATCCACCCAGCCAAGCGGCATCCCGCTAAGCTTGGCGTCAAAGCCGTAAAGACGCTTTACTCTGATATCAATAGGGCCGTCGTATTTACCGGCCTTATCTTCTTTAGAGAGTTCTTCAGCGCCCTCTTCAGCAACTTTGACAGTGGCGGTCGCTGCCGCCGGCTCCGCCTCGGGGCTCACCTTCGGCGAGGTCTTTACCGCGGCCTTTGCAGGAGACTTCAAGACAGGGACAGGCTCGGGCTTTACAATGACAGACTTCTTTAGAGTCGAAGGCTTTTCAACCGTCGAAGGCTTTTCAGCCGTTAAAGGCTTTTCAGCCGTTAAAGGCTTTTCAGCCGTTGAAGGCTTTTCAACCTTTACTGGAAGGGCCACGGGTTTAGTGGCAAGAGGCTTTTCAACAGGCGTGACCTTTTTGACTTTTACGGCTGCGGGCTTGATCTCAGTAGCTACCGGTTTTTTCACAACAGGTATCTTCGACGGCCGAGCCTCAAGCGCCTCTTCTACTGGCTCCGCGGCCTTAACGGGCACAGGCTTCGCGGCTAGGGGCTTTTCAACAGGCGCGGCCTTTTTGACCTTGACGGCTGCGGGCTTGACCTTGGGAGCTGCCGGCTTTTTCACGACAGGTATCTTCGCCGGCGCAGACTCAAGCGCCTCTTCTACAGGCTTCGAGGTCTTTGCGGGCGCAGGCTTAGCAACAAGAGGCTTCGCGGCAAGGGGTTTTTCAGCAGGCACGACCTTTTCGACCTTAACGGCTGCGGGCTTGGACTTTTCAGGAGTGGCTACAGGTTTAGCCGGAACAAGATCAAGGGGCAGCTCGGTCGGTGCCGTGACGTCAACGTCTTCCTCTGTTATGTCTTGAGATTCAACAACGCCCTCGTCGATTGGCCGCTCGGCAGGTCTGCCAGCAGAACTTTCAAGGGCAACAACGGCCAACCCCCTTGTACGTGCGACAGGGTGATCGACAAAGACGGACTGAGAATCATAGACAAAGTTATCCTCATATGCCAGCGCGGCCAACGCGCCCCCCTCTGATTGCGGAGCGATAGCAACCATAACTAAAGCCAGGAACAACGTAGCTGAGCTATATATAAAATGTTTTCTGATACGTTGCATCATAGCTGAAGTATTATAAACAGGATGAGCTAAACGGTCAATTATAAAATCAATTAAGGTATCAACGATAAACCGGGCAGAAAGATAAAAACAACGGAAGGAAATAAAAAAAAGAGGGGAAGGATCACTCCTTCCCCTCTTCATTTATATTCTACTATTAACCCTGTCGGTATTACCTGTTATGACAGAGCTGACAACCCGTGATGCTTGATATCGAGTTCGCTGTCTGCGAACCGGAATCGACAGCTGAGAGGTAGTCCCATCTCAGGTTATCGTAGTACGGACCGCCATGGGCGAAGTGACATGAAAGACAGAAGACCTTGTTGGTAGCCTCTGCACCGGCCTTCAGGTAGAAGACGGCTGCACCACCGGTTGTATCTGCAACAGGTAGCGGCCTCTTCTGAGTACGTGCCGTTGCGTAGTTAGTGGTATCGACTATTACTACGTCACCGCCAGAGCTAAGTGATCCAGCTTCCTGGAGCAGGTTGTCTACCGGATGTCTGTTCCAATCCTGACCATTAACGTTGCCAGCTGCATTTTCCTCATGCCAGAGGTCATGACAGGTTGCACACCAGTTGGAGATACCGTTGGTACCCGGCTCGTCAACACCGTAGGCGTTAACATTACCGGCACAGTCACTGGTATCTGTCGACCAGTCAGGAAGATTACTAGGATCAAAGAGCGGCCATACAAAGACACTATTACCGCCGGCGTTATATCCTTTTGTCCATGAATTGGTAGCGTCGGTACATCCGCCGTAGCCGATATAACTTCTGATATTTGTATTAAGTGTTACTGAGTTTCCGCTGCCCCTCGGTGTGATCTTCAGGTTACGGAACCTGTTCGCCTCGGTTGTTGGCGTAGTATAGGCACCATGAGGATCATGGCATGAAGTACATGTAAAGTCCGAGATAGCAGGATCTGATGCTCCCGGAGGTGTTACAGTTGTAAGTCCGAGACTATGACCTTTACCCACTGCAACTGCGATATCGTCTGCCGTTGTTACCCAACCAGTACCACTTTTCACTATAGCAGCTGAGAAGTCTCCGCCGGCGCCAATCTTACTAAAATCATCATCGGTAAGATCTGCGAGAACACCGTCAAAGTCATTACCTGCTCCACCACCGCCGGCTATCAGAACCTTAGGAGCGGTATGACCGTCCCATGTAAGACCTGCCTGCGCACCGTCTGAGCTATGACACTGCAGACAGAGGTTATGTACCTGGCTTCTAGAGGCGACTGCGCCCCTCAAAAGAACTATCGCACCACCTGAAGGGCCGCCCAGGTCCTGATCGGTTGCTGATGTACTACCCTGACTGTTATGCATGGTATGACAACCACCGCAAACCAGCTGGTTATTGTAGTTTTTATGAACGGCCATTGACGGAGTGGCTACCATAACTAACAATCCAGCGACACTCAGAGTGAAAATGGCTAGGATTAACTTTCTCATTGTCTATTACCTCCTAAAATTAGTTTTCAAAATCGTTAATGTAATGATAGAACTTTACATCTAAATCTCAAAGAGGACATAAAAAATATGCCTCAACCCTGGAAGTCGTCCGGCTTAAGAACAAAAGATATGCGACACACTTACATTTACTGTCGCAACTCCTTAGCCATACCGTAGTACCTACCCTTCCCGAATGAGGCAATCGTCACCCCTAAACCCTATTACGAACCTGCATCGGTTCGTTCATTAAGTATAGATTAACAAAAATTAATGAAGCTGTCAACATATTTTTATCTTACATTTAAAAAAAAATTAAGATCTACTGAACCAACAAAGACACAGTATCTTACAAAAATGCTCCGGTTAACCCTTACGCAGCATTCAACCTACCTCTGAACTCCCTTAAGGCTCTCCTTATAGAAAGCCCTAAGTACACCTCTAAGAAAGAAAACAAGCATAACAACGGCCCATATCAAATAAAAGACACCGCTCTTAGGCGACTGCAAAAGAAATGTATCTCTAAGGTAAGGGCCAGCCTGCGCAAAGCCCTGTTGATCCTTAAACACAAAACCGTAGATATTTACGCCGGAGGTAATAATTAACCCTGTAATGACCGAGGTAATAAGATTTTTTAATATAATACTCTTAAACGGAATAGATAACGAGCACTCATTCTTATGTCCGGCATCCGGGGTTTTCTCACTACATACGCTACAGAGCGCAGGCCGATCAAAGCTTATATCCGGGCTTATATCCGAAAGATCACAGTCACATTTTTCACATTTCATATGCTTAAGCTCGACTCCCAACCTATCCGGAAATAGTATAACCGTCTTTCCTGAGGACCTCGCAGAAAGCGTCGAGCAATCCCTTATCCCAGTACCCCTTAATGGCCTCGGCCTTCATTACTTCCAGCGCGACCTCGGGCGGGATATCGCTTCGGTACGGCCTGACAGAGGTAAGGGCGTCATATACATCGACTATAGCCATTATCCTTGCGCCAAGCGGTATATCCTCCCCTACAAGACCGTCCGGATAACCCGAGCCATCGTACTTTTCATGGTGATGGCGTATTATGGGCAGTAAAGGCCTTGCAAACTTCAAAGGCTTGCATATCTGCTCACCCACAACAGGGTGATCCTTTACATGCTTGTACTCTATTGCATTAAGCGCACCGGGTTTATGAAGTATCCCCTTGTCCGTTGCTATCTTTCCTATATCATGAAGCACGCCGGCATTCCTTATGGCATCAAGCCCGGCCTCGTCAAGACCTATATGCGCGGCCAGCCTCACCGAGAACTCAGAGACCCTCTTTGAATGTCCATGCGTATAAGGATCATTATAGTCAAGAGCGGAGGCGAGACTAAATAACACATTCTGGGCATTTTCGAGCTCATCGAGAAGCCCTTTAAGCCTCTCAAAGGACTTTACGCGGGCAAGTAACTCCGGCTTTTGAAAAGGCTTGGTAATAAAATCATCTGCCCCCGCCTCTATACCCTTTATCTTATCCTCTATACTATCGAGCGCCGTAAGCATTATCACCGGCAAGAGACGCGTCTCAGGACGACTCTTTATACGGCGGCACGTCTCATAACCGTCCATCTTCGGCATAAGCACATCGAGAAGGACCACATCAATGTCGCCCTCCTCCAGTCTCTTCAACGCCTCCATGCCATTGTAGGCCTTAACCACCTCATAGCCGCGGCTTGAAAGCAGGCCCTCCAATAACTCCACGTTCTGAATATTATCATCAACAGCCAGAATACGTGCCTTGGAATTACCGAAGCCTTCACCGAGCTTAACGGTACTCGTCGTCACCTTATCGTCCAACGCCTCTGAACTCACCTTTCAAACCCCGTTTACATACGCCTGCGGGTTATAAATAACCCGAATTTAAAAAATTGAAGGCAAAGATCAGCGCCCTCAATATAGTTCAACACAGTAGTTATAGTAGTTATACTTTATTATCTCATTTCTCAAGAAAAAATGCAATGAAAAGTTACTCAATACCCATTGTCTTCTTACCTACGCTATGGCAACGACGGCAGTTTCTAAAACCCTTTGGCTGAAAAGCAACCTTGCCGTGACACCTGCCACAGAACTTGCCATTCCATATATCGTACATAGTAAAAACATTGCCCCCCTTCTTCGCTTTGAAGATACCGGGGTGGCATATTTTACACGAAAGCCAGTAGGTATGTGTTTTGTGTGGGAAAAGCACGTTGGCCATAAGCCTGTCATTGATCTGAAAGAGAATATCGGTATCGCGCACCTCTTCTTCCGGCGGATTTCTCTTGAGCGAACTAAGGGGATTGAGCAGCCCCTCTTCTACAGCCTTTGTCCAATGAGGGTAACCGTATCTGTCCTTTGGAAAGGCCCGCAGGGACAGCGGCATACTCTCAACGCTGCGCTTCTCCGGCGCTATCCACGGATCAGGGATAGCGATCCTGACGTCCTTTCCTATAACCCTTTTCTTGACTTCCTCTGTAAAGATCTCCTCAACTGCACGCTCCTCTTCTTCTTTTAAACGATTCTTACGGTCCTTGTCGGCAAGGGACTTTTTGCGCATCTCCTTGTGGGCCTCGGTGGTGCTGAAGCTGTAGCTACGCCTACTGTAATAAGGAACGCTTTCGAGCCCTTGAGATATCTCAGGCTCTTTTGCTTCCTTTACAGAGCTAACGCACCCTACGATCAGAAAAGGCAGGAGTAATACGGATAAGCTTAATAAGGCGGAGAGATAACGCTTCATCTTTTCTCTTTAAAGACCTGAACCCTTGCACCATCGATAGTATATATAATGTCAGACTTATCTATGTAGATATAGGAGGGATGATAGATCTCGCCAGGGGTCACTCCCTTTGATAGAAGCGTAAACTGCAGGGCGCCAAAGCGATTATAGACCATTATCTGGCTAAGATACCTCTCTGCCACATAGATCAATCCCTTACTGTTGATAGCCACACTTACCGGAAAGACAAGACCTGCCTCCCCGCCCTTACCGCCAAAACGCGTAACAAGGGCTCCCTTTTCATTGAAAATATATATGGTCGCACCAACCGTATCTACGGCGTAGACGTAACCCTTCGCGTCGACTCTGACGTCATTAAAGCCGTAAACGCTCTTACCTTTGGCCGTTATGCTGCGCTGGTAGTTGCCATCCTTATCTGCGACGACGATACGTTTGTTAAGCTTATCGACGATATAAAGGTTGCCACCGTCGTCCATTGCGAAGCGCCCTGGCATAAACTCCTCGGCTGCCGCTTTCAACCCTTTAATATTAAAGGTAGTTATAAGCTTATCTTTTATATTGATAAGTTTAAGGGCACCGTCACTGGCATCGGTTATGAAAAACTCCCCGCTTTTTAGCTTACCAACCGAAAGAGGAAGTTTGAAGTTGTCGTGAGTCAAAGCGGCAATGAAGACCAGATCCTTATCAAAGGATATAAGCCTGTTGTTGACGGTATCGGCGACGTAAAGCCTTTTTTTAGCCTCGTCAACAAAGAGCGCCGCCGGCTCGGCCATGCTTCCGGTCAGCTCGTCGCCATCAAGTACGGCAATGGTTATGAGTTCAGCCTTTGCGGCAAAGGACGGCGTCACAAATGCCGAAGAGACTGCTACAAAAACAGCAACGATCACAACCAGGCGGCACAGACCTTTTAATGAATCTAAAAAAACAAACATAACGCCTTCTCCTTACAGACTAGACCTGATGACACTTTATACAGAGCTCCCTGTCCTTGCCGCCGCGCAGAATAAACTCCTCAGGCGAGCCCATCGGGTTGTGGCATGTCGAACAATCAAGGGCCGAGCCGGAGCGCGGATCTATTATATCTTTGCCAACAGGATGGGTAAAGCGCCCCTGAGTCTCATGACACTTCGCGCTTGAACAAGTTTCTACACCGGCTTTCATAAAATAACGCTCATTAGAGCCATGCGAGCTATGGCAAGATGAACACTGCCCGAGTTTACTGTGCGTAAAGCTGCTGCGCTCGGCATACTTCTCTGTCTCGCCGTGGCACGAGTAGCAGACCCTGGACTGCTGTCCCTTTATAAGGGCCTCGCCGTCGGAGGCATGCGGGTTGTGACAATTAACACACGGGTTCTTGGCAGCGCCCGCGCCAAGATGGCTGTATCTCTTATTGAAACTTGTCATCGTAGAGTCGTGACACTTTGAACATAGACGCGTACTATTGGACTTGACCTTTTTCGAGCCTTTCAAGTGGCATGTACTACACTTACCGGTTGCAAAGGGCTCATGCAGGTTCTTTTTAAGTATGCCCGCACTATCGGAAGAATGCGGACTATGGCAACTTGCACAGTCAGAGGTTGAGACGTTAAGGCCGCTATGGGCGGTAAGCAACTTGGCGCTCTTTGCGGAATGACACCCCATACAGAGGGCCTTTGTGCTCTTTACAAGCAGCCCCGGCCTCTGCGAAGAATGAGACGAATGGCATACGGAACAGTTCCCCTTCTTGACCTCTGGGTGAACATTCTTTTTGCCGGCTATATTTTCTTTAGGATGGCAGGAATAACAGGCCTTGGCCCCAACGTCCTTGACAAGACCTTTTTTATCGGTCGAGTGCGCATCGTGGCACGCCAGACACTGGCCTTCCTTTACCGGCTTATGCACAACAGAGCCCGGCAAGAGTCTCTCTTCCGAGTGACACTTGAAACATAGATCTTTCAACTCGGAGCCGATCAGATTTTCATTCTTTGATGTATGCGGATTATGACACGAAGTACAGAGCCCCATGGCAACGGGTTTATGTACGTACCTCTTTGATATTATAGACTTGGCGCCTTTATGACAGTTAAGGCAGAGCTTTGAGACACTCTTCTTGGCAGCTCCGGCAACAGACGGGTATAATGTAATAGCAAGCAGACATACTACCAGCGATAGCATAACAACCAGCCCCTTCCGGGTAATTGCCTTTGAAAATTTTCCGCGTATATTGATCAACATATCTACCTGCTTGCCTCTACTATAAATATTCAATATTGACTATTTTTTCCGACCCTTACTGGCGCCGCGATGACAACTTGCACAGGCTCCGTCTTCAAAGGGCTTATGCATGTTTTTATGAAGAAGCCTTTTGTCCTGGGCAACGTGAGCTTCATGGCAACCAAGGCAATCCGATCCTTTCGGCGATATATTGCCGTGCGCCTGGACCATTGCCGCACCGTCCTGGTTGGCATGGCATTTATTGCACATATTCTTTCCGCTGCTTGTGAGCAGTCCCTTTAACTGCGAGAAATGCGCACCGTGGCACTCCAAGCACTTTCCTCTCTTAACTACCCTGTGCACCGAGGCGTCTTCTTTCTCTACATCATCCTTAAGCGCCTCATGGCACGTATAGCAGAGGCTATCAAGCGGCCTGGCCAGCATACCCTCGATCTTACTGCCATGAGGACGATGGCAACTGTAACACTTGGCCTTTGCTACAGGATCATGTGGTACCTTGCTCTGAGCAACACCCTGCTTAACGCTGCTATGACACTTATAACATATAACCTCGGCCGTGCCTAAAAGCTGCACCGGGTTATTGCTTGCATGAGCGTTATGACATTCCAGGCACTTCCCCTCGGTAAAGACCTGATGAGAACCTACGTCCTCCCCCCCCCTTTGCATGGATTTATGACAGGTAAAACAAAGGGTCTCGCTGCGCTCGATCAAAAGGTTTGGAATATCCCCGCCGTGCGGGGCGTGGCACTTTGAACACTCACCCTTTTTAACGGTCGGATGTGCGGTTACGAGATCGAAATCCTTCTTCGCGGCCGTGTGACAACTATAACACAGCTCGCCCTCAGGGGCGGTCAAGACACCTTTCTGCTCCGAGGCGTGAGGGTCGTGACATATTATACAATTATCTTCCTTTACAGGGGAATGCTCAATGCTTTTCCCTGAGAAACCTGCCCTGTCGTGACATCCGTAACAAAGATTTGCGCCCTCGTCTTTAAGCACACTCTTATGGTCGGAGCCGTGCGCGTCATGACATCCGGTACAGGAGGATTCCTTTATAGCACTATGCAGATACTTCTTCTCATGCAAAACCTTTGCATCCGAATGGCAACTATAGCAGAGCGACCTCTCGGGAGAGCGCAGCTCAAAGCGCTGGTCAGAGGCATGCGGATTATGACAGGCACTACACTCACCCTTTGCAGAAGGTGCGTGAGTTACAGGCTTGCGGAATTCATTAATCTTCTCCGAGTGACATTTTTCACAGAGCGCACCCCCGCTGACAACAGTGGCCAGTGGCTCGGCAGAGTCCGGCGGATTATGGCAATCAGAACATTTACGCTCAGCAAAAGGCGCGTGACTATAGTCGCGCACAAGATTTTCACCGTCACTGGCATGCGGCGTATGGCACGACAAACAATCCGTACCCTCTACATTATATTCGCTATGGGCCTTATTCAAGGCCCCGCCAGCGGGACTATGACACGTTGCACATAGCTCATTACCCTTTGCAAGCAGCCCTGAACCATGCTCAGAGGAATGCGGATCGTGACAACTTGAACAACCGTCAAGGACTGCCTTATGCGTGTTTTGCTTCTCAAAAAGACCGCGGTCATGACAGGTATAACAAAGCTCATTACCCTTGGCACGAGAAAGTCCTTTATAAGTCGAGGTATGCGGATCGTGGCATTTGAGGCACTCTCCCGCTGCAACAGGCGCGTGAAGCGTGCCTTTTTCAATTAACGGCTTTGCTTCGGCGTGACACTGGTAGCAAAGCCCGGAGGTATTATCTTTAAGTAAAAGCGCCCCTATCAAGCCGTGAGGAATATGACAGCTCTCACAGTTCTTCTTGATAACAGGACTATGAGTATTGCCCTTGGAATACGTTGCATACTCCTGCGTATGACAATCCACACAGTACTTACGCATGACCTTGCCCTGTGACTGAGGCAAGCAACCTGCGACCCAAAGACCGGTCGCAACAAGTAGAGCAAGAATTAAGAGACGCCTGTTAGTCAAGACCTACCCCTCCTCGGGTCTGGTTATCATTACATTCTTAAGCGCTTTTTTGTTGATTTTCACAGGAACGGTCTCCCTTAAACGATTAAGGTATTTCTTATGCATCTCCAAAAATCTCTCGCTTCCGAGCTGCCTGTCTATATCGTCTCTAACCGAATCGTAAGGCTTCAAATCCCCGGGCTTCATCCCTAATCGCTCCATCAAGGAATACCCGTACTCCATCTTGAAAGGACCAATCAGGTCGCCGTCGCCAGCCCTTGCGACTGCCGCAGCTATATCCCCGGAGAGCCTGCTAGCCGGAACCCAGCCAAGCTCGCCCATCTTGTCTTTTGTACGGTCAAGAGAGCGCTCCCTGGCAAGATAACCAAAATCAGCCCCCCTCTGAAGCTCACTTAAAATACTTGTAATCTCAAGGTCATCGGCCACAAAGATCATCCTGAGTTTATAACTTGGAGAGGTCTTAAACTTATCAGGGTTGGAGTCGTAGTATTGCCTGATATCTTTTTCACTAATTTTTACGAGAGGCAAAACAACCCTTCTATTAAATAGATCCAGCAGGCGTTCCTTCCTGTATTTGCTAATGACAGCCTTCACGTCGGGTAAAGACTCATAACCGCGACTAAAGGCCTCTTTGTCCAGAAGTTTATGTAATATATGGTCATCCAGGGTTTTTCTGAGGAGTTTTTTGTCGTGCTGGCTCTTCCCTCTTAACTCACGCAGCAGATCTATTGCCTTTACCTTCTCGCCATCGACGACCGCCACTACCCTGGTATGAAGTTTTTCGTCGGTGGAAGAGAAAACCTTTAATGCCTTCTCCTTGATATTTATAGAGGCCCGCGCCTTTAATTCCTTAAAGAACTGAACTTCACGGGCCTTATTTTTAACCTTGGTAAGGCTGCGTATTGCCAACTGCCTGGGCCGAGAAGTAGGGTCGTGAGGCCCGGCCTTCTTCGCCGACTCCTTTGAAATACCCTGCTTATCAAGCTCAGCCTGGATCTCGGCCTCTGTGACCTTGACCTTTTCGGTTATCTCTTCACGTTTAAGCTCACCAAGAAACAGATTGAGCGAGAAGTTACGCATCTGCCTTTGAAAGCCCTCTTCCTTATCAAAACCCAGTCGCTCACACTCGATGGCCATAAGCTCTTTGTCTATAAGCTCGTCAAGATACTTCTCAAAGCTTTGTTTTTCAAAAGAAGTTCCCTCTGAAAGGGCCTTGCCTACACGCTTGGAGGTATGTAGTCTTCTAATCGCTGCCTCAAAGTCCGCAAGCTTTATAGAGACATTACCTACCTTGGCGATATAGGGTTCTTCTTTTTTCTTTTTAAAAGACCACCCCGCGTGTGCCTGAGTTGAAAAACTTACAAGCAGGACTACGGCCAGGAGAGTCGTCGCGACCACACCTGCGTTCGTGGCAGCAACAGAACGTGCAGAATCAGAGAAGACCCTCCAATGCCTTGGAAGAAGACGGTAAATTTTAACAAGTCCGGTAATATTCAGCAAAAAAACTCCGCTACCACTTAATCGTTTTTATCATTTCCCTTATAGCTTTCTGAGCAAGTGCGTTGGCGCTCCTGACCCTACCCACACCAAAGGCTATTACGTAGTCGTCTCCACTTCTATTGATCTGCTTAGACCATACGATAGAGCCCGACTCGGACTCAACCAACCTCGCCGTTATAGAAACACGCGGCGTACTCCTCGTACCGTCGTCAAAGACATCTACGACACCCACCAGCACCCCGTCTACTCCGAGCCTCAATCCCAGGATCTTTATCCTGTCAATACCCATCTCGCCTATGACACTTACATTTTCCTGAAGCATAAACTGCAGGATATTGCCAGGCTCTTCCACCCTGTACCGGCCCTCTACAAATATCTCGGTGACAAAATTATTGGCCACCATCTTGCCTGCATCCCGCCGCCCACTAATATTATGAAAAGGCAAGACCGCTATCTTCTTTAGCTCACCGCTGGCGGCAAACGTATCACGAGCCGACTTTTCCCTAGGTCCAGCACACCCTGCAGTAAAGGAGACCAAGACCAGGGCCGCCAGGAAAAATGCTGCCAGCCCCTTAAAACCAACTCTCATAATTTAAGCTCTCCAAGAGCATCCTCGATCTTTTTAAATGCAGCTTCCGTCTCGGTAGAATGCATATCTGAGGAAAGTGCATTTTTCAGTTCTACTGTGGCCGATTTAATATCTCCGACCTTGCTGCGCACTTTGCAGAAGGTCATCTCCAGCGACTGTGCAAGCTCACAGAACTCATCGCCATCACGCAGACTAAAGTTCATATCCAGGCTACCCTTGTCAAAACCGGTCTTAAGCTCTTGTTCAATCCTGTATACCGGACCGACCCACTTAAGCGGTAAAAACATGGCAACTATAAAAGCAGTAACCAGACCAACCAGGGTAGCGATTATAACGGCAGGCAAGAGCAGATCCAGCAGGTTTTGCACATTTACGTGAAACTGCTTATAACTCTCGCCAGCTTCTTGATTCGCAAAGATGTAGAACGATAACGCCATAAGTCCTACACTTATAATGACCACGAACATTACGCTGATAAAGAGCCTTTTCTGCATACGCCCTTTTACAGAATAATTAATCTTTTTCCTTCTGATCAAGAGCAGCCCTCCGCGCCGTTGGTATCATAACAAAGGTTCATCGATCAATCTCCATGTAGATATATAACAAGCATCACCAACAAAACCTTGCCGGCATAGTGCTACCTTAATACATACTGAGATAAATACATAAAGCCCCTTAAAAAACCAACGTACTAAGTATATGTTTATAAAGTGATTTAATCAAGAAGAAATTGCGGATTTTGTAATGTTGTAATCTTTAACATAACCATTTAAGGGTACACGGATCAAAAATCATCCCACAGGACATTCTTAACACCTTTAAGCCCGGCAAAAGGCACCTTATTGGCAAAGAGAGAAGGTATGGTCTTGGTCATCTCAAACTTATTGCCTGCAACGTCCTTTGCCTCTACCTTAAAGCTCAACTTCTTAATGTCATAGTCCTTACCTATTGGATACTCAAAGCGCTTGGGCAAGGTCTTACCGGTGCCCGATAGCACCTTTATAATATTGCCGCCTCTATCAACGATAGCTATATTCCAGCTCTCTATAGGCTCATCCGGGTTATAGTGAAAACTGAAGAGTACCGTCTCCTCAACTATATCTACATCCACATCTATAGCAGGGGGAGTATTTTTGATCAATATAACGTTCGAGACCTCGGTGGCATTGCCGGCAGGGTCCTTTACCTGAAGGGTAAAAGTATAGTTTCCGTCCATAACGAATGCCTTTGACGTATCGTCGCCCTTCCACATGAGCTTGGTCGGTATGCGTCCGTACCCTCTATCACTCCTGACCACAGCCCCCTCGCTATCGGTAATTTTCACATTCCACTCGTCTATTTCCTCAAAACTAATAAGCTTCGGTTCAAAGGTAACAAAACCTCTCTTCTTTGAAGAAAAAACGGCGCGATTGGCGTTCATGGATATAACCGGCGGAGTGTTGTCAACAACGACTTTAGCTGCCGCGCTAAAAGCATACGACTTATTCTCGGCGCTCATTGCCACTACGTCGACCAGGTGGATCCCCTCGGCAACGGGCGCATCTATAACCCCCTCATATTGACCGAAAGAAACCCTGGTAAGCTCGTATTCCAGAGTGCCAATCAGGGCCTTTACCATCACGGGCTCGCCGGTAAGGTTCAGGAATTTAACATTGATATCTCTCTTACCGCCGGATTTACCCATCACCGGATAAGTTATAACCCTCTCAATATCAAAGGGACCGTAAAAACTGTCGCGCACAAAGAACCTGTCTTTCAGATTCCCTATAATATCTTTAACTACCATTGAGGCAAGCGCATCGATACTCTTGACAGTTCCAAGCCCGAGCACCCCCTCAAAGTCTTTACCCGTATAAGTTATATTGTCAGCCCATACAATGCGACCATCAGAGACGCTTAACATGCGGCAATTAAGTCCAACGATAAGGGTCTTGCCAACTACAGAGTAGTAATTGACAGTACCAAGAAGTACCGCATCAACACCAAGGATCTTACCCATCTCCCTGACGGCCCCCCTGGTTATTGCGCCTGTATAGCGTATCCTGCGACGGGCCAGAAACCGGTTGACATCCTTTGCCTTTGCGATATCAAAAAGCCCCCTAGCCTTAAGTTCAGTCTTTATGTGGTCGGTTACCAGCGTTGCGGCCAAAGGATTATCAGATAGGTTTTCCAGCGGCAAGATCGCCAGACTGGATATAGAGACGACATCACCAGGCTCGGTGATACGGGTAGGAACAAGCCTTGAGTCGTCTTTTGAAAGGCTGCTTGTATATACGCTAGGAGGTTCTGCGAGCGCAGGAGCGGCGGCAAAGAAAAGAGCTGCAGCAAATGCCACAAGCACCACGGCCTTTAAAGGACTCCACCAGAGGCCACAGACCGCTTTAGCAGCAAGTAGTAAAAACAGGCTCTTATCTTTTTTTATGCGTAATTGCATCTTTATCCTCATCTTTAGACCCAAACCCTGTTTAGCCCCCAATCCTGCAAGCAAAGGTCCGAGATTTAAATTCAAAGTCCGGCTAAACCGGATCAAAGCTCTAAAGCAATGTATTCAGTGCACGACTTACCGCCTTTCTGGTAAGATCGCTTGAGTTCTTACTATCAAGACCGAGCATCTTACGGGTAAGGCTTGAACCTGTTGCAGACGCCTTTGCCTGCCAGAGGATCAGCCCCGAGCTTGTATCAAGCATTCTGACCGAGACCGAGACCACACCGCCGTCCCTTCTGGACTCATAGTCGTCTACGCTGCCAAGGATAACGGCCTGCACACCGAGCCTCTCACCCAGGAGCTTTAAGGTCTCCTTGTCAAGCTCCAGGACCATGCCCTCTTCAGCGCCTGTCGCCCTCATGACCAGGGTCAAGACCTTGCTGACCTCTCCCTGCTCCATAACCTCAAAGGTCATACGCGACAAGAGATCGACGGTCAAAGCCGCACGCACTTTTTCACCGGCGTAGCGATCAGAGGACAAGTTATTAAAAGGCAAAATCGCAACCTTACGAATATAAGAAAAGTTTGCCTCAGGATTGATATACCTGACAACTTTTCCGCCACACCCTGCCACCGTCAGCAGCAATAAAATCAGAATCAACTTGACGCAATCCCGCCTTAGACGGGCTGAACGATTCAACATATCACTAATATTATACATTAACGCACTCCATTATACAAGTTTTTTTATATTATTCATAAGCTTATAGACTCAGAATTAACATTAAAAACGTACCGACGCCCGGGTAAATAGCGTCTCAGTCTGATCATCGGTCGCATTATCGACCCAGGTAACCGTATACCCTGCCTGTAAACTTATCGGCCTAAACGGATACCAACTCAAGTCCGTAGAAAAACCGCTGTCCGTTTCATTGGAATTATACCTAAAAGTGCATTGAATTGCCCTGGAAGGCGTCCATGTCAGGCTGTATACCTCGGAGGCCTCTGGCTCAAAGTCAAAGTCAGCCGACATATATATCTTCCTGCTCGGGGTATAAGAAATATTCATACCAAGGCTATTTAAAGTACTACTGGTACTAGCGCCGTTCTGTTTGACGTCACTTGCAGAAGTATTGCTGTTAACAAGTATGACAAGAGGCCTCCACGGCTGAAGTTTAAGCCCCCACAGGTATGACATGGATTCGGTCTCAGAGCCACTCGCCGGAGACTCGGTGGTTCCAGCGGTTGCACCAAGGTTCAGGTCAATACCTGTATAAATGGCCATAAATGCGCTCGCATTAACAGATGTCTGCTCACTTTGTACGGCCCCGCCAAGCAGGCTCTCCGTAAAAAGATAAGAAAAACTACCGTTTACGGTGTCAAGCGGCGTTGTTGAAAATGTCGAGGTATAACTGTTCGTCTCGCTCTCATCACCGTCCGACGGCGCCGACCTGGTTGAGGAGTAGGTTGAGGCAAAGTTAAGGTACTTCGGTATTACAACGTAGCTTCCATTCAAGCCGTAACGGCTATTTTTCGTCTCATCATTAGCAGCGGAGTCACTCTCCCTGGTTGTAGTATCCAGGTTAACGCTCATTCCGAGGTTAAGACGATTTGTCGGCGTATAAGTCATAGTAAAACCGCTGAAATTCCTGGTCGTAGTAGATGTAAAGCTATTCTTAGGCGTGGCTAACGCATAGCCCAGAGCCGTTATCTCGGTCACCCTAATGTCGCCCAAGACCGGAGGACTAAGGGTATTAACGACCTTAAAATACCTGGCACTCGTCTCACCAAAGTTAAATTCAAACCTATTGAAGACAGAGTTAAAGGTCGATGAAACCCCTCCGATCAAAGTCCAGGAGACATTATTATTACTTGAATAGACCCGCCAGCCGAAATTATAACCGTTTACGACAATGGACGAAAGAGCGGTTGTTACGTAAAGGTCAAGCTCATGTATTGCCTGAACGCTGGAAAAACCAAGCCCCATATTCCAATTAGAGACGCTAAGGTCTATCGACGGATCTCCAACCGAGGAAGGCACGACAGGACTGCTCCTGTCATTATCTATAAGCTGCGGCTCGCTTGTCATCGTCAGCGGAGTCGGACCACCTACCGGATACCCGAACTCAAGACCGCTTGTAGCCCCGACTGTTTGCTCAAACCTGCTTGCGGTACCAAGGCTTTCCGTGGTGGTCTCTCTTAAATCAAAGCCATATCTCAGCGAGGTCTTTAGCTTACCGTCAAGAAAATCCCTGCCAATGCCGGTGGAAAAGAGATGTGACGGTGTCGTTGTAGTGGTCTCACCAACAACATCTTCGGTCGTAGAGAGGCTGTAGCTATAATTTACATTTGCATCTGCCTCGCGGTACGTGAAGTCGTAAGATGTAGCCCCCTTTATTGTAGTGCTCTCGGTATTTACCTGCTGTACCGTAGCATGATCCTCGGTCGTAGACTTATTGTAACTCAAGCTCAGGGACGGGAGCCTGGAGGCCGGCAAAACAAAACCGGCATTCAGATTTGCCGTTGTAATACGGTCGCCCTGCGAAGGGGCACTCTCTGTCCTATTATAGCCAAGCCTCAGATTATACTGAGCCGGAGGCCTGTAGCTTAGAGTAAAGACGGGATATGCATTCTTAGTCTCGGTCTCTACCCCGTCATTGTCTACCAGCGTATTTATCCAACGCAGATCACCGTTTAAAGATATCGTATTTGTCAGCTTCTTATGAAAATTGATGCTATAGTTATGTGTTGTCGTAGTTGAGGTCGTCTCAATACCGGCCTTTTCGGTAGTAATCTCGTTCTTTGAGATACTGGCCCTGGCGCCTATCGCGGCAAGTGAGTTATCATAACCGGCAAAAAGCACAAGTATCGCAACAACTACAGCTAATAAAAGAGATCTTATCGTCATTATTAATTATCCAGGAGCAGCACCCCGTAAGGATTGCTGCCAACGGCAAGCTCGCCTACGACCCTCTCTCCTTTTGGATCCACAATAGAGACCGTATTAGAATTGAAGTTTGAGACGTAGATCCTGTTGCGGTCTTCATCAGCCGCAAGACCCTTTGGGGAATCACCGACCTCTCTAATAGAGGTGAGAACGTCATGTCTGTTAAAAAAAGTCATACTATCCGTTAAGGTATTCAAGACGAAAAAACGCTCGTTAAAGGCCTTGAGCCCCCTGCCGGGCGGCTTGGATACGATCAGAGTATCATCGATATCCCTATCCGAAGGCGAGACCACTGATATCGAGTTCGAGCCCTGATTAAAGACATAGATCTTACCTGCGCCGAGGGCTATACCGGAGGGCCTATCATCGACCCTGACGGTAGAGACGACAGCGTCGTCGACCGTATTAATTATACTCAGCGAGTTTGAAAGTTCATTAGTTACATATATCTCCCGCCGCTCGGTATCTGCCAGGATAAACGAAGGCCTGTGACCGACAGAGATCGTCTTCATTACACGACTGGAGGCGGTATCGACTACTATCACATCATCGGTAGACCTGTTAGAAATATAAAGCTTGCCGTCGATCGTATCCACCTCATCCGGCATAAAGGCCATATCCGTCGGATCCATTCCAGCGGTTATCTCAATAGTATCGCGCAGCTCCAGGTACAAAGCGTCGACGACCGATATAGAATGCGAGCGCGAATTAAGCACATACAGCATGTCTTTTTTCTGATTAAGGACCATACCCATAGGGCCGTCCCCTACCGTTACCGCTCCGACGACCCTCTCAAGGCTTCTGTCTATTACCGTTACGTAGTTTGAGCCACTGTTGGAGATATAAAGCAACAGCCCTCTGGCCGAGGGCCTTTGAGTCTCAACCGTTATTGCTGGTACGAAGACAACCCTCTTCTCTATGGAGGCCGCGGGATTCCATTCAAGACCAAGCACTGTGCTCTGCCCGCCGACGAGTTTCACATGGAAGGCAGCCTCAAACTCACCACCCTTCTCCGGAAGAACAAGGTTCGCCATCTTGCCGTGGCGGCCGGTAGATGCCTCACCAAAGATAAGGCGCAGAGCGACGTAATCGCCCGGCTCCACAAAGCCCTCGGTCAAGAGCACCTGTCCATTGCCGACATCCATGGAACTTACGCTTACCGGCGCTTTCAAGAGGTCATAACTACCCCCGTCGCCATCTATCAGTAAGGCCTGTGTTATAGTAAATTTAAGATCGGTAGATATTGCAGAGTTAAGGTGTAAGTATAACAAAACCCTCGTGGCGGTCTCGGATGGCGGCGAAAACCGGGACTGAAGACCCTGAACCGCCGGTGCGACACAGGAGGCCAAAAACAAGAGACATATAAAGAGGACTGGCCTTATTATCTTCATTTTCAATTATCCTCAGGTAAGTTGATATTAAGAGCTAAACAGACGCTGCACCGAGACTACGCAAAGTGACTAACAATCGGTGATTATTCAAAGACTATTTTAGTGTAAATTTTTTCAAATCTACCACATAAACGCTTGCTATTGCAAGTGTTTTTATTTTCACTCACTCAAGCGACACCCCCGGTAAAAGCCCGGCAAAGACAATAAAGGTTTCATTATCTTATATAAAGCGACAAAGTCGCGTACTTATACGCGCCGCGCCGTCAATTGACAAATCCACCGGGTATGCTAGAGTCTAACTTAACACTTTAATAAGTAAGAGGAAAAACGAATGGATACAGTAAAGCCGGGCGCTACTACCATGGTCATCTTCGGGGCTACCGGAGATCTGTCGCAGAAAAAACTCTTACCGGCCCTCTACAGGCTAATAGAGCTCGATATGCTCCCCGAGCACTTCAATATAGTCGGCTTTGCCACGCGCCAGATAGACGATCAAGAGTTCAAGGGATTCTGCGAGGCCGCCGTTCACAAGCACTCGCAGTACAAAGAGGTCAAAGACGATACCTGCTCCAAACTCTTTAGCACGGCACGCTTTGTCTCATCTTCTTTTGAAGATGGTGACGGTTTTCAGCGTCTAAAAGAACGTCTGGACGAGCTTGACCGGGAGTGCAACGAGCCGTGCTCCAGGCTTTATTACTTTGCCACCCCCCCCAGCTTCTTCCCCAAACTAATCGAGATGCTCTCCTGCGCAGGGCTATCTAAAAAGGTCAACGAACCCGGCAAACCTAAAATAATAATAGAAAAGCCGTTCGGGCGCGACCTGCAATCCGCAAGAGAGCTAAACAAGCTGATACTCGAACATTTCGACGAAGATCAAGTATACAGGATAGACCACTACCTGGGGAAAGAGACGGTACAGAATATTCTATTCTTCCGCTTTGCAAACGGTATATATGAGCCCACATGGAACCGCCGCTACGTAGACCACGTACAGATAACGGTTGCCGAGAGCGTCGGGGTAGGAGACCGCGGCAAATACTTCGAGGGCTCTGGTACGCTGCGTGATATGGTACAGAACCACATCATGCAGCTGCTGACGCTTGTCGCCATGGAGCCTCCTTCAAGCATGGACCCCGAGGTCATCCGCACCAAAAAGATAGAACTCCTGAAATCGCTTCGCCCGATAGCCCCGGAGACGGTCCAGCGATTCGCCGTCCGTGGCCAGTACGGGCGCAGTGGAGAATCCGAGAGCGAAGAAGGCCAGACAAAGGCCTACCGCGAAGAGATGCATGTAGATCCAGAGTCGGATGTCGAGACCTTCGCAGCCCTGAAGCTCTTTGTCGATAACTGGCGTTGGTCGGGCGTCCCCTTCTACATAAGGACAGGCAAATGCCTCAAAGAAAGACTCACAGAGATCGTCATACACTTTAAAGAGGTCCCGCATTGCCTCTTTACAAAATCCATCACCGGCTGCCCCAACAGCAACGTCCTGGTTTTAAAGATCCAGCCGGACGAGGGCATTAACTTCAGCTTCAACATAAAGTACCCGGGCAGCGCCAACCGCATAGATATGGTCTCGATGGATTTTTCATACGCAGAGGCCTACAGCGTAAAGATGGCCGAGGCATACGAACGCCTCATTCACGACTCGATGCTCGGAGACGCAACGCTTTTTCCGCACTCTCAAGAGATAGAAGAATCATGGAAGATAATAAACGGCATACTGGAGGGCTGGGAGAGCTTCCCGCCGCAGAGCTTCCCCAACTACGAGCCCGGCTCGTGGGGCCCGCTCGAGGCCGATATGCTAATGGAACGGGATCTGCGCCGGTGGCGAAATCCTGAGGATGTAGAGGATATAAACAAAGGTGAAAAATAGACCGATTAGTGAGCACAGCCCACCCTGCAAAGACAGATGCTGAAATAAATCTCTGGACCGTCTCAGACGGTCAGCATGACAAATTGGTTGTGCATTAATTCAGCTTTTTCAATCTATTCTTTGCGACAAAACTCCGCACAACGCCTGACTTACTAATAAACTTTGCTCCACCGCAGGTGGTTACAGCAGCGAGTAGCTCTCCAGCTTCTTCCTCAACGCGCTGGCCCTTATACCGAGACGGTCTGCGGCCTCGTCCAGATCCTGCCTGCTAAGGTCAAAGACCATCCTGACATGGCTCTTTATCGCATCGTCAAGGGAAAGACTTCTTGTAGAGTCCTCCTCGGCGAGCCGTGCAAACTGGGGAGGGAGATCGTCAAAACCTATAAAGGTCTCGTTTGTAGCGCCGGCAACCCGTTCCATAAGGTTCTCAAGCTCGGTGACATTGCCTGGCCAATCGTATTTCATTAAGAGGGTTTGCACCGGCATGGAAGCGCCGCTTATGCGTTTACCCGTTTTCTCGGAAAAATTCCTCAGAAAGTACCTTATCAGCAAGGGCATATCGTCCTTTCTATCGCGCAGCGGCGGAACATGCAGATTCAACTCGGTCAGACTCGTGTAAAGATCTTCTCCAAGCGCAGCCCTTAAGGCCTTACCAGTAAGATCCTTCTCGGTCAAGGCCACCACCCGGCAATTCACTTTAATACGCTTGCCGGAGCCGTTACGCACTAGCTCGCCATGCCTTACGATACCGAGTAAAGGCTCGTGGGCAGAAACGGGCAGGTACTCTATATTATCCAGAACGACAGTCCCGTCCCCAGCCTCTATAAAGAGCCCGGGGAGGTCGCCGGAGCCGAAGAGTTCACGCTCCAGCGTTTGCTCTGTCGTCGCCGCACAGTCGTAAACGACGAAAGACTCTTTCGAGTACTGACTCATCTCGTGCAGAGCGCGCGCAACGAGCTCTTTACCGACACCGGCCTCGCCGCCTATCGTAATAGCCTTGCAGTACGGAGCAATACGGCGGATAAAGTTCTTAATCTCCAGTATTGCGGGGTTCTTACCGACGATGCCGTGAAAGGTATATTTTGATGACAGGATATTCTCAAGCTTGCCCGTCTCTTGCCTGAGCCTTATAAGGTCGAGGATATGATCAACAGTGTTTTTAAAGGCCTTCATCTCAAGCGGTCTTTCAAAATACGCCGATGCTCCTTCTCTAACCGACTCAACGGCCTTTGCCGTGGCCTTGCCTATTATAACGACCTCAGCCCTCGGATCCGCGTCTTTAATACCCCTTAAGGTATCAAGGCCGTTACCCTCCAGCAGGATTATATCGTAAGGCGTATTTTCACCTGCGATCTTAAGCGGCGGTGCCTCTCCCGGAACGGCAGAGCTAATATCACAACCATCAAATAAATTAAGTACCTTCTCTCCGAGCTCTTCCTTGAGCTTTACCAGTACACTTATCAAGAACTTCCCCTCCCCTGTATTACATTATATTTTTTCTTACGCTATGAGTGTATTTTGCCACGTTAAATAAGGACTATCAAGGTCTTTCCGATGTTTTTGTCCTCTTTTTTCGGAGGTACTTCCGGCCCGGTCTCAAGCACGTCAGGGCTACGGAATAAAGGCGTCTACGACTATTGCGTACTAACTTGCCAACGTCCCTTTAAAAGGTTATAATTATAAATTCAGGGATTGAAAGGTAATTCAATAAAGGCAATACAGCTATTTTGCAGCCGTTGCGAATGCTTTGTGGGCCGCGATAGCGGAAGGTACTCATCCGTGATAAAAAAAGAAAATGAAATAAATACCAGTCCGGTTATAACCGACCGCTTCGGACGTACGCTTAACTACCTGCGCGTCTCGGTGACGGACCGCTGCAACCACCGCTGCACATACTGCGCACCCTCCGAGGAGAATTTCGACCGGAAAAAACGCACCGAGATCCTGGACTTTCAGGAGATCGCACGCGTCGTACGCCTTATGGCGGATCTCGGCGTTACCAAGGTAAGGCTTACCGGCGGCGAGCCCCTGGTGCGTAAAGATATAGAAAAACTCGTCGGCTGGATCTCCGAGATGCGCGGCATAGAAGACCTTGCTATGACGACCAACGCAACGCTCCTCAAAAAATACGCCTCGCTCCTTAAAGAAAACGGCCTTGGACGCATAAATATAAGCATCGACACCCTGGACCCAGACCGCTTCCGCATGGTCACCGGAGGCGGTGAGATCAAGCCGGTACTGGAAGGCATAGACGAGGCGATAAAGGTCGGCCTTACACCGGTAAAGCTCAACACCGTTATCATGCGCGGCGTAAACGACCATGAACTCGCCTCTATGATAGACTTTGCCGGTGAGCGGGGGATAACGGTACGCTTTATAGAGTTCATGCCTATGCGCGAAGGGGTAGACTGGAAGAAGTTCTACCTGCCTGTCGAAGACGTTCTAAAGCGCGACGATATACGCGAGCGCGTCGACACTTCAGGGGTAGCAGAGAAGATAGACGAAAAAAACAAGGTAGCCGCCTACTCGCTCCCTCTTTTAAACGGCAAGGGCAAGGCCGGCTTTATCTCGCCGATGTCCAACCGTTTCTGCGATGCCTGCAACAGGCTGCGGCTGACCTCGGACGGAAGGCTCCGCTCCTGCCTGCCTGCGGATATGGATGTCGATATGAGAGCGGCTCTCCGCGACAACGCAAGCGACGCAAACCTTATCGCGCTCATTAAAAAGGCCGTCTTGCTCAAACCGGAAGAAGGCGAATATAACTTCGAAGAAGACGGGCGGGAACGCTCGATGATAGATATAGGAGGGTAAAGCGTGAAACTGTCGGGACGCAATCAGATACCTGGAGAGGTCGTTGAGATAAAGTTCGGAGATGTCGTCTGCGAGGTCGTACTGCAGGTCGGCGAGAATCAGATATCAGGGGTCATCACCAGAACGAGCGTTGACAATATGGAGCTTAAGATAGGCGACCGGGTAACGGCGCTGATAAAGGCAACGGAAGTCTCCTTTATAAAATAACCCTCCAAACAAAACCTCCAGAGATGACCATACCTAAAAAAATATATTTCACGTTACTGGCAATACTGGCAATAACCTCCCCTATCTTTGCCGTTTCTACGCCTGCAGGGGATAGCCCCCCCATTACCATAGCCGTTGCCAGCAACGCGCTCGCCCCGATCAAACAGATCACAAAGAGATTTAATATCGAGCACAACGCACGCGTAAGTATTGTCAGCGGCTCTACCGGCAAGCTCTTTACGCAGATTACGCAAGGCGCGCCCTTTGACGTACTGATAGCCGCCGATGAGCTCCGCCCGCGCCTGCTGGAAGAGCGCGGCCTTACCAGAAAAGGCAGCCGCTTTACCTACGCCTCGGGCGTACTTGTTTTGTGGTCGTTCAGGCAAGACGGCCCTCTAAGAGACAACAGCACCCTCGCCGTATTAAAAGACCCTGCCGTCAGGCGTATCGCGGTTGCCAACCCCAAGATAGCCCCTTACGGTCACGCGGCCTTTGAGGCGCTGCGCGCAGAAGGTATCCTCGAAGAAGTCCTCTCGAAGTTTATTTACGGCGAAAACGTCTCGCATGCCTTTAACTTCGCCAGGACAGGTAATGCCGATCTGGCAATAACAGCCCTACCCACAACTCACGGTCAGGCAGGAAGGCGCGTTCTAGTAGACAGCGGCCTGCACTCCCCCATAGTCCAGCAGGCCGTCATCCTTAAAGACGCCCCTGAATCAGCCGTAGCCTTTACAGCATATCTGAAAGGCCCGAAGGGCCGTGCCATATTAAAAGAATACGGATATATACTGCCTTAACCCCGCTTATTCAAGTTTGCAATTTGAACCGACGACTCCTTCAATACAGGCGAAAAATAGTAGTCAAACAAGAAGCTAACTGCTATAATACGTTGATATTTTAAGACTCTTAAGAGAGGACTGATCCAAGAAATGGACTGGATGCCGTTTATCATATCTATAAAGCTCGCGCTCGTTACCACCGTCTGCCTGCTTTTTCTGGCGATACCTATCGCCTACCTGCTTGCCTCCCGCAACTTCAGAGGCAAGCACCTGGTCGAGGCCGTCTTTGCGCTTCCTATAGTACTGCCCCCTACCGTGCTTGGTTTTTTCGTCCTGGTAATGCTTGGAAATATGACGCCGGTTGGCCGTTTCTATGAATCCCTTACCGGCCACACCCTTGCCTTTACATTCCCGGGACTCGTTATTGGTTCTATCCTGTATAGCTTTCCTTTTGCAGTACAGCCCATTCAAAACGCCTTTGAGGCCGTCGACCCGAAGCTGAAAGACGCAGGGCGCATGCTCGGCTGTACCAAATGGCAGTGCTTCTGGCGTGTTATTCTACCGGCATCACGGCGCGGAGTCATCACCGGCATAATGCTCTCTTTTGCCCATACGGTAGGCGAGTTCGGAGTCGTATTGATGGTCGGCGGCAGTATACCCGGCAAGACAAAGGTAGCAAGTATCGCCCTCTACGAACACGTAGAGATGCTGGAATACGGTCAGGCCGCTATCATGGCCTTGATACTCCTTGTTTTTTCATTTGCAATCCTCTCGGTCGTATATTATTTTAATCGTCGTAGCACCGGAGTTTCCGCCGGCTACGGACGTATATAAGAAGAACAAAGTTATGATACAGATAGAGATAAAAAAAACACTTAGAGAGTTCGACCTCGACGCGAGCCTGGGCTTTGGCAAAGAACTCGCCGTCCTTACCGGCCCGAACGGTTCGGGAAAGTCAACGCTCCTGCGCTGTATAGCAGGGCTTGAGAGACCCGAGTACGGCTCGGTAAAGATAAACGATAAGGTCGTCTTTGACGGCACTATCGACACCCCTCCTGATAAGCGGCGCATAGGTTACGTCTGTCAGGAAGGCGCGCTCTTTCCGTGGCTCTCGGTAAAGAAGAACATCCTCTTCGGCCTGACCAAAGAAGAGATAGCGGATAATAAAATATGGCTTGAACACCTTTACTCGGAGCTGGAGCTCGGCCATCTTTTAAAGCAAAATCCAACCAAATTATCGGGCGGAGAACGCCAGCGCGTGGCCCTTGCCCGCGCCATCGCACCGAGGCCTGAGCTCCTGCTGATGGACGAGCCCTTCTCTGCCGTTGACGCAGAGCTCAGACCCGTACTTAGAAAGTTCATAAAAGAACTACAGAAAGACTGGAAGGTCCCGATCCTTATGATCACACACGACCACGCAGAGGCCTACGTAATGGCCGATAGACTCTTTGAAATAGTAGACGGAAAAATAACGATAATTCAGGAACGCGGCAAGGTAATAAGGATGCCGCTTATATCATACTAAATACGCAGCAAACAATAGGACAGGTAACAATGAGCGATAACGACCTAACACATTTTAGCGAAAGCGGGCGGGCCCGCATGGTAGATGTCTCGGAAAAAAATACAACAACGCGCGTGGCAATAGCATCGGGTTCGATACTGATGGAGCCCGCGACGCTTGCGCGAATAAAGGACGGCGCGATTAAAAAAGGTAACGTCCTGGCGGTGGCCGACGTCGCCGCTGTTATGGGCGCAAAGCACACCCCGGATATGATCCCGATGTGCCACCCGATCCAGCTGACAGGCGTAGAGGTCGAGTTTGCAGACGGGCCGGATCACAACGGACGGGCCTCCATTAACGTCTCCTCGACCGTAAGCTGCGTCGGACAGACAGGCGTAGAAATGGAAGCCTTAACATCGGTCAGCTGCGCGCTCCTGACCATCTACGATATGTGCAAAGCGATAGATAAATCAATGACGATAACAAGCGTCGAGCTGATAGAGAAAAAAGGCGGACGCAGCGGGCATTGGAAGCGCCCACCTGCGTGAGGGCTAAAATTAATTAATTAGATACGAGCCCTGCATAGCACAGAATCATATTAATGAATTTGCTGTGCGGCAAGCACTCACTGCGTGAGAGCTAAATTCTTTAGGAAAGTATGTACCGTGCGCAGTACAGAATCATATTAATGAATTTGCTGTGCGCAGCACCCTGCAGTGGGGCACCGGTTGCACCGGAGGCAAAGCGACTTCGTCGCAAAAACAAGACTTACTTAATAAATTTAGCCGTACGCAGCACCCTGCGGTGAACACGACATAATGGCAAAAACATAGGTTAGAAGATATGGCAATTAAAATTTTATTTTTCGGAATACTCTCGTCAAAGACAGGTACAAAAGAGACGACTGCCGAGGTAAGCGGCGCGGCAACGCCCCTCTCGGATATTATCAAAGAGCTAAAAGAACGCTTTCCCGAGCTTCCGGACGGCCCGTTCATCTATGCCGTAAATGAAGAGCAGGTAGCAACCAGCCACAATATAAAAGACGGCGATGAGATCGCCATTATGCCGCCCTTCGCAGGAGGCTAACCACTCACTGCGTGAGGGCACCCACATGCGTGAGGGCACCCACATGCGTGGGGGCAAAATTCTTCAGGAAAGTATGTGCCGTGCGCAGCACAAAAACAATCAAAGGACTTTTTAGAAATGACTGAACTTGTACGTATACAAGAAGAAGATTTTTCGCTCGAGGAAGAGGTAAAAAGGCTTCGCGCCCTATCGAACAGGGTCGGCTCTGTCGTGACTTTTTTGGGGACGGCACGCGATTTCTCCGACGATAAAGACGTATCGGCTATTGAGTTCGAGCAATACGCAGGCATGGCAATGAAGGCCCTTTCGGCCCTTAGAGAAGAGGCCAACAAACGTTTCGATATAATCGAGACATCTATTATTCATCGCATCAGCACGATAAAGCCAGGTGAGCAGATAGTCCTTATAGTCGTTGCCTCTGAGCACCGCAAGGCCGGCTTTGCAGCGTGTGAGTGGGTAATCGATACCTTAAAAGAGACAGCCCCTATCTGGAAGAAAGAGATAACCCCTGAGGGCGACTCTTGGGTGGTACCTCATCCATGATGAAACCGCCGCTTATCTCACTCGTAGGATTATCAGGCTCGGGCAAGACAACAATCGTTGTCAAGCTCGTCGAATATTTCGCCAACGCAGGCTTTCGGGTCGGTACGATAAAGCATAGCTGCCACCCTCACCCGCTGGACGCAAAGGGCAAGGACAGCTGGCGGCACAAAGAGGCCGGAGCGGAGCGCACTCTTTTTGTCGGCCCCGAGCGTATGCAGCTCGTCGCCGATGTAGAGTCGGAGCTATCGCCTGTCGAGCTCGCTGGAGACCTCTTAAAAGACATGGAACTGGTAATAGTCGAGGGCTTTCTGCAATCCAATACCCCGAAGATAGAGGTCGTACGTTCGGAACGCTCGCTGGAGCCGGTATCAACACCGGAAAACGGCCTGCTTGCCATTGTATCGGATATCGCAGCGGACAAACTCCCCGAGTACCCGGGCCATGAGATACCGCGTATTGAGATCAACGATATAGAGGCCATAGCAGAGTTCATTAAAGGACATCTCGGGCTTGCAGAACCTGACGGCAAATCCTGATAATATGGATAAAGAAAACGGTGTTATAAAGGGCGTCTCCTGTGTTATTTTAGTTGGCGGCGAATCCAGAAGGATCGGCTCGGACAAGGCACGAGTAGAATTTAGAGGTAAAAAACTCTTTACCCACGTCTTTGATAAAGTCGCGCCGCTCTTTACGGATCTGATGATAAGCGCACGCGATGAGAAATACCCAATCGGCGCGCTTGGAGATATAAAAGGCGGGCGACTGGTAACAGACCATAAGGCAGCTGCCGATAGCCCTACCCTTGCGGTCGGTGACCGCAGGCGCGGCCCGATCTTCGGCCTTTGCTCGGCACTTGACGAGGCGCGTAACCCCTGGCTCTTTATGACGGCCTGCGATCAGCCGCTGATCGAGCCCCGTCTGATAAGATATCTGGCGACTCTTCGCGGTGACTTTGACTGTGTCGTGCCGGTAACCGGCGGTAAGATACAATCGCTCTTTGCGCTCTTTAACAAGACTTGCCTTACCGCTCTGCGCGAACGCATAGAAAAGGCAGAGACAAAGAAAGGACTGAGCCTCTTCGGCTTTCTGGAAAAAACAGAGGAACTGAAGATCAGGCACGTCACCGAGGAAGAGCTCAGGGGTATAGACCCTGAGCTTAAAAGCTTTATAGATATAGATACTCTGGATGAACTTGCAGAGCTTCAGAATAAATAATAAAAAATATTAATAGTAAAGGAAACCCGATATATGAAGACGATAGTCGAAGCGCAGCAGATAATCCTCGAACATACAAAAAAACTAACAGCAGAGACAACCCCGCTTACCGAGAGCCTCGGACGCGTACTCAGCGAGGACGTCTTCAGCAACCGTAACCATCCGCCATATGATATCTCGGCGATGGACGGTTATGCCGTGCGCATAGAAGACGTAACAGAGCCGACAAAAGACGATCCAACGGTCCTTAAGATAATCGACGATATCGTAGCGGGCGGCGAACCGAAATGCGCGGTAACTAGCGGCGCGGCCTCTCGCATAATGACGGGCGCACCGATGCCCGAAGGCGCCGATACGGTCATTCGAGTAGAAGACACCGACTGCAACAGCGAGAACGTCAAGATATTCGCCCCCTACAAAAAAGGCGCTAACGTCCGTTACCTCGGCGAAAACCTGCGCACCGACGATAAGGTACTAACGGACGGCACCGATATAGGCCCGGGCGAGCTCGGCATACTCTCTATGGTAAAAAAGGCCGAGGTCCCTGTATACAGACGGCCTCGCATCGCTATACTATCGACAGGCGACGAACTGGAGGCATTAGATGAGCCCTTCAACGACCGTAAGATCCCGGACGCCAACAGCTATACGGTAATGGCCGAGCTAAAGGCGATAGGCGCAGACGTTACGCTGCTTGGTATCGCACGCGACAGCGAAGCGGAACTAAAAGCCAAACTCAAAGAAGGCCTGGGCTTTGACGCCTTGATAGTATCGGGCGGCGTCTCGGTCGGTCATCACGACTTTGTAAGGCCGACACTCAAATCCCTCGGAATAGAGATGCGGTTCTGGCGAGTCGCCCTGCGCCCGGGCCATCCCTTTGCATTCGGTACGGGTAAGGACGGCTTACTGGTCTTTGCCCTACCCGGCAACCCGGTCTCAAGCATGGTCTGCTGCCAGCAGTTCATAGTCCCCTCGGTCAGGAAGATGCTGGGCGCGGACAGACTCTTCCGCACCACCGTAACAGCCACACTCACCGAAGATATAAAAGACAGGCTTGGGCGCATCCACTTTATGCGCTCGCATCTGGAGAAGACAGAAGACGGCTTCAGCGTAAGGCTGACCGGCTCTCAGGGCAGCGGAATACTTATGAGCATGGTAGAGGCCTCGTGCATGATCATAATGCCTGCGGAAAACGACAAGCTTCCGGCAGGCTCAACGGTTGCAGTCCAACTGCTCGGACCTAGCGGCTTTCAAAGCGAGCCGGGGTTTAAATGAACGATATTATGAAGATAGGAATTGTAACGGTCTCAGACCGTGTAAATCTAGAGACTATTGATTGATGGCGCAGAGGTAGGAGTTTAAATGGATAACAAAAACCTGAAAATTGGAATTGTAACGGTCTCAGACCGTGTAAATCTAGAGACTATTGATTGATGGCGCAGAGGTAGGAGTTTAAATGGATAACAAAAACCTGAAAATTGGAATTGTAACGGTCTCCGACCGTGCGAGCCGCGGCGAGTATGAGGACAAGGGCGGCCCGGCCGTGGTTAAAGAGCTTACAGAGGCAATCGTGAGCGCGTGGGAGCCGGTATTACGCATTGTCCCTGACGACCAGTCCGTTATTGAAGAAACACTGACCAGCCTCGCTGACAGCGAAAGATGCTCGCTCATTATAACGACCGGCGGCACAGGGCCGGCGCCGCGCGACCTGACCCCGGATGCTACTCACGCTGTAGCTACAAGAGAGCTCCCTGGCTTTGGCGAGCAGATGCGCGCTATATCCCTGAAAAAAGGCATCCCGACCGCTATTCTTTCCCGTCAATGCGCGGTGCTCAGAAACTCTACGCTTATTATAAACCTTCCGGGCAAGCCCTCGGCCATAGCCGAGTGCCTCGAAGCCGTACTACCTGCCATCCCCGATTGTATTAATCTGATCGGCGGCCCTGAAGTAGAAACCAACCCGGATAAGGTTCGACAATTTCACCCTCACAAAAACAACTAACCCCTTGTTTTTTAAATAAGTTTATCATCACAACCGTCACCCTTAATAGGCGTTTTTATATTGACACAAAGCGCAAGCCGTTATACTATATTTGCTTAACATGGGACAAGGGATACGGTTAGTTGCGGTAGCCTTCGCCCGGAACAAGTTACCACAAAAAAAATAGAGTAATAGTTCAAAAGGAGGACTTTAAGATGTCTACACCAACAGCCGAAGAAGCAAAGAAACTTATAAATACCTGGCTAACCGAGAACGGTCATCAGGTCAGAGCAATAGAAGACGAGAACTCTTCTTTCCATTTCGAGATCGACTACCCCCTCGGAACGCTTAAGCGCCAGAGAGTCATTCAGCCTAACGAGTACCCTGGCCTTATCGTTATCCTCAACGGCGTTGCAATAGCCGACGAGCACAAAGAAGTGATGAAGGAACTCACCATAGAAGATAAAGAAAAGTTCTATGACGACATCAAAAAAGCCCTCCTCTTTGTCGATAACAGCTACGATATGAACCTTGACGACAAGCAGGTCGCTCAGCAGGTACAGTTCTCTTACGAGTTCTATACCGATACACTTACAAAGACGCAGCTCTACAAGGGCCTGCTCGTAAATCACAGAACCCTTATCTACATAGTAACCGTCTTCAACGAGAAGTTCGGCCTTCCTGAAATGCCAGAGGGCGCAGGACAGCATCCTGAGACAGTACAGTAAAATATAATCCATCGTAGACGGCACTAAGCCATCTACACGGTATAAGATATAAAAGGCCGTCTGCTTAACGCAGACGGCCTTTTTTTATTGTAAAGATACTTTTTATTATTACAGCATACCCGCCAGTAACGGGCTGAAATTGAAATAAGGAAAGCCGCCTGCTTGTTAGCAGGCGGCTTTCAAAAAAAACACTCATATTGTTTGAATAAAAACTATGTCGAGGTACAGCCGCAGCAGAAAGACTCGCCGCCTACGGAGCTCAGCGATTTGAGCGCGGATATCTCTATGTTCATACGCTTACGATCCTCTATAAACGGAGATAGGCCCTGAGCAGTTCTCTCTCCCAGCTCCATAGGGATGTGGTCTTCCTCTATCAGCTTCATAACATCAAAGAGTTCCTTCATCTCTGCAGCGGTAAGTTCCTCCTCGATTATCGGGAAGAACTCATCGTCTTCTTTACGTATATGGTTACGCAGGTTAACCAGCAAGGTACTCAGTACCCCGTCCAGTATCTCGCCGTCCTGAAGCGCACAACGGAAGCCGTGCAGCATTGATACAAATTCAATATGGTCTTCCTTCATTATAGGCATAAGGAATGAACCGGCCTCGACCTTCTTCTCAACAACCGGGAAGAGGGCGTCCTCTTCTTTTTTAATAGAATGAAGTATTATATCGTTAAGCATATCAGCGGAGATCTCCCATAATGCATCGAGATCGCGCTTTCTTGCTGCCATCTCAAGAGCATCCAGCTTGGTAGATACGCGCTTATGTTCTTCAGTCAGAATAGTAAAGATATTGTCAGGGGCCTTTTCCTTCTCAGCCGTGGCAGCTGCTGCGACCTCTTCAGTCTCTTCTTTGACATCTACGGCCAGATACTGTTGAGCAAAACCCATCCTGCATGCACGAGGAGGACTCTTGAAATACCCCTCATCAGGCACTGCATCCGTGAGCTCCTTAAAATAAGACTCGGTCATTACAAACTCGCCCTTCTTACAAAAAACCTGACAAGACGGGTGCTGACACTGATAGGTAACGCTTAACATTTTATCGGTCATTGAATCTACCTCTCTTTAGTATGTTTTTACCTGTTGCAATTGTTAATTATAGCAAAATGAAGCCTGAAATTCAACGGCTTTGTTTTATCTGCCCGTACGTCGAAACAGAGCAGAGGACCGCTCTCTAATACAGGGAAGGTCAATAATAGATGGCAGGATATACTACTTTGGAAGATGCGCGTAGATAAGGACGAACCAGGTTATAAGTAGCAGCCCGCCCATATAGCCGCCGTACCTGACGGCAAGCTTCTTCTTTACCAGAACGAGCTTAAAGTAATGCAGAATAAAGCCGAAGATCCAGATAGGTAGGATCCGGATATCAAAATAAAGACCGATACATATAAGGGCTATCAGGACGTAAAGGGATATCGTCGTATAGCCGTTTACACGGTGCATAATCGACTCGGACATATGCTCGGCTCGCCTGACCATCCTGAAGCCGCCTATAAAGGTCATAAGGGCCATTACAAAGCCAACAGATGCTAATATCGCTATTATTTTAGTGTAGAGCATAATCCTTCCGTTGAAAAAGAAAATATTTTGTTATTTCTGCCATCTCTTAGGGCCTACGCCCTTGGGCTTTACCTTGTAGATGTACCTGAAGATCCTCTTTTCCAGATTATATAATACAAGTGCCAGGTATATAAGAACAATCGGGAGGACGTAGTAAAGCCTGCGCATAGTCCTGTTGTCGACAAGTTCATTGTCATCGTTATTAATAACGATTGCATATGTATTGCCAACGGCTACGTTTGAAGTAAGCAGGTTTTTCTTGGAATTCCAAATAGTTATGCCGTCCCAGACATTCGAGGTCGCTTCGTTTAAGGTTAAGGTATTCCCGTTGGAAGAATAAAGGACGATCCCCTTCTCACGATTAGAGTAAGACTCGTTAGCTGTAAGCTTATTGCGGTACGAAAAATGCAGATTTATGCCATCGGCGTTCTTTGTGGTGATATTTTTAGATATTTCGTTTTTAGAAGAATATTCAATATATATACCCATCAAATTATTTTTAGCTAAATTCTCGGTAATAGTAGAACCGGTAACGCGTCTGAAATGCACTCCGGCATGCTTTGAACCCTCAAGAGTAAAGCCGGATATCAAAAAGCCGTCCACTCCCTCTACGGTAACGACAGAGGCGGACGGAAGCTTTGCCTTAATAACCGTACCCTCATAACCACCGGTAGCCTGAAGTGAGAGCTTCTTCGTTACATAAATATTCTCAACGTAGCTCCCGGGAGCTACCAGAACCGTATCACCCTCAGCTGCCCTGTCAACGGCCTCCTGTATGGACTTATAGTCCTTGGGGACATTAATAACCCCGGCAAAGGTGTAGGAAGCCGTAACTGGCAGTAAAATACTCAAAAGCACTAAGATAAAGACACGGTAACCGATCCTAGTCTGAGCGAAGAACCTTTTATGATACATTCTCAATAACATACCCCTTTCGGATAATAGCCTGAATTCTTGTACAATGCTCAACCCTGCTGCCATACCATCATCTTAACTTCACAGATATCAGAGTGTAGGGGTAATTAATCTTCTATTGAGTTCTGGAAAAGTAATCAAGGCCCACTGGTTCCCATCTCTTTATAGGTCTGGCATAGATGAGAGCAGCGCGTGCAATAATGGTTATTTTCCAGCTCATGTTGCTTATAAACAGGACAGTCAGTCTTAAATAATACAAAAAAAAAGGGGAGTAGAGTTCACCTCTTCCCCCATATTTTCAATATAATAGCTTTCGGCCTTATCTGGATTACCGTCAGGGACGGTAAGGTCAAAGGCAGGTCGATCAAATGATCGACCTGCCCCATAACCGTTAGTAATTACTACGTATATAATCCCTTTAGAGAAACCTTAAATTGAAAGGTATTCTAAGGGTTCTTGTACTTACAACCTGGCCTGAGGTACGCAAGGTAGTTCAGGACAAAGCAGACCAGATAGAAGGCTGCGAATCCGTAGAGCGCATACTCAGGTGTAGCTGCTTTGATCTGCTCACCAAAGATCTTCGGCATAAGGAAAGCACCGTATGCTGCAACCGATGATGTCCAACCGAGGACAGGACCAGCCTGCTCTTCGTCGAAGACCTGGGCTATGGTTCTGAATGTCGATCCGTTACCAATTCCTGTTGCACAGAAGAGAACCAGGAAGAGGATAAGGAACGGTGCAAAGAAATCCTGAGGCGTAGCCGAAACGTAGGCCTTCTTCATATAAACAGAGACGCCAAGAGCAGCAACGATCATTACAGCCGCACAGATCTGTGTTACGAGTGCACCACCCATCTTATCAGAGATATATCCACCAACCGGGCGGATAAGGGCTCCGATGAACGGGCCTGTCCAGGCAAAAGTAAGAGCACTTGGGCCGGCCGGGTTCGGCGTGTTATGAGTCATTATACCGTCTTCACCTGGAATATGCTGGAAACCAAAGACAACCTTGATACAAAGAGCAAAGGCTGCCGCGTAACCAATGAAAGATCCAAATGTCATGGTATAAATAACAGTCATGATCCATGTGTGGCTGTTGCTAAAGATCTTGAACTGACGCTTAAGACTCGTCCTTATCTCTGATGGTGTTGCATATCGCATAAGGATTAGAGTACTTACAATAACCAACGGCAGTACGATCCACTTACTCAGCAGTCCAATGCCGATTGGCGGAGGAAGCATGAGGTAAAGGCCAACAGCTGCACAGATGAAACCGCATATCAAGAGGTAGATGATCTTACCAAATGAAGCTACCGGACTGCCAATTTCAGGCGATACCGATTTAACCTTCAGGTTGTTCAGACCAAACCAGCCTGCAAAGGCCAGAGGAATGAGCAAGAAGAGCCAGACAAAGCCGGCGCTCGTAATCCAGCTATTGGAACCAGCAGGGATCTTACCGATAAGTGTTCCACTTGTGTTAACGAGGACCATCGGATCTCCACTGATAGGACCAAGGAGAGCGAAGGTCATGGTTAGAGGAATAAGTATCTGCATTGTTGTAACACCGAAGTTACCAAGACCGGCGTTCATTCCAAGCGAATAACCCTGAACTTTCTTCGGGAAGAAGAAGCTTATGTTACTCATGGAAGATGCAAAGTTTCCGCCACCAAAGCCTGAAAGGAAGGCCAAGGCCTGGAAGATTACAAGTGGTGTTTCCTGACTACGTAGGAATATTCCGGCTCCGAGAGCAGGAAGCATAAGAAGCGCGGTAGTAAGAAAGAGAACATTACGTCCGCCCGCTATCCTGATCATAAAGGAACTAGGTATCCTGAGTGTTGCGCCTGTTAGACCTGCTATAGCCGCCAGTGTGAACATCTGTGGTTTGGTGAACGGGAATCCGAGGTTCATCATCTGAACAGCGATGATACCCCACATCAGCCAGACAGCAAAACCGCAGAGGAGACTCGGGATAGAGATCCAGAGGTTCCTGTTGGCTATCTTCTTACCGGTCGAGTTCCAGAACGCTTCGTCTTCGACTCGCCAATCATGAATATCTGACATTCTATTTCTCCTTTAGATGGTTAATTACGTTGTTCCGCTTCTACTAGTATTTCATGAGACTTACTAAAATATTATTATTATTGCTTTTAATAGTGCCGGTTACAATTAAACTAGAAAGATTTCTTATTGGTACTCCAGTCATCGTTGTCTGTAACCACCCCCTTGTTGTTCTTCCCTTTGCGGCCTCCTAATTTAGCTAAACCTGAAACATTGACGGCACTTTAACCACGAAAAAACGTTATATTAACGTCTGCCGGGTTTAGCCGCCCTAAATTGAGCAAGCCATTTTAAAGATCCGGGGGCAGGTCTCCCTGCCCCCGGCTATAATTACTTATACTGCCTTATGTTCTCAGTCTTCGCGTTCCTGTCATAGTGACGCTGGATCTGGTACTGCCTCGTCATGTAAGTAAGAGGGTTCCAGAAAGCCAAGAAGTGTACGAATCGTGTGAACGGTATAAGCAGTATGAACACTGATGCATTAAAGATATGAATCTTTGTAACAAGCGGAAGGTTAGCAATGTAGTCAACCTGTGGGTCAAGTGTCCAGAGTGATTGGAACCAAGGTGCAGCGGCTCCAGCCATCCAGTTTGAACCCCATTTGTACATTATTGCGTTTCCAAGGCCTGTTACGACCTGAATTACGAGTACTATAAGTACGAGCACATCCCAGGACGATGTCTGAGCCCTTACCCTGCTGTCTGTAAGTCTTCTGTAGATGAAGAGTACGAGACCTACGAGGGCTAAGAAACCAAGAATAAGTCCAGCTACCTCTAGTATATAGAGCCTTGCAGGCACGGAGTTCCATGCAAGCAATGCGCTCGGTATAAAGAGGATGATTATGTGCGCGATAAGAATTAGTATGATTCCAAAGTGCCATGGAAAGGAGCCGAAAAAGAGCACCTTATTCTCAAGGAACTCGGATGAAAGGCTCGACCAGGTATACCTGTTCGTGGTATAACGCCAGATCGTACCGACAACCGCTATGGCTACAAAGATGTACGGCACAATGCCGAACAA
>UOEA01000014.1_pt1 | contig 62921 bp, 52 predicted proteins | sample 1988571 | NCBI WGS metagenome assembly UOEA01 (sample SAMEA4712194, study PRJEB27164) | hydrothermal vent metagenome | biome: marine basaltic hydrothermal vent biome; feature: marine hydrothermal vent; material: mineral | place: Pacific Ocean | collected 2011-06-14/2011-07-23 | depth 1689 m | reverse complement strand
AGAGCAAATTCATTAGGTAGCTACTTACTATGCGAAGCACAGAATCATATTGATGCATTTTGCCGTGCGCAGCACCTCCTGCGGAGAGCAAATTCATTAGGTAGCTACTTACTATGCGAAGCACAGAATCATATTGATGCATTTTGCCGTGCGCAGCACCTCCTGCGGAGAGCAAATTCATTAGGTAGCTACTTACTATGCGAAGCACAGAGTCATATTGATGTATTTTGCCGTGCGCAGCACCTCCTGCGGAGAGCAAATTCATTAGGTAGCTACTTGCTATGCGAAGCACAGAGTCATATTGATAAATTTGCTGTACGCAGTACCACCTGCGGTGGAGCAAATTCCAAAAAGTAGTTCCGTGCCGCGCGTAGTAAAAAATCATATTAATGAGTTTAGCCGTACGCAGTACCCCGCAAAAGATCGAGCAACCTCTCGCGTTCTTCGCTGCTGTAGAACTCCAGCTCTATACTGCCTTTACCACCCTTATCTTTTACGCGCACCTTTGTGCCAAAGCGTCTCCGTAACTCGTCTTCAATCGCGCCGAGCTGCGTAGAGGACCCGGATACCATTGTCTTTTCAACAGGTGGTTTTTTCTTCGTACGCGCGAGCCTCTCGGCCTCTCTCACCGATAACCCCTTTGCGATAACTTTTTTACAGAGCTCGCGCTGCGCACTTGGACCTTCCAGAGAAAGTATCGCACGCGCGTGGCCCATCGAGATCTTTCCGGTAACGAGCTCGACCTTTACCTCGGGGGGCAATTTCAATAGCCGCAGATAGTTCGCAACCGTTGCCCTCTCTTTACTGACCTTCTTTGCGACGAGTTCCTGAGAGAGTCCCGTATCAACGAGCCTCTGATAGGCCTCGGCCTCCTCCATAGGGTTGAGGTCTTCGCGCTGAATATTCTCTATTATAGCAAGCTCCAGACTCTCGGCCTCTGTTACGTCCATCACAACGACCGGAACCTCACTGAGCCCGACGTTCTTTGCGGCACGCCAGCGACGCTCACCCGCTATAAGTTCAAAGCTACTACCGACGCTGCGCACGACAAGCGGCTCGATAATGCCTTTTTCTCTAATAGAATCAGTGAGTTCCGCCAATGCCTCGGCCCTGAAGGTACGCCTTGGCTGCTGCTTGTTAGGAATAATACTTCCTATTGGGCGCAGCATATAACCTGTCCCTCTGTCTTCTGCCTCTACGCCGCGGGACGGAAGAGCCGGCTCTCCCATAAGGGCGCTCAGTCCGCGCCCCAGTACCTTTTTTGTCATACCCGTACTCCCCTGCCGTTTTGGCTATTATTTGCTACAAACTCTCTTGCTAGCTCCATATAACTTACCGCACCCTTTGAATTAATATCATAGGTAATTATAGGCTTGCCAAAGCTTGGAGACTCGCTGAGTTTTACATTGCGAGGTATCGTCGTCTTATAGGTCTTATCCGCAAAATGCTTCTTGATCTCATCGGCGACCTGATGAGCGAGGTTGTTCCTTGAATCAAACATCGTAAGGACTATCCCCTCTATCTCAAGAGCCGGGTTGCGCCTCTCTTTTATAAGGTTTATCGTCCTTATTATTTTACTTACCCCCTCAAGCGCATAATACTCACACTGGAGCGGGATAAGCACAGAGTCGCTCGCGGTAAGGGCATTAACCGTAAGAAGGCTAAGCGACGGAGGACAATCTATAAATATATAATCAAAATCACCGGTTACCGTCTGTAAGGCATCTTTTAACCTGTTGTCCCGGTCCGGTGCATCGACAAGCTCGACCTCTGCGCCGGTCAGATCCAGGGTCGCCGGAACGACCTGCATATACTCAAGGGCCGTTGGCATAATAACATCACCTAGCAAGGACTCTCCGATAATAGCATCATATATACCGCCGCGTTCGTTGTCCGAGTTAAGGCCAACGCCGCTTGTCGCATTGCCCTGAGGGTCGAAGTCAACGAGCAGGACACGCCTCTCTGCAACGGCCAGTGCTGCCGCCAGATTAACGGCCGTGGTAGTCTTACCGACCCCGCCCTTCTGATTTGCTACCGAGATTATCTTTGCCATAAAGGTAATACTCCTTTGAATCGCAAAAAGTTTAACATAATAGCGTTGATTTTAAAAGTTATTTTGGGGAATTCTATAAGATTTCGGGCAAACATACGGTTTTTTGCCCGATATGTTCCACGTGGAACATATTTTTACAGGAAAGTTGCCCCTCTGCCCTGGCCAAGATGTTCCACGTGGAACATCTCAATCAGGGCAGCGCCTAAAAGGACGGGTAAAAAACAACGATAGAGGTCTTTCTATCTGAAAAAGGGATGCAGACCTCTTCCACCACGGGCCGTGTCCCTGCGACTTTGTCCAGCTCTGCGTCAAGCTTACCGTCCAGAGGCCCCTTCATTGCGACGATCCTGCCGCCTTCCTTTAGATACGGCCTTGCCATCTCAAAGAACACAGAAAGCTCCGAAAGGGCACGGGACGTCACGCAATCAAAGGTATGGGCCTTTTTTTCGATGATAGCCGGGTCTTCTGCGCGTCCGTTTATAATATCTACGCCCTCAAGACCAAGGGTTCTGACAACATGCCTTAAAAAGTGCGTCTTCTTGCCTGTCGGCTCCAAAAGCGTAAGACGAAGCTCGGGACGAGCGATCTTGAGGACGAGTCCGGGAAAGCCCGCGCCAGTACCTATATCCAGAAGGGTCTCAATACCGTTCATATACGGAAGAGGGATAAGAGAATCAAGGAAGTGACGAACGATAATATCCTTATCGCCAGTAAGAGACGTCAGGTTCATACGCTTGCTCCACTTCTTGAGCTCTGCGATATACGTCCCGTACTGCGCGATCTGGGCGGTATTTCGCTCTATACCAAGCTCTGCTGCGCCTTCTTTAAGGTATTCTTCTATCTGTTGGTTCTTTAACTTCACAACAAAGACCTCTATTACAGGGAACTTCCCGCTAAAGGGATTTACCCTCTATTTTTTTCAGGTAAACCATCAACATCGAGAGTGCTGCGGGTGTAACCCCTGATATTCTACCGGCCTGCCCAATAGTCGCAGGCCTGATACACGTAAGTTTTTCCTTGATCTCACTGGAAATACCCGGAATATCCTCATACACGAGGCCTTCAGGGATAGCTCGCTCGCCCATAGACCTGAATCTTCGTGCCTCTTCTGCCTGACGCCTTATATATCCCTCGTATTTGGCCTCTACCTCGATAGAGTAGATAACCCTGCCGTCGATTGGCAGCCCGGCTAACCAACCGGGGATATCATTATGAACAAGCGAAAAGATCTTTTTTATATCTGCCTCAGGACGTCTGAGTAGTATTTTAAGGCTAATCGCCTTCTTTACAGTCCCCAAACCGGCCTCTTTTGCGCTATTTGATAGTTCCGAGCCGGGCGTAACCAGATAACCATCGAGCCAGGCAAGGCCTTTTTCTACTTGAGCCCTCTCCTCTTCAAAGGCTGCGTAGTCTTCTTCACTAACTAGCCCTACCTCATAGCCCTTGGCCCTGAGCCTTCGCTCGGCATTATCTTCTCGCAAGAGCAACCGGTACTCGGCGCGCGAGGTAAAGAGACGATACGGCTCTTCCGTGCCCTTTGTCACAAGATCGTCGATAAGGACACCGATATATGCCTCCGAACGGCCCAAAACCAGCGAAGGACGTGCCTTTATCTTAAGTGCCGCGTTGATCCCGGCCATTAGCCCCTGTGCCGCAGCCTCTTCATAGCCGGATGTCCCGTTTATCTGACCAGCGTGATAAAGACCTTTTACACGCTTTGTCTCAAGCGTTGGCCGCAGCTCGGTAGGATCTACAAAGTCATATTCTACGGCGTAACCCGGCTTCAGTATCTCTACCCGCTCTAGCCCCTTTATGGTACGGAGAAAAGCCAGCTGGACCTCCTGTGGCATGCTCGTAGAAAGGCCGTTCGGATAGACCTCTATAGTATCTCGACCCTCGGGCTCAAGAAATATCTGATGACGCTCGCGACCGGAAAAACGCATAACCTTATCCTCGATAGAAGGACAGTAGCGAGGGCCCGTGCCTTTTATCACGCCGCTGTAAAGTGGTGATTTATCTAGGTTTTTTGTAATTATCGCATGCGTTTGCGGGTTTGTATATGTAATATGGCAGGGGAGCTGAACCAGAGGCAGACCCTCTGACGAAGTAGAAAAAGGACGTGCATTCAGGTCACCGGGTTGGAGCTCCAGTTCGGAGTAATCAATGGTTCGGGTATCGAGTCTCGGGCAGGTTCCAGTCTTTAGGCGTCCCATCCTAAAGCCTGCGTCTCGCAGCCACTCGGAAAGCCGTACGCTTACCCCGTCGTCCCGTCGCCCGCCTTCGGTCGTCTCGGAGCCGGTATGCATTAGCCCCTTAAGGAAAGTACCTACGGTTACTATAACGGCGCGTGCCGAAAAACTCTCCGGCGCAGGCGAGCCATCGTCGCCCACAGCAGACAGACCGCCCTCAAGCAGAACGCCTCTGACCTCTCTAACAGGGCCGGCCTCGTCAACCAGGATCTCCCCGACTATCCCTTCTTTAATAACAATATTCTCATTAGCCTCTAACGCACTAAGGACCTCGGCCTTGTAAAGATCCTTATCAGCCTGCGCGCGCGTAGCGCGTACGGCAGGCCCCTTACTGGCATTAAGCGTCCTGAACTGTATCGCGGTCTTATCTATTACGCGCGCCATCTCGCCGCCCAGGGCATCTATCTCCTTTACCAGATGACCCTTGGCGATCCCGCCGATAGCAGGATTACAAGACATCTGCCCCACGGTCTCCCGGCAAAGAGTAACTACCAGGGTCGAAAGCCCCATACGGGCAGCAGCCAGGGCGGCCTCTGCCCCTGCGTGGCCGGCCCCTATTACTATTAGATCGAAGTCAGTCTTCATTAATCCTCTTTCTCTTTTCTCTCTTTAAAATATCCGAAAAACTAAAAACCGCAAGAAACCATTTCGGACCACAAAATACAATGCAGCATTTTAACTTATGAAGCTTTTAAATGTCAATGAAATGGAGTATATCGGGACGCATTGGTCTTTATCAAAGAATAATTAAATATTGACTTTATCGAAAATTTCTATATACTCTACGTCCTATGGCTACTACTAAAACTAAAAAAACTACAACTACTGGCACAAAGAAGAAAGCCCCCGCAAAAAAGGCCGTTAAGGCAGCTACGACTAAAAAATCACCCGCTAAAAAAGCTGCGCCTGCAAAGACTCCGGCTAAAAAAGCTGCGGTCAAAAAAACGACCGCCAAGGCTACTCCAAAAAAGACTACGACCGCTAAAAAAAGACCTTTTAGAAATTCTTTTAAAAAAGAGATGCAGTCAATGCTTCTTGAAAATAAAAAACACCTGCTCTCCGAAATCAATCAAAAGATCAAACAAGAGAGTGATGGCCATAAAAAAGAAATGGGCGATATCTACGATATAGCCAGCTCCGAGAGAGAAAGAGAGCTTACCCTTATGCTCGGCGACCGCGACAGAAAAAAGATCCAGCAGGTCTACCGCGCTCTTGAGTGGCTTGAAGAAGAAGAATACGGACTCTGCGAAGAGTGCGGAGAACCTATCGGCGATAACCGCATGCGCGCCCTTCCTTTTACTCGCGTCTGCGTTGAGTGCAAATCCAAACTCGAGAAAAACACCCTTTACAAAGGCAGACTCGACGATGGCCCGGCAGGTACGGGCGACAAGTCCGACAGCGACGACGTCTTTTGATGACCCCCACGCTCCAACCCTATAATTATAAAGGCATTTTTTCATATGACACGCCATACTAAAAAAAATCTTATATATTTCGCCGGAGCCATTATACTTTTTCTGCTCGGGATGAGTCTCTTTATAATCAATAAACCCCTGAAGATAAGAAACTACGTAAAGGTTCGTATGGGAACCTTTGTAGAGATCGTTCTTAAAGGCGATAACCCCGAGGCCGCCCAGACGGCCTTTGACGAAATAGCAAGGCTTGAAGAAATATTCAGCAGCTATAAGCCGGATAGCGAGGTATCACGTATCTCGAAAAATGCCGGGATAAGACCGGTAAAGGTCTCAGGGGATGTGATCGAGGTCCTTGAGGCAGCCCTTAAGATATCTATTGCCACTGACGGCGCCTTCGATCCGACCATTGGGGCCGTTACCAAACTCTGGGACTTTTCCAAGGTCGGAGGAATGAATACGGAAGAAGGTAAGTTAACGGTAGACAGCCCAATACCTACCAGAGAAGCGCTTGCCCGCAACCTGCCGCTGGTTAACTACAGAAAAATAAGCATTAATAAAAATGCCTCTACGGTAATGCTGGATAAAAAAGGCATGACCTTAAACCTTGGAGGCGTAGCTAAAGGATATATCGTACGCAAGGCCTTCCTGAAGATGCAAGAAGAGCACGATGTAAACTGGGCCGTTATACGGGCCGGCGGCGATATGACGGTCTTCCATGATCCCAAGAGCAAACTGGAAGTCGAAAAGTCCAAAGACCCGCTTACCGTCGGCATCCAGCATCCGAGAAAAAAATCCATAATAGTAGGTATGCTTGAACTTACCCCGTATGACGAAAGCTTCTCTACAAGAGCGGCCTCCTCGATCTCCACATCCGGAGACTATGAAAGGTTCTTTATCAGGGACGAAAAAAGATACCACCACATCCTGGATCCGCGTACCGGCATGCCGGCAGGCAATAGCCAGAGCGCTACCATCCTATCGCGCGATCCGATCCTTGCCGACGCACTCTCTACCTCTGTATTTATCCTTGGGGAAGAAAAAGGTATGGCCCTTATAGAGGCAACAGACGGGGTAGAAGGAGTAATCATTAATAAAGACGGTGTTGTCTCGGTATCAAGCGGCCTTACGGATATCTACAAACCCCACAACTAGCCACCTGCGGTGGAGCACAGTCCAACAACCAATACCGTACCTTGCGTAGCATGGAATCTTATTAACGCACTTTGCCGTGCGCATGCACCTGCGTCGCGGTAAAGTTCATTAGAATGCTACGTGCTACGCGCAGCACGGAACCCCATTGACACACTTTGCTGTGCGGCGAGCACCACCGGTTGCACCGGAGGCAAAGCAGCTTCGCTGCAATAACAATCCAGCAAGTAGATTCCTGCCAAGCGTAACACAAAACCGCATTAATCCATTTTGCCGTACATAGAAGAGAGAGGTGAGGGGGATTAGTCTGCTCCGGATCTGCATATCACTGCGGCCTTTACTTCTTTACGTTACGACGCCTTCGTTTCTGAAACTTTCTAACGGCCCTGTTATGTTCCTTAAGGGTATTTGAAAACTTATGCGTACCGTCGTTGCGCGAGACAAAGTAAAGAAAACTGACGTCTGCGGGATTAAGCGCAGCCTGCAAAGCAGCCCTTCCAGGGCTTGCGATCGGGCCGGGAGGCAGCCCGTAATTGCGGTAAGTATTATAAGGCGTGCGCGTTAAAAGATGCTTCTTTGTTATATTGCCGTTATAGTCCTTAATACCGTAAATTACCGTAGGGTCGCTACCCAGCCGTATCCGCTTTCTAAGCCTGTTACGGAAGACCGCTGAAATAAGCGGCATCTCATCTACTTGACCTGTCTCCTTCTCAATAATAGAGGCAAGGGTTACAAGCTCCAAGGTCGTCATACCCTGCTTCTCCGCCTCTTCCTGAAATTCCCTTACGTAGACGGCCTTAAAGGTAGCGACCATCTTACGGATTATATCCTCTAACGTTGCGACCTTTGTAAAACTATAGGTATCAGGGAAGAGATAGCCCTCAAGGCTCTCACCCTTAAGGCCAAAATCCGCAGCAGCCTTGGCGTCCATTGTATGTTTGATAAAGTCGTCCTTTGAACCAAGCCCCTTGGCCTCAATAAGGGCTGCTATCTCTTTTATATTATAGCCCTCGGGAAAGGTAACCGGGTAGCTCTTGGTACGCCCCTCGACCAGTGCATTCAAGAGTGCCATAGGGGTCATCTGAGCGGAGAGTTCATATTCACCGGCCTTTATCTTTTTATGCGCCCCCTTAAGAAAGGCCGCGATCTTTATACCGCGCGTCTCCTTTAAAAAACCTTCTTTAAGAAGCCCTCTTGCAATGGCGTTAAAACTCATCCCGCGCTTTACTAAAAAAAGCGCTGGCGGAGCGCTGCTAGAGGCCGGGGTATAGAGCTTTGAATAAAGATATATACCCGCAACCAGAACGCAGGCCAACGCCACTATAACGATGATCTTAAGATTGTTTTTTTTACGATTCAAAGCTATCCCGACTACCCTTAATCTTCTTCTCTATTTTGTCTTCCGTCCAGCCAGCCTTGCAATATATAGGCGGCCGCCAGTTTATCTACGACCTGCTTACGTTTACTACGCCGTGCGTCGCCCTCAATAAGGACTCGCTCGACGGCGACCGTTGAAAAACGCTCGTCCCAAAACTCGATATCGACCTGCCCTGTAGCAGGCTCTGCCTTAAGTGCCGCCTCCAGCGCCGAGGTGAAACGACGCGTATAACCGGCTGCCGGGCCTTCCGTACCGTTCATCTCATAAGGCATACCAACAACGATCCGGCCGGCATTGTTTTTGACGACCTCTTCGATTATTTCGGCAAGATCGTCCCTGAGCGAACTCCTCTTTATAACTTTAAGCGGCTGAGCCGTCAGGAAACACTCGTCAGTTATAGCAAGACCTATACGCCGCTTACCGATATCCAGGCCCAGAACCCTCTTTTCTCCAGTTTTAAGCATAGCATAAAGTATAGCCTTTATAAGAAGGCTCTTCAATAACTAACCTCTTACACAAAACCACCCTTACAGCCAGAGCGAGAAGTCTTTTACCCGTGGCAGTCTTGTCTTTGTAAATCCCCCTCATTCCCCCTTTTCCAAAGGGGGAAGATTGTGCTGCACAATAAATTTCCCACTAAATAATACAGACAAAACCAAACGATTTTCGCGTCCTTTTTCAATATATAGATCTGTTGTTTCCTCAAAGCCACATTCACCGTCAACTTGACAGAAGATGCCCCTTACTATATCATTGCCAATACCAACCTCTTCTATCCCGTCCTTTCACAGACCTGATAAATAAACAAAAAAGACGGGCGATTAACTCAGTGGTAGAGTGCCACCTTCACACGGTGGAAGTCACTGGTTCGAACCCAGTATCGCCCACCATAAAAACAAGCTCTATTCCAAGACCAAGACCCAACCAATTTTCTAAATTTCTGCTATACTAAACCATATTTTATTATTTCCACAGCAGCGACGATCGCACTTAACGTCCTACTCAACCAATATTGCAAAAGGAGGATTTGACGATGTTAAAGACCTTTCTTACATTTTCCCTTGTCCTTTTGGGTGGCTTGCTTTTCCTGCCACCGGGGTCGGCGCGCGCCGCCGAAAAAACCTCACCTAATGAAAACACAATAGTAATTGCCAAAAGCCACAACCATGAAAACCCATGCGGAGCGGCGAATCCGTGCATGATGAAGAATCCCTGTGCGATGATGATGAACCCTTGTTCTATGAAAAATCCCTGCAGAATGGCGAACCCGTGCTCAACAATAAAGCCTATCAGAAAAAAAGCCTTAAAGAGTAAAAAACAGGCCCTTAAGTACGGCAAGAGGCTATGGAAGAACAAACGCCTCGGCACTGCGGGCGTCTCCTGCGCAAGCTGCCACCCGAAGGGAGCAAACCTCAAGAGCAAGCCCTACCCGCGCTATATTAATATGCCCAGCGACGTCGTAACGCTCGATCAGATGATAAACTTCTGTATGGTCAACCCGATGAAGGGAGAGGCCCTTAAATGGAACTCAAAGAGACTGACAGCGCTCAATGCCTACGTACAAGAACTCGCGCATAAAAACGACCACCATAAAAACCCTTGCATGATGATGAATCCGTGTTCCATGAAAAATCCCTGCGCAATGAAAAACCCTTGCTCAGGATACTAATATCAACACTGCTTACCGTTGCCGTAGCCGCTATTACCTGCGGCAACGGTCAAGCTGCTGTTGCCACCCCCCCTTCTGTTACTGCGGCATTCAGCAGCCACTGGGAAAGGCCTCTTAGGCTTACAAAAGATAAGATCAAAACGCCCGGCCTTTTACCCGCAGACTGCAGGCTCTGCCACGAACTGCAATACGCCCCCTGGTCGAGGTCTCTGCACAGCAAAAGCATGGGGCCGGGCCTTATGGGCCAGCTTAGTAAAGATAACCCCGACTTTGCAACCAGCTGCTACTTCTGTCACGCACCGGCTAAAAAACAAAACGAGTTCATTCTTAACAACGGTGAATTCACCGACAACACCGAGTTCGACCAGGGCCTACAGGATTCAGGCGTAAGCTGCGCCATCTGCCACCTGCGAGGCTCCGTCATAAACGGACCGACCGGCGGCACCGGAAGCACCGGTGGCAGCAGAAACACCGGCAACAACGGTAGTGTCAATAGCGCGCCGCACCAGATCACAAAAAACTCCATCTTTAAAGACTCTGTCTTTTGCAGCGCCTGCCACCAGCTCGACGGCGGCTTTGAACTAAACGGAAAATCGCTTACCAATACCTACAGGGAATGGCTGGATAGCCCATACCCCGCAAAAGAGATCCATTGTCAGAACTGCCATATGCCGGAAGCAAAACACCTCTTTCTCGGCATTCACGACAAAGAGACCGTCAGGGCTGCGCTCGATATCAAGGTGCAAAAATCAAAAAAAGGTAAAAAAGAAGTTATTACTCTCTCGCTAAAAAACACAGGAGCCGGTCACTACCTGCCGACCTATGTTACACCGCTGATCGTCGCCAGCATATACCTTACCGACAACTCCGGAGAAGTTATAGAAGACTCCTTGCAAAAGGACCTGATAGGCAGGGTTGTAAAGCTGGATCTCTCCGAAGAGGTAATGGATAGCCGCATAGCACCGGGCGGCACACATACCTTTAAATACCGCCCGAACTACCCAAAAACAAAAAAAGGCCCGTTCAGGACCGTAATCGAGGTTCATGTCTATCCGGATGATTTTTATAACAGGTTCTTCAAAGAGGCGCTTCGAGTCGGGGCCTATAACTCCAGAGCCCTTATGCAGGAAGCCCTGGAGACGACGGAACGCTCACCCTACCTACTCTTCAAAGAGGTAATAGAACTTAATTAATATACAACCTCGAAGATCTCTACGGGGACTTTCGTCCCTTTAATTGAGGTTGCCTGCCTCCTGCATCTAAAAAACCTTTTACCAAAATTCCTTAATATACAACCTCAAAAATCTCTACAGGTTCTTTACGCCCCTTTACCTTAAGGTTGCCTATCTCTTTCATCTCAAAAGAAAATTTCGCAGAGTCGTAGATACTTCTGGTAACAAGGATCTGCCCGCCCTTGGCTATTGCCTGCAGCCTTTGCGAGGTATTTACCACGTCGCCTATCGCGGTATAGTCCATATGCTGAGGACTTCCGACGTTGCCGACGACGACCTCACCTGAGCCGATCCCGATACCGGTCTTGAAGTTCTTTCTTATGAATTCATCCGGGAAGTCCCTGAGCTTTATCTGCATCTCTATAGCGGTCTCTATTGCAAGGCGTTCGTTATTGACGGTCTCGGTCGGTGCGCCAAAGAACGCTACTATCATATCGCCGACGAATTTATTGAGGGTACCGCCGTAGCCAAAGATTATATCGACCATAAAGGTAAAATATTCATTCAGGTTCCGTACGATCTCTTCGGGGGGAAGTTTTTCACAGGTAGCGGTAAAGCCCCTGATATCGGAGAAGAGTACTGCTATATCCTTCTTTACCGGCTCAAGAGAGATATCGTCTTTACCAAGAAGGCTTGCTTCGAGGATCTTTGGCGAAATATACCTGCCAAGGTTACTCTCGGCAAGGACCGAGCCGAGTTTATTGGCTTGAAACTGGGCGTTCTGTATGGCAGAGGCAACGTGTACGGCCAGGATAGAGAATATCTGCAAGTCCTGCTCTGTATAGCTTATGCCTGAATCGCTGCTTACGTTAAAGACCCCGAGCACCCGGCCCTTTGCCTTTAAAGGAACGCACATAATGGAGTTTGCCGATTTCGCGCCCTCAACGTAGCGCGTGTCCGAGGCGACGTCATTTACCACCTCAGCCTTTCCGGACTGAAATACATAGCCTGCGATACCCTCGCCAGGGCGAAGCGTGATCTTCGGATGATATTCCTGCCCCACGGCAGAGAGAATACCAAGACGGCCATTATCTTTATTTAAGAGCATTATAGATGAACTCGTAGAGTCGATAAACTTGCCTGCCTCGACAACGGCAAGCCTGGCTATCTCATTAACGTCAATCTTCTCACTCATGGTCTCTGCGATATCGCTTAAGATACCAAGCCTTTTATGGTCTTCGATTGCAGTACCCGACTCTTTTGTCATCTCCAGCTCATAGTCCATCATCCTGGAGATAACACGAGCAACGACAGCTGCCTCCGCGTCACCCCTTACCGAGGCCACGACAGAACCGCCGACCTTAACAGGATATTCCGTGAGATACTCGCCTTCTTTACCAAAGAGCAGGACTCCCTCGCCGTCCACTATAGCCAGGGGGGCAGACTGCAGGCCTACTATATCCTTTACAGTCGAGAGGAATCTTTTATCTGCCAAAAACATCTTTAAATCCAAAGACATCGCTACCTCTACCTTTCAACTTAAAAGCTACAAAAACATAAACAAAAAAACCTTTTAGAAACATAAAAAGTATAGCCCTTAAAACAGGTTTATTCAAGGTGTAAAGAAAAAGAAGGAGGCAAAAAAGACCTTAGAAAAAGACAACAAATAGGGTAAAATATATAGAAGCATAGAAAGCAGCACCTCTGGCCTTGCCTGCCAAATATTGTGGTAAGATATAGGCAACCCTTAAGGAGCAAATTTATGGCCTTTTATCCGACAAAAGAACTTATAGATCAGGTCTTCGGAGTTGCCGTTCCCAAGCCTCTGGAAAAGGATCATGCAAGGAATGACGGCCTTGAGGCAGAGTGCCTGAACTCGGGCACCTATATAGACCCGGCAACCTTCTTTCCCCGCCTCGAAGGAGAAGACGGCAGAAGCCCGATCGGTATCTTTAATAGCCATAAACCTGAAAACTGGTCGAAAAAGGCCAAAAATGGCCAAAAAACATCAAAAAACACTACTATTAAGACAGGTTTCCCAGAGCTGGATAGCCTGCTTGGCGAGCTCAAAGACGATTCACTTACCCTTATCGCGGGCCTTCCCGGGGTAGGAAAGACCTCTCTGGCCTTAAATATAGCCGAACATGCAGCTGCCGACGGCAATGCACCGGTTGGGTTTTTCTCCCTTGATATAGACCGGGAAGAGCTCCTCACACGCCTTGTATCGGCACGCTCACACGTAACGCTCGATAGCATATATAGCGGCTTTGTAACTCCTCCGGAGAGAAAAGACTTAAACGCCGCTCTCGAATCCCTTTACAACGCACCTATCTATATTGACACCGGCGCGGGCCATTCTCTGGCCTCGATAAAAGAACAGATCCTTGCCTGTAAAGACAGGCTGGGGTTAAAACTCATCGTAATAGACTGCATGCAACTTATCGACAGCGAGCACAACACGGAGCGGTCTCTACGTAAGGTCAGCTTCGAACTCAAGGCCCTTGCCTGTGAATTATCTATCCCTATAATCGTCACCTACCAACTGCCCCAGTCATGGCAGAGCAAAAAAGTAGTCCCGCACCCTACGTTTATTCTCAGGCAGGGGGCTGCGGAGCGTTACTCTGCCGATAAGGTAATCCTCATCTACAGAAGGGGGGTCTGCCGGGAGTGCCACTGCCAGATAGAGCTCTGCACCTGCGCTCTGGATCTTGATACGCGACTTGTAGTAGCCCGCGAGGACTCTTCCCAGGGGGTCGCACACCTGAGGTTCTTAAGCAGCTCTGTACACTTCGAAGTACCGCCTTCGGTAGATTAAAATCTATAAATATAATTCCAAACCATGCACAACTAAAAACCACATTTTGAACTTTGCCCTCACGCAGTGAGCCGCCTGCGGCGGAGCAAAATCCGTAACTATAATCCCGTAAATTCTGGTTATGGACTTTGCTGTACGCAGCACCGATTGCACCGGAGGCAAAATCCATTAAGATAGCATTTTCTTATTGCGGGCTAATTCTCTCAACCCGGATTTAACCGTACCCAGCCACCTGCGGTGGAGCACCGGTGGAACTATAAGAACAATAATGATATAAATTAGAGGTGGTTCAGATAAAAGATATCTTGGATAAAGAAGAAGCCGGGGAAGTTCTAGAGAAGATGGGTTTTACCGGTACGAAGCGCATTATTAAAGAGCTTCAGACCTTAGTAAAAACACCTTTTTGTGCGTACCTCGATGCTATCACTGCGCAGGCCGCCTGCTCGCCCTCCGCTGAAGACGCTGTCAGCGGCCTTGCGGCACTTGCAGGGGTTCTCTCAAAAGAGACGCTAGAAAAGTTTTTAAAAGAGAAAAGAAATCTAGCCCGGCTTATAACGCTCTGCGCCAGCTCGCCCTACCTTACGAGGTTTCTTATAAATAAGCCCGAGTGGTTTTCATGGCTCTTCTTTGAAGGAGGGTTAAAACAAAGGGCCGGTGAAGGTAAAGCAGGGCAAAGCCAAGACCTCCTTACCGAAGAGCTCCGCCTCTGGTCAAGCGCCGCCTCGAGCTTTGACGAATACTCTACGATCATAAGAAGTTTTCGCAACAGAGAATATCTCAGGCTCGGCCTGCGCGACCTTCTGCACCTGGGAACCATGCAGGAGATAACCGCCGGCCTCTCCGACCTTGCCGGGGCCTGCCTTGAGGTCGCTCACAGCTTTTGCCTTGACGAACTCATCACCAGGCACGGAGAACCCGTCTATACCAGTGAAGACGGGATAGAAAAAACAGCCGGCTTCTCTATCATCGCCCTTGGCAAACTCGGCGGAGGCGAACTTAACTTTTGCTCGGATATAGACCTCTTGTATATCTATACGACCGAGAAGGGAGAGAGCCGGGGGGTTGAGGGCAGGAAAAAGTCCGCACTCGATTTGCATACATTTTTTCAAAAGCTCGGCAGACAGATTACAAAAATGATATCAACGGTCACAGAAGACGGCTTTGTCTTCAGGGTCGATCTGGATCTCAGACCCGAGGGAAGAAGCGGGGAGCTTGTAAATTCGCTCAGGAGCGCCGAGGTATATTACGAGTCCTGGGGACGTACTTGGGAGCGCAGCGCAATGATAAAAGCGCGGCCTGTTGCGGGCAGCAAGGAGCTCGGCAAAGAATTTCTAAAGATGATCCGCCCCTTTGTCTACCGCCGCTCCATAGACTTTACGGCCCTTGAAGAGATCAAGACGATGAAGGAGCGTATAGATATAGAGCTGCTGCGTAGAAGCCCGGACGCGATAGATGTAAAGCTTGGCGAAGGGGGAATTCGAGAGATAGAGTTCTTCTGTCAGGCCCTGCAGCTTATCTACGGCGGAAAAGACCCGGAGATAAGAGAACGCTCTACCATGGCTGCGATAGATAAGCTTAAAGATAAAGACCTGCTCAAGGGCAATGAGGCAGGGACTTTAAAGAAGGGCTATATATACCTGAGAGACCTAGAGCACCGCATCCAGATCGTAGAGGGCAGGCAGAGCCAGGCCATCCCGCTCGGTAGCGTAGAGGTAGAAAGACTTGCACGCATGATGGGTTTTAAAGGTGCAGCAGGACAAACCGTGAAGGGACCAACCGGGACGGGGGCAGCCGGGACGAAGCAAGACAAAACAAAGAAAACCGCAACTGAGCTATTTCAAAAGAGCTATATAGATACAACGGCGCGGATATATCGCATCTACAAAACGCTGTTTTACGGCGCAGAAAACGAGCTGCAAAAAGAGACCCCTAAAGAGATCTACCTGCTTTTTTCAGAACTTAAGAAAGAGGAATTAAAAAAGGGTCTTCCTGAAGAAATTTACCGCACCCTTGAAGGTTTAGGTTTTTCTCCAACGCAAGAGAGCCTTAAAAAAATAAAACTCCTTCGCGACGGCCCAGATTACCTTAGGATACCACCGAGCGCAAGGGCCATGCGGGAAAAGATCGCACCGTATCTTGCGGCAAAGGCCGCCCTTGCACCAGACCCTGATATGGCACTTACCAATACCGAACGTTTTCTCTCTACCCTTGGCGGGCGCAGGATCCTCTACGCCCTGCTCGGCGAAAACCCGAAGCTTACAGCCCTTTTAATACGCGTCTTCGGCTCAAGCCTGTATCTCTCCAATGCCTTGATTGAGCGGCCTGAAAACCTTGAGATACTGCTTTCTTCAGAACTATCAAGACCAATAAAAGAAAACTTTTCGAGCGAACTCGCGGCCCTGCTTTCTTCTGCTGAATTATACGAAAAAAAGCTCGATATCTTAAGACGGTATAAAAACCAGGAATTCTTCAGAATCGGTGTTAACGACCTACAAGGCCGTATCACCACCGACGAGGTCTCGGAGCAGATAAGCAGGCTTGCCGAGACCATCCTGCAATCCGCCCTTACCATAGCAATGGAAGAACTCAGGGGCAAATACGGCAGCCCTTCTAACCAGGACTTTTTTATAATAGGTATGGGCAAGCTCGGCGGCCGTGAACTAATCTACGGCTCTGACCTTGATATATTTTTTGCCTACGCCGAAGATACCGGGACGGATGCAGCCGGGACGGACGCAGCAGGAACGGGCGAGAGCACAGGGCCGAAGGTCATAACCGATCACGAGTTCTTCGTAAGGCTTGCGCAACGTATTATCAGTATTATCTCTATCAAAACGTCAGAAGGGGCGGCCTTTGAGGTCGATACAAGGCTTCGTCCCTCGGGCAGCTCCGGCCCTCTTACCATCTCGAGCACGGCCCTGCTGAACTACCACAGAGATAAAGCACAGGCGTGGGAAAGGCAGGCTGCCTTAAAGGCGCGTGTAGTCGCCGGGGCTACAGGTAAAGGCGAAGAGGTCATCAAAGAGCTTCAGGGTATTACCGCTAAAAGGGGACTTTCCCCGGACGACGCGCAAGAGCTGCTCAAGATCAGGGCGCGTATGGAACAGGAGATCGCAAAAGAAGACAAAGAGACCCTCAATATAAAGCTCGGTAGCGGCGGCCTCGTCGATATAGAGTTCCTCTCGCAGGCGCTTCTTATGAAGAGCAAGACAGAAAAAAAAGCAGTAAAACTAAAAATCCCAAGTACTCAGGCCATGCTAAAGGAATTGCTAGACGACAAAACATTAAATAACGAACAATATCAATTACTTAGCGAGTCTTATGGATTCTACAGATTAATAGAGACCAGGCTTCGCATTATGCAGGACAACACAGACTGCACGCTTTATTGTGCAAATAAAGGGAATAATACGTCGGATAAAGGGCAAAACAAGAGGGCCGAATCAACGGCCTCTCTGGCCAGAAGGTCCGGTTACAGCGGAAAAGAGGCCGGAGTGCAACTTATTAAAGACTATAGAGAAAAGGCCCGGCAAGTACGCAGAATATATTTAGAGATAATGAAAAGTCTTTGTGAGGGAGGTGAAAAATAAATTCGTTTATATTAAATATCCTTTTCGTAAAAACACCCTCGCAAAGGCCTGAAAAGACCATAGTCCACAAACCTCTCAATACTAAATAAACCTTGATAACTAAAGCAGTTTCTGCTAAAGTATCTCTTCATTTGTCTATACTGGTTGGTAAGAAACCTTTATGAATAAATCTATGAATTTTTTAAAACCGATGAACTTATGGACTCTACTGAAATTTGGAAGAACTGCATCGATGGTGTGGGCAAGCATATCAGCCCCCAACATCTGGCAACCTGGTTTAAACCTATAAAGGTTTTAGGTGGTGGTGAGTCTACGCTTGAACTGGAAGTACCTAACCGTTTTTTTATGGAATGGATAAAAGATCATTACGCGCTTCTTATCCAGGATGTTTTACGTAAAAATACAAAGAAGGATTTTTCTCTGATGTGGAAGGTCTCGACGTCTGAGGCGGCAAAGCCAGACAATGCGCCGCAGAGACCTTCGCCTAAAAAGCCGACGACAACAAAAAAGAAAAAGGGCGCCAACAGTAAAAACCCTTTAAGCACTAAATATACTTTTAAGAATTTTGTGATCGGTAAGGACAATGAGTTTGCGCATGCCGCCTGCTCTGCCGTCTCAGATCACCTGGGGAGTAAATATAACCCCCTCTTTATTTACGGCGGTGTGGGGCTTGGTAAGACGCATCTTCTCCAGGCCATCGGCAATAAAGTACTGGAGCGTTCAGAGGATACAAACGTATGTTACTATACCTCCGAACGCTTTATGAATGAATTTATAAATTACGTAAGCAGACAGAAAATGGCGGAATTTCGTAAGAGGTTTCGCAACGTTGATCTTCTTTTGATCGATGATATACAGTTTTGGAGCGGTAAGGAAAGAACTCAAGAAGAATTCTTTCATACATTTAACGCTCTCTATGAAGCACATAAACAAATCGTCGTTACGAGCGATAAATTCCCGAAAGATATAAAGGGAATGGAAGAGAGGCTGAGAAGCCGTTTTGAATGGGGTCTGGTCGCTGATATTCAGCCGCCGGATACCGAGACAAAGGTTGCGATACTTAAGACAAAGGCCAAGGCAGACGGTACAATCCTGCCTGATGATGTGGCGCTCTGGCTGGCTTCGATCAATAGCTCTAACGTAAGAGAGCTGGAAGGTTATCTAAACCGCGTTATAGCCGTATCGAGCCTTACAGGTAAAGAGATAAACCTTGCGATGAGCAAGGATGCGCTTAAAAACCTGACCAGCTTTCACGATGATCGTATCCTCTCTATCGAGGAGATACAGAAAGCTGTGGTTGCTCATTTTAATATTAAAATATCGGATCTTAAATCAAAGCGCAGACACAAGACGATCGCCACACCGCGCCAGATTGCAATGTACCTGGCGCGTAAATACGGGAGTTTTTCTTACCCGGAGATCGGCGATAGCTTTGGAGGAAAAGATCATTCTACGGCGATACATGCCGTAAAAAAAATAGAAAAGGCCGTTAAAGAAGATACGGATATTAGACAAGCTGTTAACAGACTTATCAATAATCTGGGTGTTGGTTAGCTGTGAATTAGTTATGAACTAATCTGTATAACTTTACCCTTTTTTGTTTTTTCTGGTTTTTGTGTTGATGGCTGTGTATAAAGAGGCAAGTTATTAAAAAGTTATACATACGCTAATAACAGTTTTTTCTTTTTCTTTTTAATAGGTTACTTTAAATACTGAGATATACACAGGCATTACTACTATCTATTACTTTTAAATATTCTTTTATAAGGAGTAGTAAGAATGAAGTTCAGTATAGATAAAAATGAATTTATAAAGATCCTTCAAAGAGTTCAGGGTATTGTAGAAAAAAGAAATACAATGCCTATACTTGCAAATGTTCTCATGGAGTCAGCTCTTGGTGGAATAAACGTAACGGCAACGGATCTGGAAATATTTATAAAGGACAGATGCGAAGCAAATGTCAAAGAAGAAGGAAAGATAACGGTAAATGCCAGAAAGATCTTTGAAATAGTAAGGCAGATGCCAAAGGATGAGATAGAGGTAAGTACCAGCGGAGATCATAAGGTTACTTTAAAGAGCGGTAAATCACGTTTTAATATTGTAGGACTGCCTTATACCGAGTTTCCGGCCTTTCCAACGATAGAGGAAGAAGGCCTTACCAGGATCGATCCGGAAATATTAAAGGATATGATAGATAGAACCTCGTTTGCTGTGTCTCAGGATGAGACGCGTTATAATATAAATGGTTTTTATATGGAGAAGAAGGAGAACTCAACAAGGTTTATAACGACAGACGGTCATAGGCTAGCGATCATAGAAAAAGACGCCGAGAAGATATCTGCAACAGAGGAAGGCGTGATACTACCGAGAAAAGGCGTTGGTGAGTTACGTAAAATTTTAGAAGAAAAAGAAGGCGCCTTTATGCTTGGGATAACAAATAAAAGCGCTACGATGAAAAAAGATAATACACTTATTAATATACGGCTTATCGAAGGAGAATTTCCGGACTATAAGCAGGTTATACCGAAAGGGAATAACAAAGACCTTAAGGCAGACAGGTTATTGCTGCTGGAATCTTTAAAGAGGGTTTCTATACTTTCCTCTGATAAAGTAAAGGGCGTTAAGTTTGCGCTCTCTACAAACAAGTTGGTACTTTCCACGTCAAGTCCGGAACTTGGAGACGCAACAGAAGAGCTCGACGTAGAGTATCAGGACGACGATCTTGAGATCGCCTTTAATGCAAAGTACTTTATCGAGGCGCTTGATGTTATGGAGGAAGAAAAGGTAATATTAAAGCTTAAAGATCAACTAAGCCCCGGTATCTTACAGCCAGAAGGCGTAAATGAATATACTTACGTAATAATGCCGATGAGGCTTTAAGGGATAGAGGGGAAGAAGGGAAAGAATAAATTTACAAGAGATATAATTATTAAAATTTAGAATTCTTCAAATGTAAAATTGAAGATATAAATAAAAAAGAAAAAAGAAAGAAAGGAAGGAAGAGAAGATGAAAAGAACATATCAGCCAAGCAATGTAAAAAGAAAAAGAACCCATGGTTTTCTTCAGAGAATGGCAACCGCCGGTGGAAGGGCCGTTATTAACAGAAGAAGGGCAAAGGGCAGAAAACGTTTATCCGTAACAACAGGATGCAATAAGTAAAAGTGGCCATAACCCGTCTTAGAGGGCAGGGATGGCAGGAAAATTCTTTTAAACGGGAAGAGAGACTTCTTCGCAAAAAGGATTTTTTGAAGATAAGGAAAAAGGGTATAAGGCTCCTTACCGGGAGCTTTATAATTTTTGCGCACCAGAGCGATCTTGGTTTTAATAGACTTGGAATAGCAGCGAGTACTCGCGTTGGCAACTCGGTTAAGCGCAATAGGATAAAGAGACTTTTAAGAGAGTTTTTCAGACTCAATAAAAATATCTTTCCTGAATCCACAGATATCTTTATCTCCGTTAAAAAAGAGGCAAGGGTCGAAAAACTCAGCGACGTTGAGTTTGAACTTACCCCTGTCATGAAAAAGTTGTGTCTCAGGCAGACTCCGGCTGCTAAAAAGCAGTAGGCGGTTATTATAGCCAGGGGGTATAAAAAAGCCCCGGCTGTAACTGACTAAAGGTAAGACTTAATGGCTAAAAAAATATTAAGTTTTTTTATTATTCTTTATCAGAAGATAATTTCACCGGCGCTTCCCAGTACGTGCCGATTTTATCCGTCTTGCTCTGAGTACGCCCTTGGCGCTATCGCAGAGCACGGTGCGGTAGTGGGTCTGCTAAAGGCCGTACTAAGGCTCCTTAGATGTCAGCCCTTTAGCTCCGGCGGATTTGATCCGGTTGTCAAGAGAACTACAGTAGAAAATAAAATTAAGCACATCACCTCTTAAGAGAAAAGCGAGAATATGAAAAACGATAAAAGAACTATAATCCTTTTAGTCCTTACGATAGTGATCCTCTTCGGATATCCGTATATTATGAAGTTTCTTTTTCCTCCGACGCCTGAAGAGATAGCAAGACAGGCTGAGAAGCAGGCGAAAGTAGAGGCCGAGTCCGACGCAGAAAAAAACGGCGTTACAAAATCGGCGGTAATGAAGAAATATTCAACAACCATGGTAAAGCCTTCGGAGAAAGAAGAGTTTATAACCGTTGAGACCCCTCTTTACAGGGCCGTGATATCGAGCTGGGGCGGAGGCGTAAAGAGCTGGGAGCTTAAGAAGTACCACAAGACGCGTGATCCAAAATCGCCGCTTATTAATATAACCCCGGTCTTGCACGAAGAAGATACCAAGCGACCGCTCATAAGCAGGCTAGAGATGGACGGCGCGCCGTCTATCATTCCTTTTACTGTTTCCAAGAAAGCGATAACAATAGAAGCCGGCGAGGTAGAGACCCTGCGGCTTCGCTGGAAAGGACTTGGCGGAGTAGCGCTCGAGAAAGACTATACCTTTAACGCAGAGAACTACGGCGTTAAGACCGTAGTAAGTGTCGTTAACAATACAAGAGCGCAGTTAGACGGACGCATTGCTACGGATATAACCAGTTTTTATAAAAAAGCAGGAAAGGACGATAAAAAGGATCGTTATAACTTCCATAAAGGTCCGGTACGAAAGGGAACGGGTAAGACAGAACGTCCGGATATTACAGAGCCGGGCCAGGAGTCGGGTGACGATCCAATAGCGTGGATAGGCCTAGAGGATAAATACTTCCTGATGGCGCTCGTCCCTCCGTTTGTAGCAAAAGAAAAAAAGCGCAAGATAGAGGGTGAAGACGAAGGTGAATCAGAGGTCGTAACCTCCAATACTTTATGGGTAAGCAATATTAAAGAAGACGAATTTTCTTCGGCAACCCTTGCAAGTGTATCGCTGGTCGAAAAACTGGAGCTTGCTCCGGGTGAGACCTCTACCTTTGAGCATACGGCCTTTATGGGGGTTAAAGACTATAACCTCCTTAAAAAGACCGGCAACCGTCTGGAAGAGGCAATAGAGTTCGGTTATTTCTCTATTATCGCAAAGCCGTGTCTGGTGCTGCTTAACTTCTTTAATAAGTATGCACATAACTACGGCATAGCGATCATTCTTCTTACCATACTCTTTAAGATCATCTTCTACCCACTTACGAAGTACGGTCTTAAGTCCATGAAGAATATGCAGACGATGCAGCCGCAGATGAAGGCCATCAAAGAAAAATATAAAGACGATAAGAGCAAGCAGAACAAAGCAACAATGGAGCTTTATAAGCGCAACAAGATCAATCCAATGGGGGGTTGTCTGCCGATGGTCTTGCAGATCCCGGTTTTTATCGGCCTCTATGAAGTCTTGGCCGTTGCCATTGAGCTGCGTCACGCGCCCTTTGCTTTCTGGCTTGTGGATCTAGCGGCAAAGGATCCTTACTATATAACGCCTGTACTCATGGGTATCTCGATGTTTCTGCATCAGAAGATGACTCCTTCGGCGATGGACCCGATGCAGTCGAAGATGATGATGATCATGCCGGTAGTTATGACCTTTATGTTCCTGAATTTTCCTTCGGGACTGGTTCTTTACTGGCTTGTTAACAATATTCTCTCTATCTTACAGCAGTGGCAGATCTCGCGCGGTGCGGGTACACCGACCGGTGGCGGCGGAGATAAAGGGGTCGGTAAGAACAAGCAAGGCGGTAAGGCTAAGAAAAGATTCGCCCTGCCGGGGTTTAAGATGTTAAAGGCGTAATAATTACGCAGGATAGATTATTAATACAGGCCGCGACCTCAGGGTCGCGGCCTTTTTACTTTAAGAAGGAAACCCCTTTAATATTCTATATAAGGGAGTTTAAAACTCTAACACTAGAAAGATATCCCTGTCTGTAAGTAAGGGATCTTTCTTAAACCCCAATATCTAAATCAATGGACTTTATAGAGACAATAGCAGCGGTTGCAACCGCACCGGGCCAGGGCGGGGTCGGTATTATAAGGATAAGCGGTCCTTTGGCCTTGCAGACAGGACTTATTATCTTTACCCCTGCCAGGGCTATTAGTATGCCGGAGTCTCAAAGGCTGTATTACGGTGATATCTCTGCCTCGGGGAAAGGCGGTTTTTTAGATAAAGGATATTTTGTCTTTATGAAGGGCCCTAATTCTTTTACCGGCGAAGACGTTGTCGAGCTCCATTGCCACGGTGGCCCGTTCCTGCTAGAGAAGATCCTGGAAGGTGTTTTGCAGGCAGGAAAGGAAGGAAAAGACGGGAAAGGGGCGGTAAGGCTCGCAGAGCCCGGGGAGTTTACAAAGCGGGCCTTTTTAAATGGCAAGATGGATCTATCCGAGGCCGAGGCGGTAGCCGAGGTCATAGGCGCTACGAATGACTCGGCTCTGGCAATGGCAAGCAGCAGGCTGCAGGGTCGGCTCGCGCTAGAGATAGGAGAGATAAAAGAGGGGCTTGTCGAGGTTGTAACTCGCGTAGAGGCTGAGCTGGACTTTGCCGAAGAAGAGATAGACGGCCTAAGCGGTGAAGACCTACTGGTAGAGATCAAGAGAGCAGAGAGCAGGATAAGGGCACTTATTCGGGGTTACGCAGAGGCAGCTGCGCAGCTTCGCGGGGTAAAGGTAGTTATTACCGGTCGGCCCAATACCGGCAAGTCGAGTCTCTTAAATCTGCTTCTTAAAGAAGAACGCGCAATTGTAACCCCGCTAGCAGGAACGACCAGAGATGTGATAGAAGAGAGCGTGGTAATCCAGGGGCTGCCGGCAAGGCTTATGGATACGGCAGGGCTCAGGCACGGCGACGGCGAAAGCATTGTAGACGAGGTTGAGGCAATAGGTATCGAGAGGGCGCGGGCAAGGGTCAGTGAGGCGCGCGTTGTCTTCTTTGTTGTAGACGGCTCGGAGCAGGGGCACAGCGCGGATATAGAGTTGCTGCAGAGCCTTACAGGTAGTTCGGATGGTAAAGTAAAGGACGACCTTAACGGAGCAGCCGCGAAGAAAAGTTTTATTATAGTAGCGAACAAGTCAGATAAAGTCGCGTCGCTGTGCTCTGATATCTTTTCTCAGGATGCCTTTTATCAGGGATCAAAAATACCGGTTGTTGCCGTATCGGCGCTTAAAGGGGCTGGTATAGAGGCCCTGGAAGGAGCCTTTTTTAAGGCGGTAACAGGCTATGATTACAGTGGTAAAAAGGCGGCAGCGCAGGGCGAGGCCTTTATAACGACGCTTCGGGAAAAAGACGCCCTGACCAGGGCCCTCTCCAGTCTAGAACAGAGCGAAGAGGCGGCGGCAGCCAAGGTCGCGCGTGAGTGTCTGGCCCTGGAGCTTAGAGGCGCGCTCGACGCGCTTGGTGAAGTAGTTGGAGAGACGACCAGCGAAGATATACTGAACAGGATATTCTCGAGTTTTTGTATAGGTAAGTAAAAACGAAGGAGAAGGATATGCTAGGAAATATAAAGAGGTTTTTTGAAAAAAGTATAGCAGGCGAGAAGCATGGGGTGACCTCTGAAAAGGTAACTGAAGAAGGCCTGCGGCTAGCAACGGCCGCGCTTCTTATAGAGATAACAAGGGCCGACCGTCACGTAAAACAGGAAGAGCGCGAGGTCGTAATAAGGGCGCTCAGGAAGAGCTTTGATCTTACCGAGACCGAGATCGACGAGCTGATCATCCTGGCGGAAGAAGAGGTAAAGGAGGCTATATCGCTCTTTCAGTTTACCCATCTTATAGATAAGGGTTTTCCTTATGAAAAGAAAAAAGAGATCGTAAGGCATCTTTGGCAGGTAGCGTTATCTGACGATGAAATGGAAAAGCACGAAGTGCATCTAATAAGAAAGGTCGCCGACCTTCTGCATGTCGCGCATAGTGATTTTATAGCCGCAAAGCAAGAGGCCAGAAAACTCCGGCAGCAAGAAGCATAGGCTGCCAGAGATATATTTACTACCAGAAAGGGTTTTATAGCGGGGCGGGATAGAGTCTAGATATTTTTAGAGTGGACTCAGGTTTGTTCGGTCGGCTCTTCTTTGGTTGTCGTAAACTCTCTTTCTTTTAGTTCTTCTACCATCTTTATACCGGCGCTTGTCCCTATCCGGTCTGTTCCGGCCTCTATTAGCTCAAGAGCCGCATCCAGGTCGTTTATGCCGCCGGCGGTCTTTATCTTTATCCTGTCGCCCGCAAATTCTTTTAGAAGTTTGACGTCTTCAGGGGTGGCTACCCCCGGGCCGTAGCCTGTAGAGGTCTTTATAAATCTTGCTCCGCCGTCGATCGCCATCTCCAGGGCGTAAGTCTTTTCTTTATAGTCCAGGTAAGCGCATTCTATTATAACCTTGATCAGGGCAACAGGAACGATCTCTGTTACCTCTCTTATCTCTTCTTTTACCATAGAGACCTCTCCGCTCTTAAAGAGAGAAATATTCATAACAAGGTCAAGCTCAGCAGCACCCTCGGAGACCGCCTGTTTCGCCTCTGCTATCTTTGTCTCTTTTGTCTGGTATCCAAATGGAAAGCCGATGACCGTGGTGACCTTAAGTGGGCGGCCGTCTATTATCTTAACCGCGAAGGCTACGTGCGAGGGCGGAACACAGACCGAGGCAAAGGGATATTGCAGGGCTGCATCTATCTTCTCTTCTATCTCTTTTCTCGTTATATCCGGCTTTAATAAGGATATATCTATATGTTTGGCTAGCTCGTCATGTGTCATAAAGTCGAGATTAGCAGATAAATACACACCTTGCAAGTCAAAACAGGTAAGATAATTACCTGCACAGGTTATTAGAGGTGAAAACAATAATTACTTTGTATGCTATAATATTTTTAGACCCCCGGAAAACCTAAATCTAATAAATCGGAGATTTATATATATGCTCAGACTCTGCTTCAGGCTTATAAGGGCGATAAACTCCGAGACATCGCCGGAACGGATAAGCCTTGCGCTCTGCCTGGGGCTTACGGCAGGGGTCTTGCCCTTTTTATCCCCCATCAACCTTCTGGTTCTCTTTCTGGTCTTTATACTGCGTATAAATATCTCGGCCTTTATAGTGGGTACGTTTATCTTTAGCGCGGTTGCCTACCTCTTTGATCCTTTATTTCACATTATAGGGAAAGGACTCCTTACTCTCGGCTCTTTGGAGGGGCTCTGGACCTACTTCTATAATATTACTATCTTCAGGCTCATTAACTTCAACAATACGATAGTGATGGGAAGTTTATTTATAGCTATTATTCTGTTCATTCCTGCATTTTTTGTATTTAACAGGTTAATTCGCAGCTATAGAGAGTCCGTACTTGCGTACTTTACGCAGCTCAGGGTTGTTCGCGTAGTAACGAATAGTAATCTTTACCGTGCCTATAGTGCTTTTCGAGGAGTCTAGTTTGGTAAAAAAAGGAAAAAAACCAGAAAAGACCGGACAAAAAGATCCGCAGCGCTTTGAGGGCTCGAGCCCTTTTAAGGGTTCAAGCCCCTTTAAGGGGTCAAGGTCCCCGCAGGAGGGGGCAAAGGCGGGTCAAAAGGGATGGCTACGCCTGCGCGGTATTATCGCTTTTGGGGTGGTCTTTGTCTTTATCGCCGTTATTTGGCTTTTTTTAGTTGATTTTGCCGTAAAAAAGATAATTGAGATCGTTGGTACAGAGGTAGTTGGCGCAAGGGTCGAGCTCGCAAGCGCCGATCTTACCCTCTCCCCCCTTGGCGTTACCCTTGAGGGGCTGAAGGTAACCAATCCGGACGAGCCTATGACTAACGCCTTTGAGGTCGCTGTAGTCAAGGCTACGCTTGAGCCGGGCCCTCTCTTTATGCGTAAGATAATAGTAAAGGACCTAAAGATTGATGGATTGCGCTTTGCGACTGTCCGCAAGAAGAGCGGGGCGATAAAGGGCAGTAAGCGAGCGTTAGTAAAGGCCCGGGCAATTGAATTTAAAAAACAGTTTGAGATGCCCTCTTTTGAAAAGCCCGATCTGCAGGCGATCCTTGCCGGAGAGAACCTGAAGACCAGAGATATCATAGAGTCTCTAAAGAGCGATATAGAGAAGGCCAAGGGCGGTTGGGCGAGCCAGATCAAGGGGTTGCCGAGTGAAGAAAAGATAGAGGATTATAAAAAACGCTTTAAAGCCCTTGAGAAGAGTACAAAGGGTAGCGGGTTTATGGGAATGCTCTCGGGGGGCGCAGAGTTCCTGAGCCTTCAGAAGGACCTTAAAAAAGACTTTAAAAAGATAAAAAAGGCCAATAAAGGGCTGGAGCAGACGATAAAGTCTTATGAGGGTAGGATCAACGGGATAGGCAAGGCTATTGACGGCGATATAAGGCGTCTGACGGATAAGTACCTGATGCCAAGCGGTATGATAAAAAACATGACGCTTATGATCTTTGGCGAGCGCGTGGCAGCCATGGCCGAGAAGGGAACTTATTGGTATAAAAGGCTTGAACCCTTTATAGAAAGGGGTGGTAAGGGCGGCGGCGAGGTCGAGGTAGTAGAGAACCTGCGGGGTAGCGGTGCGTGGATCCGTTTTAAGGAGAAAGAACCCCTGCCGGATTTCCTTATTCGTAAGGCAATGGTCGCGGTCGAGACGGAGCGCGGCATTATAAGCGGCGTTATAAAGGATATTACCCCGGATCAGAAGATACTCGGACGCCCCACGACCTTTGTCTTTACCAGTAACGCGCTTAAAGGGATAAGAGCCTTGACGCTTAAGGGTACGCTTAACCATATAGATGAATTAAAGGCCCTGGATGAGTTGTCCCTTAAGGTAGAGGGCTTTGGCCTGAAAGATACTAATATAGCCGCCTCTGCTCTGCCGCTTACCGTTAAGAACGCGGTAATAGATCTTGATCTTCTGGCAGGCCTTAAGGCAGAGGCAGAAGGGCGAAGCCTCGGCTCTAAGTTCAATATGGCCTTCAGTAAGGTCAGGCTTGAAAAAGATAAATCAACCGGTAATCAGATGCAGGACGTTATCGCAGATGCCATGACCGGCATAGACAGTTTCAGGCTTAGAGGTTCTATGACAGGGATGATCAAGGACGGCGCGTTAAGCGGAGAGAAGCTAAAGATAAGCGGAGACCTGGATAAGATAATGGAGCGTGCCGTTGCTTCGCTCTTTACAAAGCAGGCCCTTGGCTTTAAGCGTGAACTTCGCGCGGGTATAATGAAGGAACTGGGCGGCGATATAAAAGGCCTGGGCGGCGAGCTCGGCGGCCTTGAGAACCTCTCAAAGGAACTTAGTAAAAGGTTTGACCTCGGTAAGATAAATAAAAATAAAAAAGACGATGGCTTTCCAAAGATAAAATTTTAAAATTTAGGGAATAAAATATCTATGAATACTCAGCAGATAAAAATAAATATTATATTTGATACCAGTATTCTTTTTACAAATGATACATATCAGCTTATCTCGCATAATCTAAAAAAGTTAATTGAAGATTTTACAGAAAAAGATGACTTAGAAATAACCTGGCATTTGCCGGAGGTAGTAAAAAAAGAAAGACAATATCAGATAGAAGAAAATGTAAAAAAGAAAAGAAAAGAATTTATATCAGCACAAAAAGGTTTAACACCATTTCTAGAAAGCTCTACGCAAATTAAAGAAGATTCTATTCAGAAAACAATAGAGGAATTGATAGAAGCAGATATCAAGAAGTATGAGATACAAATATCATTGCTAGATTGTAATGTGGTTGATTGGAATAAATTAATCTCTAATTCATGTGATAGATTATCACCATTTGAAGAAGTGGAAAAAGGAGAAAAAGGTTTTAGAGATGCATTGATTTTAGAAACAATGTATCAATTTGCGCAAGGATTAGAAAAACATTCTGAAAGTATGACTCTATGCGTTGTGCGAGATAAAAGATTGTGCAAAGCACTTCTTACAAGAACAGATAGTATAAGTAATATTAAAATTTTTGAAGATCTACTTAAATGTAGAAGTTTTATGAATATTCAATTGGCTTCTCAGAATGAAGAAGCAATGGAGATTATATTAAAAAAAGCTAAGACCTTTTTTTATAAACCGGAGGATAGTAAATCTTTTTATTACCATGAAAAAATAGGCCAAATGATTTTAACAGAACTTTCTGATTTTCTAACTCGTATGCATGGTGATGATTTTAAAAGAGATAAGTTTTTCTGGGATATTAAAGATCCGATATTTGAAGATTTTGAGAATAATCGTATTCACTTTGCTAGTAAAGTACATGTGCATTCAGAAGTATTTAGGCATGGATATGGAGTGACGTTTGGAGAGAGTGTTGGGGATACGTATTCTTTAGGTGAGTTTTACCTACATCAAAACAATTATGATGTAATTTCTGAAAGAAATGGAGAGATTATCGCTTGTAAGAAAAGAGATATAATACATTATGTTGATATATTTGAAGTGTGTTGGAGTGCAAAAGTTGGCGAGGATAATAAATTAAAAGACGCTGTTATGGAAATTTTTACTATTGATGAAACTAATCAAGAGAATTTTTCTTATCAGCTATAGAGGCGTTTTTTTACATCGTGCCATAGGCTGTCTAGCCAAGGGCCGCCTCTGCCCTGCAGCATTCCACGGCCTCTTCAACATCAGACTTACTGCCGATTATAAGGGGCGTACGCTGGTGCAGGCCTTCCGGTTGTATATCCATGATATTTATAGTGCCGCTAGACGCAGCGCCTCCGGCCTGTTCGATTATAAAGGCCATGGGGTTGGCCTCGTATAAGAGGCGCAGCTTGCCTGTTGTGGTTTCCTTGTCTGTGGGGTAGAGGAAGACCCCGCCCTTGAGGAGGTTACGGTGGAAGTCGGCGACGAGCGAGCCGACGTAGCGGGCCTTACTGCCGCGCTCTTTTGCCTTGCGTATAAACTTATAGGTAGAGTCGTGCCATTTGTTTGAGTTGCTCTCGTTGAGGCTATAGATACGGCCTTGCTCGGGGGTTTTTATGTCTTCGTGCGATAAAAGAAATTCGCCGACGCTCGGGTCGAGCGTAAAGCCGTGTACGCCGCGCCCTGTGGTATAGACGAGCATAGTGCTTGAGCCGTAGAGAAAATATCCGGCGCAGACCTGTTCGCTGCCGGGTTGGAGAAAGTCCGATAGCTCGGCGTTTTCGCCAGAGGTCTTCTTTTTGAGTATTGAAAATATCGTACCGACGCTTATGTTAACGTCAATATTGGAAGAGCCGTCGAGCGGATCGAAGAGCAGGATGTAATCGCCCTTTGGAAATTCATCGGGTATCGGGATAATATCTTCGTCTTCTTCCGAGGCCATTCCGGCCAGGTGACCGCCGTGCTCCATTGTAGAGATGAGGGCGTTGTTTGCGATCAGATCGAGTTTTTGTACGTCCTCGCCCTGAACATTTGTGCACTCGGCAGAGCCGAGGATATTTATCAGGCCCGCCCTGTTTACGTCGCGAGAGATTATCTTTGCTCCGCGTGCAAGGTCGGAGAAGAGGTCCGTAAAGTTACCGGTGCAGTCGGGGCAATTTCTCTGTTCTTCGTATAAAAATTTTGTAAGCGGCATGCCTATTCTCATAATGCTTGCTCTCCTATATAAAAATATTTTATTAGTCCGTTACTGCAGGCCTGTGATTCAGGCCGTAACTTTAGGTCTATAACTCTGGAAAGGCAAAGTCTGTAAGTTCTTCTATCTCAAAGAGCCCCGGGTGTTCGTCGCTCTCAAGGAGTATCTTTTTGATCTTACCCTGCCAGAGCTTTGTAAAGAGGGTTTTTTCATCCGTTGTGGCAACGCCCTGGATGACCTTCGGGGTAAGTTCGCTCATGCGCGGATCCTCGCCAAGCACCGACGGGTTGTAGACTATCTTAACTGCCTTGCCCGTATCGTCGCGAAGGAATATAAAGGTAGAGAATTGAAAGTCGTCTTTATCAAAGATAAGTTTATTGTGGCGTGAGTATTTACCGCCGAGCCCTTTAAAGCCGGTCTCTGGCGAGGCCCCTGTAATGAGCATGATAACCTGGGCCTGCGGGCCGTAGGCGAGTTGATCGGGCGCGCCCTTTATAAGGACTCGGATATCACCGCGCACTGGCGTATTTTCGCCGTATAGGGCTTTGAGCGCAATAGCCGTTATTTTGTAGGCTCCGGAGACGGCCGGGCACGAGTGGCCTGCAAGCTTTATGGCATCGGAGTAGGAAAAGACAAAGGGGTCGTTTTCAATCTGCGAGCCAAGGACGTAAGAGAGAGGATCGGTAAGGCTGATGGTCTCGACTTCGTCTAAAAAAGGAATGTTCCATTTGGTTGAATCTGTCGGCATTTTGGCTTTACCCCCACGGCTAGTTTGTCCTCTAAAATTGTAAGTTTAGCAGAATAATTTTTTAGGGTCAAGGAGGGTGTGGTGCTCTGCGCGTGGGCTAGGTCTTTTTGTGCTAGAAGGGCGGCGAGCTTTGTTGACATAAGCCAGTGAATCTGATAAATCTGGTAGGGTAGTTTTTTACGGGCAGTTCTTTGACGAGTCAGGGATGAGTCAGTCAGAAGCGGCCCTTTTTTACATCCTTTCTATTATGCGTGGGAGATCCGCAGTCCTATACGCAGGCAATGCCCGAGTGGCGGAATAGGTAGACGCACGGGACTTAAAATCCCGAGGGGGAAACCTCGTGCCGGTTCGATTCCGGCCTCGGGTACCACTTAATGTAAACATTGAATTAAAGTACTTTTTTAGCGAGGATATATTAAGTGAAAAAGCCTATATTATTTTCTTTTTTTTCTGGTGCAGGATTTATGGATTTGGGCTTTGAAAAAGAAAACTTCCCTATTGCCTTTGTCAACGAAATTCATAAACCTTTTCTTGAGGCCTACAAGTATTCACGTAAGAACATGCGTATGGATGAAACAATATATGGTTATGATACTTCCAATATTGAAGATTTCATGCAATGAAAAGAAAAAAGACGTTTGAAAGAACTTGTAAAAGATGCGAAGTCAAAAAGTAACTTGATAGGTTTTATAGGTGGTCCACCTTGCCCTGATTTTTCGGTAGGAGGGAAGAACCGCGGAAGATCTGGTAAAAATGGACGTTTGTCGCAGGTTTATGTTGAAATAATAAAACAGCATAAGCCGGACTTTTTTATCTTTGAAAATGTAAAAGGGTTATGGCGGACGCAAAAACACCGTGCTTTTTATGAAGAGTTAAAAGTAAAGCTACAGAGTTCTGGTTATTATACGGCAGAGCGGCTTATTAATGCTATCGAGTATGGTGTTCCACAAGACCGTCAGAGAATAATCCTCTTTAGGCATTTTAAAAAAACCTGCAAACGATATTGGAATTGAAGGATTAAATGGAAGTAAAGATTTGCCAGAGAGAGATTTTCCATGGTTAAAAGCAGCTTACTATCCAAATCAAACCGCTTTCAGTTTTCCTTGGCCTAGACATGAACCTTTTACAGGTGCTGCAAAACGTACATGTCCCAAAAATATACCAGTTGAGCTAACTGTTGAACATTGGTTTCGGCTAAATGATGTTGAAAATCATCCTAATTCAATACATTCTTTTAAACCAAAAGCAGGCTTGCCTAGATTTTTATCAGTTGATGAAGGTGATGATAGCAGAAAGTCTTTTAAAAGACTTCATAGATGGCGTTATTCTCCTACTGCATGTTATGGGAATAATGAAGTTCATTTACACCCGTACAAACCAAGGCGTATTTCGGTTTCAGAGGCCTTGGCAGTCCAGTCTTTACCTAAGAATTTCTTCTTGCCTCCAGATATGACCCTTACAAACATGTTTAAAACTGTAGGCAATGGAGTTCCTTATTTGGCGGCTAAAGCTTTAGCAATCTCTGTATCTCATTTTATAGGATCTTAGAATGAAGTTAACTGCAAATAACCTTGTTAGAGCTATAGGGCAGTTGCCTAAAAATAGAGCTTATGATTATGTTAATCTTAGAACTAAAATAAAAATTAAAATTGATGAAGTTATTGAGCCTGAAGGTCCTATTTATATACGACGTTATAATCCTTCAAAAGCGGTAGGGCTGAGAGAAGCTAAAAAAGAGAGTATTTCCACTCAAATGCTTTGGCGTGTTGCTAATGCAATATCTCCAAATCATCCTGTCAATATAGATAGAATTTTAGGTGCCAGTTACAACACTCGATCGGTACTTGAAGCCCTTTTAGCACACACACCAGAGTTTTATTACTGTTTTCCAGGCAGGATTGAAGTTATTCATTCTTCGACAAAAATTAAGCATGGGCATAAGCATCTTATGTGGTCTCCGGATAAGCCACATGGACAAGGGCGTATGGTAAGAACAGAATCGGATGTTGTTATTTCGGAGATTCCATCATCTGATGCGGTCTATGAAGCACTAATATTGCCCGACAAAACATCGGAAGAAAGTATTGATATTGAGGTTAAAAGAAGACATGCCCAAATTCAAATTGCATTATTAATGATTGGCAAACAACTTGATTTTAGAACATGGATAGCAAAAAATGATAAAGGAATTATCTATAAAGAAAAAAGACTTGGAGAGATGGAGGGAGTTATAGTTTCTTTGGATGACGAAAGACTATTAGCTTCATATAGCGATGCTATTAGAGCGGCCTTATTGATTGATTGTATTTGGTTCCGGAATCATAAATTTATGCCTGCGGTTTTAGAGATAGAACACAGCACTGGCGTTACAAGTGGTTTGAGCCGTATGAAAAATTTCCAAGATGCCTTACCACCGTTTAAAACACGTTGGGTTATAGTTGCGCCAGATGAAGACAGAGATAAGGTCATAAGAGAAGCAAATAAGCCACAGTTCCATTCACTAGAGACTCAATTTTTCCCTTATTTAGCAGCGGAAGAGCTTTATTCACTTTGTACAAAGCGTAAGTTAAAGGGGGTAAATGATGATTTCTTGGATTGTTTTATGGAACCCTGCCGTAACTAGTTAGGTCGATATGTTTATATGATAGAAAAAAATACGTTTTTACATAGTGATTGAATTTTCACCCTTTTTTCCTTTCAGCTTTCCCCTAACCTGCCGATAAAATATTAATAGAAAATCAAAGTAACGCGGGCGGCCTTTGAACCATCAGGGATGGTACTAAATGTCGTTACCAGCGGCTGCCATTTAAATAATATATGGTTTTTTTCTCTCTTCTCTGATTAAATAGGTGCAGAGAGTTTTTATATTTATTGCCGGGTTAGAGGTGTAGGGCGAAAATATGCAGAAGAAGATAAAACAGGCAACAGGCGGGCTGGGTTTTCTGTATCTGGCGGCGGCTTTTATCATAACGGTCGCCGGGATGCGCGCGGCTACTTCCATACTTATTCCGTTTTTTCTGTCCGTCTTTGTAGCGGTCATGTGCGCGCCGCCTCTGTACTGGTTAAAGCGTAAGGGCGTGCCGACCTCGCTGGCCATCTTTATAGTTATCGCAGGGATACTAGGCATAGGCTTTGTTATTGTCCTGACGATAGGAAGTTCTCTTACGGATTTTTCATCGAGCCTGCCTCTCTATCAGGAGCGTCTGCAGGCAAAGACGCAGCTCTTTATCGGCTGGCTGGAGCTGAGCGGTATTAAGCTCTCCTCGCCGGAAGCCCTGAAGGCCTTTGATCCAAGCGCCGCCATGCAGATGGCAGGCGGTATTCTTACAGGGGTAAAGAGCATCCTTACCAAGAGCTTCTTTATTATCCTTACCGTTATCTTTATTCTGCTTGAGGCCTCCAGTTTTCCGAAAAAGATAAGGGCTATCGCAGACGATACCGAGAGAACTCTTTTTTACTTTGATAAGTTCATGGACAACCTGCAGAGGTATATGGCGATAAAGACCGTTATCAGCCTTTGTACGGGCGTTGCCGTAACGATCTGGCTATATATTTTGGGTGTGGACTATCCGGTGCTCTGGGGGCTGTTGGCTTTTTTACTTAACTATATTCCCAATATAGGTTCTATTATTGCAGCCGTACCCCCTGTCTTGCTGGCTACTATTCAGTTTGATCTGTGGAAGGTAGGGCTGGTGGCCCTTGGTTATCTGCTAGTTAATGTTATCGTAGGCTCAATACTGGAGCCGCGCATTATGGGGCGCGGCCTGGGTATTTCTACTCTTGTTGTATTTTTGTCGTTGGTCTTCTGGGGATGGGTCTTCGGTCCTATAGGGATGCTCTTGTCGGTGCCCCTTACAATGACTGCGAAGATAGCGCTCGATAGCAATGAGGAGACGCGCTGGATAGCTGTTCTCATTGGTTCTGACGAGGAGGCAGGGGGGAGTTAGAAAGTTATATGAGACACTCGGGGCTGCGTTTTAAATTACATGAAATAATCTTTGAGGCCGATACCGCCGCTGGTAAGGCATTTGATATAATCTTACTAATAGCGATACTGGCAAGTGTCCTTGTAGTGATGCTCGATAGTGTTGCAGATATACATGTTGACTACGGAGATTTTCTTTATAAAGCCGAGTGGTTCTTTACCATCCTTTTTTCTATAGAGTACCTCTTTCGCCTTATATGTGTCGGGCGTCCGGCAAAGTACGCTACAAGTTTTTACGGCGTTATAGATCTGCTGGCGATAATACCGACATTTATAAGCGTTCTGATCCCGGGCAGTCAGTACCTGCTCGTTATCAGGGTCTTAAGGGTCATGCGGGTCTTCCGTGTACTTAAGGTCGTTCAATACGTCGGCGAGGCCCAGCAACTCTCTCGTGCTATGAAGGCAAGCCGGCAGAAGATAACAGTCTTCCTCATACTGGTCGTTACGATCGTTGTTATTTTGGGTTCTTTTATGTACCTGATAGAGGGCCCGGAGAACGGTTTTACCTCTATACCGAGGTCGGTTTACTGGGCGATAGTAACGCTTACGACTGTCGGTTACGGTGAGGTCTCTCCTCAGACGCCTTATGGCATGGGGCTTGCTTCTGTGATAATGATAATGGGCTATAGCATTATCGCCGTACCGACGGGTATTGTAACGGCCGAGCTTGGAAGAGCAGCGGTGCTTACCAGGAGGAAGTTAACGACCAAGGCCTGCCTGGACTGCGCCTCGGAGGGTCATGATTCCAATGCGCTTTATTGTAAGTTCTGCGGAAGTAGACTGTAGGGTGCTGCGCATGGCAGGGAGTTACTATTGAATTTTGCTCCACCGCAGGGTACTGCGTACGGCGGAATTCATAAATATGACCTCTTGCTTCGCGTGGCGTTTGTTTCCATATAGGACTTAGCTCCACCGCAGGGTGCTCGCCGCACGGCAAAGCCCATAAATAGGGTTTGGCGTTACGTATGGTGAAGTACTACCTGTTGAATTTCGCTCCACCGCAGGTGGTTTGCCTCCGGTGCAACCGGTGCCCCATCGGTACTGCGTACGGCTAAATTCATTAATAGGGTTTAGTACTATACGTGGCACGAAGCTACCTATGGGACTTTGCCCCACCGCAGGTGGTTGACTTTGGGTGGGCTCTTGATTATATTATGACTATTAATGGTTATTCTAAACGTATTTATTTTTTACCAGGAGGATTATGGGAGCTCAGGAATTAAATGCCATAGTACGTCAGAAGATCGAGGTCTCGCCCTCGCTTATTATCCTGCGTGTCGCGCCGGACGGCTGGGAGATGCCGGATTTTAAGCCCGGTCAGTTTAATGTATTGGCTCTGCCGGGATCCGCACCCAGGTGTAAGTACTCGGATGAAGAGACAGAAGAGCTGGACCCGGATAAGCTGATAAAACGGGCCTATTCGGCCTCTTCCTCTTCTTCTGAGAAGGAATATGTCGAGTTCTATATAACGCTACTTGGTTCAGGTGCGCTTACTCCAAGGCTCTTTGCTTTAGAGGTCGGCGATAAGCTCTGGATGGGTAAGAAGTTTACCGGGATGTTTACTATCGACGATATACCGAAGGAATCCAATATTGTATTTTTGGCGACCGGTACGGGGCTTGCCCCTTATATGAGTATGATAAGGAGCGATCTGGATCATACGCTCGATAGACGTTATGCCGTCTTGCACGGTGCGAATCATTCATGGGATCTTGGTTATGAGGCCGAGCTCATAGCCATGCAGAGGATGAGTCCTAACTTTACCTACCTGCCGATGATCAGCCAGCCCGAGGAAGAGCCGGCTCCGTGGAAGGGGCACAGTGGCTTTGTTCAGGAGCTATGGACCGAGGGGATATTGGAGGAGGCCTGGGGCTTTAAGCCGACGCCAGAGAACACGCATGTACTCCTGTGCGGTAATCCGCTTATGATCGAGTTCATGGTGCGTCATCTTACCGAGGAGGGTTATGTCGAGCAGACTAAGAAAATACCCGGTCAGCTGCATCTGGAGCGTTATTGGTAGGTAGGATTTCCTTTACCGGATTTCTTTTAAAAGAATGGCTTTTATTGACTTTGTCCATTAAAGTTGGGTAATATAAAAGGTGATGAGGCAACCGGGGCAGATGGGACAGAAGAAGGGTAAAAAGGTTTTTCTAACGGCACTTCTGGCCGTTATCGTCGTTATAAGCGGCCTTGCGGTCCTGGGCGATGCCGGCCTTCTCGATGTAATAAGGCTTAAAAAAGAACGCAATGAGATCGCCAGACGTACCGCAGAGCTGCAGCAGGATAACCGCAGACTCAGCCGTGAGATAGAGCTTCTAAAGACCGATAAGCGCTATAACGCCAGGGTGGCAAGGCGCGAGCTCGGTATGATCGGTAGTAACGAGATATTATATAAGATAGAAAAGCAGCCGGATTAGTCGGATTGTAACGGTCAGGCCGTTACCCTGGATTGGCATTATTGGCATTAAAGAGTGTTTTTATTTAGACGTTATAAACTCACGTCAATAAGAAACCCCGAATTATCTTAGACAGGTATTCGCTAAAAACCCCTACAAAAGGTTAATCAATGACAAAACTTAAGACAGCGGGCATTCAGATAGCTCCGCTATCAGACGCCGCAGGCGGGTCTCAGCGCTTGAGCGAGACGCTCAGACGTACGGAAGAGCTTATAGAAATGGCGGTAGAGAACGATGTAAAGATCATCTGTCTGCCTCAGCTCTTTAATCTCCCCTGGTTCCCGGCTGATATTCCGAAGGGTAAAGATGATGCCAATTTCGGCCTTGCCGAGACGGAAGACGGCCCGACCATAACTGCGATGCAGAGGGTTGCTAAGAAGCACGGTATTGTGATTATTGCTCCGATCTTCGAGAGGGCACCGGCTGAAAAAGACGAAGGAGACGACGAGTTTTTTAGTACCGCTTTTGTTATCGGTACAGGTGGCGAGTTGATCGGTAAGTACAGGAAGGTGCATATCCCTCAGTTGCCGCTATGGGAGGAGCGCAGTTACTTTACGCCCGGCGACCTGGGTTTCCCGGTCTTTGATACGCCCTTTGGCAAGATCGGCGTCCAGCTATGCTGGGATATATTTTTTCCGGAGTGCGCGAGGATAATGGCCCTGGCCGGAGCGTCTATTATATTCGCGCCAACAGCGGCGGCCTTTGATCATTCGTGCCTTAAGTGGGAGCGTGCCGTATCCGCTGCGGCCCATGCCAACGGGGTATTTATCTTCAGGGTTAACCGCGTCGGCTCCGAGGAAAAGCAGGATTTTTATGGTGGTAGTTTCTGTATGCGTCCGGACGGCGAGTTCCTCTCCAAGCCCGCGGGTTCTTCCGAGGGGGTAGTTCTTGCCGAGATGGATCTAAGCGAGATCGAGTCTGTGAGAAATATCTGGGAATTCCTAAAGACCAGAAGACCTGATGCCTACGAAGGACTGATAAAAAAATGAGAGCGATTCTAAAAAATATAATAGCAGATGCGCTTAAGGGCGCGAAAGAAGAAGGTCTTATAAAGTCCGGGATAGACGATATTTCCGTGATCCTGGAGCGTCCGAAGCGCGAGAAGTTCGGAGATTTTTCAACTAACCTTGCAATGCTGCTTACAAAGAGCGAGGGCAGGGCTCCGCGTACTATCGCAGAGGATTTAATTAAAGGCATTAACGCATCCGATCTAGTCGAAAAATGCGAGGTCGCAGGGCCGGGCTTTATTAATATTTTTCTAAAGAGAAGTTACTGGCTCTCTACCCTTGCTGAAATTCTAAAGAAGGGCGGGGACTACGGCAATATTACCGTAGGCGAAGATAAACCGGTTCAGGTCGAATTTGTAAGCGCCAACCCCACGGGGCCTCTTCATATAGGGCACGGTAGGGGCGCGGCTGTTGGTGATGCCCTGGCCAATATCCTGAAGGCCGCGGGTTACGACGTAACAAAGGAATATTATATAAACGACGCGGGCCGTCAGGTCCATAACCTTGGCGAGTCCATAGGGCTAAGGCTAAAGGAGCTGCAAGGCGAAGAGATAGAGCTCGGCGAAAATCACTATAAGGGTGATTATATAATCGAGATAGCAAAGGAATACGTCGCTGCGCATCCGTCGCAGACAGATGCAACGACCGAAGACTATAAGAACTTTGCTATAAAGGCGATGCTCGGGCGTATCGAGAAAGATTTGGTAGACTTCGGGATCGTCTTTGACGAGTGGTTCAGCGAAACAAGCCTTGACGATAAAGACCAGGTAACCTCGACGATAGAGGAGCTTACAGAGAAAGGTCTGGCCTTTGATAAAGACGGCGCGAAGTGGATGCGCACGACCGACTTTGGCGACGATAAAGACAGGGTGCTTATAAAGGCAGACGGCGCGCGTACTTACTTCGCCTCTGATATTGCTTATCACAGGGATAAGATCAGGAGAGGATTTACTAAAATAATAAATGTCTGGGGCGCGGATCATCACGGCTATGAGCCGAGGATACGCGCGCTTTTCAGGGCTTTTGGTCATGACGACGAGATGCTCAGGGTCGTCTTTATCCAGCTGGTCGCTCTTTTGCGCGACGGCGAGCCGGTTGCGATGGGGAAGCGTTCAGGAGAGTTCGTAACGCTTCGGCAGGTAATGGACGAGGTTGGTACCGATGCATGCCGTTTCTTCTTTTTGATGAGAAAGCCGGACGCGCATCTGGACTTTGATCTGGAGCTTGCAAAAAAACAGGCCTCTGATAATCCGGTCTTTTACGTCCAGTACGCCCACGCCCGTATCCATAGCATAGAAAGGCTTGCCAGAGAAAAAGGAATAGAACTGCCGGATACTGTCGATGTCTCTATGCTGGAGGGCCTTGCGCTCCCGGAAGAGACGGCCATTATCAAGCATCTGGCGGCCTTTGAAGATGTGATCGAGAAGAGTGCCGCTTCTATGGAACCGCACAAGGTTACCTTTTATCTTCAGGAGTTGGCAGGGCTGTATCATCCTTATTATAACCGAAACCGCGTCGTAACCAATGATAAGGCGCAGACCATAGCGCGTCTTATGCTTTGCAAGGCCGTTGCTCAGGTCATCCGGCGCGGTCTTGCGCTCCTGGGGGTCTCGGCGCCCGAGTCTATGTAAGGGGCGCGCCTATTCCCGGTTGGTTACAGAAGGAATTGACTTTTTTTGAGAAATCTGTATAATCAGTATCTTCCTCTACTTGAGACAGCGGTAGGGGGATTTTATTTTTAGGCAAGAGGGGGTGTGTTTGTTTGTCAGAAGTCAGAGTTTTAGATGACCAGCTCGAAAGAGCTCTTAAGATCCTGAAGAGAAAGTTGGCGCAGGACGGAACCTTCAAAGAAATAAAGAAGAGAAGGTTTTACGAAAAGCCAAGTGTTAAAAAGAAGCGAAAGCGTCAGGAAGCGCAGAAGCGTCGCGCAAAGGCCATGAAGAAGGCCAGTAGGTTCCGTAACAGGGACTAGCCTTGCCGACAGAGACGTACTATCGTGCGTTTAAATAATACTGTTAATATAAGCGGCTCTAACCGAAAGGTTAGAGCCGCTTTTTTACTAGTTCTTCTACTATCTCCGGGTTTGCCAGTGTCGAGATATCGCCGAGCCGGTCGGTCTGACCAAGGGCGATCTTCCGCAGGACGCGCCGCATTATCTTACCACTTCTTGTTTTGGGCAGCCCCGTTGTGAACTGGATCTTATCGGGCCTTGCTATCGGGCTTATCTCTTTACAGAGATGGTCTTTCAGATTTTTTGCAAGCGCCTCGCTCGGCTCTACGCCGTCTTTATAGATCACAAAGGCGTAGATCCCCTCCCCTTTTACGTCGTGAGCGAAGCCGACGACCGCGGCTTCGGATACGGCCTCGTGCGAGACCAGCGCGCTCTCTATCTCTGCCGTGCCGAGCCTGTGTCCCGATACGTTCAGTACGTCGTCGATACGCCCCATTATCCAGTAGTCGCCGTCGGCGTCTTTACGCGCGCTGTCGCCTGCCATGTAATAGCCCGGGAAGCGTGAGAAGTAGACCTCTTTCATACGCCTGTTTTCAGGGTCGCCGTATGTCCCTCTCAGTATTCCCGGCCACGGCTTTTCAATTACCAGATATCCGCCTTCATTTATGCCTGCCTCTTTGCCTGCCTCTGTTAATATCAAGGGCTTTATCCCAAAGAGCGGTTTTGTGGCCGAGCCGGGCTTAAGCGTTGTTGCTCCGGGCAGCGGCGAGATAAGTATGCCGCCGGTCTCTGTCTGCCACCAGGTATCGACGATAGGGAGTGTGCCACCACCTATGAGTTTGTGATACCAGAGCCAAGCCTCCGGGTTTATCGGCTCGCCGACCGAGCCGAGGATCCTTAGCGTCGACAGGTCGTGCCCTGTTACCCACTTATCGTCGTGCTTCATAAGGGCGCGAATAGCCGTCGGCGCCGTATAGAGGGTCGTTACCTTGTGCTTGTCGATTATATCCCAGAGCCTGCCCGGGTCGGGGTAGGTCGGTATGCCTTCAAAGAGTACGCTCGTTGCGCCGCAGGTTAGCGGGCCGTAGACGATATAGCTATGGCCCGTTATCCAGCCGATATCGGCTGTACAAAAGTAGATGTCGTCGTCGCGGTAGTCAAAGACCCATTTAAAGGTAAGGGCCGAGTATACGAGGTAGCCTCCGGTCGTATGCAGCACGCCTTTTGGTTTACCTGTCGAGCCGCTTGTGTAGAGAATAAATAGCGGGTCTTCCGCATCCATTTCCTCTGCCACGCAGAGATCGTCGATAGAAAGAAGCTCGGTATCGAGCCAGCAGTCCCTGCCCTCAACCATTGGTACGTCTTTACCCAGACGGCTTACGACGATTACGTTTTTTATAGACGGGCAATCAGAGAGTGCCTCGTCGACTGTGGCCTTGATCGGTATTTTTTTCCCGCCGCGCATACCGAAGTCAGAGGTTACGACGAGAGTTGATTCGCTGTCGTGGATACGTTCTTTAAGAGAGCTTGAGCTAAAGCCTCCGAAGACTATGCTGTGTATCGCGCCGATACGTGCGCAGGCCAGCATCGATATAGCGAGCTCGGGGATCATCGGTAGGTAGATCGTAACGCGGTCGCCCTTTTTAACATTTTTATTTTTAAGGACGTTTGCAAAACGGCAGACCTCTCGGTGGAGTTCGCGGTAGGTGAACTTTCTTACCGTACCGTCGTCGCCCTCCCAGAGGATAGCGGTCTTACCTGCCGTCGGGCCTTGCAGGTGGCGGTCGAGGCAGTTCTCAGAGGCGTTGAGCTTGCCGCCTAGATAGAACTTTATCTCTGGCTTTTGAAAGTCCCACTCCCAGACCTTGGTCCAAGGCTTGCGCCAGGTAACTATATCCGAGCTGCTTCCCCAGAAGGCTTCCGGGTCTTCAATAGATTCTTTATAGAGGGCATTATATGCCTCTATACCTTTTATATGGGCGGTCTTTGTCAGTTCGGCAGGAGGAGCAAAGCATTGATGTTCGCCGGAGAGGACGTCGATCGTGTTTTCTATAATGGATTTTTTTGTCTTGCTATCTTCGGTCATATAGAACTCCCGGTTAAGACGGTCTTGTCTTTATTAAGGTGGTTCTGCGGCAGGGGATGTTATTTAAAGATACAACAGCCCTCCTTTGGTTGTCAAGCTGGGCACGCGAGCGAACCCGTCCGCCGCTTGTTGCTAAAGTCGTATTCTTGTGGTAAAAATTATATAATATGCAGGAAACCGTCCTGTGGCTTTGTTGCAGTCGTTTTGGGGGTCTGGTCGTGCAGATAGGTATTAATCAGGATATTGTCTTTAAGGGCGAGCGTTTTCATATCCAGACCGAGGATAGCGGCGTAAAGCGACCGGTAATTTCTACTATCCTCTTTAAGGGCGGTATCGTTGTTACCTCGCGTAAGATAGGCTATGAAGATAAACTGAACTCCTCGAACCTCGATAAAGAGGTAAGCGAGCTTATGCAGGGCCAGCATATGGAGGTCATCCGAGCCCTTAAGAAAGGGGACTTTGAAAAAGATAAGGAAGTCAAGGCAGCGGATAAGACCGTAGCGGCTAAGAAGGCCGTCTCTGTAGAGTCTGCAACCGAGCCTGCCGCTTGCCTGCAGCCGGCAGAGCAGGAAAAGAGCAAGAGACCGCTGAGAGTCCCGGAAACAGTCCTGGAAGATAAAGTGCTGGAGTGCCTTTCTCTTAAATAAACCACCTATCTTTGCTTAAATATTCCATATTATAACATTGATGCGGTCTTAAGGCTTTCAGGTAGGCACGGGGCTCTCTTTGTCCATATTTGACCTTTATATATAGGGGTTTGCGGTTTTAGACGTTATATGTTAAAGATATATGTTAGGTTTTTTTTAAAGTCATTAAGCGACGGCTTCAGGCCGTCGCATTAAAAGGAATGTGTGTTTTATGGCAGTAAAGGTAACGAGCATAAGGGGTTTTAATGACGTCCTACCCGTTGATAGCGGGCTATGGTCACATATCGAGGGTAACGCGCGAAAGGTCTTTGCTACTTATGGTTTTTCCGAGGTACGGTTGCCCGTGCTGGAGAAGACGGATCTGTTTTTGCGCAGTATTGGGGATACGACCGATATAATCGAGAAGCAGATGTATACTTTTACAGATCTGCACGGGGATTCCCTCACCCTCAGGCCCGAGGGCACGGCCTCGCTCGTGCGCGCCTATATAGAGGGTAAGCTCTATACAGAGCCTGTGGCGCGGCTTTTTTATACCGGCCCTATGTTTCGCTATGAGAGACCGCAAAAGGGCAGGTATCGTCAGTTCTACCAGATAGGGGCCGAGGTCCTTGGTGAGGACTCACCCGTACTGGACGCAGAGATCATCGAGATGCTCTGGGTGCTTATGAATGCTCTGGGTGTTGATGGTGTGGAGATCGAGGTGAATTCTCTGGGCTGTAGCGCGTGCAGGCCGGTATACAAGGAGCGCCTTCTCGGGTTTTTACGCGAGAAGACTGATTGCCTCTGTGAGAACTGCGCAAGAAGGATAGAGACCAACCCTTTGCGCGCCCTTGATTGTAAGGTAGAGGGCTGTAAAGAGGCTACGGCGCAGGCCCCATCTGTTGTGGACTCTTTATGTCAGGCCTGCAGCGAACACTTTAGCGGCCTTAAAGAGGCTCTGGAGCTTCGGGGCGTACCGTTTAAGGTTAACTCCCGTATGGTCAGAGGCCTTGATTATTATACAAGGACTACCTTTGAGGTAACGGCAAGGGCTGGAGGCGCACTCGGTGCGCAGAACGCGGTAGCCGCAGGAGGCCGTTACGACGGCCTCGTTGAAGAGCTGGGAGGGCCGGCAACGGCCTGTTTCGGCTTTGCAATAGGTATGGAAAGGCTTGCTATGCTCGTCGATAAGACGCTTGCTAAAAAGCCGCCCCTTGCCTACTTGATACCTATGGGCGAGAAGGCGCGCACAAAAGCTGCGACGCTCTCGCGCGGCCTTAGAGAGCTGGGGCAGAGGGTTATAGTGGATTACCGCGGCGGTGCGCTCAAGGGTTGTATGAAGCGCGCCGATAGGGTTTCTGCGGACTTTGCCCTTATCCTTGGTGACGATGAGATAGAGGCGGGAACGGTAACGATAAAAAATATGAAAGAGGGTGGTCAGACGAGCCTTGATCTTAAGAGCCCTGCCGTGGTAGCGGCGCATATAGGCGGAAATGTTGGAAACTAGACTGCGCCAGAGGGTTAATAACGGATGAAGATACGCTCAGTAGAGTTTATAAAGAGCGCGGTAAGCCCCGAGCACTACCCTACGGAAGGCTTCCCTGAGATAGCGCTTGTCGGCAAAAGTAACGTTGGCAAGTCCTCTCTTATCAATACGCTCGTCTCCAGAAAGAAGCTTGCAAAGACAAGCTCAACGCCGGGAAAGACCAGAACCATTAACTTCTATAAGCTCGACTGTATAGTCTCGGATGGCCGCGTGAGAAGTTTTTATCTGGTAGACCTTCCAGGGTATGGTTACGCAAAGGTCCCGCGCTCGGAGAGGAAGTCCTGGCGCGAGTTTATAGAGGATTATTTTCAGAGTAGCAAAGGGCTCTCGGCAATGGCGGTTCTGCTTGACGCCAGGCGCGACCCGACCGAGACGGAGAGTAATATCTATCGCTGGGCCGGCGAGCTGGAGTTGCCGGTAGTTACCGTCTTTACCAAGAGCGATAAGCTCTCTAATAATAAGATGGCAAGCCGTAGAGCTATTATAAAGAAAAAGCTTCATCTGGGAGAAGTTGTAATATTTTCTTCGCTCTCGGGTAAGGGCAAGGCCGAGCTGCTTGGCGTGATGGAGGAATTGCTCGATACCCAAGATTCTTAAAGGAAGGTTAGGCCGTCTTTGATTTATACTTGACAAAGAAGGGCAACGGGATTAACTTCTGAGTTAAAGGTAGGTATAATCGGTTATTTTTGTTTTGATTGTCCGGGTCGGTTTGGTATGAGCCAGGCTGGCTTCAGGTTGGCATTACGGTAAAACCTTATCCGCTTTAGCGGAAGGAGTATGAAAAATGAAAGGGGTGGTAATTTCTCTGAGACGAAAGACTATAATACTTGCGGCGGTGCTTTTGTTCTTTACTACGGGCTGTATAGCCGTAGAAAAGAAGGTTCAGCCTATAGAAGAGGAAAACCTGGAGATCGTAGAGCTTAAAAAGGCCGTCTCCGGGCTTTATATGAAGAGTGAGGAGATGAATAACAGGCTTTTTCTCATGCAGGAAAAGCTGGATACATCCAATGACAGGTTAAGGAGTCTGGAGGGCGAGCCGGAGGGTGCGACCGAAGAAATAGGCGCAGAAGAGGACTCGGGGCTTAAGGTTGATGAGCTAAAGGACGAAGAGATAGATGTAGAGAGCGTCTTTGAAGAGAAGGTCGCCGAGACCCATACTATTCTGTCTGATAATGCGGCAGACGAGGTGGCTGCTGAAGACTCTTCAGAGCCGTTTGCCACATCAGAGCTGCTTGCCACGGCTGAGCCGCTTACTACGGCTGAGCCGCTTACTACGGCTGAGCCGCTTGCTACGGCGGAAGAGCTCTACGAGGTTGCAATGAAGGACCTGACCGATAAGAACTACGCGCAGGCCCGGGCAACCTTTCAAAAGATATATGAGAATTACCCGGAGCATTCGCTGGCGGATAACGCAATATACTGGACAGGCGAGACTTATTACGTAGAGCGTGATTACGACGCGGCAATAGAGAGTTTTGAGGCCGTTATCAGCAGGTACCCGGATGGCAATAAGGCCGCGGATTCGCTGCTTAAGACGGCTTACTCCTATATTAGCCTGAGAGACAGGGATAGCACCATAAAGACGCTTAATATCCTTATGGATAAGTACCCTGATTCCGAGGCGGCGGTAAAGGCTAATGACAGGTTCAGAAAGAAGAAATAATTAATCAAGCAGAGCGCTTAGGGCGGTATGCTTTCAGCTAAAGGTAGAACGAATGACAAGGATGAAAAAGAGATTTATCGGTTTTGTGGCGGCTATGGCGGTTATCCTTCCGGCAGCCGGTCTCTTTGCGCAGGACGTAACTCTTGGCGAAGAAAGTCCAGACCAGGAAGCCATATACCATACCGTTGTCAAGGGAGATACCCTCTGGGATATAACCGAAGAATTTTTTGAAGACCCCTTTAAGTGGCCTAAGCTGTGGAAGAAAAATTCTCAGATAAAAAATCCGCACCTTATATTCCCGGGCGATGTGATAAAGATCAGCGCCGACGGCATTGAGGTGGTTCTGCGTGGTTTGCCGCTTAAGATACTTGTCCCTGAAGAAGAGCCAATGCCGGAACTTCCAATTGTAACGCTTGAAAAGGAGGTAGCAGCGCCTGCACCCGAGCCAGAGCCCATACCTGAAAAAGTCGGTTCGACAAAGATCGCACGCACAGGTTATATCTCAAAGGGCGCGCTTAAGGCAAGCGGCGTTATTGTTCGTCCAAAGGACAAGAAGGTAATGACATACGTCGGTGACGACGTGATACTCTCCTTTGAAGACGGGGTGAATGTAAGCAAGGGAGACCGTTTTGTAGTCTTTACCGTTGAAGAAAAGGTCAAGCACCCTATTACCCGTAAGCACGTAGGTTATGTCGTAGATAATCACGGTAGTATCACGATCACCTCAGCCATCGGCTCGGTCGTAGAGGGCAGGGTTGATATTGCCTTTAAAGAGATATTTAAGGGCGCAAAGCTTACGCCTTATATCGACCCCCTTAAAAAGGTCGCCGTTACCAAAAACATGGCACAGGTCGAGGCCATTATAATCGCCACTGTAGAGGGTATAAAGCAGATCTCTGAAAACGATATTGTTTATATTGATAAAGGACGCAGGGACGGGCTCGCGGTTGGTAATAAGTTTGGCATCTATAGGGCAAGGGGTACGGTAGATGACCCGCTTAGAAGAAAAAATAAGATACCGCTTCCTGCTATCGAACTTGGCGATGCGATCGTTATAGATCTTGAGGAAGACTCGGCTGCGTGCCTGATCACCAAGAGCCTTAGGGCTATGAAGGTCGGAGACGAGGTCTTGAGTTCGCCGCCCGTGCAGTAAGGAAAAAATGATTGCTCAAGGAGGGATGGCCTGCAGCCGTCCCTTTATTATTTGATAGGCTCTTAAAAGATATTTTTAAACCCTTTAAGGATATGGTCTGAAGCAGCGATGGAACAGGTAGAGCTTGAGGCGTGGCTAACCCTTAACAGGATAGTTATGAGGACCAGGGGGATGACCCCTGAACTTATCAGCGAGCTCAGGGAGAGGCTTGACGAGGTGGGTAGCGCCCGTTCGTTGCTTGATATATGCAGGGGCCGTAATTTTGAAGGTATTGTGCTTGGCATACTCGCTTCGCAGCTGCGCGGCTTTTCGCAGCAGGCGGAGGTAGAGAAAGAGGCGGCCCTTGTAGAAGAAAGCGGCGTTAGCCTTTTACCGGTAGTCGATAAAAAATATCCGCCGCGTCTGGCTGGCATTTCCGCTCCGCCTCTGTTACTCTACGGAGCGGGCCGGATAGAGAGTCCTTCGGGAAGCACTATCTTTGACAAGAGGCTTCCGGCCGTGGCTGTTGTGGGTACGAGGCGCGCCTCGCATTACGGTCTGGAGATGGCCGAGGCGATAGGCAGGGGGCTTGCATCCAGCGGTATTGTGGTAGTTAGCGGGATGGCCCGGGGCTGTGATACAGCGGCGCATAAAGGCGCACTCAGCGCCGGAGGGCTTACGATAGCGGTGCTCGGCACCGGTGTTGATACGGTCTACCCGGCTGAGAACAAAAGGTTATACGAGGAGATAAAGGATAGCGGCGTTGTCTTGAGCGAGTTCCCGATGGGTACTGCTCCGCTGCCGATGAACTTTCCTCTTCGCAACCGTATAATAAGCGGGCTGAGCCTTGCTGTCGTTGTAGTAGAGGCGCCGCACAGGAGCGGCGCCATGATGACGGCGCGTATGGCGCTGGAGCAGGGGCGCGAGGTCTTTGCCCTTCCTGGTCATGCAGGAAGCCGTAAGGGGAGCGGGACGAATAAACTTATAAAGGACGGTGCTGTACTTGTTGAGAGCGCCGAGGATATAATAGAGGCCCTGAGCGCAGAGACTACCTGTGCAGGTACCGGCAAGAAGGTTGCAAAAAAGAGACGCAACGCGGAAAAAGACAGCCAGGAGCAGCTGCTCCTGATTCCCGGGCAACAGATCTCCGGAGAGCATTTCTCCGGACAACCCGAGCAGCTTGCCGGCGCATCGCCGCCAAGTGCGGGTACGGATGAGGATATCGTGATCGGGCTTTTAGAGGACGGTCCGCTGCACATAGACGGTATAGCAGAGAAGAGCGGTATCGCCGTACAGAGGTTATCCTGCCTGCTACTGGATATGGAGCTTAAAGGGGTTGTAGCACAGAAGCCGGGTAAGCTTTTCATAAAGAAGATCTAGACCGGTCGTCCGCAGAGGCGGACGACATTATATAATAAAGTTAACGAGGTAAACGGGTAAATGAAAAAAGCACTGGTCATAGTAGAGTCTCCTGCAAAGGCAAGGACTATAAATAAATACCTGGGGCGTGGTTTTAAGGTTATGGCCTCGGTCGGGCATATAAGGGACTTGCCCAAGAGTAAGCTGGGTGTCGATCTGGAGGATGATTTTAAGCCGCAGTACGATACTATCAAGGGCAAGGGCAAGGTTATAAAAGAGCTCAAGGCCGCGAGTAAGGGTGTAGATGAAATATATCTCGCCCCTGACCCTGATAGAGAGGGTGAGGCCATAGCCTGGCACATAAGCGAGGTTATAAGCGGTCGCGGCGGTATAAAAAAGGGCGAGAAGAAGATACATCGCGTTCTTTTTACCGAGATAACCAGTAAAGGCATAAAAAAGGCGATAGCAAACCCAACAACCCTTGATATCAATAAGGTCAATGCCCAGCAGACAAGGCGTATCCTGGATCGTCTCGTCGGCTATCAGGTAAGTCCGATCCTGTGGGATAAGGTAAGGCGCGGGTTGAGCGCCGGAAGGGTTCAGTCCGTTGCAGTTCGTGTAATATGCGAGCGCGAGCGTGAGATTCAGGCCTTTGTAAAGAAAGAGTACTGGAGCATAGTTGCGAGTTTTCCCGAGTTCGAGGCCAAGCTTGCAAAGTGCGATAAGAAGAAGTTAGAGATATCCTCCGAGGAAGAGGCCTCAGGTATATTAAAGGAGCTCAAGGGCGAGACCTTTACGGTAGCAGAGATCAAGCGTAAGGAGCGCAGGCGTAACCCGCTCCCGCCTTTTATAACGAGTACCATGCAGCAGGAGGCGTCGAGGAAGCTGTCTTTTTCCGCCAAACAAACAATGATGTTCGCCCAGCAGTTATACGAGGGTGTAGAGCTTGGCGACGAAGGTCCGGTCGGCCTTATAACCTATATGAGAACTGACTCGCCGCGTATCGCCGATGAGGCACGGGACGCTGCGCGCGCGTTTATCGCGGAGCAGTACGGGAAAGAATATATACCCGAGAAGCCCAATGCCTACAAAGGAAAGAAGAGCGCGCAGGAAGCGCATGAGGCGATCAGGCCAACGACTATGGTCTATACCCCTGAGATCGTCAAGCCGCATCTCTCAAAGGAACAGTGGAGGCTATACGACCTGGTATGGAAGAGATTTGTAGCCTCTCAGATGACCCCTGCCGTCTACGATCAGACGAGCGTACAGATTAATGCAGGCCGTTACCTGTTTACGGCAACCGGTGCGGTCATGAAGTTCCCGGGCTTTATCGCGGTCTATGAAGAGGGTAAGGACGAAGATGGCGACAAAGAAAAAGAAGGGACGCTGCCGCACCTTGACGAGGGCAAAGACCTTCCATTAAAGGCGATAACGCCGAACCAGCACTTTACGCAGCCGCCGCCGCGCTTTACCGAGGCGACCCTTGTTAAAGATATGGAAGAAAAAGGAATAGGGCGACCGTCCACATACGCGGCTATTATCTCTACGATCCAGGATAGAGAGTATGTTATTAAAGATCAGAGACGGCTTGCCCCGACCGACCTGGGTTTTCTGATAAACGACCTTCTCGTCGAGAGCTTTCCTAATATACTGGATGCTGAGTTTACGGCCCATATGGAAGAGGAGCTCGATAGGATAGAAGAGGGCAAGGCCGACTGGGTTGAGGTAATGAAGAAGTTCTACGGGCCCTTTAAAGAGCGGCTCGCTACGGCAAAAAAAGAGATGAAGACCGTTAAGGGTTCTGAGACTCCGACCGATATTAAGTGTGAAAAATGCGGACAGGAGATGGTTGTAAAGTGGGGCAGGCGCGGTAAGTTCCTTGCCTGCACGGGCTATCCCGAGTGTAAGAGCACAGCCGATTTTATAACCGACGACGAGGGAAAGATCCAGATCTCTGAGCGCGAAGAGCTTACGACCGATGAAAAGTGTCCGAAGTGTGAGGCTGCAATGCTTGTGAAGATTGGTCGGTTCGGACGTTTTCTGGCATGTTCGACATACCCTGACTGTAAGGGGACGCGGCCTTTCTCTATCGGGATAAAGTGTCCTGAGGAGGGTTGTAAGGGAGGTCTTATCGAGCGTCGTACAAAGAGGGGGCGTACCTTCTTTGGCTGTTCAAATTATCCCAAGTGTAAATACGCATCGTGGGATGATCCAAAAAAAGAGACCGCCGAGTAGATAGCCCGGTGGCTCATCCCGCCACCTCGGCTTTTCGCTTAAATACCGGACTCTGAATTTATAGGTCGCGGGCTTTGACCGGTAGATCCGTATTGGTTTGTGTGTTGGAGGAGCTATGATTACAAAAGACCGCAAGAATATTCTGCTCGCCGATGACACAGCATTCTTCCGTAATAAACTAAGCGCAATATTGCGAGAGGTCGGTCACGAAGTGCGCTTTGCCGCTAACGGGGCCGAGGCAATAGAAGACCTCAAGGCTTCGCCCGGGAACACGGATCTCTTGATACTGGATCTGCAGATGCCCGAGGTAGACGGTTTCGGCGTTGTCGAGTGGATGTTTAAAAACGATCTCCTCGATAAGGTTCCTGTGCTTATTGTTACCGGCGCCTATGGGAATAAAGAGGTATTAAAAAAACTATCATCCTTTGAAATCACCGATGTAATGACCAAGGCCTTTACCCCTGAGCAGGTTGTTTGCCGGGTCAATAAGATATTATTTGAGGCTAAGACAGATATACGTAAGGAAGAAAGACTGCCCGTCTCCATACCGGTTGATTTTGTGCAGGACGCTGCTGGTAATACGCAGACAGGTTTTATACTTAATATAACGGCCAGAGGACTTTTTCTTCATTCAAGGATGAAGCTGGAGCAGGACTCGATCTTAAAGATGAGGTTTTCTCTGCCGGGCGTTGTAAATTTAATAGAGGCCGTAGGGGTTGTCCGGTGGGGTTCTGGCGCGGCAAATACTTCCGGGCTTTTTCAGGGGAACGGGGTTATCTTTACAGAGATAACCGAAGACGACCAGGAACTTATAAGGGGATTTGTAAAAAAAGAACAAGCAAAGGGCATTAGCAAGGAAGATAAGACCACGGCCTAGGTCTTATAGTTTACGACCGGCTCTGAGCGGAGCTAATTTTTCCTGGGGGCCTTTAGAAAAAAACCAATAAGCGTTAAGACCACCCCTACCGTTATGGCGGAGTCTGCCACATTAAAGGCCGGCCAGTGGTACGATCCGATATAAAAATCCAGAAAATCTATTACCGAACCGAGCCTTATCCTGTCTATAAGATTACCGATGGCGCCTCCTCCGATAAGGGACAGCGAGAGGGTCGTTAGCCTGTCGCCTTCTCTCCGGGCCGTCCTTATGAGGAAGCCGATTACGATGAGGGCGATTACGGTAACCGCTGTAAGGAGGATAGTCCCGAAACCGCCGCTGCTGGAAAGTACTCCAAAGGCAGCGCCCGGGTTGTGCCAGTAGACGAGGTTAAGTAATCCCGGTATGACAGTGATCGGCTCGTAAGGGGAGAGCGAGCTTGCTATCAGAGTCTTTGTAAGCTGGTCGGCTATGATGACGGCAACGACGGTTATCCATATGAGTCTCGTTTTTTTCAGAGAAGCACCTCAGCGCATCTTTTGCAGAGGGTTGGATGCGTCGCATCCTTGCCGACGCTCTGGCTTATGTGCCAGCACCTCTCGCATTTTTCGCCCTCTGCCTTTGTAACGAGGATCTTGAGTCCTGCTATATCCTCTGAGTCAAAGACGCCCTCGCCTTCCAATGAATCCGTAACCTCAAGGGCCGAGACGATAAGCATTTTTTTAAAGTCATCTGCATGATTTTTTAAAAGCCTTTTGTCTTTATCTGTAAATTTAGTCGCCGCTACGATCACCTTTGCGTCAAGGGGATGGCCGATGGTCTTGTCCCTGCGTGCGGCTTCAAGGGCCTTGGATATCTCACCCTTGACCTCTAAAGGCATCTCAAATCTTTTCTCAAGCTCTGTGTCGAGCCAGTCGTTATTTACCTTGGGCAGTTCTGCTAGATGCACGCTCTCGACCAATGTAGCAGGCATGAGCTTCCAGGCCTCGTCGGTTGTAAAGACCAAGATCGGGGCCATGAGCCTCAATAGATGGTCAAGTACATTGTAGATGACGGTCTGCGCCGATCTTCTGAGCAAGGAGTCCGTACCCGAGGTATAGAGACGGTCTTTTAGAATATCGAGATAAAAAGAACTCAGCTCGACATTACAAAAGTTATGGACGCTGTGGTAGATCGTATGGAACTCATAGTCTTTGTAGGCCTTTTTTACCTTATCCGTTAGCTTTGTAAGTCTGTGCAGCGTGAGCCTGTCGAGGTCTGTCAGGTCTTTATAATCCACGCTCTGCGCCACCGGATCAAAGTCCGAGATATTGCCGAGGATAAACCTGAAGGTATTACGGATCCTTCTGTACGCCTCGGATTGACGTTTTATTATCTCATCGGAGATGCGCAGGTCGTCGCGGTAGTCTTCGCTGGAGACCCAGAGGCGAAGTACCTCAACGCCGTATTTGTCTATGATCTTTTTTGGCGCGACGACGTTGCCGGTGGACTTGCTCATCTTTTTGCCCTTACCATCGACGACAAAGCCGTGGGTAAGTACGGCTTTGTAGGGCGGGGCCTTACGCGTTGCGACCGAGGTCAGGAGTGCGGACTGAAACCATCCTCTGTGCTGATCGCTTCCTTCAAGGTATAGATCTGCTGGAAAGGTAAGGCCGTCTCTTTTCTCGACGACGGCAGCGAAACTTACGCCCGAGTCAAACCAGACGTCGAGGATGTCGTCTTCTTTTTCAAAGTCAGTGCCGCCGCACTCCGGGCACTTCGTGCCTTCCGGTAAGAGCTCGGAAAGCTCCTTTTCAAACCATATATCAGCGCCCTCTTTTTCAAAGTCCGCAGAGAGTTTTTCCATTAGTCCCTGATCGAGGAAGCTTGTGGAACAATTCTTGCAAGAGAGCGCAGGGATGGGTACGCCCCATGCGCGTTGGCGCGATAGGCACCAATCGGGACGGCTCTCGACCATCGAGCGTATGCGTTTCTCGCCCCAGGCCGGAACCCAGGTAACTTCGTCGATAGCAGAAAGGGCTTTACCTCGAAGCTCCTTCATCGATATGAACCACTGCGCTGTAGCCCGGAAGATTACCGGCCTTTTACATCTCCAGCAATGCGGGTATGAGTGAGAGAGCGTATCTTCGCTAATGAGTGCGTCTTTTTCTTTTAGGATCTCTATAATCCCGGCGTTGGCCTTAAAGACGAACTGGCCTTGAAACTCGGGGAACTCGGCTGTGAACTTTCCGCCGTTATCGACCGGGGCGTATATATCGAGACCTTCGCGAAGCCCGAGTTCATAGTCGTCTTGACCGTGGCCCGGCGCAATATGGACGCAGCCGGTACCGGCCTCGGTCGTTACGAACTCGGCGTTAAATACCGTAGAGCTTCTATCAACGAAAGGATGGGCGCAGACAATGCCTTTAAGTTCGCTTCCTTTCCACGAGCTTTCCGTTACCTCGTAGCTGCCTTCTTTAAAGCCGAAGGCTTCCATGCACGCGCCAGTGAGTTCTTTATTTAATATCAGGTTGCCCGCAGGGGTCTTTACGAGGTTATAATCAAGCTCGGGGTGTACGGCTATCGCCATATTGGCCGGAAGCGTCCACGGGGTCGTCGTCCATATTACAAAGTAGGCGTCCTTAATTTCATCGGCTGCGTCGCTGCCGCCGGTACCGGTGACCTTGAACTTTACAAATACCGTAGGCGAGGTCTTGTCTGCGTGTTCGACTTCGGCCTCGGCAAGGGCCGTGCGGCAAGAGGCGCACCAGTGTACGGGCTTTTTACCTTTATAGATAAAACCTTCGCTGCTTACGCGGGCAAGTTCCTTTAAGATAGACGCCTGATAGCCGTAGTTCATCGTCAGGTAGGGCTCATCCCACCTGCCGAGGATTCCGAGTCTTTTAAAGTCTTCTTTCTGTACCTCTACGAACTTAGCGGCATAGCTGCGGCATTCTTTGCGAATCTCTACCTTTGAGAGGCCTTCTTTCCTCTTTCCGAGGTTTTTCTCGACCTGAAGCTCGATAGGCAGGCCGTGACAATCCCAGCCCGGGACGTAGTCGATGGCGTACCCAGACATAAAGCGGCTCTTCAGGACGATGTCCTTGAGGATCTTATTGAGGGCATGGCCTATGTGTATATTGCCGTTGGCATAGGGCGGGCCGTCGTGCAGCGTAAAGGTCTTGCGTCCCGCGCCCGCTTTCAGTATTTTTTTATATAGTCCTGTCTCTTCCCATTCCTTGATCATCTCAGGCTCGCGTTTTGCGAGGTTCGCTTTCATCTGAAAATCGGTCTGGGGAAGGTTCAGGGTATCCTTATAGTCCATTTATATTGTTACTCCTCTATTATTGCCGTAGTTAAAAGGCAGAATTTCAATGATATTAATTTATTAGTAATACCATAAGAGCCTTTAAAATAATAGGAATTTATGGGTTTTGGGGGTTTGAAGGGGCGGCGATTGGTTGAACTCGTCGCGTAGAGTTTGCCGTAGGGCGCTGCCCTACCTGAGAAGTACCACGCCGCCGACGATAAGGCCTATGCCTGCGACTTTTTGCATTGTTATCGTCTCTCCGAGGAAGAGCACTGAGACAACAAGGGCTATGAGCGGATACGTTGCGGTAAGCGGCACGACGACCGAGGCCTCACTATGCTTGAGCGCCGAGTAGAAGGCGATCTGGCCTACAAAGCCCGCAAGCAGGCCGCCGATTATAACCATAACCATACTGCGCAGATCCGCTGTGGCGAGCTCGCGCACTCTGCCCATAAATAAGAGTCCGGTCACTCCGACCAGGGCTATCGGTATTGTCCTTATTACCACACCCAGGTACGGGTCTACGCGCCCGCGCATCCCCATTTTTTCAAATACAGGGGCAAGCCCCCAGACAAGCGCCGTTATAAGGGCGAATACAAAGCCTTTACTCATAAGTCTCGCTCCTTCCGTTTAAGCCAATCTACAGCCGGCTTAAGACCGGTTATTGCAAAGAGGTAGAGATAGTAAGTCCTCTGGACAATATAGTACATTCTAGCACAAAGCAACGGGGACGGAAGACGGCGTAAAAAAACCGCCGAAGGCTGTATATGCCTTCGGCGGTTAGGGTAAATACCGGTTTAGAGCTTTGCTTAGTCCAGGACCAGGCGGTTATTACGGCCCTGTATCGGACGGTTTGTCTTGTGCAGGATCTTCCTGTAAGCCTTTAGCTGATCCTTTGATATTTCTATGGGGCTTTTCAGGACGAGCCAAGTAACGCTCTCGGTACAAGGAGGCGTGGTAAGTGAGCCTGCGTACCTGTAATAAGATTTATCTGTCGGAAGAAGCTCATCAATATCGTATGCGATAGAGAGCTTTTCTTTCTTCTTTGTCTTTGGGAGTACCTTCCAGATATTGTCGAGGGCCTTGTTGTGGCTCCCTACCTTTATCATCAAGCCTACTACGCCGAGGTTGCCGTCTTTATCTGCGTGCACGAAGTGCGCTTCCATGGGAAAGGACTCTCCGTCGACGTTATGCTCGCTGGGCGAGTGAAAGTGTACCTGCAGGAGGTCGAACTCGGTTCCGTCCAGGTATAAGAGGCTGCCCTTTCTCTGGTTGATCTGAATGGCATGGCCGTTGTTGAGTATGGTGAGGCTCTTTGATTTTCTGTATTTAAATTTAAGCGGGCTGAGCTCTGCTTCTGAGGCCCTGGTGATGTTTATAGGAGACTGCCTCTTGCCCTTACCGCAGGCTGAGTACTCTGAGAGCATCGTGCCCCAGTGAGAAGGGCCGTACTTACCTTCATAGCTCCAGTGCGGCTTTGCATGGCTCTTGCTCTCGCCGTGCGATGAGCCGTGGCCTGAGCTTTTTTTACTGCTTGCCTCTGAGGGCTGGTAGGTCGCAAACCCTATCAGGAGCGCCAGGGCGAAGATGGCGAGGAAACTAACAAAACTTTTTTTCTTTGTCATTCTTTCTTTCTCCTTTATGTTATTTGGTATCATGGCAAAATTGCCTTTTAAGCCTATACCTTAGTCTAAATCAAGACCTTGGCTGGAACTTAGGCGCTTGATAAAGGTTGTTTTTATTCTTTTAAGAGGAGCTCATGGATGGTTTCCAGGCGAGTGACACCGTATTCTTTCGTTCCGGACGGGAGAATGATGGTTATATCGTCGCCCTCTTCTTTATTAAGCAGAGCGCGCCCTATCGGAGAGCCTACCGATATCTTGCCGATCTTTGGATCTACCTCTTCCGGCGTTACGAGCTCATATACGACCTCGTCGCCGCTAGCCATATCTTCCAGGTATACCTTAGAGCCAAAGCCGATGACATCTCTGGGTATGTCGTCCGGGTTCAAGGAGCTCAAAGAGTTTATTCTCTGGCTTAACTGCCCTGCGCGTGCCTGCAAGAAGGATTGCCTGTGCTTGGCGGCCTCGTACTCGGAGTTCTCGCGCAGGTCGCCGTGGGCCGCTGCCGTGCGTAGTTCTCTGGGCACATCTACCCGCAGTTCCCGCTCTACGTCTTTGAGTTCATCTCTTAGTTTTGTAAGTATCGGTAGTTCCATAAAGTCCTCCGTCATTGACGGTAAGTTATCTATTTGTTAAAGCTAATAGTCGTTAGTCTCTATTTTGCGTCTCCGGCTGCGTTTCGTTCTGCGCCTTTGGCAAGATAAGCTCTACTATCGATTCAATATGGTATGTCTGCGGGAATAGATCCAGTACAGAGGCCCGGGCCGGTCTGTAGCCTTTGTCAATAAGAAGCTTTATATCGCGTGCAAGGGTTGGGGGGGCGCATGATATATAGATAACCTTCTCCGGCATAACCTTGATTATCTTTTCTATGGCCTCCAGGCAACCCGACCTGGGTGGGTCTAATACTACCACAGAGGGTGAAACCTTTTCAAGTGTCTTGGTCTTTTCTGCGTCCTCTGAGCGAAATTTTACCGCAGCGAGCCCTGAAATACGTGCGGCTTTCTTCGCGTATACGATTGCCTCGCCATCAGTATCTATACCAACGACCATCTCGGCGCGCATTGCCAGCGGGATCGTAAGGTTCCCTGCCCCGCAGAATAAGTCCGCTATAACGATAGGTTTTTTTTCTTCTTTTACCTTGTCGAGATCGGTCAGGCGCAGGACCTCTTCTACTATATTCTTGTTTTGCTCTGGATTACCCTGCATAAATGTTGTCGTTCCGGAGAGTATCGTAGCTCCGGCGACCTTATATGAGAGTAGGGTATCGCCGAACTCTCCGAGTTTGCTCTTTCTGGTCGTATTCGGGTCTTTCTTCCAGAGTTCTATGCCTTTCAGGTCGCCGACTTTACTGAGAAGACCCTCCCAGTCGAAGTCGCGGTTTTTCTTCAGGTAAAAGGCCGCGACGCAGTTGCCTGTGGCCTCGTCCAGAGCGATATCCAGGGTATGCAGGGGCTCAGGAAAGTCAAAAGCTCTAATGGCCGCGAAGACCTTATTTATCGTTGGATCAAGGAGCGGACAATTATCGATATCGACGATTTTATGCGATTTTGCCCTAAAAAAGCCCCATTTCGGACCTTTTTTGTGTATTTTTACCCTATTTCGGTAATTCAGAACCTTGGGCGAGGCGATGAGCCTTGGCGGCTCCGGGAACTCAATGCCGGCGAGCCGTTTGAGGGTCTCGGTAAATTGCTCGCCCTTTGCTTTGAGTTGTGTCTCATAAGAGATGTGCTGCCATTGGCAGCCTCCGCACTCGCCAAAGACCGGGCAGGCCGGGTCTTGTCGCAGCGGTGATGGCTCTGTTACTTCTATGAGCTCTGCTATGGCAAAGCGTTTTTTCTCTTTGATGAACTTGACTTCTACGGTATCGCCCGGTGCGCCGTAGGGGACGAAGACTGCCTTGCCGTCCAACCTTCCGATCCCATCGCCGCCGTAAGTCAGATTATCTATTTTTATTGTTTTTGTCATTAAGTTATGAACCTCTATTTAAAAAAGCGACCCCAAGAGCCGCTTCTCTAAATTTGTTAGTATAATTATTAGGCCTTTGCTGATTCAGCCCCGTCTGAGACGGATCGCTGTCCGACTATCTCTTTCATCTTATCTACGGCCGCCGTTGCTTCACCGCCGAAGACGGCTTTGATGCGGTCGGCAAACTCCTGCGTAACGACGGCGCCGCCGACCATTACGGCAGCAGGTACGCCAGCGTCTTTCAGTTCTTTTACTACGTTATCCATCTCCATTACCGTGGTCGTCATCAGGGCCGAGAGCCCTACGATATCGACCTTCTGCGCCTTGGCCTCTTCTACTATTTTTTCGGTCGGTACGTTCTTGCCCAGATCTATCACCTCAAAGCCGTGGTTTTCAAGGAGCGTACAGACGATGTTCTTGCCTATATCGTGGATATCCCCTTTGACGGTCGCCATTATTACCTTACCGAGCTTTGGCCCGCACTCGTCCTTCATCTCTTCCTTGAGGCGCGCAAATGCCTTTTTAACGGCATCGGCAGAGGATATTACCTGCGGCAGAAAGTAAATATTTGCGGCAAAGAGCCTGCCGACTTCGTTCAGGCCCAAGATCAGCCCCTCGTTACCAACGACGAGCGGCTCCCATCCGTCTTTAAGGGCCTCTTCTACGAAGTCGAGGATGTGCTCGGTATCGCCGTCTACGACGGCGCGTATGAGTTTCTCCTGTATCGTCTGCGGCTCTTTCTTTTCTTCTGCGAGCGCACCCGCACCGCCCGGCTCTCTGTCTTTAAAGCGGCCTATATACTTCTCCGCCTTTGCGTCGTGCGCAAGCAGGACGAGCGAGGCGTGGAAGGAGTCCATCATGGACTGGTTCTTTACATTCATGATCGCGCTGTCGAGGCCAGCGTGCAGGGCCATCGAGTAAAAATGCGAGTTTACGGACTCGCGCGAGGGCAGGCCGAATGAAATGTTACTGACCCCGAGCGTTGTTGCAAGGCCGAGCCTTTCTTTTATCATGCGTATAGCGTCGAGCGTTATTAGCGCGCCGTTCGGGTCTGCGCTTACCGTCATCGCAAGGCAATCTATTACGAGGTCTTCTTTTTTAAGGCCCGCTTCTAGGGCGCGGTTCATTATTTTTTCTGCTACTTTAAAGCGGCCCTCGGCTGTTGCCGGTATGCCGTCGTCGTCGATGGTAAGGCCGAGCACTGCCGCGCCGTATTTCTTTGCGAGCGGCAGGACGGTTGCAAGTTTTTCTTCCTCACCGCTTACCGAGTTTATCAGCGGGCGGCCATCTACTGCCTTTAGTCCTTCTTCGATTGCTTGGATATTTGGCGAGTCCACGACTATCGGCAGCGAGGTATTGTCATTTACCGCAAAGACCGCGCGCTTCATCGCGGCGGGCTCGTCTATATCGGGTACGCCAACGTTTACGTCCAGTACGTTTGCTCCGGCCTCGGTCTGTTCCTTGGCTTCTTTGCAGATCGTCGTTGTTTTGTGGTCTTTTATCTCTTGCGCGAGTTTTTTTCTGCCCGTCGGGTTTATGCGCTCGCCTATTGTTATTGGCGCAAGCTCTCCGCCAAAGCGAGTGACGGTGGTACGGCTTGCAAGGGCCGTAAAGTTCTTTGGCTGGCGCGGCTCTACCTGAAGGGATTTAAAGTCCGCACCCATCTGCCTAATATGTTCCGGCGTTGTTCCGCAGCAACCGCCAAGTATTCGTACGCCTATGGCTACGAGATTAGGGACGTACTCTGTCATCTCTTCTGGCGAGGCCGGGAAGACAGTCTCTTTACCTACTAGTTCGGGTATGCCTGCGTTCGGCTGCGCTATTAGAGGCGTATTCGTTACCGCGCTCATCGCTGAGAGGGCCTCGTAGAGGCCTTCTATCCCTAATGAACAGTTCGCGCCGAGTGCGTCAACGCCAAGCCCTGAGGCGACTATCGCCCATACCTCGGGCGTAGTGCCGAGGATGGTGCGCATGGATTGGTCAAAGGTCATCGTTGCGACTACAGGCAGTCCCGTCGTCTTTGCGCCGATTATTGCGGCGCGCATTTCTTTAATATCCATCATCGTCTCGATGATGAGTAGATCGGCTCCGCCTTCTTTTAGGGCATCGGCCTGTTCTTTGAATATTTCAACGGCATCGTCAAAGTCCAGATCGCCGACCGGCTCTATGAAGTGTCCTGTCGGGCCGATATCTCCGGCAACAAAGCCGTCCTCGCCGACGGCCTCGCGTATGCATCTAACAGCAGCGATATTTATTTCAGCAAGTTTGTCTTCGAGTCCGTATTCCTTGAGTTTTGGTCTGGTCGCACCGAATGTATTGGTCGTAAAGATATCCGAGCCAGCCTCTTTAAAGGCTGTGTAGACTTTTTTAACGAGCTCTGGATTTGTCAGGCTTAGTTCGTCCGGGCAACCGCCGGGCTCTAGCCCAAGCTTCTGTAACGCCGTGCCCATCGCACCGTCAAATACGAGCTGGCCGTCCTTGAGGGCCTCTCTGAATGTCTTTTTTCCGTCTGAGACGGTTCCCTGATCTGCCATGATATTTGTTCGTATCCTTTTCGCCAGCGTTCCTTGTTAAGTCCTTAGTATATGGCCGTATGTCGCGTGCGAAGATTTCTATGATTTATAATGGTCTAAGTGTAGATTGCATATAACTAATTAACAAGTATAACCTATTTTATAGTAGATTGGGAATTATACAATGATTTTGTGCGGGAGTGTAGGTTTTTCTGCCCCCTGCCCATCTTCCATAGTGGGAGAGATGCAGGGGGCTTGGTGGGCTTCGCCCACCGTTTAGATGTTTCGGTGCGTCCCCGCCCCGAAACCTGTGATGGTTGTATTTTTGTAGGGTGGGCTGTGCCCACCAAAGAGGGTTTATTTCCCCCTTTGGAAAAGGGGGCGTAGGGTAAGGCTTTAGATTTGCAAGTATAAGGAAGTAGTCATTATGTCATGCTGAACTTGTTTCAGCATCTGTATTTTGTCCCCTCACCCCAGCCCGTAGGTCTGAGACCTTTCCCCCTACGGAGAGAGGGAGTTAAAAAACACGGGTAGTCCTTGTGGATTTCATAGGGCAAGGCTTTAGCCTTGCAAGTAATAGGTAGTTGTTATTGCGAGGAGCCGAAGCTCCGAGCATGGCGACGGAGTCTGCGGCGAAGCAATCTAGTCTTTACTCCTTCTTCCTTGGTGGGAGAGGGTTGGGGTGAGGGGGAGTCTTTTAAGGTGAGCTGCGCTCACTGGTTCTTTCGTGCTGTGTCTAGAGAAATGTTGGGTTTCGCTTCACTCTACCCAACCTACGAGACTTGTCATTGCGAGGAACGCAGTGACGAAGCAATCTTGTCTTTACTTTCCCCTTTTGTAAAGGGGGACTAAGGGGAATTTGTATTGTGAGCTGCGCTCATGGGCAATTCGTACAGTTCTTAGTTTGCCCCTGTCGGGGCGGGCTTCGTGGGGTTGGGGG
>UOEA01000043.1_pt1 | contig 65795 bp, 61 predicted proteins | sample 1988571 | NCBI WGS metagenome assembly UOEA01 (sample SAMEA4712194, study PRJEB27164) | hydrothermal vent metagenome | biome: marine basaltic hydrothermal vent biome; feature: marine hydrothermal vent; material: mineral | place: Pacific Ocean | collected 2011-06-14/2011-07-23 | depth 1689 m | reverse complement strand
CGGCGGAGTCTGCCTTTATATCCTCGCTGCTTATAAGGGTCTTTATTACCTCAAAGAGGGCGAGCTTTATCTGCTGTAGTTCTTCTTTATTGATCGTGCCTGCTGCAAGCTCTGTCTCCAGTGCCATATCCATCAGGTCCCGGTACGCGTGTGAGATAGCCGGAAGTCTTTCGCCCAAGACCTCATACGTGCCTTCTTTGTCTATATAGTCGTCTACGGCTGCGACCATCATAGAAAAGAAACCGGCCGCCACCTGCAATCGCGCCTTAACTCCCAGTACCTCGCCGATAGCCCCGATGCATATCTCTGTAAGTGCTGCGCTCTCGCCTGTAGGGCGGTAGTCGCCTATGGCACGGAGCGTCCAGAGCCTGTAAGGGTCGGCCTTTGCAGCGAGATCATTATTTGCCTCAAGCTCTAGCTCACTTCTATTAATATGCGAAGATATAATTCCGTGACCATCCAGATACGGCGGTAGTATGCCGGCCTCGGTACGAGAAGAAGGAGAGGCCAAATATTTTTCTATAAGGTCTTTGCGAAGCCTCTCTGAGTCCTTTTTCAGGTGTCTGAGCTCTTTTGGTGGGATGTGGCGATTTATTTGCATAGAGTGTAGCATACAATAAGAGGAGCTTCACTGCAAGTAAAACTGATTGTGGCGGGGTCAAGTTTAAGAGGAAGTTCCTTGCTATGCTTAGTACGAAATTTAATTAATAGATTTTGCTCTACCGTAGCTTGCGCGGGTGGTTATTTTACGTCTATTTTGCGCGTGCCGGTGGGTCTCCACGCAGGGCTTATTACACCCGAGTCCTCGTGTTTTTTAGAGAGCGTACCCCATGTGATAGTCGCGCTGCCGTAACGCCTGTTGACCTTGTCCATGGCCTCCAGTCGCTTGTCTGTCTTTGTCCTTGATTGCTCCTCTTTAAAAAGTTCGCCCTGAGTGTTCTGGCCGGAGCCGGGGCCGGATAATGAAGAGAGGCTTACGCCAAGCAGTCGCACCGGCAGGTGGAGCATTTCTAAGTCCAGCAGCCTCGTGGCAACTTTGCTTATTGCATGGCTGTCTTTTGTAGGTGCGCTTATAGTCTTGCGCCTTGTTATGGTGTGAAAATCGCTGAACCTGATCGTAAGGGTTACGGTCTTGCCGCTTAGCTCGTGCTTACGCGCTCTAGCCCCTACAGCCTCGGAGAGCTGCAAGATAACGCGCGCTATCTCGGCCCTATCTGATATGTCCTCGGGGAGGGTCGTTGAGTGTCCGATGCTCTTTACTACGTCTTCTTCGCCACTGGCCATTACGCGCCGGGTATCAATGCCGCGTCCCATCAGTGAGAGTTGTTCTCCGGTTATGCCAAAGCGCGCCCGGAGCCTCCCTATGGGATAAGCGCCGAGTTCTCCGCATGTATTAACCCCCATAGCGCCGAGCGCCGAGGTGGTCTTCTTGCCTATGCCGCAGAGCTTACTGACAGGAAGGTTTTTCAGCAATCCTTCTACATCTTTTTCTTTTACGATTACCAGTCCGTCCGGTTTTTCCATATCAGAGGCGAGCTTACTGATGAGCTTGTTCGGGCCGATGCCGACGCTCGCCGTAAGCCCGGTAGCCTCTTTTATACGGGCCTTGATAGCTCGCCCGACCGTTTCGGGGCTGCCAAGGCAGCCTTTAGTGCCGGTTATATCGAGGAAGGCCTCATCGACCGAGCAGGGCTCGACCAGGGGGCTGAACCCTTCAAGTATCTTCATGATACGCACCGAGGTATCGGTGTATTTTCGGTTGTTGGCCGTTACAAAGAGGAGCTCCGGGCAGATCCGTGCGGCCTCGAAGCGGTTCATCCCGGTCTTTACGCCTAGAGCCCTTGCCTCGTACGAGGCGGTCGTTACGACCGTCCTCTTACCTCCGCCTACTATGGCGATCGCACGGCCTCGAAGTTTGGGGTTGGCTGCCTGCTCGACAGAGGCGAAGAAGGCGTCCATATCCATATGTATGATGGTTCTTTGCATATTGTTTTTGCCCCGCCCGGTTGGGTTGCCCCGCCCGGCTGGGTTGCGGCGGCGGGTTTGGTTAGGCCTCGATACTACCGAGGCGCCACTTAAGTGAGTCTTTGTTGCAGGTAAGTTCGTAGAGCGCGCGACCGTCGCTGACCGAGAAGTGCAGTATCGTACTGCGCCCCTCGGTGCTCTGCCACCGGTAGGTTATCTCTTCTACAGGGTAGAGGCGGCCTCGCCACCTGAACTTAACGGGCCTCATCGCAGCGTGGCTGGGCTGGCTGTCGCCTGAGCGAGGCGGGCTTTCAAAGATAGCTATTACATTTATCGTCTCATCTACTATTGTCGTCACGTCGGAGTTAACCTATATTTTTAATTACCGAGATGACCTTGCCTACGATAGAGAACTCTCCGTCTCTGACTGTGATGGCCCTCATCAGGCTGTTCTCCGGTTGAAGCAGGATGTAATCTCCGTGTTTAAAAAACCTCTTAACCGTTGCCTCGCCGTCGACTACCGCCACTACTATGTCTCTGTTGTGTGCCGTGCTTTGTTGGCGTATCAGGATATAATCGCCGTCGTCGATGCTGGCTTCCGTCATGCTCGCCCCTCGAACCTTGAGCAGAAAATGCTCGTGAGTACCCTTATAGTTAAAGATCGTCGGGTCTATGAAGGTGTGTCCTTGTATGTCTTCTATTGCAAGCTCGGGTGAGCCGGCCCGGACGCTTCCGACTATGGGGATCTTCTGCGGAGGTACGGAGGATACCTCCGCCGGCTCTCCCATGATCTCTATGCCACGGGCAAGTCGCGGTGTTCTCTTTAGATAGCCTTTTTTTTCAAGGGCCTCGATATGCTTTCGTGCATTCTGAGGACCGCTTATTCCGAAGTGAGTGGAGATCTCTCTTAGAGAAGGGGCGTAGCCGTGCCACTCGATATGCTCACGGATAAACGATAGTACTTCTTCCTGCCTCTTTGTCGGTCTACGCTGATTCATGGTATTCCTTTGTCATAGGTGTTGTCTGTGGGGTAACTGATGTTACCCATAGTAATGTCTAGGGCTTTATTTGTCAAGGCCTCTTCTTCTCTCGGGGCTTGCTGTGTTTCGGGTCCATGGGGTCGCCGAGTTCTGCATTTAGCTTATAAAATACTTGCCTTGCCTTAACTTTTTCCTTATAATACAAGACTATACCTTAATTGTTTCTCACGTCTTTTAAGAAGGTAGTCCTTTCGTCAGGCTGTCTTTTTATTCTTATCCGGCCTTATTGTCTGGCCGGCTCAGGAGGGTTGGTTTAAGTGAATCGTCTCTTTAAAGTAAAGGGCCGCTTATTTGTTGCGCCGTTGGTCGTCGTTCTTGTCTTGGCACTGCTGGGCTCTCTCGTTCCGGCCCATGCACGCGAGAAGACGGTAAGGGACATGATAATACGCCTGGATAAGGAGTACCGGTATATCGACGAAGAGCTTCAAAAACTCAGAGAGAAGATATCGGGATTTCCCGATACTGTTTTAGACCTTACCGTAATCAAAGAGGCAACAGGGGTGAAGCTCATCTCGGTTGAGCTTACCGATAATAATAAACTTATTAAGAGTCATATCTATACGCCTACCGAGAATGCCGCGATAAGTGTAGGCGGGCGCCAATCACTCTATCGGGGCGAGGTGCGTGACGGCCTGCATAACCTGCGTCTGGTCTATTACTGGAGTGCGGCCGGGTCCGTGCCTGTAAAAGGCGAGGTTACAACTATTGTTAATGTCGAGACGGCAAAGAGGCATTTCGTGGAGTTTAACCTGATAAGGGGCAGGCGCGGTGTGGAGTTGGTGCCAAGAAACTTCGGGGTGGGGGGCAGATAGTACTTATGCTCCGTAGCGGCTTTAGGCCCGTCTTTTTTCTGCTCTTCCTTACCCTTCTGGCCTATTCAGGCTTTACGGCCTATTCAGGCTTTACGGCCTATTCAGGTTCTGAGGCTTATGCATCAGATGCTTCGATAAAGGACGCCTTGATCGCCGAAGGCGAGGCAGAGTCCCTCCTAAAAAAAAAGCTTCCGAAGATAGAGCTTCCCGAGGTAACGGATTATCCCTATAAGACAGCCCTCTTCGAGTACTTCTCCGGCAAGTACCCTGACTTTGATAAACTTTTAAATGAAGATTCTTTTGCCTCCCTCAGGGATACAGGCGATGATAACCTTACGCTGATAAGCGAGCTCTCCCCCGAGTTCATGGTCTATATAGGAAACCTGTATCAGTTATTCCTTATAGAGAACGCCGCGCCGAGCACTCTGCCGGTAAAGACGCTCTCGGCCTCTTCGGTTATATCTATTTTAAAGGGCGAGGTCTATAAAGAAGACCAGGCCAGCCCGGAGCAAGGCACAGGCAGCTCTAATGCCTTGTCGAGCTCGGTCTGGTTTCTCGATAAGCTTTATACCCATTCCTTTTATAGCGACCTTATGCGTATAAGCAAGAAGGAACTCCTGCGAAGTGACGAGACGGGCGCTACCGCTTATTTCAGGGGTATAACAAGGCTCGCCCTTAATGACCCTGCCGGTGCGGCCTCTGAGCTTAAGGCCGTCGGCAGGTACAGTCCTCTCTATCCTTACGCGCGTGTGGCCTTTGCGCAGGCGCTCTTTGACGAGGGTGACCTGAGCGGGGCCGAGACCGAATTTAAGGCGCTCCTTATAGGTACGCCTCTGGAGGCGGAGCTAAAGGAGAAGGTACGCCTGCTTCTCGGCCAGGTCTATTTTGAGGAAGACCTCTTTAACGAGGCGCTTATCGAGTTTATGAATATTCCGCGCTCTAGTGTTTATTACCGCGAGGCTGTTATAGGGACGGCGTGGGCGCTTATAAAGAACGGTACATTTGCTTCCGCCGTGGATATGCTCAAGGAACTAAAGGCGCAACCGCCATATAGCAAACTGGAGTGGGAGGCTCAGGTCATGCTCGGCTACGGCTATATGCAGCTTGAGTTATACAATAAAGCGCTTATGCTCTTTGAGGAGCTCCTTGGTGAGGTGACTGTCGCCAGGACCAACCTGAATAAAATGCGTAAGGATTCTTCCGTGCCCTCCAGGTATATGGATTTTCTTTTGAAGGACTCGCGCCGTATGCCTTTAGATACCAATGCCTCTTCAGGCTTTAATGCCTCTTCAGGCTTTAATGCCTCTTCAGACTTTAATATCTCTTCAAAGAGCGAATATATGTATTTTGCGCTACTTAAGAACGACGATATCTCAAAGGTTCTATTGCAGGAATACGCGGTCGTCTTGAGGCTGCGTGAGGCCATATTGTCCAGGCGTAGCGATATCGCAGAGCGTAGGATTTATCTTGAGAATCTGACCTCTGGAATGCAGAATCTTTTCTCACTCGTTGATCTGGAAACACGCCTTATAAAGACCATACTTACCAGTATTGACAGGCGTGTTGACCCTGATAAAGATCCTAGAGATAGCATTAACAGGCTTAACCGTGACTTTTTTAAGGATGTTGAGACGGGGCTTTATGAGCTCTGGATAAAGATCAAAAAAAGAGAGATAAATGATAATGAAAAAGAGGTTGTAAGGCTTCTTTTGTACGATGTAGGAGAGTCTCTTGATTGTGTAAAGAGCTCGCTTATATGCACCATCGTGGATATGGCCGATAATAACGAACTTGTTAACGAACTCAGTAGTGCCAAGCGGATGGAGCTCTATAATATCGTGGATATCCTTGAGGCGATAGCAAAGGATATTGAGAACGTTCGTAACGGCGATCTTATAGAGTATGAGAAGAGTATAGAAGATCTGCGCCAGGCCGTGGTAGCCAAGCGAAAGGCGGCTGAGGCCGGCATTGAGCATCTCGACGCTATGGATATCAGGCTGCGAAGGTTCCTGGACGAGGAAGATATAAAGATGCGCAGGCGGCTCCTGGCAATTGTAAAAAGACAGCTCAAGGTCAGGGGTAAGAACTTTAAAGACGAGTTGACCGATCTGAGGGCGCATATAATGACGGGGCTTATATCATCGCAGAAGGCAGTTGAAGAGAGTATGGCAGATGATGAGTAGAGAGAGGAAAATCTTAGATACCTTACTGGCGGGGGCAAGCAAGCTGCGTTGCGCCGCTTTTGCGTCGTTGCGTGCTGGCACGAAAGGCCGCATGGCAGCGGTATTGTTTTGTCTGGTCTGCCTGTCTTTTATGGCATCGTCCTGCCAGACAACGGCTCCTGTAAAAAAGCAGGCCCTCTCTAAGGCTGCGGCTGTTACGCCCGGCGCCGATACCTGGATAATTACCATAAAGGAATGGGAAGACTATATGGCCTTTGCCACCGACGGCAAAGAGGTTACCGTTGATATGGTCCTTACGATACTTCGTTTTACCGACGGCTATTTCGATGCTAAGGATATAATATACAGAAGGGCCGTTAGGGAATACGAGCAGCAGCAGAAGCTATTTATGCGCGGAAGGCTCAGAAGCGAGCCGCGCGAGCCCCGGCGCGAGTATACAAAGCTTATTAGTTACTTTCGCCAGATAAGAAAGAGCTACCTGAGCGGCTACGGCTCTGACGCCCTGCTATACGGTATAGCCTACGCGCTTTATGAAGAAGGCCGTCACGAAGAAGCCATGTTCGCCTTTGAGGAGCTTGTAAGGGATTATCCGCCGAGCACCTACTTTATCGAGTCAAGCTTCCGCCTTGGCGAGCACTACTATGACAGCTTTAGCAATATTGATGCAATGGACGCTTACCTGCGGGTTCTGGAGTTTCCTAAATCCGGCTTTTACGATAAGGCCCTCTATAAGATGGGCTGGCTTTATTACAGGATCGACGAGATAGAGAAGAGCGCCGAGGCATTCTTAAAGGCCTTTGATCGTCAGGGTACCTATAAGAAGGGAGGGTTTCAGGACGAGGCCCTCTCCGGCGTTGTTATGAGCCTTGGCCGTTTTGTGGATCATACAAAGTCCCTTGAGTTTCTGGGTAGGCAGAGGCTCAGCGATAGCTCTGCGGTAGTATACTCAAGGCTAGCAGACAGGCTGGTTGCCGAGACCCGTTATAGAGAGGCCCTCAAGGTATACCAGTTTTTTGTCAAGAAGTTCCCGGTAAGCGATAAGCTGCCGTTTATCTACGACCATATGGCGGATCTCTACGATAGCCTTGATGAGAAGGATAAATCTACAGAGATGCGGTACTTGCTTATTACCAAGTTTAACCCGGAGTCTTTGAGGGCCGGTGGGGACGCCGATGCAGGCGGCGTGCTTGCAAAACTCGTTGCGGACTCGATAATTACGCTTCTTCGTGAATCTCAACGTACAGCAGGGAAGGCCGCAACCGGCGGGGGAAGAGACGACCTTGCTCTGAGCCGGATAATCAGGGTTGCCAGAATATACAATGAGAGTTTTGTTGAAGGAAAGCTGAGAAAAGAGGTAACCATAGCCCTTGCCGAGGCCCTCTTTGAGATGGAATATTATTCAAAGTCCGCCTCTGAATATGAAAATGCCGTCGCGCTTGAAGACGACCTTCAAAAGGCCGGTGATATCGCCTATACGGCTTTTCTTACATACGAGATCGTCTTTTACCGCTTTGATAAGGATAAGCGCATTACTACCGATATTGTGCGTAAGCTTGCTGCGGTATCAAATCAGTACCGCGCTGCATACGAAAAGGCCGGTAAGTTCGAGCAGGTCGTCTATAAGCTGGCCGACGTATACGCGCGCGCAGGCAACTACGCTCTGGCCAGTACCCTTGTCGCTGATATCGCAAGGGGTAAGGACGCTGCCCGCGCCTATAAGAAGGCCGCTGACTTTGCGCTATCAGGCGGAGATCTTTTAAGCGCCGAGCCGCTCTATGCAAATCTTGTTAAGGTCGAGGGCGGCACGGATAATCGCGAAAAGCTTGCGGCTATACGGTATAAGATCGCAGAAGGCCTCTACGACGCCGGTGATAACGAGGCGGCGCGTGATAAATTTAATGAGGTCTATAGTACATACAAAAAATCAAAGGTAGCCGAGTCCGCCCTGATAATGATTGCGCGTATAGAGATGACAGTTGGCGAGGACGACGGTTTCAGGGCTTTCAAGGCGGCGGTTATGCGTATTGTAAAGCACAATATGCTCTCAAAGGCCCCGGTCGCACTTTTGGTAGAGGCAGGAAGGATGATAGAGGACGTCGAGCCTGCTGTTGGCGCGGGTCTTTACCTCTACGGTGCAACTCTTGCTAAAGGAAGCACCGAGTCCTTTAAGCTCTTCTATGCATCGGCCCTTCTCTATGAGAATGCCGGGATGCCGGTAGAGCAGGAGAAGGCCCTTAGAGCCGCCATGCGCAGTAAGGGGGTTCTGCCGGAGCTGCGCTCGGAGCTTACCTACAGGCTCGGATATCTTCAGGTAGAGCTCGGGCGCGGCAGCAGCGCGCTAAGGACTCTAAAGCCGCTTACCGACTCCAAGTCGTGGAACGACGTCTATGTGATAAAGGCACGGCTTCTGCTGCTTGCAAGCAGGCTGGAGGACTACAAAGCGGTGCGCCTTACCCGTCCCTTTGAAAAGACGCTTAAGAAGAAGACCCGGCTTATAGAAAGGCTCGTGCGCGACTATACTCATATAGCCTCAAAGGCAAGTACGGTAGCTCCTGAGGTTTTGCCGCAGGTCTTCTTCAGTATGGGCAGCGCTTTTGAAAACTTCAGGGATTCAATCCTTAACTCCGATAGGCCAAGGGGACTGACAGAAGAGGAAAAGACCGAGTATCAGTTCCTTCTGGAAGAGATGGCCTACCCTTATGACGAGCGTTCCGTAGAGGCCTACGAAAAAACCCTTAGATCCGCTCTGGTGCAGACCCTGTACGACAAGTGGCTCTTTATGGGGGTCGATAGGCTCGCCTACCTGCGTCCGGCTCTCTATAAGCGCAGCTTTGATACGCGGGGACTTGAACCTCTCTACCAGCACGAGGTCGTTGGCAGGAATAAGCTGCGCCCTCTTATTATTGAAGAGCCGAGTAAGGTTCGGGGCTTTATCATTAAAGACGACAGGGAAGATAACCCGGGGGAGGAGGCCAGATGAAGACTGCACGAAGACTCCCGGCATTTTTATCTGCCTTTATGATCTTTGTAGGCCTCGTAGCCCTCGCAAGCCTCGTCGGGTGCACGGCTGCAAATAACGGCGTTATGCAAGGGAGAGGGCCCTCCTCTGTTGGCGACACTGCCTCTGCAAGGGGCGGTGTGCCTTTAAAGGGTCGCGCTGTTTCCGGAAGCCGCCTTTACTCTCCTGAAAAGGCCGAGCCCGCTCGCAGGTACTTTATTGAGATAGGCGTTGCAGGTAAGGACTCCTCGGCCGATCAACCGCATAGCGGCGATATTTCGGGAGGGAGTATCTTTGACGATACCACTCGCTCAAGGCTCAAGCGGGAGGTCTATCTCAAGCCCGGCAACTGGACGGCTCATTATCATCTGGGTTTGTTTTATATGAGCAGGGGGGAGTTCGAGCTGGCCGAGAAATCGCTGCACAAGGCAATGGAGTATAAAGGGTCTCCGCTTCTGGTATATAACGCGCTCGGTACGCTCTATGAATCCATGGGCAATCAGGAAAAGGCCGTAGACCTCTTCAAGAGTGCTCTGGCGGTTAAAAAAGTTTCTAATGCCACTCTTGCCCCTGTTGCCTCCATTGCAATAATGAATGCCGCCAATACCTATATGCGTATAGGGCAATTGGAGAAGGCCGAGAAGTATTTGCGCAAGGCCGACGAGACGGAGCTGTCCCAATCTGCGGTCTTTAATTATAATATGACGCTGATCTTATACCGGACTGAGCAATATGGTGAAGCACTGGAGCGTATAGAAAGAACTATAAGCGCCGGGCGCGAGGACTACCTCATACGCTATACAAAGGCCTCGGTACTGGTAAAGCTCAACAGGTACAACGAGGCGCTTGAGATCTTCGGCCAGCTTAAGGCTGAGAGGCCTGGAGACGCCCGTCTCTATAAGAATATGGGCGTTATCTATGAGTTGTATACCGGTGATATGGCGCGCGCCCTGCAGAACTACGTCGGCTATATCGGCATAGTTGGCGAAGATAGCGCAGGCGCCGTTACCCTGTGGGCGGATGTGGTTCGTGCGAGAATATCTCGCCAGGGCAACGCCACGAGAGGTGTCAACCAATGAAGAGACAGCTAACCATAGCCCTTGTATTTACGATAGTAGTCTTTTTTGCGATGACTTCTGTTGCGCTTGCCAGGAGGAGTCGCAAGCTTCAGCGCGAGCCGACCGTTGTAGAGAGAATAATAAGGGTAGAGGGCTCGGTTGAAAAGCCGCGAGTTCTCTTTATTGTGCCTAGAAGTAAGCTTTGGCGCGGAGGTTTCTTGAATAAGAGTTTCAAGGACGATATAATGATGCCTGTATATCCGGATAAGTTGATCAAGCAGTGGGCTCGGCCCTCATATAAAGGAGGATAGTATTAAATGGAGACTGTAGCGGCATTTTTTAAGGACGGCGGAATTTTTGTCAAATTCATTCTCGTTGTCTCTATTATAGGCTTTGCGATTATGGTGGAGCGGGCGATATTCCTGCTCTATAAATATAATGTAGATGGCAAGGTTCTGTGGAAGAAGGTATCGGGCTTTATAAGGGATAATGATGTTGAGGGGGCCAAGGCGATCTGCTCAAATAACTCTGTGCCTCTTATGAAGATAATGAACTACGGGCTGGAGGCGAGCAGCGGGAGCGCAAAAGACATACAGAACGCCATAGACGAAGCGGCCCTTGAGGTAATACCATCGGTCGATAAGCGGGTGACCTATCTCTCGACGCTCGCTAACGTCGCGACCCTGCTGGGGCTTCTCGGTACCATTCAGGGCCTTATTCAGGCCTTCTCGGCGATAGCCGTGGCCGATCCTTCGCAGAAGGCCGCCCTGCTTGCAAAGGGTATATCTATCGCGCTTTACTCTACTGCTTCGGGGCTAGTCGTGGCCATTCCCATGCTTATCATGTACACGATACTGCAGGCCAAATCGCAGAAGATAATAGACGAGATCGACGAGTTCTCCGTAAAGCTCGTAAACCTTCTAAGCAGAGGTAAAAGTGGCGTATAGGCCCAGCAGAAGAACGCACCAGCACAGCCAGGGAACGGAACTTAATATCATTCCGCTGATGAACGTCTTTGTCATAATCATCCCGTTCCTCTTGCTTACGGCGGTATTTGCCAAGACCTCTATGATCGAGATCTTCCTGGCGCAGCAGGACGCTGTTATTAGCGCAAGCTCGAAGAAACAGGACCAGGGCTACCTGACCGTAAAGGTCCTTAAGAAGGGCTTTGTCCTCGGAGGAATCGGCAAGGGGATAGTTATTCGCAGAAAAAAGGGCAAGCTCGATTATAAGCGGCTCTCCAGTATGCTCGTCAAGCTCAAGGACAGGCATCCGAGGGTCCAGGAGGTCGCGATCCTTTTAAACCCTTCGCTTTCATACGAGTCGGTAGTTAAGGTCATGGACGTAACCAGAGAGGCGGATGTCGTGCGTAAAGGCCAGACGACCAAGCGCGTGCTTTTTCCGCTGGTCTCGCTCGGGGAGAATAAATAGACATGGCACGCCACCCATCTTCAAAAAGACGTCGACGTAACCGCGTTGTAGTAGCGACCCTATCGCTTACGGCGCTTATGGACGTCTTTACCATTATCCTCCTATTTCTCCTGAAGAGTTACTCTGCCGAGGGCGATATCATGTCGATAGATTCAAAGCTGGTGTTGCCTGTCTCGACCGCTACTGAGGTTACGAGAACCAGTCTGCTTTTGCAGGTTACCCCGGACGATATTATAGTAGAAGGCGAGAAGGTTATAAGCGTTAAGGAAGCTTCGGCAGGTAAAGGAATGCTGGTCGAGCCCCTCTATGAAAAATTAAATGCAATAGCCAAGCGCACGGAGTATATCGCCAAGAGTAATAAGGCGCTTAACTTTACCGGGCTTATAGTTATCCAGGGCGATAAGCGCATTCCGTTCAGGTTGCTGGAAAAGGTCATGTATACCTCAGGGCAGGCCGGGTATAATGGCATATCGCTGGCGGTGACCAAGCGTGAGTAAGAAGGTATTTACAGTATCGGTCCACATCAAAGGACAGCGCAGCAAGGAACTCGTACCGGGCAGGGGCGGCTTAGTCGCCGGCAGTGGCTACGACTGCGATATCGTCTCGGATCTGCCGGGGATAACGAGTAAAGGCTTTGTTATACTAAAGAAGGCCGGGGACGGTCATCTTCTGCGCATACCAGAGGGAATGCAGCAGGACGCTACCGTTACTGTGGACGGTAAGGCCCTCTCCATCGGGGCCCTCGACGAGATGGGTATCTTAAAGAAGAAGCGGGGGCTTTTCCAGATAAAGATCCCCGCCGGTAAGGACTGCACTGCAACGATTGGGAATATTACCCTTGAGATGGGTATGAGGGTTTTTGTCGGCGACGCTGAGATCAGCTCTGCCGTCCCTGTCGATGCCGCCCTTAAGAGGTCCTGGATAGCGCGTGACGATTATTCTTTTCTTACCGTCCTTATAGCCAGTGCCATACTGCACTTTGCTGTCGTTACGATACTAGATAGGATCGAGATAAAGAAGCCGCCGCCGGTCGAGGTCATAAAACAGATGGCCCCGCGCTTTGCAAGGCTCATCCTGGAGTCGCCCGCAAAGAAGAAGGTCATGGCCGTTAGAGGAGGAGGCCCTGTAGCCATAGAAGAGAAAAAAACAGAGCCGGCCCCTGAAAAGAAGACCAAGAAGAAGTCTGCCAAGAAAAAAGTCTTAAAGAAGGCCGTCGTTAAAAAGCCTGTTAGACGAAGCGTTAGGAAACAAGGTCTGGTCGGCGTTATTATGGCAAAGAGCCGCCCTATTGTGGCAATAGACGAGGCCGATGATATTATTGAGGATATCGACAGGAGCAGGGTCAGGCAAACCAGCAGGACAAAGGGTAAAGAGGTTATAACCTCTGTTGCGAGGAGTCTCGGTCAGACCCGCATGGCTGTGGTAGATAAAGATATTAAAGGGCCCGGCTCCATGGGTAAGAATGTAGGCCGTCTGGTCGGCGAGCAACGCGAGTCTGGCACCGCCGGCAGATCGAACTTCGGTACCGAGGACGGCACGGGGCGCGGCGTTCAGTCGGAGATGGCGAAGGATATGAACGCGCTGCGTTCCAGAGACGAGGCCGATGTCTATAAGAGGGTTCGTTCGTATATAGGCGGGCTCAAGTATATCTATAACAGCGCGCTCAGGAAGAATCAGAATCTGAAGGGTAATGTTACGGTACGGTTTGTTATAACACCTGAGGGCAAGGTCAAGGACGTGGCCCTTGTGGCAACGACCCTTGCCTCTGAAGAGGTCGTGGATAGGGTGCTGAGGAAGATCTACCGCTGGAAATTTAATAAGCTCAGAAGCGGCGAGGACTTTGTTATAACCTATACATTTGACTTTTCACCGGTAGGGTGAGGGAAGACGGGCATATCTGTGCTGGCGCTCTTGGGAAGGACCGGTAGCTGAAGATCAATTTTTTGTACGGCACGGGGCTGTGTTTGTACGGCACGGGGCTGTGGTGACAGGGCTGTGTTATGAGGGTACGGCGCGTGGCCGTCTCGGTGATTGAAGGCGACTTAGTTTGGTTTGTGTCTTCCGGATGATGAAGATGCTGCGCAGGCCGCTTTTAAAGGGGTAACAGTGCCGTAGTTGGATGAAGATTCATTTATTTTTCCGGTGGCAACGGTAGAAGTATTTATGGCCGTGCTGGGTTTTATAGCCAGTTCATCAAGATACGGCGTATGGGCGTCGTCGATAAAACTCTCCCACATCATATCTAGAACCATTGGCATATCTTCGGTTATCTCTTCTTCCGTAAAGCGTAGGACCCTGAAGCCTTGCTTTGCCAGCCAGCGGTCTTTTCTTTCCTGCTCAAGTTTATCTGTCTTTCTTCCGCGTCCGGCATCTACCTCCATTACCAGTCCCTTTTCCATATTAAGGAAGTCAACGTAATGACCGCCGATCAAAGCATGCCTTATGAAGGTTACGCCCCTAAGCTCCAGAAGCCTAAGGTATCTCCACAAGAGAAGGTGTGCCTCGGTTGTAAGGGCCTGGTCGGCCGCTTTATCTTTGCTTCGAAGAAGTAGCATAGTTGTGGTGTGTCCCTTGACCTTAAAAGACATGTTTTTATCATTAGTATATTGCAAGAAGTGTGCCATTATTCCTCGCGCGACCTAAGTGGTTATTTAATAAGGTAAAATATTTTAAGGAGGTTTTGCGTGACGTTGAAGTGGGTAAAATCTGCCTCTTTAATTTATCTTTATCAGGTAAAAAGTTCCGCAAGCAATTCTATTATTCCGTCTTTGCCGTGGTCTTTACTCGATCCTTAATAGGTAATATGTCTTTTATAATATTATATGTTGCAATTACTGTGCCAGAGTTCTAGTGTTAGGTAAGTATTTGTTTTTATTATGTAATTACGTATGCAATTCAAAGGATGACGATTAGTGTAAAGAAAACCGACACTGATCCTCATCAAGTTGTGATGAAAATATCATTTTTTTTCTCATAAATCAAGATATTTAGAAATAATCTGTTATATTTTAATGAGGGTATGCTTTTTCCTATTGTTATCTGTACTTTAGTGAAAAGGATTTTTTACTGGAGATCGTACAGACAGGGTGCAGGCCGGTAGCGGGCAGGGTTTTTTGGTTGATTAGTTTAATCTGAGAGGTGGATATATGGCGGGTTCTGTTGTCAAGATGCTGGTAGTAGATGATCAAAAGACAATGCTGGTTATGGTGGAACAGATGCTTCGTAGAGCGGGTTATATGGTAATGACCGCCGACAGCGGCGATGAGGCTCTGGGCGTTCTTGAGCGTGAGTGTTTTGATGTCGTTATTACCGATCTTGTTATGCCTGAGATGAACGGTCTGGAGTTCTTCCATGAGGTCAAATCTAAATATCCATATCTGCCGGTCATTATGATGACTACCGAGGGGGCCGCTGAGAGTGCGGTGGAGTTTATTCAGGCAGGCGGTTCGGATTTTATTACAAAACCTATAGATGACAAGAAACTGGTGCAAAAGATAGAACGTGCGCTCGTGCTTTCAAGCTCAGAAGAACTTGCGGCCTTGCAGCAGGTGATGGGGCTTATAAAAGAGGCCTGTAACGGCACGGAGAGTCAGGTGCAGACAGTCCTTGACGCGCTGAACAAGGACGTCCTGGATAAAGAAGAAGCCAGGGCGGCAGAGGTTGCTATAAAGCGTATCGGAGAGGTTTTAAAATCTATTCCGGTTATGATAATGACCAAGGAGTCTATAAGAGGAGTTCCGGATAATGATAATAAAGAGCAGTGATTCGGCGCGTAGCTCTGCGCCTGCGGGTTGAGCTCTAACCTGTTTTGTTAGATTTTATTTTTTGATAGATTGAAAACGGGGTTGCGCTTCTTGCGTAACCCCGTTTGTTTTATCTCTTTAACTGCCAGGCCGTTAGTATAATAATCTATTCGCCGTAGTTGCACGGTCCCATTATGAATAGGTTGCACCCTGCGTTCTTGACGAGATATGCGCTAAGACTTTTGCGAAAGGCGCTCTCTCTTGTGCTTTTCTTTCTTCTGGCAACTACTACGACATCGGGTTTTTTCTTCTCAATAGCAGCAACTACCATCTCCCTCGGATCGCCTGTAGCAATAATGACATCGACATCCATGCCGTGTTCCGCTACCCATTGCGCAGATTGATCGATGACTGCTTTGTGTTCTTTTTGAAACTCTTCTGTGAGACTGTCGACCTCCATACTGGCATCTACTATATCACTGTTTACGCATAGTATGATCATATCAGCCTTATGTGGCTTGAAGAATTCTACCGCCGCCTTTAAGGCCTTCTGCCCCATTTCTTCACCATCATGACAGAACATTACCTTCATTTCTTAATACCTCCCGTCTCCATAGGTTTAAGTTTTTGTGTATTCCGTCCAGGGTGACTGCGGGCTGCCTGGAAGGCCTCTGTAAAAGTACTTGGGTGATAAAAATTTATAGATAGCACCAGTTGACTTAAATGTGCCTTATATAAAAGTATACGAATTTTCTATAAATTGCAACTATTCTTTGCATAAAGTGCTTTTTAATATGTGTTTTTATGGAATAAAGGCAAGTTTCTGTCTTATGTAATAAAGGTTCGACGATAGCAGTCACGGCTTCTGTGTTGGTGATCGGGGCAGCGGGTAAGCCTTAGTTATAGGTCTGGGGCTCTATAACTTCCTGAAAAACAGGTTAGGTGCACGTGTAATGCTTGTCTTAACAGTTTTTTTCGCCTTTACAGGGTTATCTAAAAGGATAGAAGCAAAGCCGCTTAACGCATCTTTTCCCACGCGTCGTCAAAGCTCATCATTAGAAAACCACAGAAGGCAGCGTTCTATCTGCTGGCATTTGTTTGATTGAATCTCTAAACCGCGGCTTTTCAAAGACCGAGACCATCGAAGACTTGGATATAACTTTTACCATGGAATTTAGTATGTCATCGGTATCTCCGAATCTTTCTTTCTCAAAACTTTCCTGAGTAAGCTGAACCATCTTATCCATTTTGTGTTTTTTGCCGATCTCGACTATTACGGGGTGCTTAAAGCCGCCGGGATATTTTTTCATAAAATCATCTTTTGCGTCTTTCAGTTTTTCCATATTCATAATGTCAACGTTTAAGACCATTTTACGTTTTTAATGTATTAATTATATCACGATATATCGTTGCTGCATTGGTTTATTGGTATGGATGATTATTTAGATGCGCGTTTGTCGGGTTCGGCTGCGATTTATCTGAAAAATTCTGGTTGGCCGGTATTTTTCCCCGATCTTTATACGATACGGGAACTTTGGGATACGGGAACTTTAAATCTTCAGCTATCGCTGCGTTCCAGACATAGGGGGGCACTCCGGATACAAAAATAGGGGTTAGCTAAAAGCTAACCCCTTATTTTTATTGAATATATTTGGTGGAGCTAAGGGGGATCGAACCCCTGACCTCTTGACTGCCAGTCAAGCGCTCTCCCAGCTGAGCTATAGCCCCGTAATTTAATAGTATTAACATTCATCACGGCTTTGTGTCAATGGATTTTTGAATTTAATGCGGATTTGCTTACCCGACGCCCTGAGCCTTCGCTCCAGTGCGGCTACTTAATGTCGCCCAGCACCTTTAGGACTGCGCGCCTGATATCTATTATCGGTGATGGTTTTGGCAGGTAGTTTATCTTGTTGATCTTGAAAAAATCAATATCCTCCATTGATGCTGTATCGGTGAAGAAGATAAAGCGTCGTCCTATCCCCGGGTATCTTTTCTCAGCCGACCTGTAGAGATCAACGCCTCCCATAAGCGGCATAGAGACGTCCGATATTATAGCGGCAAAGTATTTTTCGTTTAGCTTGTCCATAGCCGATACCCCGTTGCCAGCGGTATAAACAGAGCCTTCACCGGATAACGTATCGGCCAGGAGCGTAGTGGTGGCTGCAGAATCATCTGCGACAAGCAAGTTTTCCGTCCATATCCTGGGTAGTTCTTGAAATAACCTCAGGTGGGTGGTGTATTCGCGACTATTGATTATATACGACTCCAGAAGGCGTCTGCGCCACTGCGTGCCGGCCGCAACCGAGATGAAGGTACGCGAGCCTTCTCTGAGTGCGTCTACGGCCTCTGAGTATCGCCTGCCCGGGCAGGTTAGCTCAATCTCTATTGTGAACTCAAGCAGCTCTTTGGCGGTCGGTGCAGGGTTTTGAGTAAAAGCGGCAGCTTTATTAAATACTACGGAGCATTCTTCTTTGAGTTGTTTTGTAAAGGGTGCGCTGGAGAGCGAAGGAGCTGCGGCGCAGTGGTCTTTGAGCGCAGCCGCGAGCGTATCTCTGTTCTTTATTCTGCTTTTTTGCAGGCATCTAAAGAGCTCGGATATATTCAGGTCCTCACAGCCGGCGCCAACTGCTTGACTGTATAAGTCTGCGGCCAACTCGTCTATTCTTATCAGGTAGTTCAGTAGTTTATTCATAAGTATCCATATTTGGGTCTGTTTTTTTATTTAAGTCTTTTATTCTTAATACCTGTTTGGATTAACGTAAATGATCCGCCGGGCAGTGCCAGAGGTTAATGTTGCTTCTATTATCTTTTTTCTTGGGGTGGCTTATGGTCTTTTCAGGATAAGTACCTTTAGGAAAAAGTGGTTTAATTTAAAGGTTATCAGGACGTCTCTATTGCACTTATAACGGCACCTCTTATTTTATCGATAGGAGTAGGCTTTATAAGGTACTTAACTCCGCTCTTTTTAAAAAAAGATATATGCTCTTCGTTGCCGGTGAAGAATACAAAGCGATGCCTTATATTAGGGAATTTTTTAAGGGCTATCTTGTAGAGCTCAATACCGTCTCGCTTCGGTAGATCTACGTTGCTGATTATAGCGGCGTAGAACGTGTGACTAATCTTTTCAAGGGCCTCATCTCCGTCTACGACCCTGTCTATAGAGCCTTCTTCGTTCAGGATCGTAGATAACATATTGGCCACGACATCGCTGTTTTCGATGATAAGTATTTTTTCGTTCCAAAGAGTAGGAAGCGGTTTGATCTTTTTAAGGTGCCATGCAAGTTCTTTATTGCCCTCAAGAAAGCGTTCAATGCGGCGTCTGTGTTGTTGAATATGGGTTGCAACATCAACGAAGTCCCTTGCCGTGTCTTTCATAGCCCCGAGTATATATGCGAAGAGGTCGTTCCACTCTGAATATTCTATCTTGACTATATGCTCCAGTGCTTCGTCCCTGGAGATAGTACCTTTATGCAGAGCCCTTATAAAATCTATGAGGGGTTTTTTTATTTTTCTTTTGGTCTTATCGTCCAGGGAAAGGTAGGCCGGTTCAAGTGAAATATCCGGTGAATTCTCAAAGTGTTGTTGGGCCTTCAGTAAGAGTTTATGGTGCTGGTTTTCGTCTTTTGCAAGCCCCTTTAGTAATTTACAGAACTCAATGTCATCGTCAAAGAGCTTGGCTGCTTCGTCGTAGATCTGTCCGGATTCATCCTCCATATGTATGAGCCATTCGATGGCTTCGCGCATAGTCCCAAGCTCCGTTACGGATAAGTTATGTTTATTTTAGTGTGTATCGAGGTCTTTGTCAAAGGTTCTGTTTATGGTTTTTTATTTTCAGTGAATCTTGTGCGCTGGTGATATGCGCAGGCCTATGTATTGACATAGCTTGTTTGCCGGTATATAATCTGCCTTACATGGTAAGTAAGTGCTTACTCTCCAGAGGGCTTTTAAATAATCGAAATATAACGGGCAGGGACTTATGGCGGACAAGATTAAGAAAAATAGAAATAAAAAGACCCCTCTCCGGGGCGGCTCCGGTAAACTCAACAGGCCGCGTATGAGCGGCGCTGAGCGACGCTGCCAGATAGTAGAGGTCGCCGGTCAGCTCTTTGCACGTAAGGGCTTCAGGGGGACGACGACAAAAGAGATAGCACGCGAGGTCGGCGTAAGCGAGGCGACGATCTTTAAGCACTTCTCCGGAAAGAAGGCCCTCTTTGAGGCTATCATAGACAGGTGCTGTAATGACGAGGCAGGCTCTCTTATACTTATAAGCAGGCTGGAAGAGAAAGACGGGCTAGAAATATTTCCTGAGGTAGTCAGGTTCTTTATCTCTCTTTATGAGGATGATCCGTCGTTTGCGCGTCTTCTGATGTTCAGCGCCCTGGAGGGTGAAAAATTATCCGAGATCTTTTTTGAATCGAGGTGTACGGAGGTCCTTGAATACGTCGCAGGCCGTATCAGGCTTTTGATAAAAGAAGGTACTTTTAAGGATACGGATCCTGAGCTTGCGGCCAAGGCTTTTATGGGAATGGTGATCCACTACTGTGTTATGCAGGAAATATACGGCTTTAAAAAGGTCTTTCATAGACCTGTCGAAAAGGTAGTTGAGACCTTTGTCGGAATTTACCTTAACGGGATGCTAACGGCTGGAGAAGCGAAAGGCTGATGAGAGTTGCTTTAACATACTGTTCTTTTAAGTCCTTCAGGCAAATATGCTTGAAGCTTGCGGTGGTGTCTTTTATTGCGAGCGTATCGTTGTTTGCAACTGCAGACCACCTGGCCGCTGAGGTTCGGGCTGAGCAGGGCGGCGGATGGATAATCGATGAACTGCCCGAAGAGCTTTCGCCCGCAAAGCTTTCTCTTGAAGATTCTTCGCTTGAAGGTCCTTCGCCCGCAGACGACTCTCAGTGGGATATAGGGTCGGATACCTGGTCAGGCAAGAAGCCCGGCGGCGGGCATTCAGCAGCCACTGAGAGTTCTATTGTCAAGGTCGTCGAAGCTGAGATCAAAGAGATAGACTTATACGATGTTTGGCGTATGGCCCTTGGTCATCACGAGGCCGTTGGTATTGCTGGCGAGGATCTTCGCCAGAGCGGGCTTGAGATAGACCGTGCGTTTTCAAGGTTTCTGCCAAGCGTCGAGGCCGAGGCCAGCTACAAGAGGTATACAAGAAAGGAGACGATCGGGACGACCGTCTTGCAGCCGAATAGTAGCAACAGCTATAAGGTAGGTTTTACCCAGCATGTATATTCAGGGGGCAGGGCGACGAGCTGGTTCAGGCAGGCAAAGCACGAGCGTCGCTCCGTGAAGTACGGCTTTGAGGATATGAGGCAGCGTGTTGTGATGGAGGCATCGATTGCCTTCTACGATCACCTTAACGCACAACAAAAGTATGCGGTGCAGCGAGCTTCTCTACAGAGGGCGCAGGAGCAGTTGAGGGTAGCCGATAAGCGTTATGAGCTCGGCGCCGGAATTAAGGCCGATGTTCTAAGGGGCGAGGCCGAGGTGGCGAGCAAGGGAGTGGATCTTCAAAAAGCAATGGCGGAGTATGACAATACGCTCGCTAATTTTCACAGGCTTACCGGTTTTGAAGGATTATTTACGACCTCCGTGGACTACAGGCCTTCTACGCTGGATATGAAGGTTGAGGAGCTTATAAAGCTGGCCCTTAAAAAGAGACGTGACTATCTCGGAAAGAAGGCCAGAGAAGATAGTGCGAAGGAGGGCATAAAATATGCAAAGTCAAATTTTATGCCTTACCTTGACCTTGAAGGGAACTATCTTTACGACGACCAGCACCCTGCGAGTAGTATATTTTCAAGTCATTCCGCCTACGGTATGTTGACCTTTACCCTTCCTGTTTTTGAGGGAGGGTTAAGGCGCGCCGAGCTTAAACAGGCCAGAAGCCGTCGCAGGAAGGCCGACCTGGAGAGGCTCGGAGCGAGGCGTGATGTTGAGCTTGAGGTAAGACGCGCCTATACTAATGTATATTCAGCCCTGACTATCGTGCAGTTATCCGAGAAGGAGCTTGCCTATGCCGCAGAGAACTACAGGATGGTCTTCGGGCGGTTCAGGCTCGGTCTTGCTAGCTCGACCGAGGTCATAGACGGCGAGACGGCGCTTATCTCGGCAGAGATCGGGATCTATAGTGCGCGTGACGGTTATGAGCTTGCCGTTCTGGAGCTTAAACGAAGCTCTGGTATATTGCTAGACGAAGTTAATGCAAGGGTGAAATGATAGCCGATTATTAGAGATTTAATTATGGTGGCCTAAAGTCCAAGAGGAGTTTTTTATGAAGAAGATATTGCTGGTTGCCTTGATTGTTTTTACGCTTAGCCTTGGTTACGGGTGTAAGGGCGAGACTTCAAAAAAAGCCGCGCCAAGCGGGCAGGGCGCGGCGCGCGCCGCCTTTAAGGTGCGCACCGTTAAGGTCGAGAGCGTTGATCTGCCGCTTAGCATTATAGCAGTCGGCACGCTTGAGCCAAATGAAGAGGTGATGGTAAGCGCCGAGGTCTCGGCAAAGCTTACCGGACTCTTTGTTGACGAGGGGGACGAGGTCGAAGACGGTCAGTCGTTGGTAGTCCTTGATGAAGAAAAATTCGTCCTTGAAAGGGACAAGGCCGGCGCAGAACTGGACAAGGCCAGGGCCGAGCTAGAGTTTGCCAAGAAAGACCTGACACGCAAGAGCGGACTTTTACGTGAGGGCATGGTAAGCCGGGAGGACTATGACGCGGCCCTCTCAAAGCGAGACTCGCTTACCTCGGCTGTTGCCTCTGCAAAGGCCGAGTTGCTGCTTAAGGCCCGCGAGCTAGCGGACTCGCGTGTGAGCGCGCCCTTCGGGGGGAGTATCTCCAAGCGTTACGTCTCGGTAGGCAGTTACGTCAGGGAAGGCGACAGGCTCTTCAGGCTCATTGATATAGACTTGGTTAAGGTCTCGGCGACTATCCCGGAGAGGTTTCTGGGAAGGTTAAGGATAGGGCAAGAGGTATCGCTTACAGTGGCGTCAACCGGGCTGAATAAGATATATAGCGGCGTTATTTATTTTATCAGCCCTGAGGTAGACCCCAAGAACCGCAGCTTTGAGATAAAGGCGCGGATAGAAAATCCGAAGAAAGAACTCCGACCCGGGCTCTTTGCCGAGGTGACTATTGTTACCGGTATAAAGAAGGGGGTATTCCTCGTCCCGGAGGGCGGCGTGCTTACGCGTAGCGAAAAGACCATAGTCTTTGTCGAGGCCGGTGGAAAGGTCGAGATCAGGGTTGTTGACGTGCTCGAGCGTCGCGGCGCAATGGCTGTAATAACCAGAGGGCTAAAGAACGGTGAGGCCGTAGTTATAGAGGGCGCTTATGATCTCGACGAGGGCGCCAGCGTCAGGGTCGTAGAGAGCGAGCGTAAAGCAAGAAAGTAGCAAAAGGGTTTTTGCAAATATGATATTACCAGAGATAGCGATAAAAAGACCGGTTCTGACCTTGATGGCTATGGTAGCCATTGTGGTCTTTGGCGTGATCAGTTTCTTAAGGCTCGGTGTCGATCAGTTTCCGCAGGTAGATTTCCCTGTCGTTACGGTTACGACTGTCCTTGAGGGTGCGGCCCCCGAGGTTGTAGAAGAAAACATTACCGATGTCATAGAAGAAGAGGTCGCGACCATCGAGGGGATAAGGACGCTTACGAGCGTATCTTCTCACGGCGCGTCGGTCGTTACCGTAGAGTTTCAGCTTGGCCGCGATATTGATATAGCGGCGCAGGACGTACGCGATAGGGTTAACAGGGTCGTAAAGGATCTGCCGCGTGATATCGAGTCCCCTGTGATCGATAAGCTCGATATGGCAAGCCAGCCCATTATGTGGCTCGGTGTATCGGGCAGGCGTCCTATCGCCGAGATAACCGCTTACGCCGAGGATATCTTAAAGCCGAGGATAGAGACGATAACAGGGGTAGGTTCTATCCTTGTCGGTGGGCGTCGCGAGCGTACCGTCAGGGTATGGCTTGACCGTGAAAGGCTGGAGGCCCATGACCTTAGCAGCGCCGATGTCGTCTCGGCTTTGGAGCGCGAAAACGTCGAGATACCCGGAGGCTTTCTTGTCAGCGAAGACGTCGAGTTCAGCGTCAAGACAGAGGGCGAGTTCGAGGAGGTATCCGGCTTTGACGATCTTATAATAGCGCACCGCAAGGGGACTCCCGTAAGGCTTCGCGACGTTGGTTACGTAGAGGACGGGCTTGAGGATTACAGAAACCTTGCAAGGTATAAGGGGGAGCCCGCGGTCGGCCTTGGTATTAAAAAGAAGGCCGGGGCCAATACGGTAGCCGTTGCGCGCGCCGTCAAGGTCGAGGTCGAGCGGGCGCAGAAGATACTTCCGGCAGGCGTATCCCTTGAGGTCGCCTTTGACTCTTCCGTATTTATTGAAGAGAGCGCGGCAGAGATGCAGTTCTCGCTGGTATTTGGCGGAGTCCTGGCGGCCCTGGTCGTCTTTATCTTCCTTCGCAACTTCAGGGCTACCATCATAACGGCGGTAACTATCCCTCTTGCCATTATCGGAACCTTTATCGTTATATACTTTTTGGGCTTTACGCTCAACACAATGACGATGCTCGCTCTGACCCTTGCCATAGGTATAGTAATAGACGATGCAATAGTTATAATCGACAATATCCACCGCCACCGCGAGCTCGGTGAGGGGCCGAAGGACGCTGCGCGTATTGGTGCCAGTGAGCTGGCCTTTGCCGCCATTGCGACTACCTTTGCGCTCGGCGCGGTCTTTATACCCGTAGCCTTTATGGAAGGCATAATAGGAAGGTTCTTCTTTGAGTTCGGAATAACCGTTGCTGTGGCGGTCTTTCTTTCTACGGCTATAGCCCTGACCGTTACCCCGATGCTCTCTTCCAAACTCTTTACTCGAAGGGTAAAGACCCATGGTTTTCTTTACAGTATTATGGAGTCTTTTTATAAGGGGCTGGAGTCTGCCTATAGGCGGCTCCTGGGCGTTGCTCTGCGCTTCAGGTGGCTGGTCGTACTGCTTGCGCTCTGCGTATTCGCATCCAGCATTTTTGCGTGGCAGGGGCTTGGTAAAGAGTTTATGCCGGCAGAAGACGCTTCGGCCTTTATGGTTAGCTTTCAGACGCCGGTCGGCTCTTCTATTGGCTATACAAATGAAAAGCTCAAGCTTAACGAAAAGACTCTGGCTGATATCCCAGAGATAAGGAGTTTTTTCGCGGCTATCGGGCTCGGGCTGGAGGCGAGCGTTAATAAGGGAATAATGTTTGTCAGGATGCATCCCAAGCATGAGCGTACGCGCAGCCAGCAGGATATTGTAGGTGAGCTTCGCGCTACTCTTAATCAGGAGCCGGGATGGACGAACTTTGTTATACCTTTTGCCATGGGCTTTGGCGGCTCGGGCAGGGGAATGCCTTTGGAGTTTATTATAAGAGGCCCGACGCTTGAGGGCCTCTCGGATTATACCGATGAAATCGTAAGACGTTTTGAGAAGGTTCCGGGGATCGTCGGCGTCGATACAAACTTCGACCTTGGCCTGCCCGAGCTCTCGGTGATTATAGACCGCGACCGCGCGGCGGATCTCGGGGTTGATACGACCGCTATTGCTTCTACGATAAATACGCTGATCGGCGGGCGTGACGTTACGACCTTTAAAGAAAGCGGGCGGCGTTATGATGTGCGCGTTAAGCTTATCGACGCGCAGACGACCACGCCGCGCGATATAGAGAGGCTCCGGGTCAGGTCAAAGGACGGCGCGCTTGTCAGCCTGGCTGGAATGGTCAATGTTGTTGAGGGCGTCTCTCCAAGCGTTATCAACAGGCACCAGCGCCAGCGTAGTATTACTGTTTTTTCAAGCATGGAGCCGGGTAAGACACTTGGCTCGGCCCTGGATGATATCGCCGCGATAGCAGAGGAGGTACTTCCTGACGGCTATTCGACGACCCTGAGCGGTCGTGCCGAGCAGTTTAAAGAATCTTTCGTAAGTATGGTAATGGTCTTTGCCCTTGCCATACTTATTACGTATATGGTCCTGGCCGCGCAGTTCGAGAGCCTTGTCCATCCCTTTACCGTTATGATCGCTCTGCCCCTTAGCATCGTCGGTGCGCTTGGCGCGTTGTATTTTACTGGTAATACGATAAATATATATAGTCTTATAGGTATAACGCTGCTTGTCGGGCTGGTAACAAAGAATTCGATACTCCTTGTCGATTATACGAATACCCTGAGGCAAAGAGGGCTCGGTATTCGAGAGGCCGTGCTTGAGGCCGGCCCTGTAAGGCTTCGCCCTATCGTTATGACGGCGCTCTCGACTATGCTCGGCGTGTTGCCGACTGCTATCGGCGTAGGGCCTGGCAGCGAGTCTCGCGCTCCGATGGCGATTGCCGTGATCGGCGGGCTCTTCTTATCGACGCTGCTTACCCTTTTTGTCGTCCCTGTCGTCTATACCCTGCTAGACGACCTGGGGCGTATTGTTAAGAGAAAGCCTATGCAGGAGGATCAGGCATAGACCCGGGCAGCCGGAGATGTTTAATCCCTTGTTTTCCGTGGTATTTTCCTGTATATTTTCTCTATGAAGTGTCCTTTCTGCTCCCATCTTGAAGACAAGGTTATAGACTCAAGGCTTTCTCAGGACGGCTCGGTTACGCGCCGGCGTCGTGAGTGTTTGCAGTGTTCAAAGCGTTTTACCAGCTATGAGCGCGTCGAGGAGATGCTGCCGCTCGTGGTTAAGAAAGACGGCGTGCGCGTCGTCTATGATAGGGAGAAGGTAAGGTCGGGGATGAAGAAGGCCTGTGAGAAGAGGCCTGTCAGCAGCGATGAGATCGACGGCGCGATCGATAGGATAGAGACCCGGCTTGCAGGGCTCGGTGAAAAAGAGGTTCTGAGCCACCTTATCGGCGAGGCTGTTATGGACGAGCTCAGGGCTCTGGACGAGGTGGCCTACGTGCGCTTCGCCTCTGTTTACAGGGACTTCAGGGATATAAAAGAGTTTATGAGCGAGCTTACCGAACTTATCGATATTAAAAAATTACGTTAGTTCTTATCTTAAGTAGTCCAGAGGTCAGGCCGTGCCCCCTGCAGTTGCAAATAATATAAACGATACCGATATGCGAAAGGCCATGGCGCTGGCCGTTAAAGGGCGCGGGCGAACCGCTCCGAACCCAATGGTGGGCGCTGTTGTTGTTAAAAAAGGCCGCATCATCGGGCGCGGCTATCACGCCCGAGCGGGTCTTGCCCACGCAGAGGTAGTTGCTCTGGATAACGCCAACGTCGGTAAGACCGGGCGCGCCCTTGGCGGCGCCGGTGGTGCAGACCTCTACGTAACCCTTGAGCCGTGCCCTGTTTTTGGCAGGACTCCGCCGTGCACCGATGCTATAATAGAGGCCGGAATAAAGCGCGTCTTTGTGGGTGCGGGAGATCCTAATCCGAAGGTTAGGGGACGCGGGGTCAGGAAGTTAAGGCAAGCTGGCATAGTAGTCACGACCGGCATCTTAAAGGCCGAGTGTGTGGCGATCAACGTTGCCTATAATAAGCATATTGTAAGCGGGCTGCCTTACGTTACATTGAAGTTAGCTACGAGCCTTGACGGACGTATTGCCGCCAGCAGCGGCGATTCGACTTGGATAACATCTAAAGAGTCTCGCTCTTATGTTCACGAGCTGCGCAATACTGTCGACTGCGTTATGGTCGGCTCGGGTACGGCTCTGGCCGATAACCCGAGGCTTACGACAAGGGGCGTAAAAGGCGGCAGGAACCCTATGAGGGCGGTTCTGGATTCGAGTCTCAGCTTGCCCCCTGACGCAAATATTTTTAAGAGCGCAAGAAAGACCGGGGTTTTTGTTTTTACCGGTAAAGCGGCCTCTGCTAAAAAGGCGGATATACTTACCGCCAAGGGCGCTACTGTCATAAGGGTACAGACCACAAAGGCAGGGCTGAGTCTTAAGGCCGTCTTAAAAGAGCTTGGTGGTCGCGGCGTAACCGATCTGATGGTCGAGGGCGGCGGAGTTCTGGCGGCGGGGCTTTTGAAGGCCGGTCTTGTCGATAAGGTTCTGTGGTTTACGGCGCCTCTTATAATCGGCGCAGGCGGCCTTCCGTCTGTCGCAGAGCTTGGGGGCAAAGATATGAGCCGTGCGTTGAGGTTTAAGGATATAAAGATAAAGACATTTGGCACGGACGTGCTCGTAGAGGGGTGTTTCTGATGTTTACAGGTATCGTAGAATGCCTTGGTACTGTGAAATCTATTGAAAAAATCGGTATATCTGGTAAAATATTCGTTAAAACTCGCTTCGCTCCGCCAAGGACTGATCACCGTGACAACGTCGCTTTGCAGGTGGAACTGGCGGTAGGTGATAGCGTTGCGGTAAATGGGGTCTGCCTTACGGTAACGAGGGTCTCCAGCGGTGAGTTCGTAGCCGATATAAGTGATGAGACGCTTAAGCAGACAAATATCGGGGGGCTCGGTTCCGGTGCAAGTGTTAATCTGGAACGTGCGCTGACGCCGTTCACTCCAATGGGCGGCCATATCGTTACCGGTCATATCGATTGCACGGGGGCTCTGGCCGCCAGGGTAGGTAAGGGCACGGGCGAGGAGTTGGAGTTTACAATGCCGCCCGAGTTTCAGAGGTTTCTGGTTCATAAGGGCTCGGTCGCTGTGGACGGAATAAGCCTGACCGTTGCGGCCCTGACCGGTAATGGTTTTAAGGTAGCGGTCATACCGCATACGATAGAGAATACGACCTTGCAGGGACTTAGACCGGGTCAGTTTGTAAATATAGAGACCGATCTGATCGGTAAGTACGTAGAACGGTTTATGCGCGCCTCTAAAGAAGACGGCAGCGACGGTGCGGATAAGGGAAGCAATATTTCAGCAGGCTTTTTAGCGGAGCATGGTTTTCTAAAGGGAGAATAAGGGGGTAGTAAGAGTATGTCAGTAGAGAGAATAGAAGCAGCACTGGAAGATATAAGGCAAGGGCGTATGGTAATCCTCGTCGACGACGAGGACCGCGAGAACGAGGGCGATTTCTGCATGGCGGCAGAGCTTATTACGCCTGAGTTGGTAAACTTTATGGCCAAGTACGGGCGCGGCTTGATATGCCTGACGCTTACGGAAGACCGTGCCGATAAGCTGGGCCTGCCCCATATGGTCGGTGATAATACATCTATGTTCACAACGGCCTTTACCATCTCGATTGATGCGGCAAAGGGTATAACGACCGGCATTTCGGCGCAGGACAGGGCTATTACTATCCTGGATGCTGTCAGGGACGGCGCTGAGCCGGATGATCTGGCTCGTCCGGGTCATATCTTTCCGCTGCGCGCCAAGGACGGCGGCGTCCTGGTAAGGACAGGTCAGACCGAGGGCTCGGTCGATCTGGCAAGGCTTGCGGGCCTTAAAAGCGCCGGAGTGATCTGCGAGATAATGAACGACGACGGCACTATGGCAAGAATGCCCGAGCTTGAGGTTATTGCAAAGGAATTTGATATGAAGATCGTTACTATCGCCGATATTATAGAGTACAGGCTAAGGCGCGACCGTCTGGTCAGGCGTGCCGCAGAGGCGGTTATACCGACGAAGTTCGCCGGAGAGTTTCAGGCCGTAGCATATGAGAACGACGTTGATATCCATGAGCATCTGGCCCTTGTAAAGGGTAAGATCGACCCGGATAAGCCCGTGCTTGTCAGGGTGCACTCGGAGTGTCTTACAGGTGACGCGCTGGGCTCGGAGCGTTGCGACTGCGGCGATCAGCTGCACGGCGCGATGAGGATGATAGATAGCGAGGGCAGCGGGATTGTCCTCTATATGCATCAGGAGGGACGCGGCATAGGATTAGCCAATAAGCTGCGCGCCTATGCCCTGCAGGACGAGGGGCACGATACGGTAGAGGCCAACAGGATACTCGGCTTTAAGGCCGACCTGAGGGACTACGGTATGGGAGCGCAGATACTCATTGATCTCGGTGTCAGGAAGATGAGGCTTATGACCAATAATCCCCGTAAGATAAAGGGGCTTGAGGGCTATGGCCTTGAGCTGGTAGAGCGGGTGCCGATAGAGACCACTCCGGGGCCTAATAACGTCGAGTATCTCCGCGTTAAGAAAGAAAAGATGGGGCATATCCTTACGAAAGTAGATAAGATGGGAAGCTGTTAAAGAAGGGCGGAGAGCCCTTATAATTTTTAAGGAGGCAAGATGGCAAATACATACGAAGGCAGCCTTTCGGCCAAAGGACTCAAGGTAGCGATAGTTGCCGGAAGGTTCAATGACTTTATAGGTGAAAAACTCCTTAAAGGAGCGCTCGATACGCTTGTCAGGAGCGGGGCCGACGATAAAGATATTGATGTCGTAAAGGTTCCGGGTGCTTTCGAGATACCGCTTGCCTTAGGGGTACTTGCCGCCGGGAAAAAATACGATGCGATAATATGCGTAGGCGCTGTGATTCGCGGCTCTACTCCGCACTTTGATTACGTGGCCGGCGAGGCCTCCAAGGGGATCGCAAGGGTTGCCGCGCAGTACGGCATCCCTGTTGGTTTTGGTATAATTACATCGGATACGCTTGAGCAGGCTATAGAGAGGGCCGGCACCAAGAGCGGCAATAAGGGAAGCGACGCGGCCCTTACTGCCATCGAGATGGCAAATCTCTTGAAGACACTGGGTGATAAATAACTGCGCAAGCGAGGTTTAATGAGAAGTAGATCGAGAGCCAGAGAGGCCGTCTTGCAGGCCCTCTACCAGATGGATGTTACAGGGGCTGCTCGCGACGACTGCGCAGAGCGGGTCGCGCGCGGCGAAGACGATGGGGAAGAACTTACCGGAGCCGCCTACGCGTATTTTAAAACGCTTTTTTATTCTATAACCGAGCGTATGGATGAGCTCGATAAGATGATAGAGCTCTTCTCTGATAACTGGAGCGTAGAGAGGATGACGGTCGTTGACCGTAACGTCCTGAGGCTCGCGGCCCACGAGCTGAGCAGCCCGGACGACGTACCGTTCAAGGTTGTGATCGACGAGGCCGTAGAGCTTGCCAAGCGGTTCGGCACGGAAGAATCAAGCGGCTTTGTAAACGGTATTCTAGATAAGCTGGCGCGGGAAAAGGGAAGCGCAGATAAGAGCGCGCCTTAGCCTTTAGAGCGCTCCAGCTCTGGCCGGCCTGCTGTTTTTTTTTGAAAGCTCCGGGCATGACCGGAGCGACGAGCGTTACCTGAAGCTTTTAAAAAGACAGGCGGCCTTTTACAGGCCGTCTCTATTTATTTCAGCCGTTTGGTTTTTGCGTGGGCGGCCTGGATCTAGATCTGGATATTTTATATATTTTTGAATAATTATTTTACGGAGGAGTATACAGTTGAAGAAGGTTCAGCTACTAAGTCTTAGCGAGCAGTACAAAGAGTTTGAAAAAGAGGTCTTATGTGAGATAAAAAAAATATGCTCTAATCAGAGCTTTGTCCTTGGCGAAAACGTCCGCGAGCTGGAAAAGGAGATAGCCGCGTACTGCGGTGCGAAGTACGGGATAGGGGTCGCCTCAGGAAGCGACGCGATCCTTCTTGCGCTTATGGCCTATGGTATCGGTCCGGGCGATAAGGTCGTAACAACGCCGTATACATTCTTCTCGACAGCAGGTTCTATCGCAAGGCTTGGCGCAGAGCCGGTCTTTGTAGATATCGAGCCCGATTCGTTTAATATCGACCCTAATGGGATCGAGCGAATACTAAAGAAAGACAGGGCGGGCAAGGTCAAGGCCATAATGCCAGTGCATCTCTTTGGACGTGCCGCTGATATGACCGCCATAAAGAAGCTAGCCTCAAGCAAGGGGATACCCGTGATCGAGGACGCGGCGCAGGCCATAGGTACGGAGTATAAAGGTAAGAGAGTCGGCGCCATCGGCGATATCGGTTGCTTCTCTTTTTATCCGACCAAGAATCTGGGCGGCTTTGGCGACGGAGGAATGGTTACGACCAATAGTAAACGCCTCGCGGATAAGCTCGGAATGTTGCATCTGCACGGCGGCTCGCGCACTTATCATCATCCTATCATCGGTCTGAACTCAAGGCTTGACGAGATTCAGGCAGCGGTGCTGAGGATAAAGCTCAGACGTCTTGACGGGTGGACGGATAAGCGCATTCAGAACGCCGCGCTTTACGCGGAATTATTTGAAAAGGCCGGTCTGACCGGTAAGATCACGCCGCACGCAGCCGACCCTGAAGGCCGCGTGATCTACAACCAGTACGTCATAATGGCAAAGAAGAGGAACGCACTGCGTAAATATTTAACCGCTAACGGTATTGGTTCCGGTATCTACTATCCGCTCCCGCTGCACCTTCAGGATTGTTTTAAGTACCTTGGCTATAAGCGCGGCGATATGCCGGTATCCGAGCACGCTGCGAGGGCAAGCCTTGCGCTTCCTGTCTATTCGGAGCTTAAGAAGGGTGATATAAAGTATGTCGTCGATAAGATAGCCGAGTTTTATAAAGGCTAGTTTTATTCATAGAGCAAAAACAAAAGGCGTTGGAGATCTTCTCCAACGCCTTTTTTAATTGTTGAAATACAAAAGTGAAGCTTACTTGCAGATACCCCGTTCTTTTGCCTGATTAAATTGATAACAGAGGCCGAGTTTACATGCCTGGTCGAGATCCGCGCAGCCCTTTGTGCTGTCGCTGAGCCTTGCCGTGTAGAGAAGACCCCTTATCTGGTATAACGACGGGGCCTTCGGGGCGAGCTTAAGTGCGCTGCTAATGTCGGCTATCGCCAGGTCAAACTCTCCCTTGCTGTAGTGGAGCCCGGCCCTGTTGTTATAGGCTGCCGCCATCTTCGGGTTCAGCTCAATTGCTTTGTCCAGATCGCTCAGGGCGTGTGTGGATATGTTTTTACTGGCATATAGAGTGCCGCGCAGATAGTAAGCCATAAAATTATCCGGATCGAGTTTCATGGCTCTGGACAGGTCTGCGGTAGCGCCGTCCAGGTCGTTCTTTAAAGAGCGTACCATGGCACGGAGTGTATAGGCGTTGGAGTATTTTGGGGCGGCCTTTATGGCCAGGTTAAATTCTTTTATCGATTTATCCAGCGAATCGGGTTGACTGAGGGCTTCGCCGGTAAAGATATGTTTTGCCGTCCTGGCGTTGATCTTCTTATTCGTGACGTCTTCGGTTATATTCAGCATGATCTCTGCCTGAGCAAAGAGCGGATATTCGTTTAAGGATTTCTTCAGTAGTTTTTCTGCCTTTTTAAAGTTTCCTTTACTGCCAGCCTCGAGTGCTTTTGTAAAGTTTTCTACTATAGCATTATCCCCGGCGCTGGCTGCGGCTGCGGTGAATATAAAGATGAGTAACGCCGCAAATACTACGCAGCTTCGTATAGTCTTCATTTCTTTAAAACTCCTTGATCTTTTATTTTATTGGGTTTTCGGATTCCGGGCGGGCTCAGTCGGATGCCTTCGGCGCTACAGTTACCTTGTTTTTGCCGGTGTTCTTTGATTTGTACATGGCCGTGTCTGCGGCCTTTATCAGCGCTTCTCTAATATTGTTGCGTTTTTTCAGCCGTTTGCTTACGTTCTTGTTAAGGGAGGCTACACCCAGGCTTGCCGTAATAATTCCTTTGATCTTTAGCGCGCCTGTTCTGCCCGGGACGTTCGTTGCAAGAAATGTATGGTCTTCTATCTCTTTTCTTAAGGACTCTGCAAAGAGCGTAGCGAACTGGACATCTGTCTGTGGCATGACGAGTGTGAACTCGTCACCGCCGTACCTTAAAGGTACTATGTCATAGGGCGCGTTGTCTACAAGTTCATGAATTATTTTACCGACCTCTGTCAGCAGCTGGCTTCCGGCCAGATGTCCGTGCGAGTCGTTTATCTGCTTAAAGTTATCGAGGTCCATGAATATGATGCTTATATCCTTGCCTGTCCGTGCGCTCTTTCCAAGCTCCAGCGAGAGGCGTTTAAAGAAATACCTGTCGTTATAGAGCCCGGTCAGGTTGTCTCTGACAGAGAGGTCGCTGAAGCGTTTTGCATCGAGTGAGTTTTGTATGAGTGTGGATGTATAGCCGGCGAAGATCTTAAGGAGCGTGAGGTCTTTCTGTGAATAGTTGGGTTTGCCGACCCTGTTAATAAGCTCGAGCACGCCGATAGTCGTTCCTTGTATGGTAATAGGCACACAGACCATGGATTTGGTACGGTGCTGGATCTTACGGTCTATCTCGCTGAAGAAGGCCCTGCTCTTTGATACGTCCTTGCACATATTGGCGCGGCCCGTGCGATAGGTCTTACCGGCTATGCCGTCCTCGATATTCAGATGCGAGCCGGTAAGTGAGGCCGAGCCTGTGCCAAAGCATGCCATGAAGTAGAGCTTTCCGGGCTTCTTCAGTCTGTGGTCAAGGATAGGGTCGTCCAGCAGTATCGAGCCGGACTTGGAGGGGACGAACTCGTTGGCCCATTTGAGGATACTCTTGAGCATGTCTTTCAGGTCAATGTCGCCGCCACCGACGATCCCGTGGCGTTTTTTTCGTTCAAGGACGCGGCTGATAAGGGCTTTTTTTACTACTGTGATGCGCACGTTAGCTTTGCTCCTTTAATACGGGCTGTGTCTTGCCAAAGACGGGAGGCGTCCCTGAAAGGGACGTTCCGTCAAAGATGTTGGATATATTTTAATCGTCTATATTGTCAAAAATCTTAAGTACTTAAGGCCGGTTTTCCGGTTAAAAAGGTTTATTTAAAGGTGACCTTCATGATATGCGAAGAACACGATATGCAGGGATCAAAGGCGCGTACCATCTGTTCGATGCGGGCCCTGATCTCTTCTTTTTTCAATTCCATGATCGTCGGTACGTAGGCCCTGAGATCTTCCTCGATCCTGCGCAGGTTTTTTGCCGTAGGTATCATGCAGTTTGCGCTGGTTATCGTGCCTGCGCGGCTGATGGTATAGCGGTGGTAAAGAATCCCTCGCGGGGCCTCTACGATTCCTGTGCCGCGACCGTATTTGGTCGGTTTTCCCTGCGGCTCCTTGCGAAGGCCGCGCTCGGTGAGTTTACCGATAAGTTCAATTGCCTTCCATGTCAGGTGAAAGCACTCGATCAGCTGTGCCATGTTGTTCTGGAAGGGGTTGCTGCACGGGACGTCAAGGCCTGCCTTCTTTGCGGCGGCCTTGGCCTCGGGGTGAAGGCGCCTGTAGTTATTGTTCATACGCGCAAGTGCGCCGACCATAAAGCTGCCCCTTTTTGTACGGGCGTGTTTTGCCGTAGAGTGCGCGACGGTAGATTCGATGATCTTGCGCGAGTAGCGTTTAATGGTAAGCGGGCCTTTCTGGTTTGAGTAAGGCTCCCCGTCGTAGATCGGGTAGCCGCGCGGGGCGCTAAGAGAGATAAATTCTTTCTTAGCGGTAAGGGCTTCGCCGACGGCTTCACTAAAGTCAGGGACGCTAAAGCCCTGGAAGAGCTCAAGGGCCTGGTCAAGGTAGGGCAGGCAGGCCTTGAGGTCTTTTTTGAGTGTCTTTAGTTCACCTATCTTGGGCAGGTGCGCCATCGCGCCGGGGATAATTGCGATTGGGTGAACGAGACGCCCTCCTACAACTCTGCATATCTCGCCCGCTGTTTTTTTTATCTGAAGCCCGACTTTGGCCGTCTCTGGCTCGCTCTGAAGCAGCGGCAGGAGAGAGCCTTCGCCGAGAAGGTCTGGCAGGACCATAAAGTAGAGGTGCAGGATATGGCTCTGGATCATCTCACCGCAGAGGGCTAGCTCACGCAGGAGCCTGGTCTGCCTGGATATCCTGATACCCATTGCGTCTTCTACCGCCTTGACCGAGGCCGAGGTATGGCTTACCGCGCAGATACCGCAGATGCGCGACATGATGTGGTGCGCTTCGCTGTAGTGCCGCCCCTTCAGCATTACCTCAAAGAAGCGCGGGCTCTCTGTTATCTCAAAGCGGAGGTCTTCGACGCGGCCTTTTTTTATATTGACGACTATATTGCCGTGGCCCTCGACGCGTGTGAGGCCGTCGATTTTTATGGAGTGATCTTTATGCATTTTATTTTACCTGTTATTGTTTTTTGTTTTCGTTGCCGTAGCTTCCGTACAGGGCAAGGCTTGCCATGGCCCTGGCGGGTGAGAGACCGTGCTTTATAAGCGTCTCGGTATGTGCCGTGATGTTTGGGTCGTCGACGTAGCCCCTGCATCCCCAGCAGGTCTCGCCGTAGGTTACGCAGATCGCCTTACAGCCGCCGCGCGTTATAGGGCCGTTACAGCCCACAACCGGCGGGTCTGTGCTCGTGCCCCTTTTGCTCTTGTCCCTTTCAAAGACACATATGTTGCCGGCTATCTTACAGTCGGTGCAGACCGGGTGGTTCGGCACCTTCGGCCTTCGTCCGATCATCACGTCCTTAAGTGTTGTAAGGAGTTCTTCCGTATTGACCGGACAACCGTGCAGGTAGTGGTCTACTTTTATAACTGTCTCGATCGGTCTGGCATCTACCGTATCCTTAAGAAGCCGGTGCGTCTGCGCGCCCTTACCATAGACTGTCGCGCGAGCCTCTTTCAGCGATATTGGTTTTTCAACGTCCTTTATGCAATTTATGCCGCCGATTGCAGAGCATGCGCCAAGGGCGATGACGATATCCGCATTGCTGCGGATCTGTTTGATCTTTTCAAGCTCGGTCTTTGTGCTGACACTACCCTCGATAAACGCAATGTCATAGTCCTTGCTTGTCGGATCCATCGCCTCTCTGAAGTTGACTATCTTTAGATGCTTGAGCAGTTCGGGGAAGGACCCGGCGCAGTTAAGGACGACGAGTTGACAGCCTTCACAGCTGGTAAAGGAGAAGAAGGTAATACAGGGTTTCTCCGCAGGGGTCTTCATATTCGAAATCTTAACAGAAAAAAGCCGCGTTGTAAACTTGCAGATAGCCCTTTAAATGCCCTCTCAATTCAGTTATCTTATTAATATTGTCTTTGAGTTTTCTAAGGGGGGGTACGGTGCAGAAGCGGTACTACATAATCGGCACGGCAGGCCACGTCGATCACGGTAAGACGGCCCTTGTAGGGGCTCTGACCGGGATGGATACCGATCGCCTCGCAGAAGAGAAGAAGCGCGGGCTTTCTATAGAGCTCGGTTTTGCCTACTGGAAGATGGCCGATGGCAATACTGCGGCCTTTATTGACGTTCCGGGGCACGAGCGTTTTATCCGCGCAATGCTCTCGGGGGTCAGTAGTATTGATCTCGCCCTTTTCTGCGTGGCAGCCGACGACGGAGTTATGCCTCAGACGCGCGAGCATCTCGATATCCTTCATCTTCTGGGGGTTGCGCGCGCGGTATTCGTTATAACCAAGACAGATATCGCAGCTACTGAGCGGGTTGCCGAGGTACGCGCGGAGATCGAAGCCCTTACTCGCGGAACGAGCCTTGCGGGGGCTCCTGTTGCCCAGGTCTCGGTCCATAAGGGGGAGGGGGTAGAGGCCCTCAAGGCGCGTTTAACTGATGAGCTTGGCTCCGTGCCTCTTCGCGGCAGGAGCGGCCTCTTGAGGCTCCCGGTAGACCGGGTCTTTTCCGTAAAGGGCCACGGCGCGGTCATTACCGGCACGGTCGTATCGGGCTGTTTGCGGGTCGGCGATGAACTCTCTTTGTTCTCAGGTGGCGAGCGTCACACCCGGTGCCTCAGGGTTCGCGGTATAGAGAGCCACAACGAAAAGGTAGAGACGGCTTCAGAAGGGCAGAGGGCCGCTGTTAACCTTACCGGGCTCTCTCATAATGAAATTTCGCGGGGTTCGGTTCTTGTTTCTTCGCACTACTGCGGCGGGGCCGTAACAAAGCTTGATTGTGTCGTAGAGCTGCCGCCGTCTCATAGATTTATTTTAAAGGATAGATGCAGGCTCAAGCTATATCACCTGGCAAGCCAGAGGGATGTTACCTTCCAGATCAAGGGCGGCAGCAAGGTCGCAAAGGCTGCGGCAGGCGCGGGTAAAGCCTGTCGGTTATACGGAAGGCTGCATTTTTCTGTGCCGCTCCTTGCGCTCAGGGGAGATTCTTTTATACTGAGAGACCCGTCTATAGGGCGTACCGTTGCAGGCGGGCGCGTGCTTATGCCGTACCCTTCGCAGTCGCTTACTCCGGCCCTTAAGGGCCTTGATCTGGAAGCCCTGGCAGGCGGTGCGCTTGCGGCGCATATTACCCGGATGGTACAGAGGAGTGGATATCTTCTTCAGTCTGCTGGGCTCGGCGCGATTCTTAATATGGAAGCCTCGGAACTTGCCAGCCTTATTAAGGCATCAGGGGCGCTGGGCTTTTTTAAGGATAATATCGTAGTTCTTGAGGACCTTCATTGCGTAGAAGAAGCCGTCCTTGAAGTAGTCGGGGCGCATCACGCAGCGTCTCCGGCAGACCCGGGTATGAGGCCTGAGAACTTCAGGGCCGGCGTAGAGAAGGCCATAGGACACGGCCCGGCTATAGCCATAGTCGACGGCCTGCTCAAGGACGGTTTTATCGGTGATATGGTAGAGAGGGGTTTGCTCAGGCGTAGCGGCCCTTTTGTCGCTCTGCCAACGCACCGGGCAGAGTTATCAGGCCCTGATAAGGAGCTTGACTCTGCCCTGATGGCTTTTTTCAATGCCGGAATAAAGAGCGCGCTTATGGCGGATATTTTAAAACTGCCTTTTGCGAGAAAGGATATCGAACGCGGCCTCGCTGCTATTATAGAGCGCGGCGATGGCGTAAAGCTCAAGGACAAGGTCTATTTAGGGGGAGCGGCACTGGCCAGGGCCAGAGAGCTGCTTGAGGCGCATTTAAAAGAGAAAGGTTCTATAAAGGTTGCGGATATGCGTGACCTGCTGGGATGCGGCAGAAGGCTTGCCATCGAGATACTGGAATATTTCGATAAAGAGCGGATCACCCTCAGAAAAGGTGACGAAAGGGTCTTAAGGTAGCTCTAAATTTCGGATTGTACTGATATTGTTGGTTTTTTTCGCCATTCCGACCTTGTTTTTTTTAATATCATGGTCTATTATATTTAGAGTGGTAGCAGTTATACTTTTAATTAGCCGTCCCGGACGGCTTTACGCAGGAGAGTTTCTTTGAATCAGGGTAAAAAAATAAAGCTTACGAACTACGCCAGCTGCGCCGGCTGAGCAGCCAAGATGGAGGCCGACTCCTTGATGCAGGTCCTGCATCAGCTGCCAAAGATCGCGGATCCAAACCTTATCGTCGGTAACGAGAGTGCCGACGACGCTGCGGTATATCGTCTTAGAGACGACCTTGCGGTCGTATCTACTCTTGATTTTTTCCCTCCTATGGTAGACGACCCTTATGATTTCGGCGTGATAACCGCTGCCAATGCGCTTAGTGATATCTATGCAATGGGCGCAACGCCTTCTTTTGCAACCGCTATGGTCTGCTTCCCGAAGAACCTCAGCCTAGATGTATTGGCGACGATCATGAAGGGCAGTATCGATAAGCTTAAAGAAGCCGGCATCGTTATAGCCGGAGGGCACTCGATCGAGGATAAAGAGGTCAAATACGGCCTTTCCATAACCGGCACGGTGCATCCAGATAAGGTAATTAAAAATAGCAGCGCGCAGGCAGGCGATATATTGATTCTTACCAAGCCGATTGGAATAGGCGTTATAACAAGTGCGATAAAATCTGGTAAGCTTAAGGAAGAGCCTCCACTTGTCTTTGAGGCTATGCGCGAGCTCAACAGGGCGGCCTCTGAGGCGATGGTGGAGATAGGCGTAAATGCCTGTACCGATATCACGGGTTTCGGCCTGCTTGGTCACGCCTCTGAGATGGCCGAGGGCGCGGCCCTGACGGTCAGGATATATGCGAGTGATGTACGTATATTTGAGGGCGCCGAGAGACTTGTCAAGTCGAAGAAGAACAGGCCTCGCGCTATTGAGTCTAACCGGGTTTTTCTAAAGGGAAGGGTGACTTTCTCCGAAGATGTAGACGAGGCCACGCGTATGCTTCTCTTTGATCCGCAGACCTCCGGGGGGCTCTTGATATCAGTTGCCAAAGAGAAGGCAGAGAGGCTCTTGACCTTGATGTCGACAAAAGGGGTCAGCGGCTTTACGGTCGGAGAGGTTACCGCTAGAGGGAAATCTGCGGTAGAGGTTTTTTAGATTATTTGTAGTACCTGATTTTTCTAGGTGCAGCATCCTGTGTAAGCCAGCTGGTTAGTACGGAAAATTTAGGGAGTATTGTGATATGGCAGAAGAAGAAAAGGATAATTCAGAGGCCGCCGAAGAAAAGGGCGAAACTCTGGCGAGCGAGCCGCAGCAGGCAGCCGACAATGAACCCGCAGGGAGTGAAAGCCCTGTTGGTGGTGGCGGGGCCGACAGTGCCGGTAGCTCCGATGAAAAGAGGATCATCACTGTAGAGGGTGAGAAGAAGGTTATATCTTCTGCTGGCGAGGTGCGCAACTGGGAGAGCGAGAGGCAGTACTTCCGCGTCTTCTTCCCTGATGCCGAGACACCCGTTCTTACGATAGACGGCATTGATTATGACGTCGTAGATGCAAGTGAGAAGGGGATAAAATTCAAGAAAAAGCTCGAAGGGGAGTGTCCCTTTGAGGCCGATCAGATGATCGACTGCAGTTTTACCCTTAAGACCGGTGAGTCATGCCTCGTCAAGGGTAAGGTCTTGAGGGTTCTGCCCGCTATGGTCGTCCTGATTTTGACCGACGGGATATCCTTCAGGCTTCTTATGAGCGAGCAGAGGCGTTTTATAAGTATCTATAAGCATGTCTATAAGGAATAGGCTTTAGATCCTGGCGGATCTTCCCTCCATAGTTTTTTCGTACCGGTCTATAACCGCAGCGCCCGCTGCGTCGCGTGTATCCAAATTAATAGGGATTGTTTTAAATTCTAGGCCAGGTTGTTTCCGTAGTCTTTTCGTACTTGTCTATGACTGCGGCTTCTGCCGCGTTGCATGTATCCAAATTAATAGGGATTGTCTTAAATTCTAGGCCAGGTTGTTTTCCGCAGTTTTTTCGTACCTGTCTATGACTGCGGCTCCAGCTGCGTCACCCCATACATTTACCGTGGTTCTGCACCTGTCGAGCAACCAGTCTATAGAGAGCAGCAGCGCGATGCCCTCCAGAGGAAGCCCTGTTGCGTTAAGCACGACTACCATTGTAACGAGTCCTGCTTCCGGTATGCCCGCAGCACCGATTGCTGCGAGTGTGGCCGTCAGGAAGATTATAATAAGCATGGTCATACCCATCGGGACGCCATATACCTGAGCGATAAATATCACCGCTACGGCCTCGTAGAGGGCCGTGCCGTCCATATTTATGGTCGCGCCTATCGGCAGGACAAAAGACGCCGAGCGTCTTGATACCCCGCCCCGTTTTTCAACGCATTCGATGGTCGTTGGTAGCGTTGCCGACGAGCTTGCCGTAGAGAATGCCGTTAGCAGCGCCGGTGCGAGGTTCTTAAGGTAAGTCAGCGGGTTTCTTCTGGCGAAGATAAATATAATAAGCGGGATCACGATAACGCCGTGAATACCGAGGGCGATAACAACGGTCATTGAGTACCATGCAAGCCTTGTCAGTTCGACCCATACGGCGGCTCCGCCGCCTACTTCGGCCAGGCGGGTGACGATAAGGCCGAAGACCCCGACCGGCAGCAGCAGTAGCACCCAGTGGACCATCTTTAAGATCACCTCGTTAAGCCCTGTTATAAAGTCGGCTACGATGCGTCCCTTCTCACCGATCGTGGTCAGCGCCGCGCCGAAGATAAGGCTAAAGGTTATGACGCCCAGGACGTTCATCTCAGCCATAGCGGCGATTATGTTCTTTGGAAATGCCCCTTTGGCAAGGCTATCGGTATTGACAAAAACCCTAAGTACGGTATCGAGGATCCCGACCGCTTCTTTCCCTCGCACTTTTCCGGCTATTATGCTCGATTCTTCCATGCCTACTCCGGGCGCGATGACATTTACCAGTACTATGCCGATAAAGACCGCGATGGCCGTGGTTATCAGGTAGTATGCGACGGTACGCAGCCCTGTCCTGCCGACGTGCCTGATATCTCCGAGCGAGAGTATGCCTGTCATAATGCTTACCGCTACAAGCGGGATGACGAGCATATTAAGGAGGTTCAGGAAGAGCTTGCCTGAGAATTTTATTATGCTGTAGGCCGAGTACCAGGCAGAGTGCGTGGCGTATGCGTTGCGTGCCTGCGCTTCTATTGTTTTGTTTTTATCAGAGGCGCTCTCTGCGTCTTCGACCCTTGCCCTTGCAATGGCAAGGTCTATCTCGGACTCGGCCAGTACCGCTTCTTCAAAGCCGGCACTTATGAGCGCGTCTTGCTGGAGTTTTTCTTTTTTAAGGCTTGTTCTGGCAGGGGTAAGCACCTCGTAGTCAAAGCTGCGACGCGCAGCCGCGCTCTCTACTACGGAGTCATGAGCCTCTATGGCGGCGTGCATGGACGCGCCCCTTAGCGTACCAAGGAGCGTGCCGATTACCAGGGCGACGAGAAGTCCCAGAAGGATAAATTGTCTGCCTTTTTTTCCCATGTAGCCTCAGGCCTTTCCCTGGATCACAGGATCAGGAAAAGTATTAAAGGTATTGTTATGAGGCTTATTATCGTGCTCATTGCTACCGTTGAGGCGACCAGTTCGCTCTGGACGTTGTAGCGGTAGCTCATAACGAATGTTATCACGGCTGAGGGCATAGCGGAAGTCAGTATTATGATCTGGCGGGGCAGCCCTTCTATACCTAGCAGCGTTACTATGAGCCATGCAATGCAGAGGCCGCCGCCTATTCGTATTGCAGAGGCTACGACCGAGTCCTTCAGGTGTGTTATCTTTGTGTTGCGCAGCTGGTAGCCAAGGCTTATCTGCATAAGCGGGATGGTCGCCGCTCCGAGCATCTTCATCGTGGTCATAAAGACGCCGGGCAGTTCTATCCCCGAGAAGTTAACGCCAAGTCCAAGCACAGTTGCGTAGATCAGCGGGAGTTTGAAGATCTCGGTGAGCCCCCCCTTACCCTTTGCTATATATATGCCGAGCGAATAGACCAGTATGCTGATAGCTATATAGTAGAGGACGGTTAGCGAGAGGCCTTCCTGGCCGAATGCGAGAAGCGCTATTGGGAAGGGGATGTTGGCGCAGTTCATGAACATCGTAGTGAGGTACATGCCGCGCCCGTCTTGCTTGCCCGTGGCTTTCAGGTATATGAAGGTCAGGAGCCCTGTGCCAAACACTACGCCGCAGGCGGCTATGGTAAGGAGAAGTAGCTCGTTCGGGATTATCTTCGTATCGGTGAGCGAGGTTATGACAAGGGCCGGAATGGTGAGGTAGAGGAGTATATCGACTACCGGTTTCAGGCTTATCGTCCTGAAGCGGGCAAAGATATAGCCCAGGCCTATTATCGCGAAGACCGGGGCTACAACTGTCAGGACCTTTAGAAGAACCGGCATAACATTCTTTGTCCTTTATCCTTTTAATGTTAAGAGGCGAGTCTTTTAAAAACTCTCTATTTGTTGGTTATCTCCATGAGGGTCTCGTCCGGGTTGACGTCGTCTCCGACCTTGACCAGGATCCTCTCTACGGTTCCGTTTATTGGAGAGTGCACCTCGTTTTCCATCTTCATGGCCTCGACCGTAAGGACGGTATCGCCTTCCGAGATCTCATCGCCGACCGAGACTTTGAGCGAGGTGACCTTGCCCGGTACCGGTGTTGTGACGTCGCCTTCTTTTGCGGGCTGATGACGGATGGACTGCGGAATGCTTTCGGCCTCTATAACGCCGGCTGTAGTAGGTATTACCTCGGTCAAGGATTCTACGATGACCTCTTCAAGGCGGTTATCTATCTTTATAAAGAACGGGCGTTTGCCCTCGCTCTTGTGTCCTGCTCCGGCGACCTTTACCCTGTAGGTCTCGCCGTGTACGGTAATATTGAATTCGCTCGGGGCCAGGTGGCGCGATTGTGCGCCGTTGTCGTCACCGTTGCCTGATTCTACCTCAAGCGGCTCGGGCTCGAGCGTGCCTTTTGCGCGCTGCTCAAAGAATTCCGAGGCTACGGCAGGGAAGAGCGTGTAGCTCAGGATGTCTTCCATAGACTCGGTCTTGCCCTTAAGCTCTTTGGCCATCTTCTTGAGTTCGGGCTTTAAAAGGTCTGCGGGCCTGCACGTAATAGGTTTTTCATTTCCTATCGCTAGCTTCTTTGCCTTTGCGTTTATCTTTCCCGGAGCCTGGCCGTAGAGCCCCTTAAAGTAGTTTCGCGTCTCGCTGGTGATTACCTTATAGCGCTCTCCTGTCAGGACGTTCAGCGTGGCCTGAGTGCCGACTATCTGGCTTGACGGTGTAACGAGCGGGGGATACCCCATGTCTTTTCTTACGCGTGGGAGTTCGTCAAAGACCTCGTCCATCTTATCCAGTGCGTTCTGTTCGCTCAGTTGCTGCGCCAGGTTAGATATCATCCCGCCCGGCACCTGTGCGACCAGGGTCTTCGGGTTTATTCCGGTAAACTCGCTCTCGAAGCGGGCGTATTTCTTTCTTATCACGCGCATTCTCGCTGCTATCTCATCGAGCAGCGACAGGTCAATCCCCGTATCATAGGGAGTACCCTGCAGGGCGGCTACAAGGCTCTCGGTCGGCGGTTGTGCCGAGCCGGAGCTGAGCGATGAAATTGCGGTATCGACGATATCGGCTCCGGCCTCTATCGCCTTGAGGTAGCTCATAGATGCCAGTCCCGCAGAGTCGTGCGAGTGAATATGGATCGGGAGCGGCAGTTTCTTTTTTAGTTTTGTTACTAGGTCAAAGGCGTTTTGCGGGGTAAGAAGCCCTGCCATATCCTTTATGCATATAACGTCAGAGCCAAGTTCGGCCAGCTCCATTGCCATATCTACAAAGCCCTCGTGGGTATGGACCGGACTTACCGTATAGCAGATGGTCCCCTCGACGGTCTTTTTTGCCTTTTTAACGGCCTTTATAGCGACCTTGAGGTTTCTAACATCGTTGAGTGCATCGAATATCCTGAAGACGTCCATGCCGTTTTCTGCGGATTTTTCGACAAAGGCCTTTACAACGTCGTCGGCGTAGTGACGGTAGCCGACCAGGTTTTGCCCCCTTAGCAGCATCTGTAGCCTGGTATTAGGCAATGCCTTACGAAGCGTTCTGAGCCTCTCCCATGGGTCTTCCTTTAGAAAGCGCAGGCATGCGTCAAAGGTAGCTCCGCCCCAGACCTCAAGGCTCCAGTAGCCGACTTTATCGAGTAATTCGGTCACCTCCAGCATATCCGCTGTCCTCATGCGCGTGGCAAGGATCGACTGGTGCGCGTCCCGAAGTATCGTATCGGTTATCTGAGCCCTTTTTAAGGGCTGATTCTTAGCTGCCTTACCCTTTGCAGGGGGGCGTTTGGTTGTAGTTGTTTTTTTGACTTTTTTAGTACTCAAAACTCTATCCTCCGTCCCGTCAGTGGCGGGTTCTGGTTTTCCCTAAAATCCATAGTCCGCAGCGATGGCCGCTGATATTGCCGCTATTATATCGGCCTGCTCTCCGAACTCGTAGTACTGGAGAAGCTCCGGCTTGCGGTCTATATAGCTTGTATCAAAGTTGCCGTCTTTAAAATCGTTGTCGTTCATTATGTTGCTAAGGTAGGGGATCGTCGTCTTGACCCCGCGTATGACGAATTCATCGAGAGAGCGGCGCATGCGGTTTACCGTCTCGCTCCATGTCGAGCCCGTGACGATGAGCTTGACGATCAGGGAGTCGTAGTAAGGTGATATCTTAAAGTCCCTGTATATGGTCCCGTCTATGCGCACACCGATGCCGCCGGGTGAGTAATATGATGTGACGCGCCCTGAGCACGGGGCGAAGTTGTTTTTCGGGTCTTCGGCATTTATCCTGCACTGCATGGCGAAGCCGAAGATACGGACGTCTTCCTGATCTATGCCGAGCGGGAGGCCGTAGGCTATCTCTATCTGTTTGCGAACGAGATCTATACCGGTTACTTCCTCTGTTACAGGGTGTTCGACCTGAATACGCGTATTCATCTCAAGGAAGTAGTAGTTCTTGTCCTTATCCATAAGGAACTCGACGGTTCCTGCGTTTGTGTAGTCAACGGCCTTTGCCGCGGCTACCGCGACTGCTCCCATCTCGGCGCGTAGTTTATCGTCGAGGATGAGGGAAGGGGCGATCTCTATTAGTTTTTGATGGCGGCGCTGTATGGAGCAGTCGCGCTCGCCCAGATGTATTGTCTTGCCGCTATTGTCGGCTAGGATCTGAAACTCTATGTGCCGGGGTTTTTCTATATATTTCTCAAGGAAGACCTCGCTCTCGCCAAAGGCCGCCTTTGTCTCGGTCCTTGCGCTCTCGTAGGCGTTTGCGAGCTCGCCCTCATTAAGCGCTACTCGCAGCCCTCGGCCTCCTCCGCCTCCGGATGCTTTGACCATGACGGGATACCCCATCTTTTTTGCGCAGCTCCTTGCGGCCTTCAGGGTCTCTACCGGGCCGTCGGAGCCGGGCAGGACCGGAATGCCGGCCTTTATCATCGTAGCACGGGCCGTGATCTTGTTGCCCATATCCGAGATGGCCTTGCTGGAGGGGCCTATAAAGGTTATGCCGCGCCTCTCGCAGAGCTTGGCGAACTTGGAGTTCTCCGACAGGAAACCATAGCCCGGATGAATGGCATCGACCCCTATCTTCTTTGCAAGGTCTACGATACGGTACGGGTTCAGGTAGCCCTCCAGAGCGCCGGGCCCTACCATATAGGACTCGTCGGCCTTCTTGACGAAGAGCGATGTCGCGTCCTGCTCGGAGAATATAGCAACGGTACGGATGTTGAGCTCTTTGCAGGCCCTGATTATACGCGAGGCTATCTCACCTCTGTTTGCTACCAGTATTTTCTTGAACATTTTCGTTTTTCCTTTGATCAGAGGTCTTTTGACAGACCTCTGCGATGGCCCTAAAAAGCAGGACACTAATTTCCAGCGTAAAGGACTTTGTAGCCTATATAAACCCTTATGTCAAGGAATTTGCCCCTTGCCATTAACCATGAGTTACATTTATGTATAGGCGGTTATGCACCTGAGACGGGAGATTGACTACCGGAGTGCTAGGTTTCTTCTGTTTCAGAGGCCTTTTTCAGGATAGCTATTGCCGAGTTTAGCCTCTTGAGGGTCTTTTCCTTACCCATCGCTGTTATCGTCTCAAAGATGCCCGGGCTTACCTTGGTCCCGGTAAGGGCTACTCGTACGGGTTGAGCAAGTTTGCCGAGTTTTAGTTCGCACTCGTCAAGAACCGAGTTAAAGGCCGTCTCGACGGCCTCTAGAGTGAACTCGTCGAGGGCCGTGAGCCTCTCGGTGAGCATGGTAAAGGGGGCGAGCTTCTCGGCTGTAAGGAATTTTTTCTTTGCCTTTTCGTCAAAGGTTACCTCGTCCGTGAAATAGAAGAGGGCGTCCTCTGCCATCATCACCATGGTCTGGGCCTTTTCCTGAACAGTTTCCATAATGGCCGGAACCCTTGGATCCGCCGCCGCGTCCGGGCCAAGCTCTTTAAGGTGAGTTAGAAAGAGAGGCTGCAGGTCTTCTATACTGGCTTCTTTGATGTAGTGGTGGTTAAGCCAGATAAGTTTTTCCGGGTTAAAGACCCCGGCTGATTTACCGACGCTCTCAAGGGTGAACTTCTCGACGAGCTCGGCCATCGTGAATATCTCCTGGTCGCCGCAGGACCAGCCGAGCCTTGCCAGGTAGTTTATTATGGCCTCGGGCAGGTAGCCCATATCACGGTAGGCCGTTACAGAGGTCGCTCCGTGGCGTTTGCTGAGCCTTCCCTTATCAGAGCCGAGGATCATCGGTAGATGTGCGAACTCGGGGATGGGGTAGCCCAGGGCCTTATAGAGGAGTATCTGCTTTGGGGTATTGTTTATGTGGTCGTCGCCGCGTATTATATGCGTGATTCCCTGCGTTGCGTCGTCAACTACGACGCAGAGGTTGTAGGTCGTTGTGCCGTCGCTCCTGAGGATCACGAGGTCTTCTATCTCGTCGTGCTCAATGCTGATAGAGCCCTTTATCAGGTCTTTAAAGGTCGTCCCGCCCTCCGGCACCTTAAACCTTACTGCAAAGGGTTTCTGTTCGTTCTCTGATAATTGCTCGGCGCTAATGTTGCCCGGCTTGCATCTCTTATCATAGCGGGGCGCGCGTCCGGCCTTAAGGGCATCTTCGCGCCTTTGCTGTAGCTCCTGCGGGGTGCACCAGCACCTGTAGGCAAGGCCGTTTTCTATCAGCTTTTCAGCATGTTCTTTATAGATATCAAAGCGTTTGCTCTGATAGATCGGTTCCCCGTCGTAGTCGAGGCCGAGCCACTCCATGCCGTCCATGATGGCCTGGATGGATTCTTCCGTGGATCTTGCGCGGTCGGTGTCTTCGATACGGAGGACGAACTCTCCGCCGTGGTGGCGTGCGTAGAGGTAGTTAAAGAGGGCGGTCCTGACCCCTCCTATATGAAGAAAGCCCGTGGGGCTCGGTGCAAAGCGTGTGCGTACAGTCATTGTTGTTGGGATACTCCTTCAGTGTTATTTTACAAAGCCGCCCCGGACGGTACGAAGCCGCCTCGGGCATAAAGGTATAAAGACAGAGATTACCTTATCATAACACCGGCGTATCCTACAACCTGTTCCGTATCCTGGCTGACCTCTCCTGATGTCGCGTATCCGGTAAGGATCGAGCTCTCTGCTCCGAGCTCTTTTGCTGCGATCATCCCGATCGCCATTGGGACGGCCCCGCACATGGTTACGGCGCGTGCCCTGCAGACCTCAAGCAGCGCTCGGCTATCGAGACGCAGGCACTGGGCGATAGCCATCTGGTCTTTTTCTCTGGTGACCCGGTCGGATTCATAATGGTTCATATCGCTGCTTACTACTATGAGTACGTCTTTACCGAAGGTCTTTATGGCGCTGGCAAGCCCTGTACCGAGTTCTTGACACTCGTCTATATCGCAGGTATTTACAGTAATTGGGACTATAGAGGCCTTCGGGTTTATGAACTGAATAAATGGGAGTTGTACCTCAAGGGAGTGCTCGCTCTTGTGTGCCATGTCGTCAAAGGTAAAGAGCCTGTGTGAGGCCTCTATAAGGTTGGTAAGCGGCTGGTCTATATCTATATCGCCAAGCGGGCTCTGCCACGCTTCCGCAGACGGCAGCGCAGCGGGATCGCCAAGGCCTGTGTGGTTAGGCCCTATAAGGACGAGGGTGTCGGGAACTTTTGCGGCTGAGTACGCAGTGCCTGCCACCGCGCCCGAGTATATGTACCCGGCGTGGGGGGCCATTATTGCCAGGGCCCTTTGCGCGCGAGAACCGATCTCCTCTGAAGTCGCCTCGCCTCGCAGGTACTCGGAGACGACGCTTGCAAGTCTGGCCGGGTCTGCCGGATAGAACTGACCGGCTACAAAGGCTTTTCTCGTTGACATTGTTTTTCCACCCTTCCCGTTGTACAATACCGCCTGTGGCGGCACTTAAAAACGGGTCGTCGTCCCATCCTTCTCAAGTTGCTATAGTACGGCTTAGATGTTGTGATGTCACGGGGCAATATTAAAAGAGTAAAAACTAAAGTAGAGCAGGAAGCTTAGCAGATACGAGTCTTTATGTCCAGTATTTATGTATATATAAATGCAGTATTTGGTATAAAAAAGGGGTGTGAGGTATTATGAATCCAGAGCTTGTTATCTTTGATCTTGACGGCACGCTGATTGACTCAAGCGATGATATCGCCTGGGCAGCCAATAAGACGCTGCTTGAACTGGGGTTAGCGCAGATGAGTAGCGCGCAGATAAAGGAACGGATAGGTTGGGGAGTGCGTTTTCTTCTTGAAAGGCTCCTTCCTCCTGTGTGCGCCAGCGCCGGAGAAGACCCTGAAAAGGACTTTGAGGAGCTTTTGTCAAGGGCGCGTGATATCTTCCTTGGCTATTACCGCAAAAACCTTACGGCAAAGACCAGGCCTTACCCCGGGGCCCTGGAGACGCTGGATTATTTAAGCGGCCTTGATAAAAAGATCGCTATAATAACCAATAAGCCGATTGATTTTACTATGGTAATTCTTGACGACCTTAAGCTTGCAAAGTACTTTAAGGTAGTCCTTGGCGGTGATTCGCTTAAAAACAGAAAGCCGCATCCCGAGCCGCTCTTTAATGTGATGGCGGCCTTCGAGGTAGGGGCTGAGGACTCTGTTATGGTCGGCGATAGTTCGATTGATTGCGAAGCCGCGCGCGGCGCAGGTGTAAGCGTTATAGGCGCAGCCTACGGCTTTAGAGGAAGAGAGGGGCTGGACGGACAGGGCTGCGCCCGTATCATCGATTCCATCTCTGAGCTACAGACTCTGATAAGCTGACCGTAAACAATACGGCCTCAGAAAATACAGCGTTTTTTCTCTAAATTAAGTGTTGCAGAACGGTAGTAGTTTGTGTTTATATTTACACCTGTAAAGGTAGTACTATCCGTATTGGGCGACTTTCCGTTCGGGGGGACTCCCGGTATGGAGTATTTGAGATATAATGGGTATATAGATTCTATACAGGCTAGGAGGCAGGAATGAAGAAATGGGTTTGTACCGAGTGTAGCTACGTCTTTGAAGGGCCTGAGCCGCCGGATTTTTGTCCTGTATGCGGTGTGCCGCGCGAGGCCTTTACAGAGGTGGTGGCCTCCTAGTTTTTTGCGGAGCCATCTACTTACATGACGAACATCGATGATAGCCTCTGTGCCAGAGTAGCGAGCAGGATAGGGCGTGAAGGTCCTCTTTCTTTCGCCGATTTTATGGAGATGGCCTTATACGAGCCGTCCCTTGGCTACTACGTATCGGGTAAAGAAAAGTGGGGTAAAGAGGGGGATTATATAACAACCCTTGATCTGAGCCCTGTCTTTGCCCGCATAGTGGCTCGCCAACTGCAGGAGATGTGGCAGGCGCTGGGTTCTCCCGGGCAGTTCCATATCGTAGAGGTGGGCTGCGGCAGGGGGTGGCTGACAAAAGAGATCTTGCGTGCTATCAAAGGGCTGGACGTAGTGATGGCAAGTGTCTTGCATGTGCACCTGGTCGAGAAAAATACCGGGTATCACATGCAGTGGGAGCTCTGGAGGGAAGAGGGGCTCTGCTTTAGCGAGCTGAAGTGGCACGCGGATATAAGTGATATTGAGGGCCCTGTCGTTGGATGTATTTATTCTAACGAGCTCTTCGATGCGATGCCTTTTCACAGGCTCGTTATGAGGGGCGGTGAGCTCAGAGAGATCTGTACGGGCCTTAACGAAGAGGGGGAAGGTTTTAAAGATATTGAAGGCGAGCTATCTACCCCGGAGTTATCCGAGTACTTCGAAGAGCTGGGGATTGAACTCGGCGACGGTCAGACGACTGAGGTCAACCTTAACCTCGCCGGTTGGATAGAGGCCGCTTCGGATCTCTTAAGCGAGGGCTTTGTCATAACCGTTGATTATGGTATGCCCGCCTGGAGGTTGTATGAGAAGGGCAGGAGCGGTACTCTAATGTGCCACTACCGCCACACATTAAACGACGACCCTTACCTGAATCTGGGTAGGCAGGATATAACGGCGCATCTGGACTTTACAGGCCTTATGAACGCAGGCGCCACGGCGGGTTTTGATACCCTTGGCTATACCACGCAGCGTTGCTTTATGATGGGGCTTGGTGTTGTCGGCGACCTTATAGAACTTACGGAAGATAGCTCGAATGACAGCGAGACTATATGTTATAATCAAGGTATAAAGGAACTTATTATGCCGGGCGGTATCGGCGATACTATGAAGGTCATGGTTCAGTATAAAGCCGGCGCAGAGGCGTCGCCAGATAGATCAAAGACGCTCTCCTGTCTCAAGGGTTTTTCTTTTAAAAATATGATAGCGACTTTAAAGTAGGCCGTAAACCAACTCAGGTAAGTTCAGGAGGCTAGTTATGGGTGAAAATGTTTCGCAAGAAGATAAGAGAAAGGTCGTGGCCGGTAATGCCAAAGAGCATCACTGCTCTGTCTGTGGAAAATTAAATCCGGCTACGATATGCCATCCCTGCGAGGATAGGATAAGGGCGGAGGCTACCGAGCATAAGAGGGATATAGAGAAAAAGTAGGAGCGCGTAGGCCTACCCTGATGCGCTTAAAAATTACTTGACCGCTAAAAGCCAGGAGGCAAGCTATGGGTAACGAAGAGTCCAGAAAGGATTATATCTCAAAGGTCTTTAAGGCGGCCTTTAAATCAGAGATGGATGGTCATGTTTTTTATGCCCATGCGGCAGACCTTACCAGCGACGACTTTGGAAAGGGGGTTTTTAACCGTCTTGCCGCCGAGGAGTTGATGCATCTTGACGCTATCCGTACCATAGCCGAGTCACTTGAAAAAGGCGGCGACTGGATGAACTACAAGGATGCCCTTAAGGCAGAGACCGCTGCAAAAAGAGAGTCATCCGTCTTTCCCGACGACAACGAACTCATGGAAAAACTTAAGGTTGAGCAAAGCGATATTAATGCCGTCTCTATCGCTATTGAAAACGAAGAGCGCGCCGTTGAGTTCTATAACGATCTTTTGAAAGGTGCGGAGACGCCGGAAGAGAGGGTTTTCTTAACGGAGATACTGGAGATGGAGAAGGTTCACCTGAAGCTGCTGCGTTGGGAGTATGAGTCTCTGCTTAAAGACGGTTTCTGGGGAGACTTTATGGAGTTCAGCGTGGAGAAGGAGCTTGGCTAGCTATGAATGATGTCATCGTTGTCGGCCTGGGGCCGGCAGGGGCTAGTGCTGCATACCGCTTGGCCTCGATGGGCTATAATGTAATAGCCCTTGATAAAGAGGCTTTTCCTCGTTATAAGCCCTGCGGAGGCTGCGTCTCAACAAAGATAGACGCTATAAAAGACTTTGATTTTTCGCATTTGATAGAGAGCACTGTTAAAGGCGCGATCTTTAGTTTTAAGGCTAAAAAAACCCTAGATATTCCCTCTGATAAGCCTCTGGGGTATAATATAAGACGCGACGTCTTTGATGATTTTCTGGTTGAAAAGGCACGGGAGGCAGGAGTAAAGGTGCTGGAGGAGCGCAGGGTCAAGGACTTTGTCGCTACTCCCAGCTCGGTAACCGTGATAACCGATACGGGTGAGGCATTTAAGGGTAAGTTCCTTATCTGCGCCGACGGCTCGGCCGGGGGCGTAGCGCGTCAGTACTTCGGCTTCGATTCCAAGCAGAGCGCGGTCTCACTTACGGCTGAGGTCCCTTACGACGCCTCTAAGGTAGAGGATATGAAGGGGAAGCTGTATATTGATTTCGGCTCGGTCCCTTACGGTTATGCATGGATCTTTCCAAAGGAAAAATTTCTTTCCGTCGGCATGGCAGGCGAGGCTCGCCGCATGAAGGGGCGCAGGCTGCAGGACTGTTTTGAGACCTTTACTCGTACCCACAGGGTGCTCAAGGATTTTGAGGTAGAGGAGAGGACAGGGTGTACTATTCCTCTCTTTTATAAGGGAATGCCGCCGGTGACAAAGGGGCGGGTTCTGGCCGTAGGGGATGCCGGACATATGGTCGATCCCTTTCTCGGCGAGGGCATATACTTTGCCATAAAGTCTGCGCAGGTTGCGGCAGAGGCCGTGGACGGGTGTCTCTCAAAGAAGACCAATTCGCTTGCGCACTATAACGACTGGGTAAGGAACGATCTGGCCCGTGACTTTATAGCGCTGGAAAAGGTCAGTAAGCTTATCTATGGTTATCCTAGGCTCTGGTTTGGTTTGATTGAGCGCAACCCCGATATAATGCACAGGTATTATGATGTTATAAGGGGAGAGACCCGGGCCGAGGAGTTTTATAAGTGGGTTTTTGCAAAGGTTAAGCAGAAGCCCTGGAAGGTTATTCGTGGCTGGATGGGTGGTAGTGTACAGAGGCAGGCTTAATGTTCGTACAAACAGTAAGACGGAGGTTTAGCATGAAGAGGGTGGGGTTAATATTGTTGGCGGTATTTGTGGTTTTTGCCTTTACGGTGTCGGGTGCGGATGCCGGGTCGAAGAAGAAGTGCTCAAACGACGGGAAAAAACATGAACAACCCCATAAGGACGGCTCTAGTGGTGCGGGCTTTTTTGAGCATATGATCAAGAAGCTTGATCTTAGCGAGGAGCAGGCGGCTGAGGCCGGTAAGATAAAGCTTTCCTATAAGAAGGCGGTGATAAGGCAGGATGCGGAGATAAAGGTCGCCGGTGTCGAATTGCAGGAACTGCTTGGCGCAGATAAGGTGGATCTGAGAAAGGCCGAGCGTAAGATCAAGGACATATACGATATGAAGGCCGAGCTTAAGCTCTACAGGATCACAGAGATGGAGAACTTTAAGGAACTACTTACCCCGGAGCAGAAGAAGAAGCTTAAGTCTTGTATGCTTAAAGGGGCTATGCACGGCAAGAGTATGAAGCATCACGGCAAGTAGAAGGGTCGTTAGAAAGGGCTTGTAACCTACTAATCTGAGAGGGGGTGGTCTGATGAAGAGGTTTTTAGTACCAAGAGTTGCTCATTGCAGCGACGGCGCGCGAACTTGGTCCCGGTATGACCTTAAACTGCCTTTAAGTAAGATCTGGTTTTAATTGAAGACTCTGCCCTGGGCGGGGCTAAAGCCCCGCCCAGGGCAGTAGTGTTTTACAAATAAGCAAGCAGGAGAGGGTATGCTGAGACGAAGATTATTGTTTGCGGGTTTTGTCCTTTTGGTATCCGTCTTTATGGCGATACCTGTCTTTGCCGCGTCAGAGATGAAATATAAAAGTAAGCACGATGTGCCGCGTATAACAGTAGAGGAGCTAAAGGTCAGGCTCCTCGGTGACGCCGGAGTCTACGTCCTGGATGTTCGTACCGGTGCTTCTTATGACAGGAGTCCTATAAGGATACCCGGTGATGTTCGCTCGATGTTCGGCGAGCTTAAAGAAAGGACAAAGCATATACCAAGAGATGCTGAGATAGTTACGTATTGTACGTGACCAAGCGAAGCCTCCAGTGCCCGTGCGGTGCTGATCCTGCAGAACTTTGGCTTTACCGATATGAAGGCCCTTAAAGGCGGCTTTGCCGAGTGGCTCAGGCTTGACGGCCCCGTGGTAAAGAAGTAGACGATCTTTTTAAATTATTTTAAGTGGTTTTGTATTTGTCCGGCCCGCAACCTTAAGTGGTTGCGGGCCGGTTGTTTTTTATGTTAGTTATACTTAAGATGTTTTGGCGTAACAAACAGGTCAATAACTTTATAGACTTGAAGTCTGGAATTGGTTATAATATAATAATGTAATAAGTATTAAGTCCTTATTTTTACAGCTTTTTAGTGAGTCGCTACTACTATAGGCGATGATCTTTATAAACACCCCGAAAGGAGCGGATATGTATAGACGCAGGTTTTTAATTGCAGGGCTCATTCTCTTATTTGTATTCATTGTTTCATCTCCAATTCTTGCAGCCGGAGGGCACGATCATTCCAAGCTGATCGATGTTCCGCGTATTACGGTTATGGAATTAAAGTCTAAGATGAAACGCGGCGATGTAGTCTATGTTATGGATCTCAGGGCTCCGGGTTCGTATAGCAGGAGCCCTTTCAGGATACCCGGTGATATTAGGTTTACGCTCCCGGAACTTCGGACAAAGACACAGGGGTTGCCGAAAAATGCAGAGATAGCAACTTACTGCACGTGACCAGATGAATATTCCAGCGCCCGGGGGGCGTTGCTACTAAACGAAGTAGGATTTACAAATGTACGTGCATTAAAAGGTGGTTTTGATGAGTGGCTTCGCCGGGGCGGAACCGTCGAGATGAAGTGATCGTGTTGGTTTTTGTCTTTACGCATGGCAAGGGGTTTTATGGACTTCAGGTTGGATAGCAAGTTCTTGACAGGTGTCTCCTGGCAGGACAGGCAACACCGCGACGTTATGAGGAATATAGCTGACTTGCTCGAAGCTATAGAGAGCGGTGACGGTTCGGGCGAGATGTTAAAGTTTCTGGCCTTCCTTGATGAATATGTAGTTGTGCATTTTCATGAAGAAGAAAAGGTTATGAGCAACTGTCATTACCCTTCCGACCTTGCTCACGACCATATGCACGATCATACGGCATTTATCATAGTGCTTTCCCAGTACAGGGTAGAGCTTGAGCTGGATAATTCTACCGAGCAGATAAAGGTCATAGGCCTAAGCCTCAGGGCCTGGCTCGAAGAGCATATGCTGAGAATGGATAAGAAGCTTGGTGCTTTCCTGACCGAGATGGCTGTGGCCTGACAAAAGAGGCCCGGATAGCAGGATTTATTTTGAATTGAAGATACATAAGCAAAGCAGGCAGAAGCCTGCTTTGCTTATTTTATTTAATAGATCTTAAGGCCCTGTAATTATTGCTCTGGTTTTACGTAGACACTTACCTGAAGCTTGTTATTATAAACCTCAAGCAGGCCTTCGTCGACCTGTGTAAATTTAACTCCCATACCGCTTTTTACCTGATGCATTATACTGGGCGGAGCTTTTTCGGCCCACACCACGACCCCTTCGGCCTCGTAGTTAACCCCGTCAATCGTGATTGACAGGTATACTCTGGTGCCGGGCTGGAAGACGGTATTTGTCTTAAGGCAGACCCCGCCCTCGGAGAGGTCTGTTACAAAAGAAATACGGCCCGGCGGGTTCTTCTCTCCGAACTTAGCGCTGTGGCTAAAAGGCAGTCTCTTGCTCTGTCTCTTGTCTGCATCCATGGCTGCGCTCCTTAACCTTTATTTATTATTTTCTGCTTACAAATTTATCAATAAAAGTCATTTAAGTAAAGATAAGTATTCTTATTATTATAGACACAGTTTTTTCTATCTGATAAAATTTGTTCTGGGTAGCGGACTGTATTTTATTATATTTATCCTGATCTTGAAAATAATATCAAAAAACAGGAGGAGCAAAGATGAAGAGATATGTATGTACTATATGTGGTTATGTTCACGAGGGGGACGGTCCTCCTGAGAAGTGTCCGCAGTGCGGCGCGTCCTCTGATAAGTTCGAGGAGCAGAAGGCAGACGAGACAGGACTTGAGTGGGCGGATCAGCACAAGATCGGGGTTGCAAAGGACGTGGATTCGGAGATACTGGAAGGGCTTCGCGCTAACTTTACCGGTGAGTGCACAGAGGTCGGTATGTATCTGGCGATGAGCCGTCAGGCCGACCGCGAGGGATTCCCCGAGGTCGCTGAGGCTTATAAGAGGATAGCCTTTGAGGAGGCGGATCATGCCTCCCGTTTTGCCGAGATGCTTGGCGAGGTAGTTGTTGCTAGCACGGAAGAAAATCTCAAGGCCCGCGTGGCTGCCGAGCACGGGGCGTGTGCAGGAAAGAAGAAGATAGCAACGCGTGCAAAGGAGCTTAACCTTGACGCTATCCATGATACCGTCCATGAGATGTGTAAGGACGAGGCGCGTCACGGCATGGCCTTCGCCGGGCTTCTTAAGAGGTACTTCGGTTAGGAAGTTTTTTTATATTTAGTTCGTGGTATCTGTTTTCAGGAGGTGTTCTGTGCCAAAGAAGCCGGAAGATAAGCCGGATAAGCAGATAAAAAGGTGGCGTTGCGTGGTATGCGGCTATGAGGTGGACGGTCCGGAGCCGCCCTCTAAGTGCCCTGTCTGCGCAGCCACGAGCGATAAGTTTACATTTGTAGAGGTCGATGTTTCTTCAGGGGCAGGTCCTGCCCCTGAAGAAAGCTCTGGCCCGGTGGCAGGGGGGGTAGCGGCTGAGCAGTCCGGCACTGCGCCTGACCTCGGCGAATACCTTTCCCGGTGGGAGCGTCAGCCCGAGGTAGGTGAAGATAAGTTTGCGGCCATAAGCGCCCTTGCCAAGGGAGCCGGAAGCCGGGTCTCTGCCATGGGTATCCGCAAGGTATTTCCCGGGATGGAGAGTATCCTATTTCGGGCAGCACAATGTGCGCGTACGCCTCTGGACGAGGCGGCTGCGGTATCGCTTACAACTGTAATAGGCCCGGCAGCTAAGAAACCTCTTGTACTCGACCTTCCTTTTTACGTCTCGCATATGTCTTTTGGCGCACTTTCAAGAGAAGCAAAGATAGCCCTTGCAATGGGAGCAACCGAGTCGGGCACTGCTACCTGTTCGGGTGAGGGTGGGATGCTGCCCGAGGAGCGCGAGCATGCAAGTAGATATATCTACGAGATAGGCACGGCGCCTTTTACGAGAAACGAAGAGGCCATAAAAAAGGCCGATGCCGTAGAGATAAAGTTCGGGCAGGCGGCAAAGCCCGGGATGGGCGGTTATCTTCCGGCAGGGAAGGTTACCCCTGAGATAGCGGCGCTGCGTGGTATAAAGCAGGGCGAGTCTTTTTCAGCTCCGAGCCGGCAGGGTGATATTAATACCCCGGAAGATCTCAGGCGTTTTGTAGAGGAGCTTCGCAGCCATACTGGCGGTAAGCCCGTAGGGGTTAAGTTCGCGGCAGGTCATATTGAGGCCGACCTTGAGTTCGTTATCGCGGCAGAGCCTGATTTTATTACGATAGATTGCAGGGGCGGGGCAACCGGGGCCGCACCCGATTTTGTGAAGGACAACGTCTGCCTGCCGCCGCTATTTGCTATAAGGCACGCGCGCAGGTTTTTGGATGGTGTTGGCAGCTCCGTAACGCTCTGCGTAACGGGCGGGCTAAGGGATAGTACGGATATCGCAAAGGCCCTGGCCCTTGGCGCAGACGCCGTGGCCCTGGCGACGGCCTCTCTAATCGCTATAGGATGCCAGCAGTACCGTATCTGCGAGACCGGCAGGTGTCCGGTCGGTATCACGACTCAGGACCCCGAGCTTCGCTCTCGCCTGTCGATTCCTGCATCAAAAAAACGCTTTGTTAACTTTGCGAGGGCAACGGCAGATGAGCTTCGCGTACTTTCGAGGATAAACGGCAGAAGCGATATTCACGCCCTTGATATGAGCGACGTCTTTACCATAAGCGGGGAGGTCGCAGATCATACGGATATCGAGTTTGCTTGAAGCCGGATGATCTGACCGGATAAAGACCCTTTAGAAGCACGAAATAAAAAAAGGCGCGCATAAAATGCGCGCCTTTGTTCTTTGTATTAGGGGTGCCTGTAATATCTTTAGCCCATCTCGAGTTGTTTGATCTTGTCCATCAGCTCTGCGGTTATAGTCGTCTCGCCCATTGCTGCGGCTGCCTTTTCTACCTTACCTTTGATCATCTTTCTTACGAAGACCGGGGCCTTCTCCAGCTTTGCCAGGGCCTCTGCGTCCCACTCGATAGTTGTCTCGCTCATTGGTATCTCCTTTAGCTGATTTATAATTGATATTTTATTATAACAATAATAAAAACAACCTGCAAGTATAGAACAATCTTAAGTGATATTTTCTTTACAGGTAGCTGGCATTGATTAATTAAATAGAATCTGCTGCTGGCTGTTGGCACAGCTTAGCAAAACTATGCTGTACAGGATTGACTTGTAACAATACTTAAAGTATTATAGGTGGCATACTGTTTATTTAACCTTCATCTTTGGTTCTTTGATTCTTCTGATAATTTATATTTGGAGAGTTGATATGGAAGAGCGATCAGATAAAGAGTTAGAGAAGCTGAACCTGGAGCTTGCCGAGTATAAGTCCGAGCTTGATAAATGTCATGTTTTTAAACAGGAGTTGAGGGTCTCTTATAAAGACCTGGAAGAGCGCGTCGAGAAGAGTACTGCTGCTCTGCGCTTTGAGATACAGGAGCGCAGGCAGATAGAGGATGCTTTGAGAGAAAGCGAGGCCCGTCTGGTAGACGCGCAAGAGGTTGCCCATATCGGATGCTGGCACCTGGATCTGGTCAGAAACAATCTTATCTGGACAGACGAGAACTACAGGATCTTTGGTATAGAGATAGGGACGGTCATGGACTATGAAGGCTTCTGTGCGATCGTACACCCTGATGATAGAGAGTATGTCGATAAGAAGTGGAAGGCTGCGCTGCGGGGAGAGCCCTATGATATCGAGCACAGGTTACTTATCGACGGTAGGGTGAAGCGGGTCAGAGAGAAAGCTGAGTTGCACTTTGATGCAGACGGTAAGCCACTGAGCGGCATAGGGATCACGCAGGATATAACCGCGCTCAAGACCGTAGAGTTTGACAAAATACGCCTTAGCGACCAGCTTTTGCAGGCGCAGAAGATGAAAGCTATCGGCACTCTTGCCGGTGGCATTGCCCATGACTTTAATAATATTCTTACGGTAATACTTAATTATTCAGCCATAGCCCAGAGGGAGTTTCGAGAGGACTACCGTCTTGACAGGTTCCTGAGGCCTATAAGCGAGGCCGCAAAAAGGGGGGCCGGGCTTGTTCAGCAGCTCCTTATCTTCAGTAAACACAAGTCTCTGCAAAGTTCCGTTGTCAACCTGAGCGATAGTATAGAGCAGATCTCCAAGATGCTCGGCGCACTTATAAGCGAGGATATAATCATTGAGAAAGAACTCTCGGAGAACCTTGCCAATATAGAGGCCGACTCGGCCAGGGTCGAGCAGGTTATAACCAATCTTGTCGTTAACGCCGTTGCCGCTATGCCGGGCGGTGGCAGGATCAAGCTGCGTACTGAAAATATTACCCTGACCGAAGAAGAGATGCGTGCTGTTCCCGGTGGTAAGTCGGGGAGTTTTGTATGCCTGATCGTCGAGGATACCGGTACCGGTATGGACGCGGAGACAAAAGAGCATATATTCGAGCCATTTTTTACTACTAAAGGGACCAAAGGCACGGGGCTTGGCCTGGCCGTTATATACGGTATCGTCCAGGACCTTAAGGGATGGATAGAGGTCGAGACAAAGATGGTAGTAGGAAGTTCTTTCAAGGTCTTTCTTCCGGCATCGGATAAGAAGCTCTCTGAGAAGTCTGACGGCAAGAGGTTTTTTGAGAGAATAACGATAGATAAGGGATCAAGGCGCATCCTGCTTGTTGAGGATGAAGAGCTGGTCTGTAGATCGACAAGGCTCATTTTGACCGAGCATGGTTACGACGTTGTAGAGGCCGGCGGCACTAACGAGGCTATGGGTATCTTTAAGGGAGATAAAGACGGCTTTGACCTGGTCCTGAGCGATGTGATAATGCCGGATAAGAGCGGGTTTGATCTCTTCGACGAACTCTCCGAGAGCGCCCCTTCTACGCCCGTCCTCTTTATGAGCGGCTACCTGAATGACAAGGTGGATATAGAAGAGATTAACAGTAAGGGCTGCGTCTGTGTGCAGAAGCCTTATCAGGTGGAAGAGTTGCTTATGGCGATAGACGCTGCCATAAGCGGTGCGCAAAAGGCGGTCGGTTAGTTTTTACTCGGATGCGGCTTCTTTTCTTTCGTTGGTTCAGCGTTGTTACCTGAACCATGCAGCACGGCAATCTTTGAGACCTTAAAAGATTTTTCAACCAAGGGCATTTTATCAAGAGGTATACGAGGTATACCACGGTCACTGTCTGATCCGGTAAGCTCGCGACCTTCAAGACCATCCTTTCCTTTCCTCCTTGTCTATTGTATAATAATAAGATTATTTGCGCTGGATACTCTGTATTAGCCAAGGTCGGTTTTTTACATTCCTTAGTCTGTCTAAGATGGTCTCGGTAATTCCGCATCCCTAAAATACGGCAGTCCTTTTTTAAGTATCGGCTTTTTTAGTTTATCTTTTAGCGGTTATAATCGCTTTGAGCGGTTTGCTTCTAAATAGAAGAGGTTTTATGAATCTTGTACGTATAAGAAATGAATGGTTCGGTAATATCCGGGGCGACCTGCTCGCGGGTATGGTCGTGGCGCTTGCACTTATCCCCGAGGCCATTGCCTTCTCGGTTATCGCCGGGGTCGATCCGAAGGTCGGGCTTTACGCGTCCTTCTGCATGGCCGTTGTCATTGCCTTTGTCGGGGGCCGCCCGGGGATGATATCGGCAGCGACCGGCGCTATGGCCTTGCTTATGATAACCCTTGTCAAGAACTACGGCCTTGAGTACCTGCTTGCCGCTACGATATTAACAGGGCTTTTCCAGATACTGGCCGGAGTATTCAGGCTCGGCGTGCTCCTGCGTTTTGTCTCGCGCTCTGTTATGACGGGTTTTGTAAATGCCCTTGCTATCCTTATATTCATGGCACAGTTGCCCGAACTTATCGGGCGGGGCTGGCAGACGTACGCGATGGTCGTCTTCGGTCTGGCTATTATCTATATCCTTCCCCGTTTTACAAAGGTCGTTCCGTCGCCGCTTGTCTGTATCGTCGTTTTATCATTGCTTAGCGTCTTTATCGGTTTTGATCTTCGCACGGTCGGGGATATGGGGGCGATACCGTCGGCTTTGCCGACTTTCTTGCTGCCTGATATTCCCTTGAACCTTGAGACCTTGATGATCATTCTGCCTTACTCGTTGACGCTTGCCGTTGTCGGCCTGCTTGAGTCGCTTATGACGGCATCTATCGTAGACGACCTGACCGATACCGGCAGCGATAAGAACCGCGAGTGTTGGGGCCAGGGGGTGGCTAATATTGTCGCCGGCCTCTTTGGCGGAATGGCCGGATGTGCTATGATAGGGCAGTCGGTCATAAATGTTAAGAGCGGCGGGCGCGGAAGGTTGTCGTGCTTTTTCGCCGGTGGGTTTTTGCTTTTTCTGATTATTGTTTTGGGCGCGTGGGTCAAGCAGATACCAATGGCAGCGCTCGTTGCGGTGATGATAATGGTCTCTATCGGGACCTTCAGTTGGGTCTCGCTCAGAAACCTGCGCCACCACCCGAAGAGTTCGAGCCTTGTGATGGCAGCGACCGTTATTGTAGTTGTCATTACCCACGACTTGGCAAGAGGAGTATTTGTCGGCGTGCTTATGAGCGCGCTCTTTTTCGCGCGTAAGATATCGCGTATTTTTTCAGTCAAGACCGAGCTCGTCGAGGACGGCGAGCAGCGGGTATATCGGGTTTATGGTCAGGTATTCTTTGCGTCGGCGGATTCCTTTAACGCGTCTTTTGACTTTAAAGAGGCTGTGGAACGCGTGCGGATAGATTTAACAGAGGCGCATTTCTGGGATATCTCAGCGGTCTCGGCGTTGGATAAGGTCGTCTTTAAGTTCCGCAGAGAGGGCGCGGCCGTAGAGCTTGTCGGCCTTAACAAGGCGAGCGCTACTATAATCGACAAACACGCCTTGCACGATAAGACAGATGTCTTAGAAGAAAGTGTCGGGCACTGAGGCTTATATGGAAAACAACCTCAAGAAAATACTCGCCTGTGTGGATGGTTCGAGTTATAGCGATAGCGTCGCCGACCACAGCGCGTGGTTAGGCCGCTCGTTGGGTGTCGCGGTCGAGCTACTGCACGTCTTGCCTGATGTTCGTCAAAAGACCGCTCTCGCGGATCTGAGCGGCGCAATCGGAGTAGATGCCAGCAGCGAGCTCCTTAATCAGCTTACCGAAGAAGACGAGGCTCGCGCAAAGGATGAGCTTCGAGAGGGGCGAAAGATAATCGCGCGCGCCGAAGAGCGGCTCTGTAAGGCGGGTGTGAGCGAGATAGTATCCTTAAAGAGAAGGGGCACGCTTGTCGATACTATCTGCGAGCTTGAGTCAGATATAGAGATAATAGTCCTCGGTAAATTGGGAAAGTATTCGGACGAGCACGTAACCCGCGCAGTTTCTAATGCCGAGCAGGTTGCGCGTGCGGTGCAGAGGCCTCTAATGATTACCTCACGTGATTTTAAAGCTCCGAAGCGTTTCCTTATTGCCTTTGATGGCGGTAGGAGTTCCAATAAGGCGTTGGAGTATGTTATTGGCAGCCCTCTTCTGAAGGAGGTCGAGTGCCATATCGTAAGTGTCGGTAGCGATGGGGACGGAAGCACCAAGTCTCTCGACCTTGCTGCGGCAAAGCTCGGAGCCGCTGGCTTTGATATGCATTCAAGTCTTTTGTCGGGGCAACCCGACATGGCTATTCAGGCCTATGTAGACTCGAATAATATAGACCTGCTCGTCATCGGCGCGTACGGCCACTCCCGTATCCGCAGCCTGATACTGGGCAGCACCACGACTTCCATCATTACTTCTTGTAAAATCCCTCTGCTGCTTTTCAGGTAAGATTTTTTACTTTTTGTACTTTATTTGATAACTTATAGTTTAAGGTTTTGCGTGTTAATTTACTCTAGAAGTGTCATAATACATAGTGGAAGATATCATGGCAAAAAGTAAATATAAAATTCACTCAAAAATAAAACTCACTCTCGGATATGATTCGGAAATATCAGATGATGAGTTTCTAGAAAACTGGAAAGAACGGTCAACTCATGTTTGTAAACCATGTTGGGAGCTTAAATATTGTCCTTATGGACCCTTTGTTGAACAATCCCCACTTTTACCTATAACAAGGGGTGAAGCAATTAAACATAATCAAAAGATAAAACATTTTTTGGAATCAGGTTGTTATGGATTAGCCCTCTCCTTAGACGCAGAAGAAAAAGAATTGTATAGCGAGGTAATAGCCGCAGCCAAAAAGGATCCAAGCGTCCTTGCGAAGAAAGTTGGTATGAATTTGTATATGGAAGAGTTGTCTGAGATTGCTGAAAAAGAAGGTAAAGATATTTTTGAATATTTGCAACCGCCCATGTCAGACTTTGAAAGATACAAAGTGCCATTTCCATTCAAGGAAGATAAAGAAGAAATAAAAATCACAGATAAGCTGAAAATTGCTATTGAGGAAGAAATTAACCGAATGGAGCAAGCTGTTTCTACGGGTATAGATGATCAGCGCGAACCATTAGATGCGTCGAGGCGAAAACTATTTAAAAAAGAGGTAAGCGATTTTAATCCTAATGATTGCCCCGAAACAATTCCAGACATGATTACTGACATGCAGTGCAACAAATTTGCTCATATTTGCCCAGTTGTATTTGTTGGCGAATCTATCACTGAAACAACTGAAGAACGAAGGAGAGGTAGGTATATATCCTTTACAACAAAGGTTAGAGTGGTAAGGCGAGACAACTATACTTGTCAAATATGTGGAAAACATTTAAAAGATCATGAGGTTGAATTTGACCATATAATTGCACATGCAAAAGGTGGAAGTAGTGAAGAACATAACATTAGGCTAACATGTTTTGATTGCAATAGAGAGAAGTCTGACCGTGTGGAAATATAGGCGGTTACGTTCTGGTTACGATAAAAAAAAGCGGTCAGGAGAGTAAGCTCCTAACCGCCTAAAATGTTTGGCAGTCCCAGGGGGAATCGAACCCTTGTTTTCGTCGTAAGAGAGTCATCTTACTAATATTTTAAGTGTTTGATTTTAGGCCTGATTTCCCCTTTTGCCTTTAAAATTAAGCTCTCGCTGGTATTACGATGATTCTATATCTTTCGGCTATTTCTATACGTTTTGACTGATTTTATCATAATCAGTTCGTTCGGTTTATGTTGGAAGCATGAAAGAAATACGGCATTTGAAATTGAGTTTGGCGGCAAATTTACCGTAAGATACGAGAGTACATGTCTGTTATGTTTGACAAGGTGTGGAGTCCTTCCTGTAGTACGCACTTTTCATATCAACCTTCATACGCAACATTTCTACTGGTAACCGGCAATGTTAAGGCATTGACGGAACAAAGGATGTAGGAGTACAATTTGGTTAGGTCCTGCAGCTCACTAGAGCACTGACTATCGGCACAAGTGGTACAGGTTATCGGTGGGAGAAATTTACTATAGAGGTTGACCTAAGAATAGGGGCAGATTAATGAAACTCTGTGATTATTCTCTGCATCAACTTGGATAATTATCTGTTGATACGGGTTTCATAACCTTGGTGACAAAGGGGGACGTCATGGCACGGACAAGCGCGCTGTAGTTTAATTGGAAGACCACTTCTGCACCGACCGATAGCTCGAAGCAGTTAGACTCCAGGATGAGGTGGTCACTACTGGCTCCCATGACCTCGATTCCGATAGGTGCTTGCAGGCCGGACGGGTCTATATCCTGCTGTCCGACAGCAAGAATGGCTTGCGTGACCAGACCCCGATCTGTGACTGGTGGAGCCTCCCCGAACGCGTTTTGCGCGACCTTGCCCGATGGCTTTGATGGTTTACTCTTTGCTTCGATCACTTCGGCATACAGCGTGATAGCATCGGTATGCAGTCCGTCTATAGGTTGCCTATGAAGGGTTTCGCATCCAAGAAGGATCGCTTCACCCAGGCGGAGATCGTTGATCCGGCCAATCTCTGCACCGCTCAGCGCCCACTCTAGATTGGCAGAGTTCCCTCCCGATACAATCTCTACCGTCAGCCCTAATGTCGCCTCGATAGAGTCCGCGAGCTCAGATAATATTGCCATATTCTTGCTATCTGGAGACACTCCACTACGGCATGCGAGGTTGGTGCCGATACCTTTAAACACGATATTCGGCAAGCTAAGCGTCTTTCGTACGGTCTGCATCAGATCATCCGGCATGATTCCTTCACGCAGATCTCCCAGCTCAACCATGAGAATCACCCCGTGGCTATGATTTGCCTTTTGAGCTTCGAACGAGAGTTTTTGTATAACCGCGATTTCGGTGTTGCAGCTTACATCGGCAAACCTGACGACCCGTTCAGTCTGACTCAGCATCGGTGAACGTATCAGTGTCATCGATGCAGGGACCTGTGCAAGCCGCATTGCTTCAATATTTTCGATGCGCGAGTCTCCAAGTCTTTTCACCCCTGCC
>UOEA01000069.1_pt1 | contig 76014 bp, 56 predicted proteins | sample 1988571 | NCBI WGS metagenome assembly UOEA01 (sample SAMEA4712194, study PRJEB27164) | hydrothermal vent metagenome | biome: marine basaltic hydrothermal vent biome; feature: marine hydrothermal vent; material: mineral | place: Pacific Ocean | collected 2011-06-14/2011-07-23 | depth 1689 m | reverse complement strand
GGTATCCAGTAACGTCCGGGGAGCTTGGCGCGAAGCGCCATCTCGGTCTTATCCGGGGTTTTTGTAGCGACGTAGCCCCAGTGGTTGGTTATGCGGTGGACGTGGGTATCGACGCAGATGCCGGGCAAGGCGTACCCAAGGGTTACGACCAGGTTGGCGGTCTTCCTGCCGACACCTTTGAATTTAAGGAGGCCTTCGATAGTATCCGGGACGACTGAATTATAATCGTCTGCGAGTTCTCTGGAGATATTTCTTATAGTGACGGCCTTTGTACGGTAAAAACCAGCCGGATAGATCGCACGCTCAATCACCTCGGTCGTTAAGGCCGCGACTCGCTCCGGGGTATCGCCGATAGCAAGGATGCCCTTGGTCGCCGCAGCGGTAACGTTGTCTTTTGTACGAAGGCTCAGAATGCAGGAGACCAGCACATGGTAAGGGCGCAAGGCCTCTGACGTATCCTCCGAGACGACCGTCACGTACGGGGTCTTAAAGCGTGCGTATTCCTTTTTGAGGATCGCAAAGACCTTTGCTATATCTTTATCCTGCATATATCACCCTCCCCTCTATCCCCTCCCATCAAGGGAGGGGAAGTAATACAGCCCCCACTTAAGGTTTAGGGGCGGGGATGCACCTAAACATCCCACCCTACAAAAAACAAACCTACTCTGAAAAATAACATCTTCACGTAACAACAGCAAAACAAATCCCACCTACAAAAAAAGATATTGGTGGGCTCGTCCCACCCTGGCGTGAGGGCTAAAGCCCTTCGGAGCACTGCCTCATTCGTGCTCAGAAACGCTTCAGATACTAGGAGGGATTAGGATTGAACCCGCAGCGTACTTTTAGGTACGTTAGGCTTCAAATCCGAAGGCCCGACGACGTAGATGTACGTTTATGAGTGCGAAGTTATCACCCATAAAAAAGGGCCGAGCTTTTCAGCTCGGCCCCTCTGATTGATCTATTAACAGCACTGTGCGTTAACGGATACTATGGACTTTAGAAGTAACTGCGAATTACTAAAACCCGTCTCAGACGGGGATCGCAATTACATCATGCCGCCCATGCCTCCCATTCCGCCCATACCACCCATGCCGCCCATATCGGGCATGCCGCCGCCTGCGCTATCATCGCTCGGCTTATCGGCTATCATGGCCTCGGTCGTGAGCATTAAGCCCGCAATCGATGCTGCATTAAGGAGAGCAACCCTTGAGACCTTGGCAGGATCAATAACACCGGCCTTGAGCAGATCTTCGTAGACATCGGTCGCGGCATTAAAGCCGTTCGCGCCCTTTGATCTCTTTACCTTATCAACTACAACAGAACCCTCGCCGCCTGCGTTTGCAACGATCTGACGGATAGGCTCTTCAAGCGCTCTCTTTATGATATTAACGCCGAACTGCTCGTCGCCGCCAAGCTCAAGCTTATCAAGAGCAGGTATAGCCCTCAGGTAAGCTACGCCGCCACCAGGGACAACACCCTCTTCAACGGCTGCGCGAGTTGCGTGCAGAGCGTCTTCAACCCTGTCTTTCTTCTCCTTCATCTCCATCTCGGTAGCTGCGCCGACATTTATAACGGCTACGCCGCCTGCGAGCTTGGCAAGCCTCTCCTGAAGCTTTTCCTTGTCATAGTCAGAGGAAGACTCCTCGATCTGGCCTCTAAGCAGCTTTACTCTGCCGCTTATATCAGATTTTTTACCTGTGCCGTCGATTATCGTTGTATTGTCCTTGTCGATAACGACCCTCTTTGCGCTTCCCAGGTCCTCAACCTCAAGGGTCTCTAGGTTTACGCCCAGCTCTTCGGCGATAAGCTTACCGCCGGTAAGTATCGAGATATCCTCGAGCATGGCCTTCCTTCTGTCGCCAAAGCCAGGGGCCTTTACAGCGGCAACGTGCAGCGTGCCGCGAAGTTTATTTACAACGAGTGTTGCAAGGGCCTCGCCCTCAACATCCTCGGAGACGATAAGGAGCGGCCTGCCCATCTTTGCTATCTTCTCAAGGATCGGAAGCAGGTCCTTCATGCTCGATATCTTCTTCTCGTTAATAAGGATGAAAGGATTATCTAGGATGCACTCCATTCTCTCGGCATCGGTTACAAAGTAAGGCGAGAGGTAACCCCTGTCGAACTGCATACCCTCAACTACATCTAGGACCGTATCCATACCCTTTGCCTCTTCAACGGTTATAACGCCTTCTTTACCGACCTTCTCCATCGCGTCGGCTATGATGCCGCCTATCTCAGGATCGCCGTTTGCGGATATAGTGCCGACCTGCGCGACCTCTTTCTGCTCCTTGATGGGCTTGGAGAGTTTTTTAAGGGCTGTTACGCTTGCCGCTACGGCCTTATCAATGCCGCGCTTAAGTCCCATCGGGTTATGGCCTGCCGCTACGAGCTTGCTGCCTTCCCTGAATATCGCCTGCGCAAGGATGGTCGCTGTGGTGGTTCCGTCTCCGGCTACGTCCGAGGTCTTGCTGGCGACCTCCTTTACCATCTGTGCGCCCATGTTCTCGAACTTATTCTCGAGCTCTATCTCTTTGGCTACGGTCACGCCGTCCTTTGTGATGGTCGGTGCGCCAAAGCTCTTGTCTATAACTACGTTACGCCCTTTTGGGCCAAGCGTTACCTTTACCGTATCTGCAAGCATGTTAACGCCCGCGAGTATCGATGCTCTTGCACCGTGACTAAATGATATCTCTTTTGCTCCCATCTCTAACTCCCTCCGTTTATTCTTATAATTTGTTTTTTTATCTTTAGAAGGCTCCTACTCTAGAATAGGGCCCAAATACCCTTACAGGCAAACCTAACCGATTATTCCGAGGATATCGTCCTCTCTCATAATAATAAGCTCTTCGCCCTCTACCTTTATCTCGGTACCTGCGTACTTGCTGAAGAGTACGGTATCGCCCTTCTTTACGTCCAGAGGCGAGATAACGCCCTGCTCATCCTTCCTGCCCGGACCTGCTGCGATGATCGTACCCTCATCCGGAGTCTCCTTGGCCGAGTCAGGAATAATAATTCCACCCTTTGTCTTCTCTGCCTGCTCAAGCCTCTTTACTATTACCCTGTCGTGCAATGGTTTGATCTTCATGCTCGTTTACTTCCTCCTTTATAGAATAATTTTTATTTTCTAAAATAAAGATAGATATTACGAAAAAACCAGGACTTATGCCCCTTTAGGTCAAAGCCCCTGCAAAGCAGGCGATAACCCGTCTTGGACGGCGTGGTTTTCTCTATATAAATCAATATTATGAATATAGGAACGAAGCCCGGGTTTGTCAAGGGGTATATTGGCACTCTACCCCTTAGAGTGCCAAAAAAGGTGATGAAATTCACTTTTTTCACCTTTTCTGCCGATAATAATAGTAAGAACTGTAACAATTGCAACCTTAGCGCCTATAAAAGCGCTGCGGAGGATCAAGGCAATCGGAGGTGACAAGGATGTTGACCGACAAAAAACCAATAGAGTACTTTAAAGAGCTCGTCACCGAGGCCATGGACGGTCAAGGGGTCGAAGCGAGCCAGATGGCAGGGTTTTACCTCACAAGCCTGCTCGCGGACTTTGTAGAGAGTAAGAGCCTCAGTGACGAGGCCTTTGCGATAAGGCTCTTAAAGGCCCTCTCGGCCGAGCGCAGAGCACGCAGCACGTCTCTAAGAGAGGTCGGCGACTCTTCGCTCTTCCTGACCGGCTTCTTCCCGGAGAGCCTGGAGAAGAGCCTCGTTGGCATAGATTACTATATGGATATGGGTATGATATCTTACGCACAGCTAGCCGACTCGCTCGGCAGCTATTCAAAAGACAAGACCTTCCCAGAGCTCTACTGCGAGCTATCGGAGCACTTCCCGGAGTTCGCCGGCGTCCTGCGCGAGGTAAGCGATAGAAGCAGAGTATCGACGGCTACGGATATCCTCAGGCTCTACGAGAGCTGGCTCAAAACCGGCAGTAAACACTCAGGGGAGTTACTGCGTGAACTCGGCATAAACCCCGTGGATACTGGCTCGGAGGAGATAAATTAAGACTTTGTAAAGACCCCCTCACCCTACCCTCTCCCCCACGGGGAGAGGGGCAAAAGACCACTACCAGACTCAAGTCATCCTACAAAACTGCCTCACATATCTTTACCGCTCCGAAGGAGCTTTGCCGCCCTGCAAGGGCCTTGCAAATCCCCTTACAAGTACGGTATAATTCTAAGTTACATCTACTGCTAGGGGAAGTACCTGTGAGAACTACAAAGAAATACAAAAACGACGTCAACGCGGCCTTTGAGCTATCAGTGCCAGCTGATAAAGACCACCTTATTATTGAGGGACTTCGCCAGAATAACCTCAAGAATATAAACGTCAGCATACCTCACGATAAGATAACCGCTATCGTCGGGCCGAGCGGCTCAGGCAAGAGCTCGCTGGCCTTCGATACCCTCTTTGCCGAGGGCCGGTGGCGTTTTATGGAGTCGCTCTCTACCTATACGCGTCTATTCTTAGAACGTATGGACCGCCCTGATCTAGATTCGATCAGAAACATTCGCCCTGCCATAGCAATTGAGCAAAAGAATCCTGTCCGCACCAGCAGATCTACCGTTGGTACGGCGACCGAGATAAACGACTACCTGCGTATTTTATTTGCAAGGGCCGGAAAGCTACTCTGCCCGGACTGCGCCCTGCCGGTCACACCGACCGATCCGGCAGCGGCATGGAAAGAACTCTTAAAAAGCTACGACGGCGCAAAGGCCCTAATAGGCTTTACGGAGAAGGCCGAAGCTACGGGACGCAGAAAACACCCGACCAAAGAGGAACTGGAGACCGTAATCGAAAGGCTCCTTGCAAAGGGCTTTATTAGGATCATAGCAGGAGACCCGACTACGGCAGCAGACGGTGAAGTGCTCGACATAAGTGAGGACAAGGCCTCGGCCTTAAAGGCTATAAAGGCCAGCGGCCAGTTCATGGTCGTAGTCGATAGGGTAGTCATAAAGGCAGATAAACGAGGCCGCGTAGTTGACTCGCTTGAGACGAGCTTTCGCGAGGGCGAGGGAAGCGCCTCTGTACGGGTACTTGGCAGCAATGGCGGCGGCGACCGCCATCTTAACTTTACCCGCAGACTCACCTGCACAGGCTGCGGCTTTGAGCTTGAAAAACCCACCCCGATCCTGTTTTCATTCAACCATCCGCTCGGTGCCTGCAACGAGTGCAAGGGCTTTGGCAATATACTCCTCTACGACGAAGACAAGCTCGTCCCTGATAAAGGCCTGACGCTCAGAGAAGGCGCCATCGAGCCGTGGACAAAACCGGCCTCTTCCTGGTGGTACGAGCAGTTGGAAGAGAACGCCGAAAAGTACGACCTCGACCTGGATAAACCATACTGCAAGCTCTCCAAAAGAGAACGCGCTATAATCTTTAAGGGCACGGAAGACTTTGACGGCTTTGACGGTTTTTTCGATTACCTTGACAAAAAAAAATACAAACTCCACGTCCGCGTCTTTTTATCCAGATACAAAGGGCACTTTGAATGCAAGAGCTGCAAAGGGACGCGCCTCAGTAAAAAGGCCCTTGCCATAAAGATCGGCGGCGTAAACATAGCCGAGCTCTCGGCTATGACGATAAAAGAGGCCGCCTGTTTCTTTAAAGGCCTTAAACTCGGCCCCAAAGAAGCGGAGCTGGCAAAAGAGGCCTTAAAACAGGTAGCTATCAAGCTTCAGTTCCTCTCTGAGACCGGCCTTGAGCACCTGACGCTTAACCGCCTAACGCGCACGCTATCGGGCGGAGAGACCCAGCGCGTGGCCCTCTGCAACCAGCTCGCCTCGGCACTATCGGGTGTACTCTATATACTCGACGAACCCTCGGTCGGACTGCATCCGCGCGATATAGATACGCTAATCGGCCAGATACAGCAGATCGCCGCGCGCGACAATACCGTAGTAGTTGTAGAACACGATACCTCAACTATCAGGGCCGCCGACCACGTAATAGAGCTTGGCCCGGGCTCGGGAGAGCTCGGCGGCAGGCTCGTCTACTCCGGCGCACTGGATGAATTTACAACAGAGGCCAAGACACTGACGGCAGAATACCTCAGAGGCGAAAAGCAGATAAAGGTCCCCCGCTGGCGCAGACGCGGCAGCGGCGAGAGCCTGAGGATAATTGGCGCAAAGGGCCATAATCTGAAAAACATAGATATCGAGATACCGCTTGGCACGCTTACCTGCGTTACAGGGGTCTCGGGCTCCGGCAAGAGCTCGCTTATAATGGATACACTCTATAAGGCCATAGCCCCGAGGTTTCAGATCAAGACAGGCAGGGCCCTGGCGCACAGTAAGGTCGAGGGAGCGGAGAAAATAAGTGAGATAAAACTCATAGACCAGGAGCCCATAGGAAAGACGCCGCGAAGCAACCCGATAACGTATATAGGCGGCTTTGATGAGATACGCAGCCATTTCAGCTCGCTAAGGGCTGCGAGGGCAATGAACCTGACCCCGGGGCACTTCTCTTTTAACGTCCCGGGCGGCCGCTGCGAGAGCTGCAAGGGAGAGGGGCTGGAAAAGCTCGAGATGTACTTCCTCCCCGACGTCTTTATAACATGCGCAAGCTGCGAAGGCCGTCGCTACAAGCCGCAGGTCCTGGAGATCAAAAGCAAGGACCGGAACATCCACGACGTCCTGGAGATGACCTTTGACGAGGCCGCTGCCTTTTTTCAGTCCATTCCCGGCCTTGCAAAGAAGATATCCGTGATAAAAGACGTAGGACTCGGGTACCTGAAGCTTGGCCAATCCGCCACGACACTATCCGGGGGAGAGGCGCAGAGACTCAAGATAGCCCGCGAGCTCGGCTCTGCCAGGCATAGCCGAAGATTAGCTGCGCGAGGCAACGGCAAAGACAAAAGAGGATCGGAAAAAGAACCCTCCGGAGTTCTATACATCCTTGATGAGCCGACCACAGGTTTACACACAGACGACACTAAAAAGCTACTATATGTGCTAAGCCGTCTTGTAGACTCCGGCAATACCGTCTTGATAATTGAACACAACATGGAGTGCGTAAAGACCGCCGACCACGTCATAGATATCGGCCCTGAGGGCGGCAAAGACGGCGGCTTGGTCGTCGTAACAGGCACCCCAGAGCAGGTCGCAGAGGCGGAAAAAGGCCACACCGGCAGATACCTAAAAGAGGCCCTAAGAGAACGCCGATAAAAAAGAACTACCCCCTGCCCACCGAATAAACCCGCACTTGACAAGCTATAGTTCTAAGCTAGAATCATATCTGCAGTACTTTATCATAATAAGTATAATCTTAAGTCCCAAAACCGCACTCAAATAAACCCACCAGGAATAAGCATCCCCGAACAAAGGACACAAATAAATGGCAAGTACAATGAAAAGTATCAAAGCTATGAAGATACTCATCGTTGACGATTCTGAAGACTTCCGATTGCTGCTGGAGAAGATGTTGCGTAAAGCCGGCTATAACTCCCTTATCTTTACAGAGTCCGCCCTTGAGGCCTTTGATGTTCTCGGACTCTACAACAAAAAAACTACTCAGAGGATAGATATAGACCTGATCCTGATGGACAAAATAATGCCCAATATAGACGGGATCGAGGCCTTTAGCCGTATAAAAACAAAACAGGTCTTTAACGACATCCCGGTGATCATGGTAACGGTCGCTACCGAGATAGCATCGCTTAGAAAGGCCTTTGAGGCCGGAGCGCACGACTACATAACAAAGCCTCCAAACGAGATAGAACTGCTGGCCAGGATCCGCGCCGCACTCAAACTTAAAAAAGAGGTCGACCGCAGAAAAGCCAACTCCGAAGAACTCAAAATCATAAGTCTGGAACTCAAGGCCGCCAACGAAAAACTCAAAAGTATCTCTATGACCGACGGCCTGACCGGAATATCGAACAGGAGGAGCTTTGACGATAACTTTAACAGGGCCTGGGGCACCGCTCTGCGAGAAGGTAGAGCCGTCTCGCTGGTACTCATTGATATAGATAACTTCAAACTCTATAACGACACATACGGGCACATGGCCGGAGACGACTGTCTCAAAGATGTTGCCCAGTCGATAAATACGTTCGTTCGCCGCCACGGAGACATTGCGGCGCGCTACGGCGGAGAAGAGTTCATTATAATACTGAACGAGACGGGGCTGGCCGGAGCGGCAACGGTCGCCGAGAAGATGCGTAAGGCGATTGAAGGACTCAAGATACCGCACAGAGCCTCAAAGACCAGTAAATACGTTACCATTAGCCTTGGGGTATCGAGTATCGTACCAACCAAAGACTCCTCGCCAGAAGCACTGCTGGAGACCAGCGACAAAATGCTCTATAAGGCAAAAGAGGCGGGACGCAACAGAACCGAGGTCTTTCAAGAAGCCTCTGTAATTAAACAAGACAGGCCGGCAGACAAAAACCCAAAAGCCCTCTAAAATATACTCAGACGCAAGGCCTATACCGAAACCTCGGCAACCGCCAAAGCATGCAGACCGGTCGTGCCCTACGCGGTTATCTTTCATATTAAGAAAAAAACTCGATTGCAGCTACTTAACAGGAGCGAGTTAAGACCATGTTTGGAAGCCTTCGTACAAAACTTATTCTGGTATTTATTCTGGTAAGCGGCCTCTCTATAGCAGCCGTCTCCTTTCAGAGCTATAAAAGTGCCAGAGACTCGCTCATGAAAGTATCCTTTGAACGACTAAACGGGCTGCGCGAGACAAAAAGCAAAGCAGTAGAGCAGTACTTCAATACCATATCAAATCAAATAGAGACCTTATCGGAAAGCTTCATGATCATAGAGGCTATGAAAGAGCTAAAAGAAGGATTTAATAATTTCGATAAAGAATCCAAAGACACCGCCGAGCAGATAGAAGATCACAAAAAAGCCATAAAAACTTATTACGAAACAGATTTCATGCGACTGCTGCGAATAAAAGAACCACAGATAAATAATGTAGTTAAATACATCTCTAAAGAAGACAACACGCAGCTGCTGCAGTACCGGTACATCGCCGCCAACCCGCACCCGATAGGAAGCAAGGACGAACTGCTAAAGGCATCAGACGCAAGCAGCTACAGCAAGGCCCACGCAAAGTACCATCCAATACTGCGCAACTATAAAAAAAGATTCAAGCACTATGACATATCTCTGGTCGAACCGGAGAACGGGCACGTCGTCTATAGCGTCATCAAGGAGACAGACTTCGCAACAAGCCTCAAAAGAGGGCCGTACAAAAACACTAACCTTGCCTCCGCATTTAACAGCGCCCTTCAGATCAAAAAAAACGGCCCATCGAAACTTACGGACTACTCTCAATATGCCCCTTCCTACCTGGCTCCCTTCGCTTTTATCTCAGCGCCTATATTCGATAAAGACCGCCTGATAGGAGTCCTCATATTCCAATTGAGCTCCAGGGTGATCGACGACCTGATGACCGGAGATAAAAACTGGAAGAACGAGGGCTTTGGCGACAGCGGCAAGACCTATATTGTCGGTTCGGACTATCTAATGAGAAACAATTCAAGGTTCTTGATCGAAGACCCTAAAAACTACCTTAAGAAACTTGAAAAGACCGGTGTATACAACAATGCTATTAAAAGCATGAAGTCGCACTCGACCACAATTTTATTTCAACGTGTTAATACCGACGCAAGCCGCCAGGCCCTTGCAGGCAAGACAGGCACTGCAGTAATAGAAGACTACAGGACCGTCCCTGTGCTCAGCTCCTACACACCGCTTGATATCAAAGACGTCAAATGGGTGCTGCTGGCCGAGATGGACAGCGCCGAGGTCTTTGCTCCAATCAACAAACTAAAGAAAACAACAACAATATTCTCACTGATAATTATGACGCTGGCCGCTATAAGCGCATTCCTGATATCTCGCTCTATAACGACGCCGCTGAGAACTCTGACCGATGCAATTAAAAAGCTGAAAAACAATAAGGACTTCACAAAAATCAAGGTCCAATCAAATGACGAGATAGGTGAATTAACAGAGTCCTTCAACAAAATGGTTGAAAACATCAGGATAGCCGACTTCGGCCATATCCTCAATAAATCCTTAAATGAAATATTCATCTTCGATGCCGAAACTCTTAATTTTATCGAGGTAAACGAAGGCGCGCTTAAAAACATAGGCTACACGACCTCTGAACTTAAAGCCATGCGCGCATTCGACATTAAACCCGAATTCACTCCCGAGAGCTTTGAAGATGCCTTAAAACCGCTCAGGAGCGGCAAAGAAGAGATACTCGTCTTCACGACCTTTCATCAGAGAAAAGACGAAACCGTCTACCCCGTTGAGGTACACCTGGAACTAACAGACTTCAAAGGAAAACCGGCATTCATAGCATTCATAACGGATATAACTGAAAAGCGGCGTATCGCAAACGAGCTCAGCAAAAAAGAAAGGACCCTCACCGCAGCCCAACGCATTGCCCACATAGGCAACTGGGACTGGAATATGATTACAGACAAGCTCTGGTGGTCTGATGAAGTATACAGAATATTCGGTCTTGCACCGCAGGAATGCAAGGCTACAAATGAGGCCTTTCTCGAAAGGATCCCGGATGATGAAAAAGACTATGTTGAAGATGCCTTGAAAAAAGCACTCGACGGAATCAAACCATATAGCATAAACCATTCCATCATAATGCCGGACGGTACAATACGCCTGGTGCACGAAGAAGGCGAGGTCACCAGCAACGCAAAGGGCAAAGCGATACACATGATGGGCACGGTCCACGACATAACTGAACAAAAGCAGACCGAGGAAGAACTGATAAAGGCGAAAGATGATGCCGATAAGGCGAACAAGGCAAAGAGCGAGTTCCTGGCCAGCATGAGCCATGAGATACGCACCCCGATGAACGCCATAATAGGAATGTCGGATCTTTTATCAGAGACCCCGCTCAATGAAGAACAGGAAGAGTACGTAACGATATTCCGACGCGCAGGCTCGTCGCTTCTATCCCTTATCAATGACATCCTGGACGTATCAAAGATAGAGGCCGGACATCTGGAGCTTGAAGAACTACCCTTCAGGCTCTCTGAAATGCTTGAAGGCGTCTGCGAAATAATGTCTGTACGCGCTCACGAAAAGGGGCTGGAACTTACTCACCACAGCTCGCCGGAGGTGCCGAGTTCACTTATAGGAGACAGCGACAGACTCGCTCAAATTCTCTTAAACCTCATCGGCAACGCCGTTAAGTTCACAGAAAAGGGCGAGGTAAAAGTAGAAATATGCCCCGGCAAAAAGACCCTCGCCAACAAAGGGATGACAAGCCTGCTCTTCAAGGTTACGGATACGGGCATCGGGCTCACGCAAGACCAGATAATAAATATCTTCGATAAATTCACCCAGGGCGACGCCTCGACTACAAGAAAATACGGGGGCACGGGACTGGGACTTGCCATATCAAAGAAACTCTGCGAACTCATGGACGGGCGCATCTGGATCGAGAGCACACCGGGTGTGGGCACGACCTTCTTCTTTACCGCCTCCTTTGAGATCAACTACAAGACGGTAGAAAGAGAAGACGAGGTCGATATCAACATAAAAGATATAAAGGCCCTCGTTGTGGACGACAACGAGACCAATCGTAAAATCCTGCGCGAGCTCCTCTCAAGCTGGGAGGTAAATGTCACCGAGGCGGCAAGCGGCAAAGAGTGCCTTGAGATCCTCAAAGACAGAGGAAGCAACGCGTTTGAACTCGTCCTCCTTGACTGCCGTATGCCGGGGATGGACGGCTTTGAAGTAGCCGAGCACATAAGGGAAGACTTCGGCTTACTGGAAGACAGCACCGTGATGATGCTCACCTCGGATCTCATAGCCGGAGACAAGCTTCGGTCAAAAAAACTTAACATCGCCCACCACATGACAAAACCCGTAAAGAAATCCGCCCTGCTAAAGGCAATTCGAAAATCTATGGGCAGAAAAATGGCCCATGAAAAAGACGAAAAAGCAGAACTTGCCGAGGAAGACACCCGACCGCTGAAGATACTACTGGCTGAAGACACCGAAGACAACCGTCTCCTTATTAAGTCATACCTCAAGAAGACGCCCTACATCCTTGATATAGCCGAGGACGGCCTTATAGCCCTGAGTAAATACAAAGAGAACGACTACCACGTCGTGCTCATGGACATGCAGATGCCGACTATGGACGGCTACACGGCTACTCGTGAAATACGCAAATGGGAAAAAGAGAGCGGCCACAAATCAACGCCCATAATAGCGCTGACAGCACACGCTCTAAAGGGCGACGCAGAGAAGAGCATGGAGGCCGGCTGCAACGGACACACCACAAAACCGATCAGAAAGAAACTTCTTCTAAAAACCATTCAAGATTTTACCAGGGGGATCAAATTATGAAGGCAAAAAGAAGCATAGGGAAGATCAAACTACTAATAGTCGAAGACGACCAAAACACCCTGGAGCTATATGACAGAAGCTTCCCCGAAGAACTCTTTGAAAAAAAACTGGTGATGAGCGGCAGTACGGCGCTTGAAGCCTACAGATCATGGGGACCGGAGATGGTGTTACTCGACATCATGCTGCCGGCATTTAGCGGATACAAAGTGCTGGAGATCTTGTATGAAGAAGGTTTTGAGAGCCCTGCGATTACGATTATGGCAACAGCGCTCGGAAGACAGAGCGACGTCATAGACTACCTGAAATTCGGGGCGTCGGGCTATATAGTAAAACCATTTAACAAAGACACGATAGTTCTGCAGATGCTTGAGTATTACAAAAAAAAGCACCCGGACAAGGCCGAGGCAACGATAGAAAACTATAAAAGACTGATAGATACAAAAAAGCAAGCAGCACAGTAAAAAAAGCGCAGGTAAAGGCTTATGGATAAACTGAAGGTTCTGGCTATTGAAGACGACAAAGCAATCGTCGAACTCTTCAAGCTGGCTTTACCCCCCGATATCTTTGAACTAAAGGACGCCGGCAACGGCGAGGAGGGCCTTAAGTCTTATGAAGACTGGAAACCGGATATCATACTGCTCGATATAATGCTGCCTGTCACTACCGGATATGCGGTTTTGCAGAAGATACGCAAAGAACTCGCAGACACAGAGACAGCTATCATCATGGCGACCGAACTTGGCAAAAAAGAAGACATCGTAGATTGTATAAAATACGGCATACAGGGCTACATGATAAAGCCCTATGACCACAAAAAGATCACAGTCGATATTTTAAACGGCTACGGCAAGCACCATCCGGAGCGGGCTAAAGAAGCCATTGAAAGCTACAAGAATTTTTTGATATCACAAAAAAAAGAAGCACAAGGGAAACCCGGCGAATGAAAATACGCGGAAAATTAATATTTGTACTATCGATCATCTGCTTACTTTCAGTAATCCTTACCGTGACGGTGGTGTGGAACACGCTTAAGATCTCAAGGCACATAGATACAATTTCCACAAGCCTCGTCGACCTGGAAAGGCAAAGCAGACTGCATGTTTATATAAACAAACAGATAATGGAGGTCGTAGAGTATCTGCAGCTGGGCAATGATATTGACAAGACCCATCTGGAGGGCTTTTCTCACGTCTCCAAGACGGCGCTTAACGATTGGCTAAAGGCCGAGACCAAAGAAGGACTTGAGCGAGAAGGGTCGCTGACGCATATCAAAACGGTTCAAAAAGTAAAGAAGATCTACGACAAGCTTAACACTATGATAAAGCACGGGGTAGAGCTTAAAGACAGCGACAAGCAGGCCGAAGCCCTACAGATTATTACGAAAAAAATAGAGCCGCTGGCCAACATAGTCCTTCTTCCTCAGATAGATAAAGCAGTTAAAAATAAAACGACCAATGTTGAAGAGGCCTTCTACAAACTGCACATGAGCGTTGGCTCGATGCCGTGGCTCGGGCAAAGAGCAAAGACCTCGGTGAGGTCTGCAGAGACGGCTATAGACGGCCTTGTAACCCTCGAACAACTCCACTCGCAGATGGCGAGACAATTTAGAGAAGGATTAATACTTATTACATCGGACAACCCTGAAAATAAAAAACAGTTCATTAAATACGGCGTGCTGACCAAACAGAAGATCAGAAACCTGTTCAGTATCGTCGAAAAGCAGATCGCACTGGGCATAAAAAACGAAGAATTAGACAAAAAAGAACTTCAGGCTTTACAGTGGCTTTACAACAAAGTCAACCTGCTCTTTGATAGGGCCGTCCGCCTTAAAGAGAGCGGTCAGGCGGATGCGGCCCACCAGATCGTCTCAAACGAGATAATGCCGATAATCGAAGGTGAGCTCTTCCCAAAGATAGAAGCCTTCTTCAGCGACAGCCAGCGCGAGACAACAGAGGCCAATAACCTTATGCAAAAGAGGCTGCACTCAGCAGGCATAACAGGGGCTGCCATCCTCGCATTTATCTCACTGCTTACTATCTTAATATCTATCAGCATGCTGCGGGGGGTACTAAGCTCGCTTCAAAAACTCAAGGAAGGCACCGATGCCATTAGCAGCGGCAATCTGGAATATCGCATATCGATCAAGAGCAAGGATGAACTGGGACTTATGGCAGACTCCTTCAACCGAATGACACAGACCCTTCAGAAATCCACGGTCTCACATAATTACGTAGACAACATCCTGCACTCCATAAGCGACGTGCTAATAGTCACCTCGGATCTCGGAAAGATAAAGACCGTTAACCCGGCTGCCTGCGCCCTGCTTGGCTACGTAGAAAAAGAACTACAGGGAATGCCGATAGAGGAGATCCTGCACGGCAAACAAAACACTGAATGGATAACATGGACTACGACCAATATGGAAGGCAGCCTTATCAGAAAAGACAACCGGGAGATACCGGTACTCTACTCCGCCTCGGTTATGTGCAAGTCGGACGGCACCTATAACGGCACCGTCTTCGTGGCCCAGGACATAACCTCAAAAAAAGCCTCGGATATTGAACTTAAAGACAGAGAGACCAGGCTTCGCGCCGTTTTAGACAACGCTATCGACGGCATAGTCGTCATAAACGAATGGGGGCTGATAAACTCCTTTAACCCTGCGGCAGAAAAGATATTCGGCTACCCGGCAACCGAGGTTCTCGGCGAAGAAATCACTATGCTAATGCCGTCAGGCTATAAAGAAAAACACACAACAGCCCTTAGAAGGCATATCAGGACCGGCAAGAGCACGATACTCGGCAAGAGCGTAGAGGTTGAAGGACTGACAAAAGACGGAAGGGTCTTTCCCTTGGAGCTGAACATAACCGAGCTCTCGATAGGAGATCAAAAATTCTTTACAGGAATACTGCGCGACATAAGCCAGCGCAAAAAAGTAGAAGAAGAACTCATAAAAGCAAAGCTGGAGGCCGAAGGCGCCAACCATGCCAAGAGTGCTTTCCTTGCCAGCATGAGCCATGAGATACGCACCCCGATGAATGCCATAATAGGCATGTCCGACCTGCTATATGAGACCGAGCTCAACGAGGAACAGAGGGAATACGTACAGACCTTCAGACGCGCCGGCTCGGCGCTGCTTTCCCTGATAAACGACATCCTTGACCTGTCAAAGATAGAGGCCGACCATATTGAACTGGACAATACAGACTTTGACCTGCGTGAGGTAATTGAAAAGACCTGCGAGGTCGTAGCAACAACGGCCCATGAAAAAGGGCTCGAGATCGCATACCGGATCTCACATAAAGTCCCCCTGAAACTTATCGGAGACCCGACAAGACTTGGCCAGATACTCATAAACCTATTTAGCAACGCTATAAAATTTACCGGCGAAGGCGAAGTGGTCGCCGAGATCTTTCCCGGCAGCGAAGCGCCTGTGCAGGAAGGCATGACCTCGATACAATTCAACATTCGCGACAGCGGCATAGGGATAGCCACCGATAGCATAGACAAGATCTTTGAAAAATTCACACAGGCCGATTCGTCGACAACGCGCAGGTACGGCGGCACAGGACTTGGGCTAACGATCTGCAAAAAACTCGCTGAGCTCATGGGCGGCACTATATGGGTCGAGAGCATTGAGGGCCAGGGATCAACATTCTCCTTCACCGTAATGATGGGAATATCCGAGTTAACCTCAAAAGACGACAGCATACAGGCAGCAGACCTACAAGGGCTGAGCGCCATCATCGTCGATGACAACGCGACCAACAGATTAATACTCAAAGAGACGCTTACAGGATGGGGCATGACCTCAGCAGAGGCCGTCAGCGGCAAAGAGGCCCTCTCCATGCTGCATAACGCCTCTTACGATTTCATGCTGCTCGACTATAATATGCCGGAGATGGACGGCTTCGAGGTCGCCGAAGAGATAAAACGCTTGAAGGAGGACTCCCCGGAGAAGGCAAGCAATATGAAGATCATAATGCTGACATCCGATACGGTATCTGGAGACAAGACGCGTGCACTGGAGCTTGGAATGAGCAATTATCTCACCAAGCCCGTCAAAAGGGCTTTGCTTTTAAAAGCACTCTGCACAGGACCGGTCAAACATGACGAAGACACATCAAAACCTGCCGCTAAAGTCACCATCACGGAAAAAACCCTCCAATATGATGATCGCCCTTTAAACATACTGCTGGCCGAAGACACCGGAGACAACATTCTGCTCATCCGTTCATACCTGAAGAAAACGCCCTACAACCTCAGCGTTGCCGAGGACGGATTAATAGCCGTTGAGAAGTTCAAGGAAGGCGGTTATCACCTTGTTCTGATGGATATGCAGATGCCGGTTATGGACGGCTATACAGCGACCTGGGAGATAAGGCGGTGGGAGAAAAAGCACGAGCTTAAACCCACCCCTATAATAGCCCTTACCGCTCACGCCCTTAAAGGCGACAAAGAAAAAAGCATTGAGGCCGGATGCAACGACCATATGAACAAGCCCATCAAAAAAAAGACCCTGCTTGCGGGTATACAAAAACACACCTCAGGTATTGTTATCAAACCAAAGAAAGGAGCATAACCCCGGGCAATGACAACCAAAGAGAACATTACGGACAGAGGCGGACGCCGCGCGCTCAGCTACTGGATAATAGCTGTCGGCCTTACGCTACTCTACAGCGCCATCAGGGGGCTGCCGTGGCAGGGCTCGGCCGGCGTGCACACCGTAATGGAATGCGTTGCCACGATACTTGCCTTTGCCGTAGGCTATAGCGCTATCAAACGCTTTAACAGGGTCGGAGAATACACCTTCCTTATTATTGGCGCGGGCTTCCTGGGGACCTCCTTTCTGGACGGTTACCATACCCTTGTCACATCAGCGCCCATCAAGGGATACCTCCCCTCAGAGCTGCCCTCGCTCATACCATGGAGCTGGGTAGCCTCGCGACTCTTCCTCAGTATAATGCTGCTGTTGAGCTACCTGTCATGGAGGCGAATAGAGAGGCTTGGCGAGGCCGGGAAAATAGACAAAAGCGTCGTCTACACCAGCACCTTCATACTTAGCGTCCTTAGCTGCCTTTTTTTTATATTCGTACCGCTGCCGCGCGCCTACTACCCTGAGCTTATTTTCCATAGACCCGAAGAGTTCCTGCCGGCCATCTTCTTCCTGCTGGCCCTTATAGGAGAGCTTCGCAAAGGGGCGTGGCGCAGCAATGTCTTTGCACACTGGCTCGTAATAACGCTTATAGTAAACTTAGTGGCACAGGCCGTATTCATGTCTTTTTCAGGCAAGCTCTTTGACCTGGAGTTCGACATGGCCCACCTTCTTAAAAAAGTCAGCTATATATGCACGCTCACCGGGCTGCTCTTAAGCGCAAAATACGCCTGCGATGATAAAGACCAGACAGCAGAAAGCCTTGATCCATATTTTTCGGTGGAAACGGCCTTCGAGACACTCGAAAAGGCCACTGCCAAAGACGGCTTTAAAATCAAGATCGGCCTTGGAGGAAGACTCGCCCTGCTCATCTCGATTCTGGTCGTGATCGCGGTCGGCACTACAGGGGCCGTAGCATATCGTAACTTCACAAATAACACCGTCAAGCTTGAACTCGACAAGCTCACCAACCAGTCCCATATTGCGGCTATAAACTTCACCTCTTCCATAAATATTCTGCGAAAAGACACCCTCTACCTCTCGGGCTCACCGGCCCTTGAAGAGCTCACAACAGAGATACAAAAACACTCTCACGTCAAAATTTCGGACCACCTGGCCGAGCTTTTCACACATACGCTTCGTCAAGAGCCCGAGTACATGATGCTTCGCTATATTGATAAAAAAGGTAACGAGGTCATCAGGATCGAGAGACGCGACGGAAAAATCATCAACGTGCCTAAAAGTAAACTACAAAACAAACAATCCTCCACATACTTTAAAGAAGGGATAAAACATAAAAAAGGCGAGGTCTACCTATCCGAGCTTACCCTTAACAGAGAGTACGGCGTGATAGAAGAGCCGCAGATACCGGTCATACGTGCAGTTACTCCGGTATTTATCGGCAATAGCGATACGCCCGAAGGTATCCTTGTCATTAATAAAGACATGAGACCGGCCATCGACAAGACGGGCAGAGGGCTCGACAGCGACAATCTCGTCTATGTAACAAATGACCGGGGCTATTTTATTGTACACCCGGACAAAGCCAGGACCTTCAGCTTTGATCTGGGCAACGCTTCCCATACCATGCAAAAAGAATTTCCGGAGATCACCCTGTCCGTAAAAAACAGCAAAGATAATACCGGATCTTTAAAGCTCCGCAGCAGCGCCGGTAAGAACTATCTGGCCGGCTTTTACAAGGCCCACTTCGACCCTCTAAAACCGTCAAGGTTCTTCAACTTCTACAGCCTTATAGAATATAAAGATTATATTGCCCTATCGGCCTCGGGCGGCAGGCAATTCCTGATAGTGAGTATCATAGTCATTGGCCTGGCACTCCTGGTCGGCTGGGTATTTGCCCGTATGATAACGGGCCCTATGAGCTATATAGCCAAGGGAGCGACGCTCTTTGGAAAGACCGGCAAATTAACGGCCCTGCCGGTAAAGGCCAAAGGAGAGGTAGGTCTTCTTGCCCGCTCCTTTGAAGATATGTCCACGCAGGTAAGGGAGCGGACCTCTGAACTAAAAAAAGAGATCCAGGAACGCAAAGAGGCCAAACTACGACTCGTAGACAGGGAACAAAGACTTCATACCATCCTGGAGACCGCGGCCGACGGTATAATTACCATAACTACTAAAGGTACTGTCTTGTCATTTAATCCTGCTGCCGAGAGGATCTTCGGCTACCCAAGCGAAGAGGTTATCGGGGAAAATATCAAGATGCTCATGCCATCGCCCTTTCACGAAGAGCACGACTCGTACTTGAACAACTATATGGAGACCGGCATAAAAAAGGTTTTGGGAATAGGGCGCGAGGTAAAAGGAAGGAGAAAGAATGGCTTGATCTTCCCGCTTGACCTTGCGGTAAGCGAGATGCGCTCCGACGAAGAGCATATCTTTACCGGTATAGTACGCGACATAACCGATAGAAAGGCCGCAGATGAGGCGCTAGAGACAGCACGAGCCGAAGCAGAGCAGGCAAATATAGCAAAGAGCGAGTTCCTGGCCAGCATGAGCCATGAGATACGCACCCCTATGAACGCCATCCTCGGCATGGCAGACCTCTTATGGGAGACAAAACTCGACAATGAACAAAAAGATTATATCAGCACCTTCCGGCGCGCCGGTTCATCTCTGCTCTCGCTCATTAACGATATACTGGACGTCTCCAAGATAGAGGCGGGACATCTGGAGCTTGAAAATATCCCGTTCGACCTGCGCGAGATCGTCGAAAAGACCTCTGAGATCATGGCTATCCGCGCCCATGAAAAAGGGCTTGAGCTTACCCATCATATAAAAAGCGACGTTCCTACGAACCTCCTCGGAGACGGAGACCGCCTCAGCCAGATACTGATAAACCTCATAGGCAATGCCATAAAGTTCACAGAAAAAGGCGAGGTCGGAGTGACCGTTTCCCTGGATGAAGACTCAAGGCCTGACCCTAAAAATGTAGAGTTGGTCTTTAATGTCAGCGACACAGGCATAGGGATAGCACAGGAAAATATAGAAAAGATCTTCGGAAAGTTCTCGCAGGAAGACACCTCGACCACGCGCAAATACGGCGGTACCGGCCTGGGACTCACAATAAGCAAGAAACTCTGCAAACTCATGGGAGGGCGCATATGGCTTGAGAGCGCGAAGGGTTCAGGCTCTACCTTCTTCTTTACTGCAATCTTCCCTGTCAGCGAAGAAGCGCTGCCCGCAAGACCATTCATAGACAAAACACAGATAAAAGGGCTCCGGATACTTATCGTCGACGACAACACCACCAACCGTACGATCCTTAGAGAGACCCTCGGGGGCCTGGGAGCGCTCACCACAGAGGCTACGGGAGGCGCAGAGGCTATAGAAGAACTTAAAAAGAACGTACAGCCCCCTTATGACGTAATAGTTATGGATAAAGTAATGCCGGATATCGACGGCTTTGCGGCAATTGAGCAGATAAGAAAAGAGAATATTTCTCCGACCTCAAAGATCATCATGCTAACCTCTGATCCATCAAGCAAGGACAAGGCACACGCCAAAGAACTCAATATAGAAGGATATATCTCAAAACCCGCAAAAGAACAGGTCTTGCTTGAAGCAATAAATACCGCTATAGATCACAACGCAGCGGCCACGCCACAACCGGCGAGAGACAACACTGACGTCCCTCTGGATACGCGCCCTCTGAAGATACTGCTGGCAGAAGACACCGAAGACAACAGGCTCCTCATCAAATCATATCTAAAAAAACTACCATATACCATTGCCATGGCCTGCAACGGCCAGGAGGCCCTGGACAAATTCAAAAAAGAAAACTTCCACCTGATACTCATGGATATGCAGATGCCGGTCATGGACGGCTATACCGCAACAGCAGAGATAAGACAGTGGGAAAAAGATAATAAAAAAGAAGCGACCCCTATACTGGCGCTGACGGCCCATGCCCTCAAAGGAGATATGGAAAAGAGCCTCAAAGCTGGATGCGACGATCATATAACCAAGCCGGTAAAGAAACAGATGTTATTAAAGATCATAATGCAATACACAAAGGAGGTAATAGTATGAACACCGATAAGATAACGGTTGTCATCGACGAAGACCTGGAGGACCTCATCCCCGGATATATGAAGAACAGGCGCTCGGATATCGAGAAAATAACGGCGGCCCTCCTTACCGGCGACCTTGAGACTATACGCATCATAGGCCACAGCATGAAAGGCTCTGGCGGCGGCTACGGCTTTGACCCGGTAACCGATATAGGCGGGGCCCTTGAAGAAGCAGCAAAGGGCTCGAATACCGAAGAGATAAAAAAACAGGCAGAGGCCTTATCGGAGTATATAAATAGTATTGAGATAGTCTATGAATAAGAGGTAAGCCGCCTGAGGAGGCAGAGACGGCGGACTATACAAGTAAGCCCTTTAAGAAAGAATCCTGCATACAGGGTTCCACAAGGCCCTCAAAACCTGAATCAAATCAACTCTGCCCGCCCCTGTACAGGACGCCCCGATACGCGGCTCAAACCAGTACAGCCCGCCCTTCACCCCCCCTGCCCCCGGCTTCCCGCACTCTTAATAACTTGACAGAGCCCACCAGAATCGATATCATATTATCCATCTTTAAGTACCTTTAGGAGTAATATGAATAAAATTAAAAAGATCATTTTCGTCGAGACAAAATCACCTGGATTCCATGTATTCAGCCGTAGCCCAATCCCAAGGCTTGGCACAATACTGCTATCCACCATATTAAGAGATAATGGCTACGACGCCTCGACTTATGTTGAGGCAATGCACGAGATAGATATGAAGGACCTTCTATCGGCCGATGCCATCGGCATTTCATGCCTTACATCGACAGTGCCGAGGGGCTATGAGATAGCCAAGCTTGCTAAAAAGGCCGGCATCCCCGTATTTATGGGAGGCCCTCACGTAACATATATGGCAGACGAGGCCCTTGAGTACTGCGACTACGTCCTGAAGGGCGAGGCCGACGAGACTATCCTCGACTTTCTAAAGGCCCTTGAAAACGGAGAAGGCTTTGACGATATCCCGGGCGTCTCATACAAGAAAGACGGCAAGAACGTCCACAACAAGACACCGAGCTTCTGTAAAGACCTCGACAAACTGCCTATCCCTGACTTCTCGCTCCTGCACGGCTTTGAGGGCAAAAAGCTCAAGGACTTGACGATCACACCTATTATGACCTCCAGAGGTTGTCCGTACGACTGCAGCTTCTGCTCTGTGACCCTTATGTTCGGCAAGAACTACAGGTTCAGGAGCAAGGACAACGTCCTAAAAGAGCTCAAGAGATACGTTGATGAGGGCAGCAACTGGATATTCTTCTACGACGACAACTTCACCGCCGATAAGAAGAGAAGCAAAGAACTCATGCAGATGATGATAGACCAGAAGATCACCCCGAAGTGGACGGCACAGGTCAGGGTCGAAGTTGCAAAGGACCCGGAGCTTATGGATCTGATGAAACGCTCGGGCTGTCATACAGTATATATCGGCTTTGAGTCGATAAACCCCGCGACACTGAAGGCCTTTAAAAAGAAGCAGTCCGTCGACGACATCGAGTGGTGCATAAGTACGCTCCATAAAAACGGCATCCGCGTGCACGGCATGTTCATCTTCGGCGCGGACAACGATACTGTCGATACCATACACGAGACCGTTCACTTTGCAAAAAAGAACGCTATAGACAGCGTACAATTCCTTATGCTCACCCCGCTTCCAGGGACGAGCCTGTACTTTGATTTCGTAAAGAACAACCGCATCGTAAACTACGATTGGAGTCTATACGACGCGCATCACGCCCTCTTCCAGCCAAAGAGGATGAGCTTCTACGAACTTCAGACCGAGACGATGAAGGCCACGCGCGAGTTCTATTCCTTCTGGGAGATAGCCAAAAGGGCAGCGCACTTTGACATCTTCAGCGTTATCATCAAAACATACGGCTGGCGTCTGACCAAGACGTGGTACGAGGGAAGCGAGTCATTTGTGGAGTACACAAAGGCCCTCACTAACGCCGGCAAGGCCATAGAGATAGCAGCCAAAAAGACGGCCGAAGACCTCAAGGACAAGTATCATCAGCTTGAGATCTCCGGCTATATCACACCACGCTCGGATCGCCATAAGGTGTCGCAGTAGATGAAAAAAGCCGTATTAACAGCCTTAATGCTGGTCTTTACGGCAACAAGCGTCTATGGCGGCTCCGATAACAGAGTCGGCGCTGCGCCTCACCATATAACACGCGCTCTGGGCGGCAATAGCTGCGAGTGGCCCTCTGAAGGACCGTCTTCCTTTACGCTATGGGAAGAGCTCTGCGTCATAGAGAACCCGGTATCAGGGCACGGCCCCGACCAGCAGTCCTGGCAAAGCGCAAATCACACGGGTAATATAACCCTCTCCCCCTACTCACTTCATAAAAATTCCGCGCAGGGCGTTGCCGAGTACGACATCCCTCTGGTAGTAAACAAACGAGTCCTCTATTACCTTCGCCACTTTCAGAGCAAAAAAGGGCGCAAGTTCTTTACAAAATGGCTGGCCAGAAGCCCGCGCTACCTGCCTATGGCGGTCGAGATACTAAGAGAAGAGGGCCTGCCGGAAGACCTCGCCTTTATAGCAATGATAGAGAGCGGCTTTAATCCGCGCGCCTACTCAAGCGCCCGTGCCGTCGGGGTCTGGCAGTTCATGCCGAGAACCGGACGACACTTCGGACTCCACTCCAACTGGTGGGTAGATGAGAGGCGCGACCCTGAAAAGGCCACGCGCGCCGCTGCCAAATACCTGAAGATACTCTACAAGAGATTTAACTCATGGGAACTTGCCGCGGCAAGTTATAACGCCGGAGAAGGGCGCGTAGCAAAGGCTCTCAGGAGATACAAGACAGACGACTACTGGGAGCTTGTAAAGCACAGAAGGTCGCTAAAACTAGAGACGCGCGACTATGTGCCAAAGCTCATGGCCGCGATGATGATAGCCAAAAACCCCGAGCACTACGGCTTTACCGGTATCGACTACGAAGAGCCTATCTACTACGATAAGGCAGCGGTCAACCAGCCAACAGACCTGCGAGTCATAGCGCGGGCCGCCGGGACTACCGCAAAAGAGATTCGCAGGCTCAACCCCGAACTTAAAAGATGGCTCACCCCGCCTGTCGGCAATGCCCCGTACGAGATAAGGATACCCGAGGGCAGCCTCGCGGCCTATACCTCCAATATGGAGAAGATTCCGAGGCGAGAACGCCTTGAGTTCCACCGTCACAAGATTCGCCGCGGTGAGTCGCTCTGGGACATAGCACGCGGCTACAGGACCGGCATTAAGCCCATAATGGAGCTTAATAACATAAAGAACGCACGCAAGATCAGGGCCGGAAAGACCATCATGATCCCTGTCAGAGCAGGCACTGTGGTCACAAAGAACTACAGAAAATACAAAAGAACAAAAAAATATACAAAAAACTCCAAGGGCACCTACACCATAAAGAACGGAGATACCCTCTGGGATATCTCGCGAGCCTTTGGCGTCGGCATTAATGATCTAAAGAAGTGGAACAAACTGCCAAAATCAGGCAGGATCAGGGCAGGAGAAAGACTCTACATTAAAGAAGCGCGCCTCAGTCCGTCCAGGTAAAGTTACCGCAAATAATAAAAACACGACAACAGACCGGGAGAGACCGATATGGTTAAGACTATTGAGTGGAAGAACAACACCGTTAGGATGCTGGATCAAACGCTTCTACCGAATAAGGTCGTCTACAGGACGTACCGTGACTACAAGGCCGTTGCAGATGCAATAACAAGGCTGGTCGTACGCGGGGCCCCTGCCATAGGAGTCGCTGCGGCAATGGGCGTTGCTATCGGCGCACTCAAAATAAAAGCTAAAGATATGCCGGCCTTTAAAAAAGAACTCAAAAAGGTCACAAAGAAACTCGCCTCCTCCAGACCGACCGCGGTTAATCTTTTCTGGGCTATAGAGAGAATGGAAAGACTCGTAGAGGAGAGCAAGACAACCAATGTCGAGGCGCTGAAAAAGAAGCTCATCGCCGAAGGTAAACGCGTACTACGCGAAGATATCGCTATAAACAAACTCATAGGCAAGCACGGCGGAGAGCTGATAAAGAACGACTGGACAGTCCTTACCCACTGCAACGCAGGCTCGCTTGCAACAGGCGGCTACGGTACGGCTCTGGGCGTAATACGCGGCGCAAAGGCCGCCGGTAAGAAGATAAAGGTCTTTGCCGACGAGACCCGCCCCGTGCTTCAGGGCTCAAGGCTCACGGCATGGGAACTTATGGAAGATAACTTCGACGTAACCCTTATAACCGACAATATGGCAGGGGCCCTTATGCATCAGGGCCTCATCGATTGCGTGGTCGTAGGGGCCGACAGGATAGCCGCAAACGGCGACGTCGCAAACAAAATAGGGACCTACTCAGTAGCGGTCCTGGCCAGAGCACACGGTATACCGTTCTACGTCGCGGCACCGCTCTCAACGATAGATACCAATATAAAGACAGGCGAAGAGATCCCTATCGAAGAACGCTCCTCTACCGAGGTAACACACGTTCAGGGTAAACGCATCGCCCCGCTTAAGTGCAAAGTCCGTAACCCGGCCTTTGACGTTACCCCGTCGTGGCTCGTAAACGGCATCGTAACGGAGAAAGGGGTAGTAAAAGCCCCCTACAAGAGCGCGATAAAAAAACTCTTTAAATAGACCTCGCTTAAAACGCAGTTTCCTCAGGCCGCCGACTCGTATTAAGTCGGCGGCCTTATTTTTTACCCCTTGCCTCCCAAACGCCCTTGCCATCCCCTTCGGCTCCTGATATAATGCCTAAATATTAGGCATTTTCCCTGCCTATACTAAAGGAAGATCAATGGCAAACCCGTATGAAGACATCATAGAGAACCTCACAGAAGCGGTAATCAGTGTTGATCCCGGCAGTCATATCACTGTCTTTAATCAGGCAGCCGAACGCCTGACCGAGCTCTCCAGAAAAAAAGCCCTTGGCAAGACACTATCCGATATCTTCTCGCTGGATCCGTGGCTCTCAGAGATTGCCGGGAAGACCCTCGCCGATGAGACCTTATACTCGGACTACGGCGCAAGACTGCACCGCCGCTTCTCCGCGCCCTTGACCATAACCGTCTCTACCAGACGCCTGCTCGGGGGCTCGGGCGAGCTAACGGGCGTGGCGATACTTATTAAAGACGTCTCCGCTATAAAATCTATCGAAAACGAAGAACTGCGCAAAGACCGCCTGGCGCATCTGGGCACCTTTGCCGCCAACCTGGCTCACGAGGTCAAGAACCCGTTATCGGGCATTAAGGGCGCGGCCCAGCTCCTCTCCAGAAGAAACAAAGACAAGGACTTCAAGAAGCTTACGGACATCATCGTCAAGGAATCAGACCGCCTGAACCTCATAGTCTGCGAAATGCTGGACTTTACCCGCGCAAGAAAGCCGGTCAAACGCAACCTGAATATCCATAAAGTGCTGGATAGCGTCATAACGCTCGTTGAAAAAGAGGCCGAGAGCACGGAAGGTAACCTGCTGATAGCCAAGGCCTACGACCCGAGCCTGCCTGAGGTAAGCGGTTCTTCGCCGCAGCTCTCACAGGTCTTTCTCAATCTGGTAAAGAACGCAAGGGACGCCGTTCTGGAGGCCGTATATAAAGACAAAAAAGCGCCACGCAGCCCCAGGGTAACCGTCACGACACGGCTGAGCTCGGACTTTAAGATAAAGCAACCACCGGGAGACGATGAGAACGGCAAAAAAACCTTCGCCCTCATAGAGGTCGCAGACAACGGCATCGGCATCGCTGAGAAAGATCTGGAAGAGGTCTTTACTCCCTTTTTTACTACAAAGCGCAAGGGCAGCGGCCTTGGCATGGGAATATCCTATAAGGTAATAAAAGAACACAGCGGCTATATCAAGATAGTCTCTCGCCCCGGCGAGGGCACAAAAATCATGGTATATCTACCGCTTGGAGCCTCTAAGAAATGAAAAAGACAGTCCTTATAGCAGACGACGAAGAGAGTATAGTTATTGTCCTTCAGCAGTACTTTAAAGAAAAGGGACTAGCCACGTTAACGGCCTGCAACGGCAGCGAAGCGGAGCGGCTCATCAGAAAAGAGAAACCCGACCTCGTGCTTATGGATATAAATATGCCGGAAAAAGACGGCTTGGCGGTCCTGCGCTCCGTAAAAAGATCAACCGGCATTACGACCTCGATAATAATCATGACGGCTGAATCGAGTATGAGCAACGCCATTGACGCAATAAAGCACGGGGCCTTTGACTACCTGACAAAGCCGCTTGACCTCGACGATCTGGACGTAACAATAGGGCGCGTCCTTGAGAACCTCAACCTTAAGGACGAGGTCTCGACCCTGAAGGAAAGACTGAAGGAGAGGTTAGAGACCGAGACGACCTTTATAGGTAAGAGCAAGGCCGTCCAGACCGTCTTCAAGACGATCGGGCGGGTGGCGCCAAAGGACGTCACCGTCCTCTTGCAGGGCGAGAGCGGAACGGGCAAGGAGCTCGTAGCCCGCATCCTGCACATAAACAGCCCGCGCGCAGAGGGGCCTTTTATCGCTGTCAATGCCGCTGCCATCCCGGGTGAGCTAATGGAGAGCGAGCTCTTCGGCGCGGAAAAAGGCGCGTTTACAGGTGCCAACTCGCTGAAAAAAGGCAAATTCGAGCTCGCAAACGGCGGAACCCTCTTTCTCGACGAGATCGGCGAGATGGACAAGAAACTACAGGCAAAGATCCTGCGCGCACTTCAGGATATGCAGTTCTACCGCCTCGGAGGTAAAGAACTCCTAAAGGTAGATCTGCGCATAATAGCCGCTACCAACCAAAATCTGGAGAAGGCCGTGGCAGAGGGCCGCTTTCGCGAGGATCTATACTACCGGCTGAACGTCGTTCAGATGAAGCTCCCTCCGCTACGCAAGAGGAAAGAAGATATCCCGCTTCTGGCAGACCACTTCCTCAGAGAATTCTGCGATGAGATGAACCTTGAGATGCGTAAGATTTCTAAAAAAGCGCTGGCAGACCTTGAGATATACAACTGGCCCGGCAACGTCAGAGAGCTTGAGAACATCCTGAAACGCGCGGTCCTGCTCTCGCCGAACATGGTCCTGTCGCCCGAAGATATCAAACTGCCAAAGCTGCGCCCGGCGCAGGAATCCATCGAGGATATAATAGAGCGACGCCTCGAACCCTTTATCGACCGTACCTCATCAACCGGACGCCAGGAGCTCTACGACTCTATAATGCCCTTTATGGAGAGGCCCCTTATAAGGCTCGTCCTGCGCAAAACCCGCTTTAATCAGGTAAAGGCCTCGGAGCTCCTTGGCATAAACAGAAACACGCTCAGAAAGAAGATAAAAGAGCTCAATATAAAACGCAAGGATCTTGAATAGAAAGGTCTAGAATAATAAAGTCTTGAGTAATAAGAACTGGAGCAGTAAGGCCCGATGCCAAAAAAAACCAAGGATACAGTAAGGCTCGCATGGGACTCCAGAGAGCAGGCCCAGAAGCGCAATGACCCCGGCCTTCTTTACAAGAAAGAACTCGTCCTGCCCCTGCCCGTTGTGTCTTCTTCGTACTTTGCCCTTCCCGCACCGGGATTACCAACGCTTACAGATCGTCTCATCCACGGCGACAACCTTTACGTAATAGAGGCTCTCTTACGTGAAGGCCTCAAAAAGACCGCGGAACTTATCTATATCGACCCGCCATTTCTATCAAAGGCCGACTACGCGCACAGAGTAACGATACAAGGCGAGACCATAACCAGATGCGCCTACGGCGACAGGTGGAGCAGAGAGGGCTACCTGGATATGCTCGCCCCGAGGCTTGCGCTCATGCGCGAGATCTTGACCGAGACAGGCAAGATCTTCGTCCACTGCGACTGGCGCGCAAGCGGGCTTATACGCATCCTTCTAGACGAGGTCTTCGGCTGCGACAACTTCATGAACGAGATCGTCTGGCACTACGGCGGGCGCGGCGCAAAAGCGACCTCCGGGCAATTCGCAAGGAACCACGACTCTATCTTTATCTATGGCAGAACACCGGAGGCAAGACTGAATAAAATATATACCGAACGCCTCCTGACCGAGAAGGAAGCGCGCACGGCAGGGCTGCGCAAAGATACTGACGGTCGCTTCTTCAAGACCGCGCCAAGGGGCGACTACACGGATAAGAGCATCAAGAAGCTGGAAAAAGAAGGGCGCATCCACAGGACGACCGGCGGCAAGGTAAGGATAAAGTACTTTCTGGAGGAGCGCGGAGGCTTCGTAGTAGAGCAGCGCCCGGTCGGAGACGTATGGGACGATATACCCGATGCCATGCACAGCCCCCTGAAAGAACGCACCGACTACGGCACGCAAAAACCCGTTGCCCTCTTAAAGAGGATAATAGAGAGCGCGACGGTTCCGAGCGACCTTATCTGCGACTTCTTCGCAGGCTCAGGTACGACAGCGGTCGCGGCGGCAGAAACCGGCAGAAGATGGCTCGGAGTAGAGGCAGGACCAATCGGCATTCAAGTTGCAAAGAACAGACTTGCCGGAATTATAAAAGAACCCTTTACCGTAGAGTTACTTCTGAAAAATTCTGAGAAGGCCGCAGCAATAACCCCGGCCCCCACCGCCTCTAAAGAGGCCCGTCTGGCCATTGCCTCGCCGGTAATAAAAGAAAACAAAGACAAAGGATTCACAGTAGAGCTTACTCTGAAAGAATACAAACCCGATAAAGGGACATTTAAGGGTCTTCCCGAAAAATTATCAGAAAACACCCTCTCGCTGATAGATTCATGGGCTATAGACTGGGACTACGACGGCGTGCTCTTCAGGAATATGTGGCAGTCATCAAGGGGCGCGGGCAAGGACGCCGGAGAGGTAGAACTTAAAGCCTGCGTTACCCTGAAGCAAAAACCCGGACGCATCGCAGTGCGTGCGGTGGATATCCTGGGTGTGGAGAGTGAGGCGGAGGTTCTGTGACCACCCTCCGTTAATGGGAGGGTGATCACTCCCTCTCCCCTATGGGGAGAGGTCTCAAACCTACGGTTTGAGATAAAAGGTCTTTGGTCTTTTTGTAGGGTGGGCTGCGCCCACCAAAGGGTTTGTCTTTGCGAGAAACGAAGGGTCATAGACCCGTAGCGACGAAGCAATCTCGCCTTTTATTATAAAACAAAATCCCCATCAATCCCCCTTCAAAAAAAGGGGAGGTAAAACTTCTACCTATTCTTTTAACTTGAACTCACGCAATGCAATTGTTTTCATCAGACTCTCTTCTGAACCAAACAATGAATAAGCATTGATATTCATTTCATCCAATTTCTTTTGTACTGGAATGAATTCTTTTTTAGGGATTATAAATTTCCATATTAAATTTTGATATTCCTTTTCATCACTAAACACATATTCATGACTCCCATATACTGCTTCCTTATTTTTTATCTCATGACACAAAGTATACTCGCATTGTTGTATAAAGTGCCGTCGATGTGTCTTGACATTATGACATATACTCTTCATTACCCACGGAGCGTCACTTGATGAACTTTTCCCTTTGCCTGCCCATTCTCGATAAACATATATAGCGACGTCTTTAGAATCTTTTTTTTCTACAAAACCATCGAAAGCAAAGAATGCTGCTATATAGTAAGAACGTGTCCAATCTAGTAAAGGTGACGGAAACCCATGATGCCTCAAGTAAATCATATATTCCAAGGCTATAGGTTCTTCTAAAGCATCCATCTTTACCTTCTCAGAGGAAGCTGGATGCTCTCGGGTTGAAGGTATATTCCATCTTTCCCCTGTAAAAGTTTCTATCTGTGGCTTGACATAAGTTATAGTTCTATAATAATCAAGCTGAGGCATATTAACAGTAACATCCCTATCCAATGTAGTTTCTAAATCCCATCCTGAATCAGCTTGCCCCCGAAATACAAACCTAGAATGATACCCACCACCCTCAGGCTTCTCTGGATGTCTTATATATAATTCCTTCAGCTTTTTTTCAAACTCATTCCAATTTTCAACTTCAATATCTTTTATTTTCATCTGTATTCCTGTCTTTCTCATTTTGTAGGTTGGGTAAAGCACAGCGAAACCCAACGATTTTAATTAACGATTTCAACTTATAGTATACAACTTTACGAAGAGGTTCTCAACATATCAATAGTTTTTGCCTTGTCTTTAAAACCCTCGGGGGTATGTGTGCGTATGCAGGGCTAAGGTGGCCTGCACCGCAGGTATCAAAGAACGGGAGGGAGACGATACGGCGGGGTAGGTGTTTGAGCGGTAGCGAGTTAGGGTAGGCCGTATCGTGGGGTGGCCGGATAACGAGGAGCCGCCCTGCGCACCCCCTCCTGCCCCACGAAGCCCGCCCCGGCAGGGGCAAACAAGGCATGGCAAGAAAGAAGCAGTGAGCATAGCTCACCTTAAAAAAACCCCCTCACCTCAGTCCTCTCCCCCAAGGGGAGAGGAGGTAAAAACCCCTTTGGTGGGCACAGCCCACCCTACAAAAAAACCAAAAATAAAAAACACACCGTGCGAAGCACCCTGATTAATCGATACGTTTCGTATCGATTAATCGGCTCTCTTTCCTTGCTTCTTCGCCTGCTTCTTGGCCTGTCTTTCCTCTACATCTTCTTCAATAGGGCGAAGTAGACTGATTATCGTATTCCCTGGCTGCGGGGTAAGCGGCGGCTCTATGGTAAAGACCGTCAGTTCTTTGTTTTCACTTATTACGAACATAGGCACTGCGCCGCCATAGCGCGCCTTAAAGGCGTCGAAGTGGAATTCTTCGGTAAGCTTTGTCTTCTTTATGATCATCCCGGCCCTGAACCTGGTATCGATATAAGAATAATTCACACCTTCGCCAAAGACCAGCCTGCCCCTGATACTCTCGGAGGCACGCTTTACGTCCTGAAGCGGAAGCTGGTAGAGCCGCTTGCTCTCGAACTCATCGGAGAACTGCATAGCCGATAGCGAGTTAACGTTATCATTAGGGGTAAGGGCGATAAGGCGGCCAAGCCCGGAGAGATCCAGTTTATTAGGAAGGGACTCGGAGAGGACATTACCGTAGTACGCGCTCAGGCCCGCCATGCGGGCCTGAGAGATGTTGGCCCAGTTATTATCGGTAAGCAAGACCTCAATACCCTCATCAGATAAGACCTTGGCAACGGCCCTTGCCCACGAATGCGCCCCGATAAAAAGTATTCCCTGCGGGTTGGGACGCGCGATCCCCAGCAAGACCGCAACAGGCGCCGAGCCGAGCCCGTATAAGGCGACCGTACCGATTATAACCATAAAGGTCAACGGCACCATAAGCTCTGCCTGAGCGTAGCCCTGTTCGATAAGTTTGAGCGCAAAGACGGATGATATCGCCGCGGCTACTATTCCGCGAGGGGCCATGCACATCAGAAAAAATCGCTCTTTGAACTTAAGGCCCGAACCGATAGTAGATAAGAGTACGGCAAGCGGGCGTGCTATGACGATTAATATTGCAAGAAAGGCCAGACTCCCAAGATGCAGATGAGAAAGATCAGATATACGCAGGCGCGCGGCAAGGAGTATAAAGAGCGTACCGATCAGGAGCACCCGCAGATTCTCCTTGAACTCGGCAATGTGCTTGACCGTAACGCTCTTCTGATTGGCAAGGAAGATACCCATCAAGGTAACCGAGAGCAGGCCGGACTCGCTCTGGAAGTGGTCGGAGACGGCAAAGATGGCGATGACCATCATAAGGGTAAAAGGGCTCTGGAGGAAATCCGGTATCCAGTAACGTTTAAGGAGTTCCTTCAGGATAAACGCGCCGAGCCCTCCTGCAACACCGCCTATGACGATAGTCTTTACGACCGCAACGACCGCAGCGCTCGTTCCCTCAAAGAGACCTCCGGCGAGGATCACCTCAAAAACAAGTACGGCAAGGGTTGCGCCAATCGGATCTATTACGATCCCCTCCCACCTCAGGATCGAAGCGAGGTAACCGACGGGCCTGACGTGACGAAGAAGCGGAATGATAACGGTCGGCCCAGTAACGACGAGGACCGCGCCGAGAAGTATTGAGATAGAAAGGTCAAGACCCGCTATGTAGTGTGCGGCTGCGGCACCGACCAGCCAGGTCACAGCGACGCCTATCGTAACGAGGTTGCGCACCACCGCACCGTACCCCTTAAGCTCGCTTATGCGAAGACTCAGCCCGCCCTCAAAGAGTATGATGGCAACGGAGACGCTCACGACAGGAAGGAGCAGATCGCCGAGAAAGACGTCGGGATCAAAGAAACCTGTAACCGGCCCGATAATAAAACCGAATATAAGGAGCAGCAGTATCGAAGGCACGCTAAAACGCCACGCCAACCACTGCGAACCTACACCAACGACCGTAAGGGTCGCTACACCAACAAGTAATGTCTCGGTCAACGCATCACCTCAAAAAACACCGGTTATAGAACAAGCCAACCTGAAATCACGTTGTATTTCAGAGCCTTAACTGCTAAGATGCCCTTAAGTTACACCCGAAAAAAACCGCCGAATACGGCACGGAGCAAGCCTTATGGAAGAAAGGCAGTCTGGTATCGGTCACCCCGTAAAGATAAAAGGCCTATATACTATAATCGACACTTCTTACCTAAGCCTTGAGGATATTAGCAAGGTTACAGAGGAGATTATCCGAGGCGGGGCCACTTTAATACAGCTTCGCGCAAAGGGCATGAGCTCCGGCGATATGCTGAGAGCCGCAAAGATAATCAGAGATATTACCCGCAAGAGCGGTGCGTTATTTTTGGTAAACGACAGAATAGATATCGCCCTTCTCTCAGAGGCCGACGGCGTGCATATCGGAGACGAGGACATACCCCCGCAGGAGGCAAGAGAGCTGCTAGGAGCGGATAAGGTAATCGGCTACTCAACCCATAACACCGAAGAAGTAGAGGTCGCAATAGGCCTCGCTGCCAAAGGACTTATCGACTATATCTCCTGCGGACCGGTCTTTCCGACCAGGACAAAGAAAGACGCCCGGACCGTAGTAGGCCTTGAGGGTCTTAAAGAGATAAGGGAAAAAACGGCACTGCCGCTTGTAGCCATCGGCGGTATAACAGAAGAGAACCTTCCCGGGCTCCTGCAGGCCGGCCCGGACGCGGTAGCCGTCATATCCGAACTCCTTCAGGCTCAAGACATAGCAGCAAAAACAAGACAACTAATAGATACAATAAAAAAAGACGGGAGCAGGGGATAAGGCCCCCACTCCCGTCCTTAGCGGTAACCCGTCTTAGACGGACAACACGCTGGATAAATCACAAAAAACAGTAGTCTGCGATTACGGATGTATCTGATAATCCGGATACGCATTACCACCGTGCTCGGTATAATCAAGACCCTCACGCTCATCTTCCGGACTGACCCTGAGACCAACCGTCTTCTTTATAACGTAGAAGAGGATGAGTGAGGCGGTAAAGACCCATGCAAAACAAGCTCCTATTCCGATTAACTGAACACCGAGCTGCGCCGTTGTGAAGCCGCCCGAGTTGAATATCGCGGCGGCAAGCGTTCCCCATGCTCCACAAACACCGTGAACAGAGATCGCTCCGACAGGATCGTCAACCTTGATACGGTCAAAGAAGAGAACCGCAAAGACTACGAGCACACCTGATATCGCGCCTATTGCAACAGAAGCTGCGGGGCTGACATTGGCACAACCCGCCGTAATACCGACAAGCCCGGCTAGCGCACCGTTAAGGCTCATGCCAAGCTCAGGCTTTTTAAAGATATACCATGAGGTAAACATCGCCGCTACCGCGCCTGCCGCTGCCGATAGATTTGTATTGACCGCTATCATAGCTATATCGGTTATCGCGGCCGTTGTAGAACCGGCGTTGAAGCCGAACCAGCCAAACCAGAGTATAAATACACCCAGTGCTGCGATCGTCAGGTTATGGCCCGGTATGGCACGTACCTTACCGTCTTTGCCGTACTTACCAATACGAGGACCAAGGACGATAGCGCCGGCTAGAGCCGCCCAACCACCGACCGAATGAACGACCGTTGAACCGGCAAAGTCTATAAAGCCCATTGCCTCAAGCCAACCCTCTCCTTTATAGAGGCTACCCCAGGCCCAACTACCGAAGACCGGGTAGATAACCGCACAGACAACGATACTGTAGATAAGATAGCCTACGTACTTTGTCCGCTCGGCGACCGCGCCGGAGACGATAGTTGCTGCAGTCGCGGCAAAGACCACCTGGAACATCCAGAAGGCATAGAGCCACGGATCGCCATCCAGGGCAAAGTCACTAAAGAAAAACCCTGTCGTACCGAAGAGTCCGTTAGTTGCTCCGAACATAAGGCCGAAACCTACCGCCCAGTAAGCAATACTCCCTATGGAAAAATCCATCAGGTTTTTCATCATAATATTAATAGCATTCTTGGCGCGCGTAAAGCCCGCCTCAACCATTGCAAAGCCTGCCTGCATGAGAAAGACCATGAAGGCCGCTATCATCGTCCAGACAAAGTCCATATTTCTCTGCAGATCGGCTAACATTGACTGGTTTACCACCTCGGTGCCGCTTGCTTCGGCGCCGCCTACTATGGATAAAACCGCCACCAGCGTCACTAACCCCGCCAGCCGCTTCCCTGTAAATAAATCTCTAAGCCTCATCACAACCTCCGCTTGATCTTATTATAAAAAAACTCCACTAAAGGGCATCCTGCATCTTAACAAGAAGCCCCCGCCCCTAAAGGGCGTCTTCCCCCTTCTCACCAGTTCTTATCCTTATTGCCTCACCTACGTCTGTTACAAATATCTTCCCGTCTCCGATACTATCGGTCCTTGCGGCCTCTACTATCACCTCGATCACACGAGGGGCCAGCTCATCGGTAACAACGACCTCGACCTTGACCTTAGGGAGAAAGTCCATCGAGTACTCGGCACCTCTGTAGAGCTCGGTATGCCCCTTCTGCCTGCCAAAACCCTTAGCCTCGGTAACGGTCATCCCCTCTACATGCAGTTCCTGAAGGGCCGTCTTTATATCATCAAGCTTAAATGGTTTTATAACCGCCTCTATCTTCTTCACCCCGTACCTCCTTTGGTTATAAGCCCTTAAATAACAACGCCGACTAGAAAACCTATCTAAATAGACCTTCCAATCGGCGCCGTTGCCAATTATTCGCTATTCGCTATAAAGAAACCTCAGCGTCCCTTTTCTTCTTTCTCTTTAAATACCTATCGTCTTACAAGAAGGTAAAGCCCTGGCCGGTTATAACCACTTTCGCCGTGTTTTAAACCGGTGAGACCAAATTTCTTAACCTGCCCGGCCCTTTAGTTATAACCGCTCTCGCCGTGTTGAGAAAGATCAAGCCCCATAGCCTCATCTTCTTTTGATACCCTTATACCGATAGTCACGCTCAGTATCTTAATGGTGACATAGGTAACAACACCCGCAAGTATCGCCGTTGCAACAACTCCTTTAAGCTGGATCAAGACCTGCTCGGGGTTGCCGAAAAATGCGCCCTTTGCTCCGACGGTTGCGAAGAGCCCTGTTGCTATCGCTCCCCATATTCCGCCTATTCCGTGTATTCCAAATACGTCGAGCGTATCATCGTAACCAAGCTTTGGTTTGAGCCAACTCACGCCCAGGTAGCAGAACACCCCGCCACCAAGCCCAATTACTATGGCCCACATCGGCTCTACAAAGCCCGCTCCGGGAGTTATCGCAACAAGACCCGCTACTGCTCCTGATGCCGCCCCAAGGGCCGTAGGCTTGCCCGTGCGAATCCATTCTATCAAGACCCAGGCAACTCCGCCTGCGGCCGCAGCCGTATTGGTCGTTACAAAAGCAAGGGCCGCGATACCGTCAGCGGCAAGCGCGCTCCCTGCGTTAAAGCCAAACCAGCCAAACCATAAAAGCCCTGTGCCAAGCAGCGTCCATCCCAGATTATGCGGAGGCATGGACTCCTGCGGATACCCCCTCCTCTTACCTATAACAATTGCAAAGACAAGGGCCGATACGCCTGCGCTTATATGGACGACCGTACCGCCTGCAAAGTCAAGAGCACCGTCGCCGCCGAGCCATCCGCCGCCCCAGACCCAGTGACAGAGCGGATCATATACCAGAGTCGTCCATACAAGGGCGAAGATAACAAAGGCCGAAAACTTTATCCTCTCTGCAAAGGCGCCTGTTATAAGGGCGACCGTAATAACGGCAAACATCCCCTGGAAGAGCATAAAGATAATGTGCGGTATCGTGCCCTTGGCCTCCATGCCAACGCCCAGCAGGCCAAAAAAATCAAGACCGCCTATTACCCCTCCTATATCAGGGCCGAATGCTAACGTATAACCAACTAGTACCCATTGCAAACTTATCAAGCAGAGCATTAAAAAGCTCTGCATCATCGTACTGAGAAAATTCCTCTTCCTTACCATACCCGAGTAAAAAAAGGCCAGACCGGGCGTCATAAGCATTACAAGGGCCGTACTTATCATAACCCAGGCGGTATCGCCGGCGTTTATCGCCGACTCTTCTGCCGCAAAAGCAGCGCCCGGACCTAGTAGTAACAACACACCTGCAATAAAAACAATACGCAGTCTTAGACTGCCTGACATCGATGTCGTCTTCTTCACGTCTTCCTCCGTTGGAACGTTCGCTACAGAACCTAGCGTAAACTCGTTTCAGACGGGGAATAGCGCCAAACACGTAATACGGTACTTCGCATTAAAAGGATGGCGCCATTGCCACCGGCTAAAAAGATCGGACACGTCTTTATGCCCTGTATAACAATCTCGATCTATGACTAAAAAATATTCTTAATAACACTTAGTGCATATAGCGCTACTTAGAAGTTCATGCTTATATTAACTCCGCCGTAAAGAACCTCTGTATCCTTACCTGTGCCATAGCCGACATTAAGCGCGCTAATAGCCGCATCGGCGTCATCGCTAAGCTCGCCCGTATAGGCTATCTTCGGCTCTACGGTAATGTTCTTTGTCACAGGGATCGTAAGGGAGGCCGAGAGCTCGCCGTTATAAAAGCCGTTGAACTCTTTGCCCTTGGCATCCATTCCCATAACCGCGCCGTCCTCAAAGTTATAACTGGCAGAGGCGCCAAGATTAAGGGCGACATCCTTACCGTAAAAGTTGCCGATGTTTATCGAATGACCTATCGCAAAAACCACGAACTGACCGTCCCCCAGGTCAATATCCTGATAGATAGTAATGCTCGGGCTCAGGAAGGTATCATAGCTGAGCGAGACAAATATCTCCTCTGTATCCGGTGCGCTGTCAAGGCCGTAATGGATATAACCGGTTGTGGTCGAGAGCTTACCGTAGTCGCGCGAATAGGTGAGAGTAATATCTGTCTCGGTGACCTCACCATTGTTCATATTGTAGTTAGACCAGTAATTAAAGCCCAGACCGTTCTTTAAAGCTACATCTAGTGTCGGCTGTAGAACACCGCTATCGTTAACAAGGTTCTGACCTCTCCAGACGTAGTTACTGAGTACATCTACACCGGCTGAGCCATCGGCCTCAAGTGCCTCGGCCTTATTAAAAGAAACAAATACCATTGCCATCATCAAAATACTTAACAACGCTGCCTTTAACTTCATCCTCTCTCTCCTCCGTTCTGTTTGCATTTATTATTAATAAAGATATCTTCAAAGCTGTTTTTCAAAATCACAAAATTTTAAAAAAACGCTTTGTCCCATTCTTTCCAGCTCAGTCATCACCGTTGATGTTTTTGCTCTTATTTCACCGGGGTCTATAACCCCTTTAACTCCCTCCAGCTCTTGCGCGTTTACCGATAGCCACTCAGAGATCATCTCTGCCGTTACCTCCAGATGAAACTGAAGACCGTATGCATGCTCCCCCACCCGTATAAGCTGGTTAGGGAAGAGCTCGCTTGAGGCGAGGTTTACCGCGCCGCCCGGCACGTCAAAGGTATCTCCGTGCCACTGAAAAACCTCTATTTCAGAGGGTAGCCCCTCCAGTATCCTGTCCGCCTTACCCTCGCTGTTTATATAGAGCGGGTACCATCCTATCTCTTTAACAGCGCCGCTATAGACACGCGCCCCTGCCGCAGCGGCCAGAAGCTGCGAGCCGAGGCATATACCAAGCACCGGAGCGCCGATCTTAAGGGCCGACTCTATAAGCGATATCTCATCCTTCAAAAAAGGATAACGATCGTCGTCGCCAACCCCCATCGGGCCGCCAAGGACTATAAGGGCGGTATCACCGTCGAGTGTCTTTGGTATCCGTTGCCCCTCAAAGGCCATAACGAACTCAGGGACGATACCGCTGCTCTCTATAACTTCACCTATCCTGCCCGGCCCCTCATGCGCCACCTGCTGGATTATTAAGACCTTCTTCAAAACATACCTCTAGGGAAATTCCTACCGTTATATAGCGCTTGCACTGTCTATCACGATCTCGGCTACATCCTTCATGGATATCCGTCTATCCATACTTATCTTTCTAAGCCTTGCGTACGCCTCGCCCTCGCTAATATCGCTCCTCTGCATGAGTATTCCCTTTGCCTTCTCTACGATCTTACGAGCCTCTATAGTATTCTTAAGCTCGGCATTTTCTTTTTTAAGCTCGACAAACTCCGAGTACCTGGTAATAGCAAGGTCTATAGCTGCCAAAAGCGCACTCTCTATAACCGGCTTTACCAGATAGGCCATCGCCCCTGAGCCGGCAACTCTCTGAAGCGTCTCCTCATCGTCGCGACCGGTAATCAGCACCACAGCCGTAGGACACTTGGAGGCGATATCCATTGTCGCCTCTATTCCGTCCTTATGAGGCAGCCCGATATCCATGATAACGACATCAGGAGAATTCTCCTGACAAAGACGCACAACCTCGGCGCCGTCACCGCTCTCGGCAACGACCTCAAAGCCCTTCTCCTCCATGAGAAGACGCAGAACAAGCCTCTCGGAACGGTTATCGTCTATTATAGCTACACGTCTCATGCTGATACTAATTAAGCAATATGCATGCCAACACAAAACTATAATCTTTTCGGGGATATATACAACTGTATACGAAATGACGTGAAAGACTTAAAGGCATTGGTGGTTAAAATTTGTGCAGATGCAGAAAAGGTCGGCAGCCATTAGCCCCTTACCTTTGCTATTGCCAGCTCATAGAGCTCAAGGTAGCGCGCTGCCGACCGCTTCCATGAAAAGTCCTCCGTCATGGCCTTAACCCTCAGGGCCTTTATCGCTTTCTTATCTTTAAAGAGCTCTATTGCCTCGGCGACCTTACCTGTCAGGGCCTTGGCGGTATATCTCTTGAACTTAAAACCATTGCCCCTGGCGCTGCTACTGCCCGCGCCAGGCGGCTTATAATCAATAATAGAGTCGTCCAGACCGCCGGTTGCCCGCACTACCGGTATAGTACCGTATCTCAGGCTATAGAACTGATTAAGCCCGCAGGGCTCAAAGCGCGACGGCATAAGAAAAAAATCAGCGCCGGCCTCTATCCTATGAGAAAGCGCGTTATCAAAGGATATCTTTACGCCGAGCCTGCCTTTATAGGTCTTTGCAAGCTCCAGCATCAACTCCTGATACTTACGCTCGCCGCTGCCAAGGATAACAATACCAAGCCCCATCTCCATAAGGGCAGCCGTGGCCTCGGCCACTATATCAAAGCCCTTCTGATCGGTTAATCTGGAGATAATACCTATAAGCGGCTCACCTTGCTTGACCTTCAGGCCGTATTCCTTTATAAGGGCCTTTTTGCATGCGGCCTTGCCTTTAAGGTCTTTACTACTGTAATTGGCCGCTATAAATTCGTCTTTCTCCGGGTTCCAGATATCATAATCCACGCCGTTCAATATACCGAACAACTCCTCAGAGCGCCCGGCTAAAACCCCCTGAAGCCCGCAGCCCTGTTCCTTTGTCTGTATCTCGCGGCTATAGGTCTCGCTTACCGTCGTAATAATATCAGAGTAAACAATACCCGCCTTTAAGAGGTTGATCTGCCCCCAGTACTCAAGCCCTTCTGGGTTATAGGCGCTATAGGGCAGTCCTGTAATATCATAGAAAGAAGTAGGGAATATACCCTGAAAGGCCATATTATGGATGGTAAAGACCGTTGCGGTGTTGCTAAAAACACTACCGTATAAGGTCTTCATATAGGCGGGGATAAGCCCTGTCTGCCAGTCGCTGCAATGTATGACGTCCGGGTTTATCCCGAGCATCATTACGGCCTCGATAACCCCTCTGGAAAACAGGGTAAAACGTTCGAGGTTATCGAAATAAGCCCCCTCCTGCGTTCCGTAGAGAAAGGACCTGTCGAAGTACTCGTCGCACCTTAGAAAATAAATAGTAGCAGCGCCAAGACTGTCTTTATACAGCTCGGCAACAACGACCCTCTTGCCTATGGGCACGTTTATGGTAATACCGGTCGGCTTGATATTGCCTGAACCGGCCCCGGACGTATTGCCGCCCTCTCTTACCTCGCGGTAAAGCGGCATAAAGAGGGTCGTCTCTACCCCCTCACCCCTTAACGCACCGGGCAGGGCCCCTATAACATCGGCAAGCCCGCCCGTCTTTGCGAAGGGCAGTATCTCAGAGGCCGCTATAACTACATTTAATCCCATAATAACATCACCCTAGCAGAATTAGTACGGCCTTGCAACAGCAAGCGTATCAAAAAACCCGATTGATAGAGGACGATGCTTATGTTAATCTATAATAATACCCTGAAGCGCCGCCAAGGACAAATTACAATGGCAAACAACGGCCAAAAGGGGTTTTAAGAAAGAGAGACCACACCCAAAGGAGCTTTGCAGATACCCATATGGAACACCTGGAAGAACTTAACCCGTCGCAGCACGAGGCCGTGACCTTCAACGACGGCCCGCTTCTCTTGCTAGCAGGGGCTGGAAGCGGCAAGACAAAGGTCCTTACGACCCGTATAGCGCACCTCATAAAAGAAAATAATGTCGCACCGGAGGCCATTCTCGCCCTTACCTTTACCAATAAGGCCGCAGGCGAGATGAAAAAGCGTCTTTCCGGACTTCTCGGCCCGGAGAGCGACGGCGTCTGGCTCGGTACTTTCCACGGCATAGGGCTTCGCATCCTTAAGACAGAGAGCAGGCTCTCGGGGCTCAGCGGCGGACTTACCGTCTATGATGCCAACGACCAGTTGCGTCTGGTAAAGAGCGTTATGGAAGATCTACAGATCGGGACTAAAGCCATTAGCCCCAAGGCCGTAGTAGGTCGCATCAACAAGGCCAAGAACGAGCTGCTATCCCCTGAGCAGTACAAGGCAAAGTACGTGGACTTTTTCTCTGAACGCGTCTCCCGCATCTATGAGCTCTATCAGAAGAAACTCTCGGAAATGCAGGCCCTGGACTTCGGAGACCTTATCTGCAAGCCGGTCGAGCTCTTCTTGCGCCACCCCGAAACCCTTAGAAAATATCAGGAAAAATTTCAGCATATCCTCGTCGACGAGTATCAGGATACAAACCACGCCCAGTATATATTAATGTCCAACCTCGCGGCGCTTTCGCGTAACATCTGCGCCGTCGGCGACCCGGACCAGTCCATCTACGGATGGAGAGGAGCCGATATCAGGAACATCATGGAGTTCGAGCGGGACTGGGCCGATGCAACCATCATGCGCCTTGAGCAGAACTACCGCTCTACGAGCTATATCCTATCGGCTGCGAACTCTGTAATTAAGAATAACGACGATAGATATGAAAAAAACCTCTGGACCGAGAACCCCGACGGCTCGCCGGTTATCTACAAAGAATGCGACGACGAACGTCAGGAGAGCGGAGCTATCATCAAGGCCGTAAAGGACGCGATGCGGGGCGCAGAAGTTGCCGAGCATTACCGGGACTTCGCGGTATTTTACCGCACCAACGCGCAGTCAAGGCTCATAGAGGAATTTTTCCTCAGAGAAGGCGTCCCCTACGTCATAGTCGGCGGAGTGAAGTTCTATGAACGCCTTGAGATAAAGGACGCGCTGGCTTACCTGAGACTCATCTCTAACCCGAAAGACGAACTGAGCCTCAAACGCATCATCAACGTACCGCCCAGAGGGATCGGCGCCGTAACGCTTAACAGCATCGCCAACCTCGCCGCAAGCGAGGGCATTACGCTGATCGAAGGCGTAGGGCGCGCCATAGAAGAGGGCCTCCTTAAGAAACAGGCGCAAAGAGTTTTCTTCAAGACGATAGTAGAGGCACGTAAAAAACTCAAAGAAGGCGTCCCGCTCCATGAGATCGCCCAGCAGCTCATAGAAGAGACCGGATATATAGCCCTCTACGAAAAAGAAGGCTCGGAAGAGGCCTTCCAGAGGATAGAGAACCTCCAGGAGCTTATATCCGCTATAAAAGACTTTGAGGATAATAACCGCAACGCCTCGGTTGAACTAATAGAGACCGAAGGGACGCACCCCATGCTCTCTGCCTTTCTCGAACACGTCTCTCTGATAAGTGATCTGGACTCGTACAAAGACAAGACAAATGCCGTAACCCTTATGACGCTGCACTCGGCAAAAGGCCTTGAATTCCCGGTAGTCTTTATTACAGGGCTGGAAGAAGGGCTCTTTCCCCACTCCAGAAGCAACGATAACCCGGAAGAGCTCGAAGAAGAACGCAGGCTCTGCTACGTGGGAATGACAAGGGCTATGAAGCAGCTGCACCTCTTATCGGCCCGCTCAAGGACGATCTTCGGTGAACGCCGCTATCAGGTCGCCTCGCGCTTTATAGAAGAGATAGACCCTAAGTACCTCGTAAAACACTCAAGCGCCCCGAAACGGGCAAGCTACGGCGGGCTCCTGACCGAAGAGAGCGTCGCAATACCGACAAGGTCCGGCGGCGGCAAAAACAGCAAAGAACCCTACTACACCCTCGACGAAAGCCAGCTCAACCCTCTGACCGAGCCCGTCTTTGACAACGAAGACCCCTGGAGAATAGGGATGAAGGTCAAACACCCGAGCTTCGGCATCGGCATAATAAAGGCGCGCGAAGGCAGGGGCGAGAACACAAAGCTTACGGTCAACTTCCAGAAGGCCGGGCGAAAAAAACTCGTAGCGCAGTACGCCTCGCTTGAACCGCTTAGCGTTTGAGACCCGAAAACAACTACATTCTTTTTTTTAAACCCTCCTTCCTTCCTAAAGAAATTCCCCACAGATGCGAAGTAGTATTATAACAAAATTATAAAGTCAAAGAGCAGAAGAGGCAATGCCATTAACCGGCATCAACCGATCTCAGACGGCTTGACTTTAATGAACAAAACCAATACCATCAAGGCAGAAAACTATGAAGATCAAAAAAGCCGTCTTCCCGTCGGCAGGCATGGGAACCAGGTTTCTACCGGCCACAAAGGCCATCCCCAAAGAGATGCTTCCGCTCGTGGACAAGCCTCTTATCCAGTACTGCGTCGAGGAAGCACACAAATCCGGCATAGAAGAGATAATCTTTATAACCGGGCGCGGCAAAAGGGCGATAGAAGACCACTTCGATGTATCCTTTGAGCTTGAGACAACACTTAAAGAAAAAAAGAAGACCGCCATACTCAACAAGATCCGTCACATCTCCGAAGACCTGACATATATATATACAAGACAGAAAAAGGCCCTTGGCCTGGGGCACGCCGTGCTCTGCGCAAAAAATATTGTAAACAACGAACCCTTTGCCGTCTTTCTCGGCGACGACATCATCGACGCAAAAGTCCCTGCTATGAAGCAGATGATAAAGGTCTTTGGTAAATATCAGGCCTCGATACTCGCCGTTCAACGAGTGCCGAAAAAGCACACTCATATGTACGGCATCATAAAAGGTAAAAAAATAGGAGACGGCCTCTATAAAGTAGAAGACGTAGTCGAGAAGCCAGAAAAAAATCCTCCTTCCAACCTTGCTATAATAGGCAGGTACATACTTACGCCCGAGATATTCACACAACTGGAAAAAAACAAGAAAGGGAGCGGCGGAGAATATCAACTTACCGATGCAATAAAAGGGCTCTTAAAGACTCAGGCCGTCTATGCCTACGAGTTCGACGGCGAACGTTTTGACGCCGGAGATAAGGTTGGTTTTCTCAAGGCCAATATTTATATGGGCCTGAAAAATAAGGAAACAGCGAAGGAGCTTAAAAAATTCATAAAGGGACTTCTCTAAAAAGCACAAATAAAGGCCGGTTGACTTGCCAAGACCCAAAAAAGGTGCTAAAAATTAAGTATATGGAGACGTAAACCAAGAGAGAACCCGTCTGAGACGGTTCAAGCCGTCTCAGACGGACCAAGCCGCCCCAGACCGATAGAGCCGCCTGAAACGGTTCAAGGAATTTTAAATGGCAAAATCATCAAAAAAACCATCTTGTAAAGAAAAAACCAAAAAAAGCGAAAGCCCTGACTTTATCGCCCAGAATATGGAGAGCGCACAGGTGCCGGGAACAATGGAGAAAATAAACCACATCCCTTACGTCGATATATTCTCTACCGGCCAGGACGTCATTATAGAGGTAGAGATGGCGGGGGTCAGGTTTGAGGATATAGACATTACCATCCTGGAAAACACCATTAATATAAAGGCCGACAAATACGAGTGCTTTAACGAAAAAAACGTTAACTACGTATGCATGGAAAGAACCTACGGCAAGATATTCAGAGCCATTGAGATACCCGTGCCCGTAAATACCAAACATATAGATGCCAAATTCACCAACGGCATACTCAGGATATCCATACCGATAGTGGAAGATAAAAGAGGCAAACCAAGGCACGTAGCAATTAAAACATCATAAAACCATAAAGCGAGGATATATCGATGTCTGACGAAATTAATGACATAGACGAAGAATTCAATGAGGAGCAGTTTGAAATACCGGATGTATTGCCGCTGCTGCCTATCAGGGACGTTGTCATCTTTCCGTACATGATAGTACCGCTCTTTGTCGGCAGAGAACGCTCGATAAACGCAGTAGATGCGGCGCTCACAAAAGACAGACTCGTATTCCTCTCCACGCAGCGGGACGTATCAAAGGAAGACCCGGATCCGGAAGACCTCAACACCTTCGGAACCGTCGGAATGATAATGAGGATGCTCAAGCTCCCCGACGGCAGAGTAAAGATACTCGTCCAGGGACTGAGCCGCAGTAAGATAAAGACCTTCCTCCAGACCCAGCCCTTCTATACCATCGACACGCTTCAGGTTCAGGAAGACCCCGTCGTTAAGGCGCCGCTTGAGATAGAGGCCCTTATGCGCAACGTCAGAGAGGTCCTTGAGAGGCTCGCCTCCCTTGGTAAGGTTATATTCCCCGAGGTAATGATGGTCCTGGAAAACGTCCAGGAGCCAGGCAGGCTCGCCGACCTGGTCGCCGCAAACCTGGGGCTCAAGACAGACGACGCACAAAAAGTTCTTGAGATACTCGACCCGATAGAAAGACTACAGACCGTAAGCGATCTGCTCGTAAAAGAATTTCAGGTCGCCCAGATGCAGAGCAAGATACAGAGCCAGGCCAAAGAAGAAATGGACAAGAGCCAGCGCGAGTACTACCTGCGCGAACAGCTCAAGGCTATCAAGACCGAGCTCGGCGATATTGAAGAGACCAGCGAAGAGATAAACGACTTTAAAGATAAGATAAAGGCCGCGAAGATGCCGCCTGATATAGAAAAAGAAGCAATCAAGCAGGCCGACCGCCTGGATATGATGCACCCGGACGCCGCAGAGGCGACGCTTACCAGAACATACCTTGAATGGCTGATTGATCTGCCGTGGAGCAAGCAGACCAAGGACATCCTTGATATTAAAAAGGCAAAGGAAATACTCGATGCCGACCACTACGATCTGGAGAAGGTAAAAGAAAGGATCCTCGAGTACCTTGCCGTTCGCAAACTCAAGAACGACACCAAAGGCCCTATCCTCTGCTTTGTAGGCCCTCCCGGAGTCGGTAAGACCTCGCTTGGCAAATCTATTGCAAGGTCAATCGGTAGAGAATTCGTCAGGCTCTCGCTTGGCGGAGTACGCGACGAAGCGGAGATAAGAGGACACCGGCGCACCTACGTCGGCGCTCTCCCCGGACGCATAATACAGGGGATGAAGCAGGCCGGCACAAATAACCCGGTCTTTATGATGGATGAGATAGACAAGATCGGTGCGGATTTCCGCGGAGATCCGTCCTCGGCCCTCCTTGAGGTCCTGGATCCAGAGCAGAACAACTCCTTTAGCGACCATTATCTGAACCTGCCCTTTGACCTGACAAACGTCATGTTCATCACCACGGCAAACCAGATGGATCCAATCCCCGGCCCTCTCAAAGACAGGATGGAGATAATATATATCCCCGGATATACGAGCGAAGAAAAGCTGGTCATCGCAAACAGGTATCTCGTGCCTAGACAGATCAAGGAAAACGGCCTTACCGATAAGCTCATAAAGTTCTCCGATGAGTCCGTTACAAAGATAATTACAGAGTATACGCGCGAAGCAGGGCTTAGAAACCTTGAACGCGAGATAGCCGGAGTATGCCGTAAGATAGCGAAGAAAGTCGCTGCGGGAGATAAAAAACTTACAAAGATAACCCCTGCAAAGGTACACGAGTTCCTCGGCATCCCCAAGCATATGCCAGAAGAAGAACGCGAAAAAGACGAGATCGGCGTTGCCACGGGGCTTGCATGGACGCCTGTTGGCGGCGAGGTGCTATATATAGAGACGACCATTATGAAGGGTCGCGGCCAGCTCACCCTCACCGGCCACCTGGGCGACGTGATGAAGGAATCGGCTCAGGCAGCTTACAGCTACGCCAGAGCAAGGGCCAAGGAGCTTGGCATAGCACCTGACTTCTATAAAGATAAAGACATACACGTCCACGTACCAGCGGGTGCGATACCAAAGGACGGCCCTTCGGCCGGTATAACCATGGCGACCTCGATCGTCTCGGCGCTTACGCAGACCCCTATTGATAAAGATCTGGCAATGACGGGTGAGATAACGCTTAGAGGCCGCATTCTGCCGATAGGCGGACTAAAGGAAAAGTGTCTTGCAGCGCTTCGCGCAGGAATAAAGACCGTCCTCTGCCCTGACAGGAACAAAAAAGACCTGGAAGAGATACCGGACAATATAAAAGATCAGCTCAAGATAGTCCTCGTCGGTCATATGGACGAGGTACTCAGTAAAGTTCTAAAGATAAAGATCAAGAAAAAGGCTACGCCTAAGAAAAGAGCCGCCCCGGCGAAGGCCGCCCCGGCGAAGGCCGCGCCGAAAAAGAAGGCTACTCCTAAAAAAGCAGCAACCAAAAAGGCCGCACCTAAGAAAAAGGCAGCTACTAAGAAGGCCGCTGTTAAAAAGGCTACCCCTAAGAAGAAAGCCGCTGTCAAAAAGGCTGCGCCTAAAAAGAAAGCCGCTGTTAAAAAGGCTGCGCCTAAGAAAACAACAGCCAAGAAGGCCACACCCAAAAAGAAGGCCACGCCTAAAAAAGCAGCGACCAAAAAGACAGCTACTAAAAAAGCCGTCTCGGCGAAGGCCGCGCCAAAGAAGAAAGTGACGAAGAAAAAGGCTTCCGCCGGTAAAAAGAAAGGCCGCAAGTAACTATATATGCAACTTAAGGAGCTGGGTGAGAAGGCCCTGATAGATATACTCGGCAAAAGGTTTTCAGAAACCGGTCCTAGGGTACTGAAGGGTATCGGAGACGACTGCGCCGCGACCCTCCAGGCGGGAGGCAAGGTACTCTTATCCAGCACCGATACCCTTACCGAAGAGGTACACTTCTCACTTACCTACTCTCCGCCAAAGCTTCTGGGACGGAAACTGGTAAATATATCGGTCTCTGATATAGCCGCGATGGGCGGCACACCTCTCTTTATCCTCCTTGCCCTTACCATGCCAGCTACTATAGATGAAGGGTTCGTAACCGAGCTCTACAGAGGCGTTGAAGAGGCCTGCGGCGAAAGCGCCATGGTCCTTATCGGCGGCAATATATCATCGACCGCAGGCGAGAACCCCATAGTCCTTACCTCGATGATCCTCGGCGAGGTCCCGGAAAGCGAGATGATCTGCCGCACAGGCGCTGCCCCCGGAGAGACCATCTACATCACAGGCTCACCCGGAGCGGCCACCCTGGGGTTGATCGGCCTGCAGAACGACGGGCCGTCCGCCATTACCCGCTCACCTTACCGCAATAGCGTAGCTCGCCATCTCGATCCTAAACCAAGGACAAAGATCGCCAGGACTATAGCAAGGAAAGGACTTGCCACCTCGATGATGGATACAAGCGACGGACTGGCCTCTGACCTAACGGCACTTGCAAAGGCCAGTAATATCGGGGCTTTGGTCAAGACGACCCTTATTCCAATATCTCCGGAGATGAAGACTTACCTTAAAAATGACGCCCTCGGCCTTGAGATCGCACTCTCCGGAGGTGAAGACTACGAACTACTCTTTACAGCCAAAAAGGAAAACAAAGAGGCTATTGAGAGGCTTGCCGAGCAAAGCGGCATACCGATAACCGAGATAGGGGTTACTGAGGAGCGCGACGAGAGCTCAAAAAGCGGAAGCGTACGCTTTATACAAAACGACGGCACCGAGTTCGAATTAAAGAACAAGGGCTTCGACCACTATAAATAGATATATGCCATGAATACAAAACTCCTGGAAAAACTACTGAAAGAGGTCTCAAAGGGTAAGGTAAGCGTTGATAATGCGCTCTCTAAACTCAGGACCCTCCCCTTTGAAGAGCTTGAGTTCGCAACCGTTGACTCACATCGCTCGCTCAGGCGCGGCTTCCCTGAAGTAATCTACGGTGAGGGTAAGAGCAGCGCGCAGATAAGAGAGATCGCGCGCCGCATAATAGCCCTTAAGGAAAACGTCCTTATAACAAGGCTTGATGCAAAAAAAGCAACGGCGCTTAAAAAACACTTCCCTAAAGCAACCTATAACAAAGACTCTCGCACCTTCTTTGTAAAGACGCACAGCATTGAGATAACAGGGCGCGGCGAGGTGCTGGTCATAACCGCCGGAACCTCGGACATACCGGTAGCCGAAGAAGCGGCGCTAACGGCAGAGTATATGGGTAATAAGGTCGCACGTCTCTATGACGTGGGAGTAGCCGGGTTGCACAGACTGCTAGATAAAAAAGATAAGATTCTCTCGGCCCGCGTCCTTATTGTCGTAGCCGGAATGGAGGGCGCCCTTCCAAGCGTAGTCTCAGGGCTTGTTGCAAGGCCTGTCATAGCCGTACCCACAAGCGTCGGCTACGGGGCGAACCTCGGCGGCTTAACGACACTCATGGCGATGCTCACCTCTTGCAGCTCCGGGGTGAGTGTGGTAAATATAGATAACGGCTTTGGCGCGGCCTATGCCGCGACACTGATAAACAGGGACTGAGCCGGGGCTTGCAAAATTAAGATGACACCGGATACAACAAAGATAAAAGAATAGACCTGCAAGATGGACAGGAAAAATATCTTGAAATTCCAGAAATTAAATCAAACAATCACAGACTTTCAAAAGGCCGATAATGAAGATACTATACCTTGACTGCCCGACAGGGATAAGCGGCGATATGTGCATGGCCTCGCTCATAGACCTGGGCGCAGACCTCGCAGCGATAAAAAAAGAACTGAAAAAACTCCCTGTAAAGGGCTATACAATAAAGACAACTAAAGAAAAACGTCACGCCATCAGCGGCACCCGCTTTAAGGTCATCACAAAGAAAGAAAAACACCACCGTACATTTAAAGACATAAAAGGGCTTATAGAAGATAGTACGCTCTCCTGCGAGGTAAAGAAACTCAGCATAAAGATCTTTAAAAACCTAGCCGTTGCAGAGGGCAAGGTCCACGGCATCTCGCATACGAAAGTACACTTCCATGAGGTAGGGGCAATAGATTCTATCGTCGATATCGTCGGCGTTGCCATAGCCATTACCGGGCTCGGGATCGAGAAGGTATATACCTCGCCTATCCCTCTGGGCTCGGGCTGGGTAGATACCGACCACGGCAGGCTCCCGATACCGGCGCCTGCGACCCTTGAGGTCATCAAGGGCGTACCGACCATTCCCTCTCCCATAACAATGGAGCTTACCACACCGACTGGCGCGGTCATTGTAAAGACGCTTGCAAGCGGTCACGGCATGGCGCCGGAGATGACGGTCGAGGCCATTGGATACGGCCTCGGAGGTAAAGACTTTCGTGAACTTCCGAATGCGATGCGCGCACTTATGGGCAGCGCTCCAGAGGCGACGCTCACAAAGAAAGGCTCAAAAGGCAAGTCCGCTGGCACTGGGCAAAACCAGGTCATAGAGATAAAAACCAACATTGACGATATGAACCCGCAGATAGCCGCCTACCTGGTAGACAGGCTCATAAAAAAAGGCGCACTCGATGCATACCTGACTCCGGTCATAATGAAAAAAGGCAGACCCGGACTCTTACTGACGGTCCTCACAGACGAAAAGAAGAAAGACACACTCAGCCGGATCATCCTTACCGAGTCTACCTCTATCGGTCTTCGCTACACCGCAGCCGAAAGACAGTGCCTTGAGCGAAAAATAATTAAAGTAAATACCCCTTACGGGACGATAAGAGTAAAAGAGTCGCTCCTTGACGGGATCGTGGTTAATCGCCATCCCGAGTTTGAAGACTGCCGCAAGGCAGCCGAGCGAAGCAAGGTGCCGCTTAAAGAAGTCATGGAAAGTGCCAAAGGCGTAAAGTAATAAAGGCAGCGCGGTAAGGACTGCCGTTAATTTAACGACTAAGACAGAGGGCCTTTAATTATGCTCATACGTTGCTGGGGATCACGCGGCTCAATATCCGTGTCAGGTAAAGAGTACATAAAATACGGCGGAGACACGACCTGCATAGAGGTCGTCGGCAGCTCCGGCGATATTATAATCCTTGATGCCGGTACCGGCATCCGCAGGCTCGGCAACAAGCTCATGAATGAAAAACCTGCGGAGATAAATATTTTCTTCACCCACTCTCACTGGGATCATCTGGCGGGCTTCCCGTTCTTCAAGCCCCTCTACCACGGCCACAGCCACATTCACATAAGGGGGCCCCGCACCACGCAGGACTCCATCATGAAGATAGTCTCGCACACGATGACACCGCCTTACTTCCCTATGGAACTGGAGGACATACACGCAGATATCGAGTTCCTATCGACAACGCAGGATACGATAGAGATAGGCTCTATGAAGGTCAAGACCATCCCGCTCAGTCATACAAATAGAGGCGTCGGCTACAGCATAGAAGAAGACGGTAAGTCTTTTGTATTTCTCACCGACAACGAACTTACCCACAGGCATAACTTCGGGCTGGAACGCAGCGAGTATGTAAAGTTCTCAGAAGGCGCCGATTTGCTCATCCACGACGCCGAGTTCACCCCGCAGGAATACGAACATACAAAGGGTTGGGGGCACTCGGTCTACCAGGACGCCCTTGATATGGCGATTGAGGCGGGCGTAAAGGAGCTTGGCCTCTTCCACCACAACCAGGATCGTACCGACCAGGCAATAGACGCTATAAATGAAGACTGCAACAGGATCATCAAAGAAAAAAAAGTTGAGCTTCTCTGCACAGCCATCGCCACAGGAACAGAGATAAAACTTTAAAAAACCCTTCCCATCAGATACGCGTCCATTATCCGCCAGATCTTTATAAAGGTGTGGCGGCTCTGTGGTCTTTATTTGTTCAGGTATAAAGAACGTGCGGGAGATAAAGATAATAAAAAATCCGGGACGGAGCCTTTTTGTAATAATTAATATCTCTTTCGTAATTAGAATAATCGCAGGATATTAAGACATTTGATATTGATCTATCTAATAATAGACCTTTTTTAAGGCATAGCAGGAGGTTTCGAAGAAAAAGTAAATTAAAAAATATAATACGGATCAAAGTCAACTGACACCGTGGTATACCGTCAAGATGACAGTACCCGGGCCTATAACTTGGTTAATTAAAACATCAGCACCTGTCTGCCTTGCTCTATCCACTCCTTTATATCGAGCACACCAGTCATCTCAACACCGTCGAGCAACTCATCCTCTGAAAGGCCCCTTGCCTTTATAGATTCCAGAGGCATTACAACACGGGCCCCCTTAGATATAATATCAACGAAGAGCCCCTCCATGCTGATAGAACCGCGCTGCAACCGTCGACCCTTATGCCCTAAAAAGACGCTATCGCCGTCAAGGACTATCAACACGTTTTCACCCTCCTTCATCTGCATCTGACAAAACCTTAGTGCGTTCAAAAGACGGTCACTACCATTTAATACGTTTTTCAAAACTATAATAACCTGTTCTCTGTCAAGTGATGCACTCATTACAGCCCTCCTCCTTTAATTGTACCCTGTTCTTAATTAGTATTTTTATGATAAATATAGTTAAATCCTTACTTTTTTCCGCGCCTCATCAAGAGACTTCATAAGTCTGCTACTCTCCTCAAACTGCTCTACCATGACCTCGCGCAAGAGCTCACAGGCCTGATTTATCTTCGGATTTGCTATGCTGTAAAGGATGCTTACGCCGCTGCGGCGCGTTGTGACCATACCGGAGGCCCGAAGGGCCGCAAGGTGCTGTGAGACATTGGGCTTGGGGAGTCCCAATATAGAGATAAGCTCGGCTACCGACTTCTCGCCTTCGCCAAGGGCATAGATGATCTCCAACCGTCTTGCGCTGGCAAGCGGCTTTGAGATATCTGCCTGTATCTTGAATAAGTCCTTCATAGTTTCATTATTTCGCAACTAAATAATTGCGCATTATTGCAATTATGTCAAGGGTTTTTAACTTTCAATAACAAGGCGGATATTAAAAGGAATAGAAGAACGCGACAGCCGGCTATTTTATCGGGGTTAAGAAGGTAAGAGATAATATCTCTTCTCGCCAGAAGCAAGCGTCCTTTACAGGAGCTTTTCAAACTGATAAGATTTAGCGCATGGGAGATTATGGAAAAAAAGCAATAGAAGAGGCCGCACTGGAGCCCTGGGACAACCCCTCGCCCGAGCGCGACTATACGATAGATATCAGCTACCCCGAGTTCACATGCCTGTGCCCGCGTTCAGGCTACCCGGACTTTGCCACCATACGGATAAGCTACGTCCCGGATAAATACGTTGTAGAGCTTAAATCCCTAAAACTCTACCTCAACGCCTACCGCGACCAGGCCATATCTCACGAAGCGGTGACCAATAAAATATTTACCGAGATAAAGGCGGTCATTGAGCCGCGCTCCCTTGAAGTGACGGGAGATTTTAATGTAAGGGGAAATGTTAAGACGGTAATAAAGGTTACTCTTTAAAAGACCGTCCGCAGCGACAAAGACCTTACCTGCCCAACGGCCCACATAGCAGGCTCTCTAAGCCCTGCCTCTCTCTTAATGCTCTCTGCCGCAGGCCTCCAGTTTATCCTCGGCGCGAGACCTTCTGGCTCGCGCGCGTGCCAAAAACCATGACAGGACTACAAAGGCAAACAATACCAGCGTAGCTGCCTGCAAATAGCTTTTAACGTCCATCTGTCTGGCTAAGGTACTTGCTGGAAGAAAAGATACTATCCGAAGGAAGTAACGCCTGTTCTTAACACTACCCGCCCCATCCCATCCGAGTGCATCGAGCACCGGATAGATCGTTGCAAAGGTAAAGAGGCCCTCTTTGGCGTATATCTGACCGTCTTTTTCCTGAAGTATCCTTTTCCATACATCAGGGTAAGATCTCTGAAAAGTACTGTCGGTTTTTCCCTCATACATAAAGCCCCACTCATCCTCGCTCTTATCGGCAACCAGGAAATAACCCTCTCTATTGAGCACCAGAAGCCTGCTTAATTTACTCCCGTGATGATGCTTGAGTTTCCCCAGAAACTCACCACCAAGGTAATTAAGGAGGACTATCCCAAGCTTACCTCCCTTGCTATCAAAGACAGGGGTACCAATGCGCATCACAGGCTTCTTCGGCTCTTCTACCACGCCGTTCTCTACGTTAAGGTCTATATGAGAGACAAATATATCACCGCGCCGCAACATCATGGTATCTTTAAAATAATAACGGGATTTCTTATTCTGCAGCTCCGAGGGCGGGGCGCTCACGGCCTTGCCGTCCTCATAATTAACCCTTACGACCTCCATACCGTTTTTGTCAATATAACGTATCTGGTCGTAGACCCCTTTTCTGGCGCTAAAAGAGGTATAGCCATCCACAAGTTCATCTGCGCCTGCGGCGCGGCTGCTGGCGTTCATCCCCGGGCGCTTGTTACTATCCGAGAGTATAAGCAGGTCCGAGATAACAGAGCGCAAGTCCCCTGAGCTTACGGCCTTTAAACGTTCAACATTATGCATCTCGTCATGCTCGATAATCTCTCTTGCTCCGCGCTGATTAAACGAGAAAAAAAGATAGATCACTACAACAGTAACCACTGCGACGGGAATAAATATCGGAAAAAAGCGCATCGCTATATCACGACTTTGAACAGGCATGTATAGGTACCTTCTACCGCAGTAGTGGGAAACCCACCCACGACGGTTCAAAATTTAGGATTAATAATATTGATGAATTCACGGTTGAATAAGACCAAAGGATGCGCACAGTTCTTACTTGAAAAACCCTCCCTTCCTAGTATATTTATCGGTGAGAGAGAGGGGAATCTTTATAGCAGAAAGTTTAATTAATACTAAAGTAGTCTTTAATTTTCAGGTTTATCGTCATCCGCTACCTTTACGCTCGCGCCTAGAGGTATATAGAACTCAAAGGTTGAGCCCTCGCCCGGATTATTCTCGACCCAGATATCGCCGCCATGATACTCGACAAATCTCTTTGCAAGGGCAAGCCCTATCCCTACCCCCTGATAATTGCGTACGCTCCCGCGCTCACCGATCTCAAAGGGATGGAATATACGGTCTATATCGCTTGCACTGATGCCAACACCGCTATCTCTAACCAGTACTCTCAAGAAGTCCTTTCCGCTCTCAGAACTCCTCTTTACCTCAAGGTAGATATCACCGCCGTCAGACGTGAACTTAACGGCATTTTCGAGAAGGTTTAAGAATATCTGCCTTAACATGCCTGACTCACCCCTTACAAGCCCGATATCCTCCTCAATATTAACCTTAAAGTTCAGATGTTTTTCTATAGTCATCCCGGTCGTCTTATCCACCGCCTCTTCCAGAATATCCTTGATTTCAAATTCTGCCATACTCAGATCAATTCCGCATGAAACAGCCCTTGTCAATTCAAGCAGGTCATCGATAAACTCTATCAGGTTATTACTGCCGATCTTTATATTCTTCAGATACTTCTTACACCCGACGGTTACCCGTCCACAACCATGCAGGTGAAGAAGCTCGGCAGATGTTATAATGTGATTAAGCGGTGTTTTCATCTCGTGGCTTATATTGGCGAGAAATGTCGTCTTATACTGATTAGAGGCTATCAGTTCCTTATTAATCCTATCTACAACCTTTATAAACTCTGCAAGTCTGGATGCCTCATCCTCAAGTTCATCATTGAGCGCATTAAGCTTTTGAGTACGCTCAGCGACCTTTCTCTCCAGAGATTCATTGGCCATTTTAAGTTCTTCTTCAGCGTAAAACTTGCGAAGTCTGGAACTGGCGAGATACCATAGCCATATTCCTGCAACAACGATAAGAAACATAACGGTTAAAATATAGCTATAGGTGCTGACCAGCCCCTTGAAGACACGTTGAGGCACAAAGGTAACCATCTTCCACGAATACCCCGAGGTGGAGGCATTTTTAACCATAGAGGCCGTCTCGCCTAAGGAGTCGCGCACGGGGTATATCGTTACATAAGTAAAGAGCCCTTTGGCAGTATAAAACTGGCCTCGGTCTCTCTCGCCCATCATCATCCACTCTTCCTTGAAACGGGCCTGAAAAGTATTATCCCCACCGTTATCCTTCATAAAGCCCCAGAGCTCATTATCATCAACACCGCGCAGATAATAGCCATCTTCATTTAAGAGCATCAAGTCGGCATATGAACTACTTTCATAGTTTTCAAGCTTATTCAGAAACTTCTCCGCAAGATAATTAAAGAGCATCATCCCCCGAAGTCTTCCACTACCGTCAAAGACAGGAGTTCCAAAACGCATAACAGGCTTATACGGCTCTTCTACCACTCCACCTTCAACATTCAAATCCAGAGGTGATACAAAGACCTCTCCCTTTGAGAGGGCCAGCGTCTCTTTGACGTAATAACGCCCGGCCTTTCTTCGAAACTCTTCAAAAGGCGTGCTGCTAACATCTCCCCTGTTATAGTTAATTCTCACCAGCTCCATGCCCTTGGTATCTATAAACCGTATCTGGTCATAGACACCCTTTCTGGTGCTGAAAGAAGTATACTCTGAGGCAAGCTTTTTATTATTATTTTCTGAGGGGTTACGCAGATAATCCTGCATAAGCTTCTGCTCCGAAAGGAACATAAGGTCTGAGATGACCGAACCGAGGTCAGCGACACTGGTGTCCTTCATACGACCAAGAAGATCTTTCTGGTTACTCTTGATCAGGTGCTCTTCTCCCATGTAGTTTGTCCTATAGAATGCGAAGACCACAACGATAACCGCAATCGACAGAAAAACAAATAAAAGAGAAAAACGCCCTATAACAGCCCACCGCTCACTTGGCATAATCAACCTCCGGAAGTTGACAACGGTCTGTCACGCAACACTTATTACAACCTGGATGAATGAGAGAGAGCAGTGAATTTTGTGCCTGAAACAGCACTTACTAATATTATCGCCGGATTAGAATAAAACTTAACGGTTTAAAGTCATGAAATGTAACCCGAAATGTTAACCATACGGAAAATAAGGGAAAAGAGATAGAAAAGACCTTAAATATTTTTTAGAGCTCCCGGCCTGATTAAAAAAACGGAATCAGACCAGGCAACTATTGGATATAAAATTGAAGCCCTCAGGGTTAGAAATCATAAAACCGTCTTTAACGGTCTCTGCTGATCTTCTTTATATTATTATTGCCCGAGTCGGCCACATAGATATCACCCGAAGGACCTAGCGCTATGCCCGTTGGAAAGCTCAGAGCTCCGGTGCCTTTACTTCCTGCCGCAGGTCTTTTACCTATTACCGGTCTTTGCAGCCCCGCCGGGGTTTGCGGCCCTTTAGAAGCGCCGATCGTTGAGACGTAACCGCCCTGAGTTATACGGCGTATACTATTATTGCGAGAGTCGCAGACAAAGATATTGCCCCGGCTATCTATTGTAATACCTGTTGGCCAGGAAAACCTGGCATTAGTCCTGCTGCCGTCGCGAAAGCCGTGCTCGGGACTACCGGCAAGCGTAAGGACGCGCCCGTCCGGCATTATTTTTCGCACGGCATTATTGCCGGAGTCCGTGACATAGACGACCCCGTCGTAAACGGCGACCCCTATCGGTTCCTTAAAGTGCGACATGACGCCCCTGCCGTCGGCATACCCAGGGTTGGTATTGCCGGCTATTGTAGAGACAATGCCGCGAGGCGATATCTTTCTTATAGTATGGGTACGCCTGTCTGCGACATAAAGAGTACCGTCTTCACCTACGGCTACCCCGGTCGGATAACCGAAGCGGGCCTTGCGTGCAGGGCCGTTCTTATAGCCCGGCTTCCCTCCGGCTATTGTTGAGACAATACCGTCCGGTGTAATCTTACGGATACGGAAGTTATCGGCATCGGCGATAAAGATATTGCCCGCTTTATCTATAGCGATATTATTAGGACCACGGAAGAGCGCATCTTTTATAGGACCATCTTTATAGCCGCCATTACCGGCGCCCGAAGATGCAATAGAGTTCATGGTAACCACACGCCCCTTTTTGATCTCACGCAGCGTATTATTACCGTAATCAGCGACAAGGATCGCGCCGTCTTTATACGTGGCAATACCGGTTGGCCAGTTAAAGAGCGCCGCCCTGCTGCTGCCGTCTTTAAGCCCCTTATCGCTCTGACCGGCGATTATACTTACAGTATACGAGCCGGGGCCGTCGTCGATAACAGGTACGGCAGTCACTGGTATGGAAGAAAATACAACAGAAAAGACCGCCAAGGAAAAGGCGGATAAAAAAAGCAGCAGGCGATATGATGGTAATATTCTCTTACCCATAGTCTCCCATACTTTAAAAAGGGCAGAAAGCCCTATTAGACGACGCTGCTACGGACCGAGGCCTGACCTCTGAACTCCCGGAGCAGGGCCGCCAGAAGTTCATTGTCCGCTCTGCTCTTCAATGCAACTCTAAAATAACCGCTGCCAAGCCCTCTGACCTCGGTCATATCTCTTATAAGGACACCCCTGGACAAAAGCATAGAACCAAGGGCCTCTACACTCGTAGAAGAGGCGTCCAGACTGCATAGAAAGAAATTCGCATCTCCGGGGAAGATCCGTACCCCACAGGTATCACGCAGCAGACCTTCCATAAAAGGCCTTTCAGTCTTAAGCCAACTACGCGTAGCCTCAACATAAGAAGTATCTTTAAGCGAGGCGATACCGGCCAGAGTCGCCAGCAGGTTAACGCTCCAGGTCGGCCTGAGTGAGGCGAGCCTCTCTATAATATCCTCTGATGATATGGCATAGCCGAGCCTGAGCCCTGCCATCGCAAAGAACTTGGTCATAGAACGCAAGACTATCACGCCGTCTCTGCCTGCGACCTCGGCCTTTACAGAACCGCTCTCAGTAAAGTCACAAAAGGCCTCGTCTATAACGAGCAACGTCCCGCACCCTCGACACTCTTCTATTACCTCAAGCATAGAGGACTTCGCAATAAGGCCGCCGGCGTGACTCGTCGGGTTTGTGACCACGCAGATATCATAGCCGCCTTCTCTGATCTTTTCCTTGAATTTTTCACCATTAAAACGGAGGTCGTCCGAGGGCTCAAGCATAAAACCGTCGACGACGCAGCCGACACCCTCCAGAGCCCTTCTGTACTCGCTAAAGGCAGGCTCTACGATAAGGGCCTTTTCGGGACGAAGCAGCTGCGCTATCAGATAGATAAGTTCATTTGAGCCGTTTGCGGCCAGAATATTAAGGACGGGTATTTTATGGTAGCGCGCAAGTTCTGCGGTAAGCTCTGCGGCGTAAGGCTCGGGGTATGCGCTAAGAAGCCCAGTACCGTTCTCAATAGCAAGACGGGCCGACGCGGATAGCCCAAGCGGATTAATGCTCGCGCTAAAGTCTATGATCTCTGTAGGAGAGAGACCGGCACGCTTTGCCTTCGACCATATATCACCGCCATGCAGGTCTTTCAAAGATAAATACTCCGGATTAATTTATAAAAACCAAAGACGCCTTGGCTGCGTCGCTTTAAAACCTTAAAAGTTTTTTTCAATGACAAACAAGATGAAATTAAGCAGTAGATACTATAAGAGGATTGCCCTTGCATCCAGAGCCATACAGCCATCGCCGTGGACAACGAGCGGATTTATCTCAAACTCTTTGACGAGCTTACTCTCTGTAATAATGTCCGCAAGCTTTACTATTACCCCTGCAGCGGCCTTGACGTCTTTGGCAGGGTTTCCCCTGTAACCGGATAAAAGAGGAAAGCCCTTACACTCCTTCATCATCTCTATCGCTTCGGCCTCGTCAATAGGTGCGAGCCTGAAGCTTACGTCCTTTAGAAGCTCTATAGCAACCCCGCCCATACCGAACATCACGGTAGGGCCGAACTGCTCGTCACGGAGCGCACCTACGATGACCTCAACGCCGCGCGGGGCCATCTCTTCAACGAGAAAGCCCTCTATCTTTGCAGAAGGGCAGCGGTGTGCGATACTTACGTAGATCTCATTCCAGGCACGCCTGAGTTCCTGTTCGTCCCTGAGACCAACGGCTACGCCCCCTACATCGCTCTTATGGATTATATCGCGCGAGACGACCTTAAGCACCAGCGGATAGCCGATCTCTGCGGCCTTTACGATAGCAACTTCAAGATCGATCTCGACAAAAGAGCGCGGCACGGCAATTGAGCACTCTTTAAGAAAGCCCTTTACCTCGGGCTCTACCAGAGAACCCACTCCGTCCTTTATAAGTTCATCAATTGAGATCAATGACCGGCTCCTGCTTAAAAATTACTACCGTTTAAGGGGTAGTCCAGCAACTATACGGGCGGCCCTTACAGCGCCCTCCGGCGTATAATATACCGGCAAACCCGCCTCCTCAAAGAGGACGTTCTTCTCTCTTGCATACTCGCCGCCGGGCGAGCAGATAATAACCGGCTTTTTATGCTTCAGTGCGACCGCCCCGATAAGGGTTGGCAGATTGTCGGTAAGATGCGGAGGGCCCCACAGCGAGGCGACTATCGCGATATCGTAATCATCGCCACTTAACGCCACGTCAAGGGCCTTTGCAAACCACTCGTCTGTTACGCTCCCTGTCAGATCCATGGGGTTGGCCACGGCAAAGTAATCAGGGAAGATCTCCTTGAGCTCAGCGACCTTCGCCTTCGCCAGCTCCGAGACATCAAAGCCCGAAGCGGACGAGGCATCGGCGATACCAACGCCCATACCACCGCCGTCGGTGAGTATCATTATCCGCTTACCGCTAACAGGGCCTAATTTATTCAAGGCCCTGCAGCCGTCCAGAATATCCTCATAACCCGAAAGCTCGATAATTCCCGCCTCTTTAAAGGCTGCCCTGTATATCTCATACCTTCCGGCTACGGCCCCGGTATGAGAGCCTGCGGCCTTCTTGCCCGCGCCCTCTCGCCCGACCTTTAACGCCATAACGGTCTTTTTGGCGGCACACCTCTTTGCGGCCTCGACAAAACGCCTGCCGTCATTTATTCCTTCTATATAGATCACAACGGCCCTGGTCTCGTCGTCCTCTGCGAGGTAATCAAGACAATCGGCCTCGTTAACGTCCATCTTATTACCGTAACTTACGACCCGTGTAACCCCTATTCCTTCAGAAGCAAAGACGTCCATTGCCGTAAGCGCAAAAGAACCGCTCTGCGAAAGCAGAGCAATACGCCCGCGCCGTGGCCTCTTGACCCTCTCTCTGGCTATAAAAAAGGTATCGACATTAGAGACGGCATCAAAGATACCGATACAGTTAGGGCCGATAACGCGCACGCCTTCTTTCTCTGCTATCGCACAGAGCTCCTGCTCGGCCTTCCTGCCTGCTTCGCCGGTCTCTGAGAAGCCGCCGCTTACAATGATCGCCGCACTTATAAAGGGCGCGGCCTCTCTTAGAAGCTCCGCAATGGCAGAGGCCGGAACGGCAAAGACGGCCAGGTCTACCTTCTTGCCAATAGAGGCAATATCAGGGTAACACTTGTATCCCTGAATCTCGTTATAGCGCGGATTTACGGGGTATATCTCGCCTTCGTAGCCTGAGCTGAGCATACTCTCCATAATAATATAAGAGAGCTTACCAACCGTTGGCGAGGCGCCTATTACCGCAACAGATGCGGGTTTAAAAAAAGCTTCCATACTTTTAAGAAAACTCCTGAGTCTTATTTAGAGCGCTAAACAGCCTCGAATTAAAAGATCAATCAAGCTTTAGCGCGGCCTTTAGAACGACCTGAAACTCAACTACCTTACCGTCAGTTATATGCCCGCGTTGCTCGACGACCTCGAACCAGGCAAGGCCGTGCAGGCTCTGTGAGGCCTTTTCAATAGCATTACGGATAGCCTGTTCATAGCTCTCCTCTGATATACCGATAAGCTCGATCTTCTTGTATGTCCTATCCATAGCTACCTCCTCCGTGACCTTTTATACTGTTATACCCCAAGGCTTCGAGGCTGTCATCTATAAAGTAATCGCAATAAGGTATACAACAACAATACCTATTGCGAGCGTTACCATATTAAGTATCGCGCTCTTTGCATGCACCTTTTTAAAACGACCGCGCAATCTTTCCTTTTCCGCGTCGTCTGTCGAGGCCTTGATATCCGACTTTATCTCGCGAGCCTTCCTGCCAACGACCAGCCCCGAGTAAAAACCAAGCACCATCATTAAAAGAACCAGAATAAAACGCAGAGGCAGAAAACCACCGCCGTAAGCAGCAATAAGTATCAGGCTCAGAACCCCAACGATACCGCAGACGTAGCCGACCAGCCAGTACCTGGGGAAGATAACGCCAATGACCTCACCGGCCTTCTCACGCTCCAGGACCTTAAAGATAGCCGGCGCCGCGCAGAAACTAAAAAACATAATCGAACCGACCCATATAACGACCGATAAAAGATGTACAAAGAGAAAAATATTCAGCATGCCGCCCCCTAGATAACCCCTTAATTATATTGTATATCAACTAGAGGGAAAGTTCAAACCACCTGCGGTGGGGAGTGGTAGTGTTGGGTCTATATTTCTTCTAACAATGTACAATTGTAACTTTCCCTATAATGCTGTATATTACAACCTATAATCTTAAAAAAATGTTGGGTTTCGCTTTGCTTTATCCAACCTACGTAGCTTTCATTAACATGAAGGAGGAGCCCCTAATGAAAAAACTTATATTTCTGCTTCTTGCTGTAATTACATCCATGTTCATGGCAGGGTGCATGAACATGCCAACGCCAACCTCGCAAATCACAGGTTCATACACATCAGGACTCAAATACGAGGGATATGACTGTTCTCGTTTATCATCAGAGGTGGATTCTCTGGCAAGACGCGAAAACCAGTTAGTAGTTGCTCAAGAGCAAAGAATCAAAACTAGTCAAATGCAAGCATTCTTGTGGGGCTACGGACAAGGAGATGGAATTGAAGCGTCTGAATTAGCAAATGTGCGCGGCGAAAAAGAAAGAGTTCGTAGTGCTATGGATATAAAGAGTTGTATTAGCAGTTCTAAAAAAGATAATCCTTGACATGGCGAAGTAATAATCGCTGCTCAACTCTACTCGAATAGCCCCGTAAGTTGGGTAGAGCGCAGGACCGAAGGGCCGGAATGTAACCCAACGATCTCTAAAAAATCCCCCTTTTATAAAGGGGGAAGTCTTTGATGCTTCGGTGCGTCCCCGCCCCGAAGCCAAAACCATCGTAACTATGACTTTCGGGGCGAGGACGCACCGAAAGATCCAATGCCTTCTGTCAATGCGAGCCACATACGGTGAGGCAAAACAAAACAATCTCGTCTTTAGATTCCTGAATTAGCCCTCCCTGTAACAAACAATTGCAACACACCCTGAAATATTATATATTAAACCTATAATCTTAAAAACCGTTGGGTTTCACTTTGCTCTACCCAACCTACGAAATCATCAATGCAAGACAACGCACACATGAAAAAAGATCCTAAAATACAACTAGATAATCTTGACGACTTTATGGACGTTCAACTTCCAGCCTTTGATGATTTTTTAATAAATAGGCAGGTTCAACTTACAGATAGACCTTTTATTGCTACTGATATGTTTATTGGGATGTGTTTAGTTAATACACCTAGCTATACTAAGGATGAATTTCGTAAAAGCTCTTGGTTTAAAGAATTTGATGTGGCAATAACAAAATGGTATGCGAAGCGCTATGCCGGTGCAATGAATAACACTAAAGATAATTTTGCGCCTGGAGTTATTCTTATTTATGGAGTTCCTTTTGAATTAAAAATACCACTCAATACTTACCAAGTAGAAAAACCAGGAGAAACGGCTTGGATATGTTTTCCACATACTGTGCTTCCTGAAGAAAATGTATGCGAATGGCTCATTAGTCCTCCGAACTTAGAAGACATGAAAAGTAAAGATATTACTAATGTTAAAAAAAGTATTATAAAAACAGCAGGGGCCATACGTTCTATTCGAATTAATTTACTGACTGCCTCCTTAAATGACAGTGTAGTGATGCGAAGTCAAGCAAACTCTATACCATCTCACTTACATAAATCAGCTAAGGATATTTTGTCTTGGAGAGAAGCATTTCCATCAATCGCATTTTGGGAAATCCACTTGGCAGTAGAGAAAACGTTTAAAGTTTTTTTACGTCAACGTGGAAAAATACCACCAAAAACACACGACATAACTATACTTGCAAAACTTGCCGAACAAACAAATGAATTAACAATTAAGCATAGTTTGCTGGAGTCACTTCCTTCCCACAAGGAAGCCATACGCTCACGATACAATGAAAACACACATAGAACCATCAAAGATGCAGTACTAGCCTACCACACCTCTTTAGATATTATTGAAACATGCACCAAGGCTTTACATCGTAAAATCATCCTCAACAACGTTAGGTTCTTATTCAACACCTCAACATTCAAATAGCCTTGTAGGTTGGGTAGAGCGCAGAGGCTTAGCCTCGCAGCGAAACCCAACGGTCTTTCATAAATCCCCTCAGTCCCCTTTTACAAAGGGGGATGTAAAAAGTAAATCCTTGATGCTTCGGTGCGTCCCCGCCCCGAAGCCAAAACGACCATCTTCTTTCGTTCGGGGCGGGGACGCACCGAACGATCCTAACTAAAAAAACCAGATTGCTTCGTTTTGCTCCACCGCAGGTGGCTCTCAATGACAAAAACTACGGTTCAGCATTTGCTGTCATCAAAACACCCTCCCCCTTATCCCCTCCCATCAAGGGAGGGGGTAAATCACTTTCCTTTAACCCCCTCTCCCCTGATAAAAAGGGGAGAGGGTTGGGGTGAGGGGCTCCTTCTGGCCTTTTCTCTTTCAATATCATACGAAAAAAGGCAACCCTGAAGGGTTGCCCTGCGTTTGCCCTCCCCTTTGGAAATTAAGAGGTAAAAAAAGAAGTCAGGCAATAACAGCTAGTATAAAGACCGCCTGCAAGGTAAGGGCCAGCGCTAACGTAATGAGCCCTGTCAGGTGCATTATCTTAAGGGTACTGGCGAGCGTTGTAAGCGAGGCGTCGCGGCTGCCGCCGCCTATAAAGGGCTTATCATGAACGACCCCTTTATAGCTCATCGGGCCCGCGAGGCGCAAGCCGAGCGCACCGGCAACAGCGGCCTGAGAGAGCCCGGAGTTCGGGCTCGGATGATTTTGCCCGTCTGCCAAAAGGGTCGAGGCGGCTCCTCGCCAATCAAAGCGCAGAATGAATGCAGAAGCGATCATAAAGGCCGCAGTAATACGCGCCGGAAGGTAGCCCATAACGTCGTCTAACCTTGCAGCGAAAGTCCCGAAGTACCTGTACTTATCATTTCTATAGCCTATCATCGAGTCCATGGTATTGACCGACTTATAGACCATCGCAAGGACCGGGCCGCCTATTGCCAGATAAAATAGAGGGGCGACTATACCGTCTGCCGTGCTCTCGGATACGCTCTCGACGGTAGCCCGCAAGACGCCCTCTTTATCAAGGGCGGCGGTATCTCTACCAACGATGCGAGAGAGCAGCAGACGCGCTCGCCCGCCGTCACCGACGGCAAGGCTCCTTCCTATTGCGCTTGCCTCGTCACTGAGCGACTTAACCGATAAAGAGGTCCATGCCATGTAAAGAGAGACAACAACAAAGAGGACCTTTGAAAAGCCCCAGCAGACCAGCAAGAGCCCGGCAGAGACCCCGGCGACCAAAGCTATGGTTATAATAACCAGAAGAGCCCCCATGACCCTCTGCGTGGCAGCGGTTGTGTTAGGGCGCAACAAGACCCTCTCAAGACCAGTTATCAGCCGGCCCATCCACTGCACAGGATGCGTTAAGCGTACCGGGTCGCCAAAGATCAGATCCAGCATATAGGCTCCGCCTGCGATAACCGGAAAGAAAAGTATGTACTCTGCTACTTGCCCCATAAAAATACCTTTAAGCCTCTACTGGAAGCCCTATTATCTCCATCAATTTCTTAGAACCTATTGCCTCTTCAACACCCGTCGAGAGCCTTACGATCGAGGCCTCCTTCAAGGCCTCAAAGTCCGTAGTCGAGGCTATAGAAAGGCCGCGCTTCTCTCTTAGAAGGTTAACGAGCCCCCCTCTAAAACTATCGCTATCAAAGAGGCCATGCAGATAGGTACCCCAAACCAGGCCGTCTTTACTTACAGCGCCGTCCGAATGCGCGCGCCCGTCGCTGACAAGTCCTGCAAAAGCAGTAACCCCTCCCGCAGAGCCGCGCCCAAGGGTCGTTACCCCCATATGTATTTCATAGCCGCTGACTTCCTCTGTATCCTTTAAAAGTCCCTTACCGGCCCGGCCTTTGGCCCTGACGGTAGTCTTTGTCGCTGCTAGGACGGTCTCTACATCAATAAGCCCAAGACCGTCTACCGTAGACGGCTCACCCTCGACGCCTTCGGGGTCGCTGATGGTTCTGCCAAGCATCTGATAGCCCCCGCAGATACCCCCTATCATGCCGCCACGGCTGTGATGGACTTTTATAGCATCGCAGATGCCCCTCTCTCTGAGCCATCCAAAATCTGCTATTGTATTTTTCGTACCCGGCAAGATCAAAAGGTCCGCGCCGCTTAAACCCTCAGGCCCGTCTATATAATCAAAGTCAATCAAAGGCTCGGCCCGTAGAGGGTCGAAGTCGGTAAAGTTAGAGATGCGGGGCAGCCTCGGGACGACTATACGGAGCCTGTCGCCTCCGCTCTCCTTAGCCTTAAGGCTACCGGAAACCTCTATCGATAACCCGTCCTCATCATGGATGCCAAGGCCCTCGATAAACGGAATAACCCCGAGGGTAACGACGCCTGTCTTTTCTTGCAGGAACTCAAGGCCCGAGTCCAAGAGCGTTACGTCCCCTCTGAACCTGTTGATGATAAAGCCCTTTACAAGCTCGCGCTCCGGCGGGCTTAGCAGCTCCATGGTTCCGACCAGAGACGCAAATATCCCACCCCTGTCTATATCGCCTACTATAAGCACGGGAGAACCGACGGCCAGGGCCGTCCCCATATTTGCGATATCGTTTTCACGAAGGTTTATCTCGGCAGGACTGCCCGCGCCCTCCATAACTATTACATCAAAGTCCTCGGCCAGACGGTTATAACTCTCCAGAACGTATTTCATGGCCTCTTTCTTAAAGGCGTGAAACTCGCGTGCAGCCATATTGGAGTGCACCTTGCCCTGAATAATGACCTGCGAACGCTGGTCACCCGTAGGTTTCAGGAGTACCGGGTTCATATCAGGGGTAAGCTCACACCGGGCAGCCTCGGCCTGAAATGCCTGCGCCCTGCCGACCTCGCCGCCGCAGGTAGTAATAAAAGAATTAAGCGACATATTCTGCGCCTTAAAGGGTGCGACCCGAAGCCCATTATCCGATAGGATACGGCATATCGCAGCCGTTATAACGCTCTTGCCGGCATGGGACGAGGTCCCCTGTATCATCACCGAACGCGCCCTGCTACTACTAACTGAGTTCATTTATATCTCTTTTATACTTATTTAGATCACCGGGGCCGAAAGGCCTTTTTCGATTGCCGCAGATCAAAAGCCCCGACCGATAATTATATCAAGAGCGCAGCCGCAGAGAAAGGTATTTATTATATACAAAAATGCCTGCGCGCCCATAAAGGGCGCGCAGGCATTAACAAATAGCCAGAATCTAAAAACTGCTTACTTTACAACACCTTAGATAGCGTGCTTCCTGGCCGAACGTATTATCTCGTCTGCGAAGTAAGGCTTTCTAATAAACTCATCTATCATTCCCTCCTTTACCCCCTCGGCGATCACCTGCTCGGCATCTCTAAAGTATCCGGTAAAGAGTATTACTATAGCGCCGGGACTTACCTTCTTTATCTCCCTGAAGGTCTCCAGGCCGTTCATCCCCGGCATTATGATATCCATAAATACTATATTGAAAGGATTCTCTTTAACGGCATCTACGGCATCTCTACCGCTTACTACATAGGCCGCCTCGAAGCCCTCGTCCTTCAAGATCTCGCTTATCCCGAGCCCTATCGTCTCTTCGTCATCGACTATAAGCACCCTGCCTGCGGCTTTATCCGATATCATAAAAAACCTCCGCTACTTAAATTACCGCCAATTCCCGGATCATATAAAACCAGCTCGTCCTCCTCTCAAATAAGTGCTCAAGCCCGCCCCATGCCCTTACAATGGACAAGGCTCTTTTCAAGCTCTCCTATCTTCCGGCGCATCTCGTCCATCCGAAGCTCTCTGGAGGACTGCGCCCTGGTCATTCGCTCCAACTCTACCATATATTTTTCGAGTTGCCGCCCCAGCTCCTTACAATCGGAGACGTCCTCTATCGTAAAGGCTATCCTACGCTTTCCGTCTGCGTCCATAAAGACAAAACCGTACCACTGAAAGACCTTGTTCGTGGCTTTATAATCAGAGATAAAGCTAAAGGCCGAGTTAGCTTTAAGACCCTCAATATCTGCCTTTAGACCGGCAACCTCCTGCTCGGTAACAAAGAGCTCAAACCAGTTCTTTTCCGCAAGCTCGCCCTCTCCGAGCGCAAAAAATTCTTCCAGAGGCCCCCTCGAGTCGACTATCACGCCCTCTGGATCAATAATAGTTATTGCTGACTCCCTAAAAGCCGCAGCTCCAAAGTTCTTTCCACCCGCCATGCTAAGCCTTCTTGAGATTACCGCCTCTCCTCCTCCTTGAAGCATAAACGCACCTCCACGCCAGATAATATTACATACCCCTTTTAATACTGGCTATTAAACTATAAAGCTCGGTAAATAAAAGACTGATTTATGACCTATTATATTCAATACTGAGAATCAAAGTTAAGTGATCTATAATGCACATATATATCTACAATAAAAGAGTTTCAAACTCCGTATACTAATTGCCCGGCTAAAGACCATCCCCATAAATATGCCTACACTATAATTGTATCTCCATATGCCAACTTGTCAAGGACGAACGGTGCGCTTTTCAGATAGATTCAGACACAACGCACTGCGTCCAAGACCTTGACCACAACCCCTTTACTATGATAATTTCTTAAGTAATGAAGCTGGCTTAGAGAGCCGCCCGGGCGGTCTTTGGCCCCCTTGAAATAACCTGATAATTTCCAAGAGAATAAAACTGGCGGATAGCCGAGCGAGATATATTGAAAAGGCACCTTAACCCGACTATACCAGGAAAATTATCTCTTTTTATAACCCTGCTAGCCATCGCCCTGGCCGTCTTTAGCTGCACCCCGAACGACCCTTACCGCGCAGAAGACGCAGGCAAAAACATCTACTACTCTACCTTTGACGAACCCCCTACGCACCTTGACCCGGCACGTGCCTACAGCTCCAACGAGTACAGGCTGCTTGCTCAGATCTACGAGCCTCCCCTGCAGTACCACTACCTGAAACGCCCCTACGAGCTCGTTCCGCTCTCGGCGGCAGAAGTGCCGACGCCAGCCTATTATGATAAAGACGGCAGACGGCTTGCGCAGGACGCACCGCCGGAGAAGGTTCACCGCGCAGTATATGAGATCAAGATAAAAAAAGGGATTCTCTACCAGAACCACCCTGCCTTTGCAAAAGATAAAAAAGGCCGCCCGTTCTATCTGGGTATCAAAGACGATGCGTTAGAGAATATAAAGACAATTGAGGATTTCCCGGAGAAAGGTACCAGAGAGCTTACCTCCGACGATTTTATATATCAGATAAAACGCCTTGCAGATCCGGGGCTTCACTGCCCTATTCTCCCTATACTTAATAAATACATCCTCGGCCTGGACGTTTTTTCAAAGACGCTTACCGAAGACCTCAAGAACATCAGAGCGGCACGCAAGGCTCGCCAGGGCGCTGCCTATAACCAGGTAACGGACGAAAAAGAAAACCCGATAATTCTGGATTATAGAAGACACCCTCTGGCAGGGGTTGAAAAGATAGACGACCATACACTGCGGATAACGCTAAAGCGCAAGTACCCGCAGTTCACCTACTGGCTGGCGATGCCGTTCTTCTCACCGGTACCGAAAGAGGCCGTCGTCTTCTATAGCCAGGGGCCCCTTAAAAAGAAGAACATCACCATCAACAGGTTCCCGATAGGGACTGGCGCTTTCCGCATGGATAATTTTGAGCCGCAACGAGAGATAACGCTCGCCAGGAATGAAAACTTCCGCGGTGAACCATATCCGGCAAGCGGCGAGCAGGACGACGCGGCAGCCGGCCTTCTCGAAGACGCAGGGAAAGCCCTCCCCTTCATAGAACACGCGGTCTACAAGCTCGAAAAAGAGGCCATCCCGAGATGGAATAAATTCCTGCAGGGCTACTTCGATCTCTCCGGCATTACCTCCGACAGCTTTGATCAGGCCGTGACCATGAGCGTCGGAGGAGGGGCGGAGCTGAGCGATAAGCTCTCAGAAAAAAATGTAAAACTTATCACATCCGTACAGCCGACGATCTACTACACGGGCTTTAATATGCTCGACGATACAGTCGGCGGCTATACCCCGGAAAAACAAAAACTGCGCCAGGCAATATCTATCATCACCAAATACGAAGAGTTCATCGAGATATTCGCCAATGGCAGGGGAATGGCCGCGATGGGTCCTATACCGGAGGGCATCTTCGGTAAGGCCGAGGGCAAGGACGGCATGAACCCCATCACCCACCGCTGGGACGCAGGGAAAAACAAGGCAGTCAGACGCTCGGTCGAAGAGGCAAAGAAACTCCTGGCCGAGGCCGGCTACCCGGACGGGCGCGACAAAGACGGCAGGCCCCTTATCATAACCTTTGACAACGCATGGACCAGCGCCTCATCAACGCCGACGATAAACTGGTTTATAAAACGCTTTAAGCTTATCGGCATACAGCTGGAAAACCGCACGACCGACTATAACCGTTTCCAGGAAAAGATAAACAAAGGGAACTTCCAGTTTTTCTTCTCCGGCTGGAACGCCGACTACCCCGACCCCGAGAACTTCTTCTTTCTCCTTGCAGGTGAAAACGCAAAGATCAAGACCGGCGGCGTTAACTCGGCTAATTACGCCAACACAGAGTTCGACCGGCTCTTTAAGATAATGGAGAATATGGAGAGCACGCCTGCGCGCCTTAAGATCATCGATAAGATGACGCGCATCCTTCAAGAAGACGCACCGTGGGTCTGGGGCTATAGCCCACTCTCTTTCTCGCTTGCACAGGGCTGGGTAGGGAACATCAAACCAAACGCAATGGCAAATAACACGCTTAAATACATGAAGATCAATACTGTAAAACGTGCCGAGATGCGTACAAGATGGAACGCCCCGGTACTCTGGCCGGTAGCGATTCTTATTGCCGTACTGATTATCGCCTCCATTCCGGCCATTATATTTATCAGAAAAAAATATAATAACGGGAGGCGCGGCTAGTGTTTACGTATATAATCAGACGCCTGCTCTACGCAGTACCGATACTTATCGGGGTAAACCTCTTGACGACCCTGCTGTTTTTCTACGTCAACACGCCCGACGATATGGCCAGGATGATACTCGGCGAGAAAAACCTAACACCTGAGATAGTCGAGAGCTGGAAGAAAGATCACGGTTACGACCAGCCGCTCTTTATAAACAGCAAAGAAAAGGGCATCTCAAAGGTCACGCAAACGATATTTTTTCAAAAGTCCGCGCCGCTTCTATGGCTGGACTTCGGCAGCTCGGACCGCAACAACGTCGATATCGCCGAAGAGATAAAAGGGCGAATGTGGGCGAGCCTTGCCATAGCGATACCGACCTTTATAATAGGTATCGCCACGTACCTGACCTTCTCTATGCTGCTTGCCTACGCCCGCGGTACATACCTTGACATCTGGGGCGTGACCCTCTGCGTTGTGATGATGTCGGTCTCGGCGCTCTTTTATATAATCGGCGGCCAATTTATCTTCGGAAAAATGCTAAAACTCTTTCCAATCTCGGGCTACGACACCGGTATACACGCCGCGAAGTTCGTCATCCTGCCGGTAATCATAGGAATAATAGGCTCGGTCGGCGGAGCGGTACGTTTCTACCGAACGGTCTTTCTCGAAGAGCTCGGCAAGGACTACATCCGTACGGCTCGCGCCAAGGGCCTGACCGAACGGAGCGTCCTCTTTAAGCACGCCCTGAAGAACGCGATGATCCCTATACTCACAAACGTCGTCGTGAGTATTCCGTTTTTATTTTACGGCAGTCTCATCATGGAGAGCTTCTTTGCGATACCCGGACTTGGCAGCTTTACCATCGACGCGATCGGCTCACAGGACTTTGCCATAGTAAGGGCCATGGTCTACCTCGGTTCACTGTTATACATAGCCGGTCTAATACTGACCGACATAAGCTACACGCTTGCAGATCCGAGGATACGCCTTGAATAGAACTAATAAAGGACTGATATAATGCCGGTAATCCTTGCTACAGACATAATCATCTATCTGGTCTTCCTCGTTATCATTGCGGGGGCCGTCCTTGCGCGCAGGGGCGACGGATACCTGAGCCAGATCTGGCAGCACCTGAAGAAGAACCGCCTTGCCATGGTCTGTATGGCGATACTTATCCTCTACGGCCTCGTGGCCCTTAGTGATAGCATCAGGTGGCGGGACCGCGTCGAACCAAACGGCGCAACGAGTGCCTCTAACGAATCTGTCTATAGCGCGAATGCACATAGCATCCTCGACCGCGCCCTATCCGGGCTGCGCGCAAAAGCCGAGAAGACCTTCTCCGCACCTCTCGCGACGAAGCTCTTTGTCAAGGAGACGATAGAGAAGACCGCGCCCGACGGTACGGTCATTACAGTGCGCGACCATCCGCCGCTTAAACATCCGGGCAGCCATCTGCTCGGCACCGACAAGGTCGGCAGCGACGTCCTGCTCGCGGCCCTTAAGGGAGTACGCACAGGGGTCGTCATCGGCACCGGCACGACGATCATTATAATCCCGTTTGCGATACTATTCGGCGTACTCGCGGGTTACTGCGGCGGTTGGGTAGACGACCTCATCCAGTACGTCTACACAACACTTTCGAGCATCCCGGGCGTACTCCTGATAGTCGCCTTTATGCTTATCTTCGGCGCAGAGGGTTATCAGGGCGGGGTCATCAAAGAGGCCGACCTCTGGTTCGGGCTCTTCGTCCCGTCCGACCGCCTCTTCTGGCTCTGCGTGATAATGGGGATAACCTCGTGGACAGATCTATGCAGACTTATTCGGGGCGAGACCCTCAAGCTGCGCGAACTTGAATACGTACAGGCAGCCAGGGCGTTCGGCGTATCGAATATCAAGACAATGCTTCGGCACATCATCCCGAACCTGATGCATCTGGTACTGATAACCTTTATCCTTCAGTTCAGCGGACTGGTGCTGGCCGAGGCCGTCCTGAGCTATATAGGAATAGGCGTCGGCCCGGAGATGGGGAGCTGGGGCAATATGATAAATACGGCAAGGCTTGAACTCTCCAGAGAGCCGGTCGTCTGGTGGAGCCTGGTCGGCGCCTTTATCTTTATCTTCGGCCTGGTGCTGCCGGCCAATATCTTCGGCGACGCGATAAGGGACGCGCTCGACCCGAAGCTCAGGCTCGGGCGTAAATAATATGAAATCTATACTAAAAGTAAAAAACCTCAAGACCTACTTCAGCGGTGAGGATAAGACCTCGCCTCTGTCGCGCGCCGTTGACGACGTATCCTTTGAGGTAGCAAAAGGCCGCACGCTCGCGCTCGTCGGCGAGTCCGGCTGCGGTAAATCCATCACAGCGCTCTCGATAATCCAGCTCATCCCCAAACCTCACGGCTACCTCGCAGGCGGCACGATAGAGTTTGACGGCAAGGAGATTACCAAACTCGGCGAGAGCGAAAAGAGAAGGCTGCGCGGCTCTGCCATCTCGATGATATTTCAGGAACCCATGACCTCGCTCAACCCGGTCTTTACGATAGGCGAACAGATCAGCGAGGTAATACGCCTGCACAGAAAACTCGGCAAGGCCGATGCCAAACGCGAGGCCATCGAGATGCTTGAGAAAGTAAAACTCCAAACGCCAGAGGCCCTCTACGACGAATATCCGCACAGGCTCTCTGGAGGGATGCGCCAACGCGTGATGATAGCGATTGCGCTCGTCTGCAGACCGAGCCTGCTCATTGCGGACGAACCGACCACGGCCCTGGACGTTACCATCCAGGAAGAGATACTTGAACTCATAAAAGAGATGCGGACTAAACTCGATATGGGAGTGCTGCTGATCAGCCATAACCTGGCCGTTGTCTATCGCAACGCCGAAGACCTCGGCGTAATGTACGGCGGCAAGATCGTAGAAGAGGCGCCGACCCCGCTCCTCTTTCGTAACCCCATGCACCCTTATACCTTAAAGCTCCTGCGTTCTATACCGGACTCGGAAAAACGCGGCATGACGCTCGATACCATCCCCGGTACCGTTCCTCTGCCTACCGAATACCCGGAAGGCTGCCGCTTTTCCAGCCGCTGCGACCGGGAGATGCAGGGATGCAGCGAGACGCTACCAATACTAGAAGAAACCGAGGCCGGTCATAAAGTAGCATGCCACCTCTACGATAAGGCCTTTATGGCAAGCAAAGACGCAACCCCTATGGCCAAGGAACGCTTAGAAGTCACAACGCTCGTGCCGACAAAAGACGAGCAGAAAACACTCGTAGAGATAAAAGGCCTTAAGTGTTACTTCCCAATAAAGAAAGGCCTGATGAAAAAGACGATAGGCTTTGTTAAGGCCGTCGACGGGATAGACCTGACAATTAAAAAAGCCTCGACGCTCGCGCTCGTTGGCGAGTCGGGCTGCGGTAAGACAACGGCAGGCAAGGCGATACTGCGCCTGAACGAGCCGACGGCAGGCAGTATCATCTATGACGGTACGGATATAACCGGGCTCTCCTCGTCCGCCCTGAAGCCCTTCAGAACAAAGATGCAGATCATCTTTCAGGACCCGTATAGCTCGCTCAATCCGAGGATGATGATCGGCGGGATAATCGAAGAAGGCCTTAAAAGCCTCAGGCCCGAGCTCTCTAAAAAAGACCGCCTTGAAAAGATAGCCGAAACGATGCAGCTCGTTGGCCTAACGCCGGATATGGCAAAAAGATATCCTCATGAATTCTCCGGCGGCCAACGCCAGCGTGTAGGCATCGCGCGGGTGCTCGCCGTAGAGCCAGCCTTTATTATCTGCGACGAGGCAACGAGCGCGCTCGACGTCTCGGTACAGGCACAGATCCTGAACCTCCTCAAATCCATCCAGAAAGAGCTCGGCATATCTCTTTATTCATCACTCACGACTTAGGCGTCGTCGAGTATATCGCCGACGAGGTCTGCGTC
>UOEA01000083.1_pt1 | contig 83352 bp, 69 predicted proteins | sample 1988571 | NCBI WGS metagenome assembly UOEA01 (sample SAMEA4712194, study PRJEB27164) | hydrothermal vent metagenome | biome: marine basaltic hydrothermal vent biome; feature: marine hydrothermal vent; material: mineral | place: Pacific Ocean | collected 2011-06-14/2011-07-23 | depth 1689 m | reverse complement strand
GTCGGATGCCTCGGAGGCGCCCTGCGAGTTCTTGGCGACCTCAATAACGGTTGCGCTCATCTCCTCCATGGCCGTTGCGACCTGGTTGGTCTGATTGGCCTGCATGTCAGCGCCTGCGACTATTTGATTGGATGTTGCCGAGAGCTCGGTAGTGGCAGAGGCAACATGATCCGAAGAATTTCTCAGATGCCCGAGTATATCATTGAGGTTATGCTTCATTGTATTCAGCGCGAGACTGAGTGTGCCCACCTCGTCTTTGGTCTTTACCTCAAGGTCGTCTGACGATAGATCACCGTCGGACATCTTCCTGGCAAGTGCGACGACTCCGTTGATCGGGCTTACAATGTAGCGTACTACAACGAACCAGCCTATGCCGACAAAGATCACGGCAAGACCCAGGAAGACAAGCTCGGTTACCTTAAGGTTAGTAACCTTCTTTGCCGAAAGCGCCTCATACAGACCCACGCCCTTGTTCATCTCCTTAAGGAGCGGGACGTTATTTGCCATAACATAGTTTGTATGTGCAAAGAGCGCCTCGCTTTCCTCTATATACGACTCCACCTCAGCCTTGAAAGGTTTCCACATTTCTTCTACCTTACCAAGCTGTGCGAGTATCTTAGGACTCTGTATAGAACTGAGACCCATGGCGGCGTCTCCGCGAATAAGTCCTTTAAGGGATTTATCAAAGAGGTTCACGGTCGTATATATATCAGCGGCCTTGACCTGTACGCCGTCAAAGGAAAGTATCTCCTTTGTCATCTTCTGGCTGAGCATCCTCTGACGCCCTGCTATGTTTACCGTCTGGGCGGCAAGGCCGACCTTGTCCATCAAACCAACGGCCTTGTTCGACTCTTTAAGGAGCGGTATATTATTTTCAAGTATATGCTTCTTTGATTTCTCTATATGGCCGGAACGCTCAACGATAGACTCAACATTTACCTTGAACTCACTCCAAACATCTTTGACCTTGTTTAGCTGAGCAAGCGTTGCGCTATCCCTGGTAGCAGGAATGCCCATATTGGCATTACCGGAGATAAGGGCATTAAGGCTATTGTCAAAGAGAGCTACGGTCTTTAAGACCTCCTCTCCTGTACTCTTGCCCTGCAACAGCGCCATACTCTCTTTACTCATCTTCTGACTGAGCATCCTCTGGCGCCCTGCCGTGTTAATAACAGTGCCGTCACTCTTCTGTGAACTGACCGTCATAAATGTTGCACCAATTATCGCGATAAAAAGAACGACAAAGCTGCCAAGTACTATCCCAAGTTTCAACTTGATACTCATTGTATTAACCCCACTTATACTGGTTATAGTTGTTCTATCTATGTAAGCCTCTTTCTTCTTATATTATTTCAGTATAACTTCAATTGTTTGAGATGCAAGGGCCCACCAGCCCTTGAGAAATTAAACCTATTACCTGTTAGTCAAAGACAAAATAATAAATTCTATTTGTCCTATAAGAGTAATATCGGCGTGTAGATGGCGATACTTTAGCTATTTAGGAGTATTTCAATCCTGAAAGCGACGCTTTCTGTAAGTATGCGTAAAATATTGGAAATAAACATAAACACAAGACTAATATAAGATGTGCAGCTTAAGTTAATATCAGTTAATATCAAGGACTTACACGCCCCTGAACTTTAACGTCAAAAGTAGCAAAATAACAAAAGAAAATTATAAAAAAACGGTATTACGCCAAAACCAGCTGTAAAGTCAGGCACTGCCTGCACCGCATTAATATGTTTTTCGTCTTCTATTTTGACGCCTGCCGCTGAAATATAAAAGCCCGGCCTCCATAAAGGGGCCGGGCTTTTTTTCTATCTTTTTATGCCACTTACTGCGCTTTTATACCACTCTCAGAGAAGACTCACCACCTTCGTCTTCGTTATCATCGCTATCATCAGAGTGGGCCTCGGTTACATGGCCATGACTTACGTTGCCATTTTCCAGGGTAAATGTCCCCACTATGCCTTTGAGCTCGTCTGCCACGCGCTCAAGGTTACCGGCAGCCTCTGAGACGTGCTTGACGCCGTCGCTGTTTTCTTCTGCAATACCGGCGATACTCGATATATTGGTGGATATCTCCTCGCTAGTCGCGCTCTGCTCCTCAGCTGCCGTTGCGATCTGGCGCACCATATCGGTTACGCGGTCAACGCTCGATACGATCTGCTGGAGGCTTTCTCCTGCTTCGCTGGCGAGCTGTACGCCCTCTTCAACCTGCTTGGTACCCTCGTGCATCGAGCCCATAGCGCCCTTGGTATCATTCTGAATGGTCTTTATCATATCGGCTATCTCTTTGGTCGCCTTGGTCGTCTTCTCGGCAAGTTTCCTTACCTCGTCGGCGACGACGGCAAAGCCGCGCCCCTGTTCACCGGCGCGCGCGGCCTCGATAGCTGCGTTAAGCGCGAGCAGGTTTGTCTGATCGGCTATATCGTTGATGACCGATATGATAGCGCCTATCTCATCGCTGCTCTTACCAAGGGCTTCGACAGTCGTAGCGCTCTGCTTTACGGTCTCGGCTACAGCCATCATGCCGTCTACCGCGCGCCTTACAACGTCTCCGCCGGCAACGGCTATCTCCTGAGTCTCACTGGCACTCTCAGCAGCGCTCTGCGAGTTCTTGGCTACCTCCAGAACGGTAGCGCTCATCTGCTCCATAGCGGTTGCGGCCTGAGAGCTCTGAGAGGACTGCCTCTCCGTACCCTGAACCATCTGAGTGGAAGTAGAAGAGAGCTGAAAAGTAGCTGAAGTAACCTCTTCCGATGAGTCTCTGAGCTTGCCGAGCACACCGTTGAAGCTCGCCTTCATCCTGTTTAAGGCCTCAGCAAGCGTATACATCTCGTCGCGCGTTCTGACGCTGACATTGCTGACGCTCAGATCTCCTTCGGCCATAGTCTCGGCCATCGCAACGACCTTATGCACCGGTCTTACGACAAAACGGATCACCATAAACCATCCGATAATACCGGCGATTATCGCAACGATGAGGAAGGCAACAAGCATCATCTTCATATTGGAGACCTTCTGCTTGGAGATAGCCTCATACATAGCTACCGCTTTATTCATCTCGGCTGTAACCAGAAGATTTACCTTCTGCACCTGCACGAATTCAGTCAGGTACTCCGAAGAATTAACCTTGGCGGCGGAAATAACCTTCACCCGCTCCATCATCGTCTCCCAGAGTCCGAGTACTTTCTTTAGCTGTGCCATTATCGCAGGGTCCGAAACCGCTGAAAGGGTCACAAATTTCGTCATCTTAAGGTCCAGCGGCGCCTGCCCACCATTTATAAGCGCTGACATAGTCACGCTAAAGACCTTTGCCGTATCGTCATATGTATGGGCATCCCCACTGCCCGAACCAGAGCCGAAGATAGTGTTGCCAATCGCTACGTCATCGGTAATAGGGATCGTTACAATAAGAGATCCCATAACATCGCCGAGCCTAAAGTCGCGCTTTGCGCTACCCGGATGGGCGTTATGACAACTCACACAGGCCTGCGAACCGGCGACATCCGCAGTCGCGTAGCGCAGAACGAACTTGTTATCATACTCCATGAATCTAAAGTAGGGTTGGTTTTTCTGCTGAATAAGAAAATCAAAGGCATCGTTCTCGAACTTACTTTCAAGCCCCTTTTCCGTATTAATGTTCCAGCGGCTCAAAAGATCATACCTGTATACCCCGGTCTTGTTTATCTTCTCAGATACCTCCTGGACAAAAGTAGACGGAAGAGGCACCCCTCCTTTGAGAGAAGACCAGTCCCTTGCAGGCTTAAAGCCCGGCAGCTCTTTTTTGAGCTTGGCGATGACTCCCTGTGTATATTTCGCACGATCTTCTTTTATCTGGATAGTGGCGATCTCGGCGGCCTTTACCGCACTTGCCCTGACCTGGGAAGGAATTGCTTCGTTGAAAAATTCTTTAGTATACTTCTGCGAGAGCATCCTCTGACGCCCTGCCATGTTAATGGTAACCGAATCGTTCTTCTGTGAATTGACAGTCCAGAACGTAACGCCTATCGCCGCTACAAGGAGAGCCACAAAGACTCCGATAATGATGCCGAGCTTGTACTTAATACTCATAAGACCCCCTAGTATACACATCCACATTCGTGATGATATACGTCTTAATGATTATCACAACCTCGCCGTTATCTTCATAATAGATCCAACGGCAGCATCAATAGCAACAATAGTATGGTGACGATGATGTGAAATTTTAATAATCTCGCGGTGTACTCTACACGGAGGACACCGCGAGCTAAATTCTAATACAAAAAACTAAACTGTAGCCTCCGCCGCAGAGCCGGCAAAGGCTGCGTGCTCCTTATCTGTCAAGACCTTCTCGACATCAAGAAGAATTATAAGCCTGTCATCAAGCTTGCCTACCCCCCTGATATACTCGGTCTCGACGCCGCTTACCATAGTCGGCGGCGGCTCTACCGTATCTGCCGGCAGACGCAAGACCTCGGAGACCCCGTCGACCCTGAAGCCAACCGTCGTATTGGCAAGCTCTACTACAATAATACGAGCCTCACTCGTATCCTCGGACGGGGGCATGCAGAAACGCTTGCGCAGGTCCATGACCGGAATAACCTTGCCCCTCAGGTTAATAACCCCTTCGATAAACTCCGGAGCCTTTGGCACACGCGTCAGTTCCATTAGCCTGATTATCTCCTGTACCTTGAGGATATCCACAGAGAACTCCTCATTGCCGAGCCTGAAGGTAACCAGCTGTAATACGTCTCCTGAATCAATATCACTTGTTGACATTAACTCTCCTCCTTTTTATCGAAAATATAAGCTTATTATTTTAAAGACCGGATTCAGCAAGCTAGCCCCCTGAGCTTTGTAACACCGCTGCTACAGCCATTATTACGGCCTGTCTCATAACTATCGTCAGCTATCACCAAAACCTTAAACTTCCCTTCATTATATTTAGTTGCGCGGCAGATATCAGGGGCAAAGCCCTGTGGAAAGGCACTCGTAACAGAGCTATAGTTAGCATGAAAAGACAATAAAAACCTACGTCATAACCCTTTACTGGTCTATGAGAACACCCGACAAACTATAATTATTAGATCTATAACGGTACTGAAAAATAGGGGGATTTTATCCGAACGGAGTAACGGAGACCGCAAGGCCTATTTAGGGAATATTGTCATCCCTATAACTATTAAGAAGAATTATATCTACTCTGCGGTTCTTTGAACGCCCCCTGAGGGTATCGTTGGTGGCGATAGGACGGAACTCACCGTACCCCGAAGCGGACATCTTTGTAGGGTCAAAGGAGTAAGCATTTAGCAGGTACTTAAGGACTACCAACGACCTCGCACTTGATAGGTCCCAGTTGGTTGGATACTCTTTGGACTGGACAGGAATGTTATCGGTATGCCCTTCTATCCTGATATTACGTGCGGTCGACTCTATTGCAACGGCTATCTCATCGAGGACCTCATAAGCGCCGCTCTTAAGCTCCGCGCTCCCGCCCTTAAAGAGCATGGGCTGAGACAAACGTACTACAATACCGCGCTCATCGAGCAAAAGCGTCATATTGGTCTTTCCTTGAAGGCTCTTAAGGGCCCTGCTGATCCTCCTGAAGTCAGAGGAAAAATTTTGCCTGAACCTGTCGCTAATCTTCGGGGGCTCACCTGTCTCCAGCCTTGCGACCTCACCCGCGCCTTCGCCCAGGCCGCCGGTACCGGCGCCCGAGAATATGGCGGCACTAGAAGTGGTAAAAGCCGCCTGGAGAGACTCGCTAAGGGCCTTATACTTGCCCTCATTTACCGTACTGATGGCGTACATACTGACAAAAAAGGCAAAGAGCAGCGTTATAAAGTCGGCGTAAGATACAAGCCACCTCTCGTGGTTCTCATGCTCTTCCTGTTTTTTCTTTCTGGCCATCTCTACCCCTCAACTCCCTCTGCCTCTTTTAGAACCAATCATACCGGACAGACTAGCCTGAAGCGCCTGCCTTTCTGCGCCGGGTCTTTTGCGACTCGGTAAGATAACCCTCAAGCTTTTCAGAGAGCAACCTTGGGTTCTCACCCTCTGAAAGACCTATAAAACCTTCTATAAGCATCTCTTTCAAGACTGACTCCTGCTTTATCTTAAGTTTTATCTTATTGGCTATGGGTAACAAGACAAGGTTGGCGGCACCGACGCCGTAAACGGTCGCTACGAATGCTACGGCTATTCCCGCACCGAGTTTAGCGGGATCGGCCAGGTTCGACATGACGTGGATAAGACCAAGGACTGCGCCGATAATACCTATGGTGGGAGAATATCCACCGGCGGCCTCAAATACCTTTGCAGAGGCAATACCCTGCTCCTCACTATTGTCGATATCAATCTCAAGGATATTCCTTACCATCTCGGGCTCGGTGCCGTCGATGATAAGTTGCAGCCCTTTCCTGTAAAAAGGATCTTTAGATTCCCCTACCCTGGGCTCAAGCGAGAGCAACCCCTCTTTGCGGGCATAAGCAGAGCATTCCAGTATCTGGGCAATAAGCGCTTCAGGGTCGGTACGGGAAGTGAAAAAGGCTTTTTTGAGGTTTTTAAGCCCCAGACTGATAGTAGAATATGGAAAGCTTACGAGGACGGCGCCAGCCGTACCTCCAAAGACAATTATCGCCGCAGTCAACTGTGTAATAGAGCCAAGATGCCCGCCTTCTAGGATCATTCCTCCTACAATGGCGGCAAAACCAACAATCAACCCTAATATAGTCATTAAATCCATAAGATGAAACCTCTTAAAGCAGCTTGACTATCTCTTCGGAGATCTTATCAAGAGGACTTATGACATCGGCAAGTCCCGCGTCAACGATCGCCTTAGGCATACCGTAGACAGTGCAGCTCGCCTCATCTTGCGCCAAAGCCCAACCGCCTTTCTTCTTGATGGCAGCAATACCTTCCTTACCGTCGTGACCCATACCGGTCAGGATCACTCCCATTGCACGCGACCCGTAGGCCTCGGCGGCGCTCCCTATGGTCAGGTCAATGCACGGCCTATAGATTGAGCTGGCAGGCTCCTTTGTAAGATGGATCTTGGCCGAAGCCGCAGACCTTCTCTCTATAAGCGTCTGTACACCGCCGGGAGCTACCAGCACCCGGCCCGCCCTTATCTGTTCTCCGTCCTCTGCCTCTTTGACCGGCAGAGCGCAGTGCGCGTTCATTCTCTCGGCAAAGGCCTTTGTAAAAGCCTGCGGCATATGGACGGCTATTACAAAAGCGGCGTCCACATCCTTTGGTATACCCGGCAAGACCTGCTGAACAGCCCTCGGTCCGCCCGTTGAAGTACCGATCACAACGAGGTCGGTAACATGAGACGCCGTCTTATGCACGGGAGGGCGAACGTAAGGGGTCGCAGTTTTTTTCACACTGGCGGCTATAATGCGCCGCCTTCTGGAGACCGCCTTTACCTTCTCAACAAAATCCTTCTTTACCTGAAGCACATCAAGGACCGAGCGGGCAATCGTCTTCTCCACGTAGTCGGCAGCACCCTTGTCAAGGGCCTCCAGAGTTACCTCGGCGCCCTCGCTTGTAATCGAGCTAAAGACAAGGATAGGCCGGGGAGACCTGGCCATTATGGCATCGATAGCCTCAAGCCCGTTCATCCTCGGCATCTCTATATCCATCGTAACGACATCAGGGTCGAGCTCAAGCGTCATCTCGACACCCTCTTGGCCGTCCCTGGCAGCCCCTACAACCTCAATCCCCGGATCAGACTCCAACATCTCTCTAACGACCCTTCTCATAAAGGCCGAGTCATCCACGATCAATACTCTAATAGGCTTTTTTTTAAACACCATAAATGAACTATCTCCTTAGCTGCGCACCAGATCGCCCTCAATGCCGTGCTTGGTCTTCATGACCTCAACCAACCCCCCCATATCCAGTATCAATATTACCTTGCCGTCACCCGTAACACAGGCCCCTGCAATCCCTGCCGTGCCCTTAAGGTACTCGCCCATAGATTTCATAACTATCTCTTCCTGGCCATGAAGCTTATCAACGAGCATACCAAAACGCCTATCTCCGATCTCCACAATAACCAGATACATCCACTCGCCTTCTTCTTTCTCACCGCCGCCGGTGCCGACCAGATCGTCAAGGTTAACCACAGGCAAGACGCTGTCCCTTATATTGACCATCTTCTTGCCGTTTATCATCTTTATCTGGTCTTTATGGACACGCATATTCTCCATAACGGTAGTAAGCGGGATAGCATAGAGTTCACCCGACGACTCTACGTTAAGGGCGTTAATTATAGCAAGCGTTAGAGGCAGCCTGAAGGTTATCTTTGTCCCCTTCCCAACCTTTGAATCAACAAGGACGGTACCGTTTATGCGCATGATATTGGTCCTTACGACATCCATACCAACGCCTCTTCCGCTTATATCCGTCACCTTCGCGGCCGTTGAAAAACCGGGCATAAATATAAGATCCCAGGCCTCCCGGTCGCTGAACTTCTTAACATCCGCCTCGGTAATGAGCCCCTTCTTAAAAGCGCTTGCCTTTATTGCCTCGGGGTCGATACCCTTACCGTCATCTTCAATTGTAATAAAAATATTACGCCCTTCCTGATAGGCCATAAGCGTTATAGTGCCCTTACCCTGCTTTCCGCCGCCAAGCCTCTCATCTATCGACTCTATACCGTGATCGACCGAGTTCCTGATAATATGAACCAGCGGGTCGGCTATCTCTTCTATAACACTCTTGTCAACCTCGGTCTGCTCGCCTTTTATAATAAGGTCTATCACCTTACCGTTGGTCTTTGCCAGATCCCTGACCATCCTCGGGAACTTATTAAAGACCTTGCTTACCGGCTGCATTCTCATCTTCATTACGGCAAGCTGAAGATCCGAGGTCGCCAGACTCAACTGGCCTACGGCCTCGTCAAGCTGCATTACGAGCTCATTTTCATGATCTTCCTCAATCATCCGGGAATCGATCCTGTCAAGCCTATTACGCGCCAGCACCAACTCGCCGACAAGATCCATAACAGCATCAAGCCTGGATATATCAACCCTAATATTATACTCTTTCTCTTTTGCAGGAGCTTTTTTGGCAGCAGGCACATCTGCAGGAGCAGGCTCTTCAACCTTGGCAGGCTCCGGTACGGCAGACTCTTCAGCCTTAGCGGGCTCTTCAGCCTTGGCAGGCTCTTCAGCCTTGGCAGGCTCTTCAGCCTTGGCAGGCTCTTCAGCCCCAGTAGGCTCTTCAGCCTTGGCAGGCTCTTCAGCCTTGGCAGGCTCTTCAGCCCCAGTAGGCTCTTCAGCCCCAGCAGGCGACTCTGATATAGAAGGCGGCTTTGGCGCGGCAGTTGCGCCGCCCGGGATAGATACATCCAACAATTCACGAAGACGGCTGACCACAGGGACCACATCCATCTTATCTTCTTTCATATTCGCTTCGATACTCTTAAGCAAAAGCTTAAGCATATCAACCGACTGAAGGATTGCGTCCATAATATCGGTAGAGAGCTTCATGTCCCCCTTACGAAGACGATTCAAGATGTCTTCGGTGATATGCGCAACCTCAACGGTCTGCTCAAAAGCAAGAAAACCCGCTGCTCCCTTTACCGTATGAATAGTGCGAAAGACATCATTGAGTAGCTCCGAATCTTCAGGATTATCTTCTAACTCCAGAAATTTCTGTTCTAACGTATCCAGAGCCTCCGAGGATTCCACGATAAAATCCTGGATGATCTCCTCCATGCCCTCCATGCCTTCCAAACCTTCCATGCAATCACGCTCCCTGTCGTTTACTTTTCAAGTTGCAGCCTTTTTATTCATTTCATTAAAGATCTTATCCACAATATCCTGCTTAAGATCCATTGAGACGGAGACGTCCTTGAGTTCATCGAGGAGATCGCCTTTCTCCGTGACCTCTTCATGACTTGCCTGCAGGCCGAATGTCACGGCAAGCTCGAGTATTTTATTCTGCACCTCGGAGAAGCCGGTCATAACCTTCTTGATCTTCTGCCCCGAGAGGTCCTGGAAACTCATATGTGTTAGTATCTCGGTCATATCACTGCGCATAGTGCCAAAGGAGGTCTCCAGGACACTTATAATGCCAAGGCCTTCGGTACCCTTTTTCTCTTCAAGGTCTTGAGCCCAACTCTTAAGCACTCCCAGCATACTTACCGCCCTGTCCTGCTCATTCATTACATGCTCAAGTATAGACATTATGGTATTTGCCGCCTTCTCCAGATCCACAGTCACCGCGTGTAATTGGTCGGTGGCCTGCGGCAAGGCCTCGTTGCCGGCCTTGACCGTCGACTCCACTCCCTCGATCCCGGTCTTGGTCTTCTCAACAAAGTTAGCCAGTTCAGAGAGCTCCCCCTTGAGGTCATGCAATACTGAATCCCACTTTTCTTCACTCATGGCCTATCTCCTTTAAACAATAAAGATTTTATTGGCAGGGCCTACTTACAAAATATAAAACAAAAACCGATCTAATATTCACCCAGGCCTTTCCGACTCCACGTATATAATTGCTGAACTCACCACACTAGCCTTAAAGTTCGCTACAAAAGAAATAAAAACCATCCCCTCATTAAAGTTAAATCAACCAGGGAATATAAGGTCCAGCTTCTCTTTGAGCGCAGCTGCGGTAAAGGGTTTTACTATATAGTTGCTGACGCCGGCCTGCACGGCCTCAACGATGTTATCCTGCAAGGCCTCAGCCGTTACCATCAGAACCGGCAAGGCCTTTAAACTCGCATCAGACCTGATTGCCTTTAAAAGCTCTATACCCGTCATCTTGGGCATATTCCAGTCGGTAATGACAAACTCAAATTTATCGCTCTTGAGTTTCTCAAGCGCCATACTACCGTCCTCCGCTTCATCGACATTTGAACAACCAAGTTCTTTCAGTAGATTTCTCATAATCCTTCTCATGGTTGGGAAGTCATCTACCACAAGTATCCTCATACTCGTATCCATTCTTATCCTCCGTTGATTTTATAAAGACAAAAACCAGAATCAGCTACTTGAGAATCAGAGCAGCTTTTCGATTTCCTCAACCAGCTTCTGTGGCGTAACAGGTTTTATAAGGAATGTGGTAACACCGGCCTCAAATGCCGTCTCCTTATCAAGCTCTCCACTCTCGGTAGTGATCATAATAACAGGCAAACCTTTATATGCCTCATTAGAACGGATGTTCTTTACAAGCTCTATACCATCCATCTGTGGCATGTTAAGATCGGTAAGAACAAGATCTACCGGATTTGTCGCCAGCTTCTCAAGGGCATCAATGCCATTGTCGGCCGTGACCGTTACATACCCTTTCTCCCTTATCATGTAAGAGAGGAGCTTCCTCGTGGTACCACAATCGTCTACTATAAGTACGGGCTTTTTCATAAAACTTCCTCACATTTTGTTATACACTACAGAGTTTTTGATACTCACCGGTTTATACAACCTTGTTATATTGTGCAATGACTCTGAAAAACCTACAAAAAGGCATCCCCCCGGCGCAAGCGAATCATAGATGTTATTGACTACCTTCTTCTTTGTAGCGTCGGTAAAGTAAATAAGCACGTTTCGGCAAAAAACAATATCACGCTGCCTGACCATCCTGGTATCCGATACATTTAAAAGGTTAATATTCTTATACTTGACAAATGCACTGACCTCGCTATTTATCTTGTACGTACTGCTGCCTGTCTGCGTAAAATACTTCTTGAGTATAGTCGGCGGCGTATTGCGCACGGCATAGTTTTCATACTCGCCCTTTTGAGCCATGCTAAGGACCCCGTCACTAATATCGCTTCCAATTATATCTATGGTCCACCCCAGATTATGAAGCCCTTCCTCCATGAGTATCATCGCAAGGGTCAGGGGTTCTTCCCCCGTAGAAGAAGCCGCGCTCCATATCCTGAAGGACTTATCATTGCGTGCTTTCTTTGTCTCTATGATCCCCGGCAAGACACCGCGCCTGAAGACATCCAGCTGCACAGGGTCTCTGAAAAAACTCGTCTCGTTAGTGGATATCGAGTTATAGAGAAGCCTCATCTCGATATCTTTCCCCTTGTCATAGGTCAGATAACAGAGGTAGTCCTCATAAGTTTTGAGGTTTTTATGCTCAATTCTATTGAGAAGCCTTTTTTCAAGTAGATACTTCTTATTGTCCGCAAAATGTATCCCACATTTTGAATCAATAAAGTCTCTAAGCTTGGCAAAGGTCTCAGGGGTCAGGGTGGGCTTATTTGAGTTATTATTTAATTTGAATGCATCCATTTTATAGAATCAATCGCCTCCATAACCGCCTCACTAACCGACTCATCAGGATAATCCACCAACTCCTGCAGCACCGAAATAGCTTTCATTGTCCCTACCTTCTCAAGCGACTTTGCAACAGCCATCTTAAGAGGAGGCTCATCAGACTTTATTAGTTCCAGCATGGCATCTTCAGCCTGGCCATACCCTAATTCACCGATATGCTGGACGGCCATATACCTTACCCACATATTTTCGTCCTTAAGCAGCCCCACCAAGAGCTCACCAAGCCCCTCGCCGTAATGCCTATTGCCGACATCAAGCGCCTTAAGAACGGTAAGCCTCACCTCTGCATCGTCGTCTTTAAGGCCTTCGACCAGTACCTCGGAGGCCTCGTCCAGGTTCAGACTTGCAAGCGCTTCGTATACTGTCTTCCTAACGCCCAGGTCGTCGTCCGAGACGTAGTCTTTTAGGTGACCAAAGACTTTGTCGCCGCCGATACTACCAAGCCCTTTGGCTGCCATGCCCCTTAAAAGATTATTTTCACTGCCAAGCAGCTCGACAAAACCTTCTACGACATCTTGAACGGGAATCCCGGAGAGAGCAACAATAATCTCCTCCATTACATCCTTGAAGTGTTCAACCTTGAGCGCATCGAAGAGCAGCGGGACGGCATCGGTGCCGATGAGCCTGCCAAGGCTTCTGGCAGAGACGCGTCTGACATGGCCCTCATCACTTTTAAGAAGAGACTTTAACAGCTCTACGCTCTCGCTTGTCTCTATCTTCTCAAGCGCATTTACAATGGCACGGAGTTCTTCCTTCCCTGCGCCTCCGATAAGTCCGGCAAGAACAGGCACCATACTCCTGGCCTTAAACGCTCCGGCCACCTTGATATACAGCTTAAGGTACTTTGTTTTTTTATTAATTTTAGAGATAACAATATCGGGCATAACGCCCTTATCCGACATGGCCACAATGGCGCGCACGAATTCTTCCTCGTCATCTTCCTCGACATTTTCAAGGCTCTCAAGGTAATCAATCGCCGCGACAATCCCTCTTTCATCCCTCAGGTAGGCAAGCCCTTTAAGGGCATTTTTTCTTATTTCCAGATCCTCTTCCTCCAGCGCGGCAATAAAGAAATCAAAGAAGACATCCTTAAAGCTCCAGAGCAGCCTGCGGCATCCCTCGCCCCATTCCTTTGAAGCCGCCTTCTCCAGCATATCGACAACAGCAGAGATCGGCAGGCAATGACCGGCCTTTAGAAGATCCCTGAAGCGGGTTAGTATCGCAGTGCAATGCTCAGGGGTCGCGACCTTACTTATGACCTCCATCGTCCCGGTCTTGACAAGCATGCTGTCGTTATCAAGGACCTCAAGCAGGGACTCAACCGGTATATCCGCATCGTCAAATTTACCGAGCGCCTCGACGGCTGAGAACCTTACCCACTCCTCATCATCATTTAACAGCAGCAGTAAGATATCAAAGCTTCTCCTTCCGCCCACAGCGCCCAGGGCATCGGCGAGGCCGGCCCTTACATTTGAATTATCATGTGAGGTCAGACGGGCCAGAGATGAAAGAGAATCAGGGTTACCCCATAAAGCCAGTATATCTACGGCAAACTTGGATATATCGTCATCTCTGCTCTCTGTAAGCTCTATGACCGTCTCCAGAGCGGGCTCCTTAAGTTGAGAAAGTATCTCAACGACCATATTCCTGATGGCCGGATCCTCTGAGTCGAGAAGAGGGGCGATGGCCTTGGCCGACTCGGTTGCGCCGGAAGAGATAAGCGCATTGACTACGGCCTCCCTTACGCCGACATTTTCGTGAGCAAGCAGATGCACAAGATCGGGAATAAACTCCTCAGACCAGGCCTCTTCTATCTCACCACAGCCAATCCTTATATCCGTTGGATCTTCGCTTGCGAGCAATTCTTTTATATTTTCGTTTGTTGGCATATATCCCCTCTTTATTTTATCGGATATAATTGCAATATCTTTAACTTAGGCGATTTATGTGGGAATAAAATGAAAAAAACAAGATGGGGTTAAGCGATCCAGGAGATAACACGTATGTATTACCTGTAATACGACAAATATAGCGGGTATATATTACTCACCCTTTATCACCTTTTTAAGACGTCCTTTGAGCCTGTGCATGCTCTGACTATGGAGCTGACAAACCCTGCTTTCTGTAATATCAAGTACCCGGCCTATCTCTTTCATCGTCAATTCGTCGTAATAATAAAGTGAGACCACTAATTTTTCCTTATCCGGGAGATGATCAACGGCGGTCTTTATCGTCTCCCTAAGCTCTTTTAATTTATGTACTGTGACAGGATCTTTTCCATTAGGGTCTTTTATACAGTCCAGAATATTCATTCCCTCGCCGTCTTTAAGACCCAGATCCTCGATATTCAGTACGCTGAAAGAGCTTACCTCCCGCAGGAGGGTAAAGAGGTTGTCGTGGCTTATGCCGAGAAACTCTGCGACCTCTTCTGTCTCTGCCGGGCGGCCATGACGTTTTTCAACGATATCATATGCCTTTACCAGCTGATTTGACTTCTCCCTCATGGAACGGCTCATCCAATCCATGTTGCGGAGCTCGTCCATGATCGCTCCACGTATTCTGATTGTAGCATAAGTTTTGAATTTGACACCCCTGTCGGGGTCAAATTTATCGACGGCCTCGATAAGGCCGATGGAACCCGAGCCCATAAGGTCGTTAACATCGATATGAGGAGGCAGGTGAATAGCAAGCTGATGAGCGATGATCTTAACAAGCGAGGCGTGCTCGACAATAAGATGATCCCTCTTTGAAAGGCCTGTCATATATTTACTTTCAGTAGTTCCGTACATTTCAAAAACCCCGAAAATTCTATAATAATTTTTAAAGTAATACCACCTGCAGCCGCCTGCGGTAGTCGTTTAAATCCCGTTCCCTACCATCTTACGCCAGAAAAATTGAAGCCCCCCGTTTACGTCCGTGCACGGCTGGAGCTGACTCAACTCCTTTGCAAGCTCGCGATAACAAATACTGGCGGCGCTGGACGGGAAGGCCTCTATAACCGCTCTTTGTTGAATAACAGAATTGGGCAAGTTCTCATCGTAAAGCACACAGCCAAGGTAGTCAACAGAAACATTGAGAAATTTTGCAGCAACGAGGCTGAGTTTCCTGTAAACATCAAGACCTTCATTGCGACTCTTGACCGAATTAACGAGCAAACGGAAAGACCTTTCTCCGTATTTTCTGTGCATGACCTTAATAAGCGCATAGGCATCGGTGATGGATGTAGGCTCTGGCGAGGCAACTACTATTATCTCGTGAGCAGCCATATTAAAGAAAAGCACGTTATCCGATATTCCAGCTGCCGTATCTATTAGCATTATATCTATCTTATCGCCAAGCTCTTCGATATGGGCTGATATCGTAAGCCGCTCCTCAACGCTCAGGTCGGTAAGCTCGCTGAGCCCAGAGGTCGCAGGCAGTATCCATATACCGGCCGGCCCCTTTATGAGAACCTCTGTAAGGGTCTTCTCGCCGCGAAGAAAATGCCCGATATTATATTTCGGCGCAAGCCCCAGCAATATATCCAGATTGCCCAGCCCGAGATCGGCATCGAGGAGCAAGACGCGCCTTCCCATATGGGCAAGCCCTATGGCAATATTGGCAACGGTGTTGGTCTTGCCTACCCCGCCCTTGCCGCTTGTCACCGAGACAACCATTACATTGCCAAAGTTGTCTCTGAGTTCCTCAGAGCCGCCGCCTTGCCCCTGCGCCATCTTTCTAAGTGTATCAGCCTGATCCATTACTCCTCCAATAGGTCCTTAATTTAAAAAAAAGATACTCTCCAACCTCTTACTGCTCGCGGCCTCTATATCCTCCGGTACCCTCTGACCGTCTGTGAAAAAAGCCAGCGGCTTACCCGAATAAAGTGCGGTATTAAGTATAGGGCCGAACTCCGTGCTCTCATCGAGCTTGGTAAAGGTGAGCGAATCAATGTTAACGCCGCCAAACCTCCTGACGGTATCGTAGAGGTAGGCGTCTCGCGTATTAACGCTCAGCACCAGATTAAATTTCACATTCACATCAAGCTCTGCAAGCGCGTGGAGCTTCTGCATCTGCTCGGTATCGCCGCGCCCCCGCCCTGCGGTATCTATAAGTATAAGATCCTTATCTTTGTACTCGTGCAAAAGCCTCTGCACATCTTCCGGCGTCTCGGCGACACTTATAGGGACACCGATAATATCAGCGTAGCGCTTGAGCTGCTCGACCGCGGCTATCCTGAAGGTATCCATAGTGAGCAGAGCGACCTTCTTTTTTTTCTTTAAAGCCATGATAGACGCAAGTTTGGCAAGGGTCGTGGTCTTGCCAACCCCGGTAGGGCCGACCAGCGCCATAATGGTCTGACCACTTTCCGATATTGGATTTTTAGTTGATATCTCACCCAGTACCGCGCTCTTGACACGGCTCCTGAGCGCATCTATATCAGTGCCGTCACCGGCCTCTGCTGCCGTGGTTATCGCTTTTATCAAGACGTCATGGATAAAAGATTTATCGATCCCGCTCTTGTCCATTTCTTGTTCGAGGCGCAGGAAATTCTTTCCACCCTGAGTCTCGTCGCGCACCGATATAACACTCAGAAAATCCTTTAACCCCCGCAGCTCCCTCAGGACGTGACTCGTCCCGTCTTCTTCAGGCACGTACTGCGAACCGTACTCCCCGCTCTGAAGACCTGCTGAAGGGACCTTCTTTTGAGTAGGGCCAGGCCCTTTTTGCGAAGACTTTCCAAGTGTAAGATTCTCAAACGAAGGCTTTTCAAACAAAGGCTTTTCAAGCGAAGGCTTGCCGAGCGAAAACTCTCTTGGCGCGGGTTCATCTATCTCTATGACCGCGCTTATCTCGACAAAGCCGCCGCTCGCCGATTTTCTCGTCTCAAGGATAAGGGCGTCTGCGCCCAGCTCCTCTCTAACGGCATCCAAGGCTTCCTTTACATTTACTCCCCTGTATCTTCTAATTTGCATCGCTCACCCTCACTACCTTTAAGGTCTGTACGTTGATATTATCTGCTATCTCGTTGTGCGACAATACAGATATTGCGGGATAAGACTTCTCTACAAGCTTTCTAACAAAACGTCTTGTCTCCTGAGAGACCAGGAGCACGGGTTGTACGCCTGTGCTTACGGCCTCTTCCAGCGCGTCCCCTATCAACGTTAACAGGTTATGGGCAAATGTCGGATCAATAGCAAAGAATACACCCTGCTTCGTCTCCTTGACAGCTCCCGATATTTTCTCCTCTACCTCGTGACTGAGCGAGATGGCAGGGATCGTATTATCCCCGGTCACCAGCCCGCGCGAGATACGTCTTGCAAGCTTTACCCTTACGTACTCGGTTATAATATCCGGATCCTTGGTCATCCCTGCGTAGTCCGCAATCGCCTCCAGTATCGTCTGGATATCTCTAATAGATACCCTCTCTCTAAGGAGGTTCTGTAAGACCTTCTGCACCCCGCCGACATTCATAAGGCCGGGCACAAGCTCTTCAACTACCTTTGGATGCGTCTTTGCGACCTTATCAAGGAGGCTCTGCACCTCCTGTCGGCCAAGGAGTTCCTCGCTATTGACCCTGACAAGCTCGCTTATATGGGTAGCAACGATAGCGGAGTGGGTAACCACCGTATAGCCGAGCATCTGCGCCCTTTCCTTCTCTGCATCGGGAACCCATATGGCAGGCAAACCGAAGGCCGGATCCTTTGTCTGGATACCTTCTAGCCCCCCTCTTGCGTTACCCGGGTCAAGAGCAAGGACGTGCCCTACCATAAGCTCGCCCCTGCCGACCTCAAGCCCCTTTACGTAAAAGACGTATCCGGTCGGGCTGAGCTGAAGGTTATCTTTTATATGAACGGACGGCACAATCAGTCCGATCTCTTCTGCAAACTGTCTTCTTATCCCCCTTATCCTCTCAAGCAGCTCCCCGTCCTCGCTCTCATCGACGAGCGGGATTATCCGGTACCCTACCTCAAGGCCGAGAATATCCAGGAGCGGCACCTCGTCGATGGGCTCACGCTTGGGCTTCTTGGGCGCGGCCTTTACCTGCTCTTTTGCCAAGGCCTCTTCGGCCTTCTTTTTAATAGCCCCTTTGTATATAAAGTAGCCGGTGCCGAAGGTCAGAAAAGACAGTATAAAGAACGGTATTTGAGGAAGCCCCGGAACCAGAGCCATTATAAATAGTATAATACCGGCAAGCATTATAGGCTTTGGATGAAGCTTGAACTGGTCGCCGAGCCTTGAGTTCAGACCCTTATCCGAGCTGATATTGGAGACGACGATACCTGCGGCCGTTGATATTATCAGCGCAGGTATCTGGGTTACAAGGCCGTCACCGACGGTCAAGAGCGTATAGGTAGAGGCGGCCTCCATCATCGGCATGCCCTGCTGAAGCACGCCTATAACAAGCCCGCCGCCTATATTTATAAGCGTTATCAAGATACCGGCTACGGCGTCTCCTCTGACGAACTTACTGGCACCGTCCATTGAGCCATAAAAATCAGCCTCAAGCGAGACCTCTTCCCTGCGGCTTCTCGCCTCGTCCTCGGCAATGATACCGGCGTTAAGGTCGGCGTCAATACTCATCTGCTTACCCGGCATCGCATCGAGCGTGAACCTGGCGGCGACCTCGGCTATACGCCCGGCGCCCTTTGTAATGACCATAAAGTTAATAATGACCAGGATGGCGAATATAATAAAACCAACGGCGAAGTTACCGCCTACGACGAAGTTACCGAAGCTCCTGATGACCTCACCGGCTGCGCCCGTCCCCTCAGAGCCTCGCAGGAGTATCAGGCGCGTAGTAGCGACGTTAAGCGAGAGCCTGAATAACGTAGAGACCAGGAGGATAGTCGGGAAGGTCGAGAACTCCAGCGGCTTCTTTACATAAACGGCGACAAGCAGGATAATAAGCGAAAGCGTAATATTAAAGGTCAGCATTATATCCAGGATAAACGGCGGCATAGGCAGGATCATTACCGCCAAAACGACGACAATGCCTACAGGAAGGGCAAATTCTCCACCCTTCTTCAACCACTCCAGATTATCCGTAATTCCAGCCATCTACAAATGATCTCCTACTACTGATTCTTCTTGTTTTTCAGACCGTATATATAGGCCAGCATCTCGGCCACGGCCTTATAAAGGGTCTCCGGTATCTCCATCCCTATCTCAACGAACTTAAAGAGGCTCCTTGCAAGGAGCTTATTCTCTATAACAGGTATCCCGTTCTCTTTTGCGATCTCTTTTATCCGCTCGGCTATAAGCCCCGCGCCCTTGGCCACGACCGTCGGCGCGCTGCTTTTTCCCTTATCATACTTAACGGCAACGGCAAGGTGAGTCGGGTTGGTAACGACAAAGTCGGCCTCCGGGACCTCCTGCATCATACGCTGCCTTGCGATCTGGCGCTGAACAGTCCTGATACGCGCCTTTACAAGCGGGTCGCCCTCGCTCTCCTTATGCTCTTCCTTTACCTCTTCCTTACTCATCCTGAGCTTTTTCTTATGCGTATATTTCTGATAGATATAATCTATAATACCAATAACGGCCAGCACCCATACGGTCCTGACAATAATGCGCAGCGCAAGGCCTGCCGTAAAACTCATAGCCGTTATAATCTCCATATCAAGAAGCAAAGGCAAGTTTAACCACTCGTCGCTGACCACACCGTAGACAACGTAGGCGATTACAGATATCTTCCCAATATTCTTGACAAGCTCAACAAGCGACTTTAGGGAAAACATGTTCTTCAGCCCTGAGATAGGGTTGATCTTGCTGATATCCGGCGTTATCGACTTTGAGCTCATGACAATACCGTTTTGCATAAGCTTTCCGGCTACAGCAAAAAAAGGCATTATCAGAAAGGCCGGCGCCAATATGATGCCAAGCTTTACCGATATATTGGTAAAAAGAGCCGTCATACCCTCGGGGGTCAACTCGGTAGTTCCAATATTCGAGTAGGTCTGCTGCATAAAGCCACCCATGCCGTTAAACATCCAGGTACCGAAAAAATAGAGCAGAATAAGGGAGGCGAGGATAGTAAAGAAAGTTCCCATCTCTTTACTATCAGGGACATTACCCTGTTCGACAGCCTCCTCAAGTTTTCGCGAGGTAGGTTCTTCACTTTTCTCCATCCCATCATCGGCCATCTCACATAACCTCTAACATCTTAAATATCTTCCACCACATACCCTGAAAAGCATTTACCATCGCTGACTGATAAAACTCAATCGACAAACCTATAACCATAAAACCGACCATTATGGCTATAGCAAAACCAATAACAAACATATTAAGCGCCGGCACGGCCTTTGCCCCGATGCCGAGACCGATATTGACTAAAAGCAATGTGCCCATGACAGGGGTAGCTATCTTTGCCCCTATGACAAAGACATCTTTGGACATATAAAGTATCTGCTCCATAAGAGTACCGGAGAACTGAAAGCCGTAAGGCGGTATCACGGCAAAGCTTTTTTTAAGGGCGGCTATTACCATGATGTGCCCGTTGATCGATAAGAAAACAAGCATGCTCATAATACTCATAAGTTTACCAAGCACTGTTATCTGCACACTATTGATAGGGTCGTAGACATTTGCCATTCCAAGCCCCATCTGAAAACCAACTACCTGCCCGGCGAACTCAAAGGAAGCAAAAACAAACCTTGCGGCCAACCCTATCACAGCCCCTATGGCAACCTCCGCGCCAAGTCCAAGAGTAAGCCCTATCAAGTCCTGCGGCATCGAAACCGGAGGAACTATAGAGAAGAGAACAACACTTAAAAGCACTACCAGGCCAAGCTTCAATCGCAGCGGAACCGTCGAGGTACCAAAGACAGGGGCAAGCAATATAATGGAACCCGTCCTCATAAATACAAAGAGGAAGGTCGGCGAATTAGCTACTATATTCTCTATATAATCCAATGGTCACTACCTGATATAATTTGGTATATTCATATACAAGTCCGTTGTGTACTGCACCATCATCTCTATCATCCATGAAGCAAAGATCAGCAGCGCTATAAAGACCGCAATTATCTTTGGAACAAATGTAAGGGTCATCTCCTGGATCTGTGTCACCGCCTGGAAAATACTGACTGTTAGACCTACTGCCATGCCGCATAAGAGTATCGGCACGCTCAGGGTCAGAGCCATATCAATAGTGGTTTTTCCAATGGATATAACAAGTTCAGGGGTCATAACAAGTACCTCAAAGTTTAAAGATCCAGCGTGGCGCCCTAGCCGAAAGATCTGACCAAAGAGCCCACAAGTAAATACCAGCCGTCAGCAAGAACAAAGAGCATGAGCTTAAACGGCAGCGAGATCATCACCGGCGGCAGCATCATCATACCCATACTCATAAGCACGCTTGCCACGACCATATCAATGACTAGAAAAGGCAGGTATATGAGAAAACCTATCTGAAATGCCGTCTTCAGCTCGCTGGTAACAAAGGCCGGCACAAGTACGTGAAAAGGCACTTCTTCTTTATTCTTTATTTCTTTTTCGCCGGTAATATTCATAAAGAGCTTCAGGTCCTTCTTGCGTACATTATTAAGCATAAAGACTTTAAGCGGCTCGCTGGCCTTTGCAAGGGCCGAGCTCTGGGAGATATCACCGTCCCTGTAAGGGCCGAATGCCTGCTCGTTCATGGTCTTAAAGGTAGGAAACATTATGAAAAAAGTAAGAAATAACGCCATACCCACAACAACCTGGTTTGGCGGGGCGTATTGGACGCCAACGGCCTGACGCAAGAGCGCAAAGACAATAATAAGCCTTGTAAACGATGTCATCATTATAAGAATTGACGGTACGAGCGAGAGGACTGTCAAAAGAATGACGATTTGAATTGCCGTTGATGTGCCGCCCTCTGCTCCGTCCCCTATGGAGATGCTAAGTCCGGGGATAAGGTCGCCTTCAGCGGCAAAACCAATTGCGGGTAGAAGGATAACCCCGAGCAACACTATGTAAAAGATGACTTTCTTCATAATCAGTTATTAATCACCCCTTATCCGTATTCGTTTTCTTCTTTGCTCCTAATTTCTCCTGAAATATATCTATAAAAGAACGGGAGTTGCGCCTTCCTGTATTCCGTACAGCCTCTATGGCCTCGGGCTCTTCCAGTTTAGTAAGGAAAGTTATTGCAGCGGGGGTTATACCCAGGACAAGAATCTCTCCTGCGACATCAACGATAGCGATATTCTTACGAGATTCTATAAAGTTGCGACTAAGGACCTTAACCGGCGCATTCGAACCGCCGAATCTTCCAAGGCCACGCCCCCTTCCAAAAACGTAGCGTTTAAATAAGTAGGCGCCCCCGCCAAATAGCGCAAGCACTACGGCAAGGGCCAGCAGCATCTTGGCCATCTGATATGCGTAAGATTCCGTCATCCCAGCTGACTTATCCTATCTGTCACGCTAATAATATCGGTAAGCCTCACTCCGAACTTCTCATTGACGACAACGACCTCACCACGGGCGATCAGCTTTCCGTTAACCATGATCTCCATAGGCTCACCGGCAAGCTTATTAAGCTCCACCACAGAACCCTGGCCGAGCGAGAGCAGCTCGTTTATGAGTATCCTGGTCTTACCAAGCTCTACGGATACGGTCACCGGAATATCCAGGATCATATCCATATTGGCGATATTGCCGACACCCTGCCCGCTCAGATTTGAAAATGTCACCGGCTGAACATCTGCCTCGGGCTTTTCAGCAAGAGCTGCGGCTGCGGCCTTGGCCGCTTCATCGGCCTTGCCGGCCTCAAGAAATGCCTTTGTAGCATCGTCCATTTCTTCTTCGCCGCCGCCTGATTCACTCGGAGCGGCAGCGTCTGCGGCTGCTGCTCCATCAGCGGCGGCTGCCGCCTTGGCCTCTTCATCCTTCTTACCGGCCTCAAGGAACTCTCTTGTGGCGTCGTCCATCTCTTCGTCGCCGTCACCTGACTCTGACGGCTCCGCCTCAGACGATTCAGGCGCGGCCTCTTCAGGCGCGGCCTCTTCAGGCGCGGCCTCTGGGGCAGTGCCCTGAGCGTCTTCTTCAGGCGTTGCCTCTTCAGTTCCCTGCGCAGCGCCTTCTTCTACGACCTCTTCTTCAGGCGTTGCGTCTTTATTCTCATCATCAGCCATAACAGCCCCCTTTAATCTATTTTTCCAGTGATTTGTACCGCATAATTCCTGCCGGCCTTACCGGCGATACAATTAAGCTTGGGTATATTCTCAATCTTCATAATCAGAGGTTCCTTAACACTACAATCGAGTTGGATAACATCGCCTTCGCTAAGGTTAAGCACCTCGCCAAGGGTAATATCGGTCTCTCCGATATTAACGCTGGCAACAATGGAAAGCTCCTTTGCCTGCTCTTTGAGCATATCCTTCCACTTTGTATCTATCTCCTTCATATCTTCTCTGTAGCCGCCGTAGAGCTTTTCCTTAATAGGCTCAAGCGTAAAGTATGGTATGCAGAGAAAGAAATTATTGGTCTTGCCCTCGACCTCGATATTGAACTGGACAAGGACAACTACCTCGGATGTACTCATAATATTTACAAACTGCGGATTTGTCTCCGTACCGGTAATCGTGAAATTGACCTCATGGACGGGCTTCCAGACCTTGTTAAGGTCATCAAAGACAATATTAACGAACTTTTTAATGACCATCTGCTCAAGAGAGGTAAACTCCTTACCCTCGACCCTGAACTCAAACCTGGTATCCCCACCGAAATAATTAGCCACGATCTGAAAGACCAGATTTGAATTAATAGCCAACATACCGCTGCCCCTGAGGGGATCGAGATGAAAAATATTCATACTGGACGGAAGCGGCAGGTTCTTGAGAAAATCTCCAAAACGAACTAGCTGCGCCTTCTCAGCGGTAATATCCACGACCTTATCGAGCATATCCGTTATAGTGCCGCGAGCCTGTCTGCAAAAACGGTCGATGACCATCTCAAAGGCCGGCATGCGTCCTCGAATGATCCTGCTGTAGCTGGTAAAGTCATAGTTCTGTATGCCGTCTTCGGTAACCGGCGCCTCCTCCTTGGCAGCGACCTTAATATCGCCTCCGGAGACTCCCTTTAAAAGGGCATCGACTTCATTCTGTGATAATAATTGTTCTGCCATTTTGACTCTCTGTGTTTAGAAGAACCGCCAAAGACCTACTACGACGCCCTGGACGATATTATTTTATTGCCAGTTACTTACTGCACGACAAACTCAATAAAGTAGACTGTCCTTACCTTATCGCCTTGCAGAATGTGGTTTATCCTCTCAACGATCTCATCGCGCAGCTTGTACTTACCCTGGATAGAACCGATCTCGGTATAACTCTTGCTGCTGAGAAGAATTATCAAAGAATTCCTTACCTTAGGCCTCATATTCTTAAGTATTTTCTTTGTCGCAGGTGAATCCAGCTCAATGCCGATGGTAAGTTTAAGATATCTGGTCCCTGAATTATCCTGAAGATTCACAACAAAAGGCTTCATCTCAAAGACGTTGGCCTTACCGCCAAAGAAGGCATCGCCGCCTTCCTGTATATCGTTCGCACTCTCGTCCTCTTGAGCGGCTGCGCCGTCTTGAGTGGCAGCCTTCTCTCCGTCCTTCGGTTCAGAGCCCTTAGCAGCTGTCGAGGCCACCGGCTCGGGCGCGGGCTTAAGAAACATTGTATAGCCCACCACACCTAATATAATTACAAGGATGACAGGGGCTACGATCATTATAAGTTTTTTCTTATTGGCTAATAAGGCCTTTGGAGAGAACTTGCCCCCCTTCTTAGCACCTTCGGTAGCCTCGCCTTCCTCTTCGCCGCCCTCTTCTGCCTCTTTATCCTTCTTTGCATCTTCATCTTTCTTAGCCATCTAGCATCTCCTCCTACAGTCTAAGAGCGGTAACCTGCAGCCTAAGACCGGCTATTGCCCTCAGACAGGTGGTTACAACAACTTTTCTCTATACGTTAGTAATGCAATAGTCATGCCATTATAAAAGACTATAACGTCAAAAGATTGAAAAACTTATAACTATTTAATTTTATTGAATATTGCAGACAATATAATACGAACAAAGAGAGAACCGAGCCCTGATTAGTCAAAGGATTGAACAGAGGGGTGTCATATTTATGACAATTACAGAAAAAGAGGTCTAAAGACGTAGAGGCAGACTGAAAATCTTATTTGCATCAATAAGTTAAGGCGGGGCGTGCTTGAGAGCACGCCCCGCCTCCTGAAAGAACTAACTTATTAACTTACTAATTATCTCTTAAGATTAACAAGCTCTGCAAGGATATCATCGGTCGTGGTGATGATCCTTGAATTTGCCTGGAAACCCCTCTGGGAGGTAATCATACTGATAAACTCCGAGGCGAGATCAACGTTTGCTAGCTCCAGAGTACTTGACTGGATCAGCCCCTTACCCGAGCTGCCTGGATTACCAAGCAGGGCCGGACCGGACTCGACAGTCGACCTGTAAAGGGTTCTACCTACACCGATAAGTCCTTCTTGGCTCTGGAAGGTAGCGAGGATCAACTGCGCCAAAGTACGCGTCCTGCCGTTTGAGAAGACACCCTCTATAAGCCCTTCCGAGTTAACGCTTATCCTCTGCAGAGAACCCGCTGTAAAGCCGTCTTGAGAAAGGGCGCTTACCGCGGAGTCAGTACCGTACTGGGTAATCCCGTCCTTGCCTGTTCCACCGGCGGTGGTAGACGTTCCAAAATCAAAGTCTATAGTCTGGTTCTGCGCGCCGCCGCCTATAAAATCAAAGCCGCCGGTCGGGTAAGTTATGGAAGAATCGCTATAGAGCGCACCGGTCGTATTAAAAGTAAGCGTACCATTTGCCTGTAACTCGGTAGAACCCGAGGTGGTGTCTGCCGCATCAACGACAGCATACCAGTCCCAGACGTTACCGGTACCCCCGAGGCTATCCTTTCTGAAATAGGCCGTCAGGACGTGGTCGTTGCCAAGTGAGTCATAGACGGTGATAGGCACCGAGAAGTTGCTTGTATCGGCGGCGCTGGCAAGCGTAAAGGCCCCACCGGCCACATCGCTCGTACCGCTTGCCGCAACAGCTATTGTATCATCTGCCGTAAAACCCAGAACTGTGTTAGCCGTAGAAGCTCCCGCCCAATCGATAGTAATGGAGTTGGTATTACCGGTATCGTTGGTTATTGTAAAAAGACCGGTCTGAGCGGCATAGGCAACAGTGTAAGTATCTGTGCTGCTATTTGTACCCTCAAGAGCGTTCTTTATAGCGGTTGCGACCTCGGCACCGGTATAGGCCGTCCCGGAAGTAAGTCCGCCATTGGTAATAAGATCAGCGGTAAAGGCACTGCCATCATTAACAGCAATATCTTCATTTGAGCCGGTAGTAAAGACAAAACCCGTTATCAGGGCATTTGAGTCGACATTAGCAGATACATCGACCTTTGTCGTCGCACTAGGGGCGATAGCCGAGTTTGATATCTGAATATTGCCGATGGTATTACCGAGAACTCCCGATGCATTTGCCAGATAACCCTGCGCATTAAGGTCGCTCGGGTTTACAAGGTAGCCGTCCTGATCTAACCTGAAGGCCCCGGCCCTTGAATAAAAAGTACCCGAACTATCGGCGAGCGTGAAAAATCCATTGCCGCTTATCGCAAGATCAAGCCCTGAAGCCGTTGTCTCAAACGCACCCTGAGAGAAGATCCTCTGCGTGCTCGATAGATTAACACCCAGCCCTATCTCGCTGCCCCCCGAAGCGCTCTGGCTCATAACGTCCTCAAACAATACCCTGCTGCTCTTAAAGCCGTTGGTATTGATATTAGCGACGTTATTACCTATAACAGAGAGGGCCGATAAGTTGGCATTAAGTCCGCTTATTCCTGTATATAGTGATGTCTGCATCTGAAGTACCCCCTTTAGTGCCGGTATAACCGGTAATTTTAATAAATTCCCTTTATCTTATCTATCGAAACAAGTGAGGCTCCAACATTCAAGAATGACTTTCCGTCCTTGAAGATCACGCTTGAAACCAGATCACTTACGTAAGTAGTTACCCCTACATCATTTGTATTATCATCAACGGCCGAGATACTAACGCTGTATTTACCATCTCCCGCCTGGACCCCGTCCGTATCCATACCGTCCCAGAACATTGTATATTCTCCGCCCGGCCCTGCTGTACCCGGCATCGTCCTTATCAACTTGCCGTTAGCGTCGTATATCTTTACCTCCACGTCACTTGCCGAGCCGCCCAGATCATAGGCAAGCGGTACAGGGTTTCCGTTATAATTAAAGTCCGACCCCTCGACCGTAACAACCCTGCCGACCAGGTCCGAGCTCGACTGATGCCTGAGCGCGTTCATATTGCCCGAGAGGTCTCCTATATCGGACTGCATATTTTGCATAGCCTCAAGCGAGCTGAACTGAGCCAGCTGAGAGACAAATTCCGTATTATCTGTCGGATCCAGCGGATCCTGATACTCCATCTGTGCCACAAGCAATTTCAGGAAAGCCTCCTTCCCTATTTCCTCTTTTACAGGAAAATCAGAAGACTCAACAACCCCTGTACCCGCATTTACATCATTCACATTCATATTAAACCTCCAATCCGAGACTGATTAATTTTCTTATGCAAAGAGATCAAGACCGCCACCGCCGACCGAGCCGTATGCACTCTCCGCCATTACAGATATATCCAGCTCCTGAGCGCCGCCGCCATCACTATAGGCCCTCTGTGCTCCTCTACCGTTAAGATCAAAGCCAGAGCCGCCGCCCTTGGCGCTCTGACCGGACCATCCACCGCCAACCTCTACCGAGAAACTTTCAAGATCAAGGCCCTGCTCACTGAACATCCCCTTAAGCCTTGCCGCGTCGTTATCAAGTATGCTCTTTACCGTCGCGTTATCGACCATTATCTTTGACTGCACCTGACCGTTCTCACCTATTGACAATTTAATACGCAGCTCACCAAGGCTCTCGGGGCGAAGCGTTAGCTTTGCGTCCTGGCCGCCGCTGGCGAGGCTCAACCTTATCCCCCTATCGACCGCGTTAAAGACACCTTCCTGCAGCTTTCCAAAATTACTTAAGGTCTTCGGGGCAGCGGTCGCCTTCTTTGCCGCCTCGACACCTGTGTTAGCATTCTTGACCTGAACCATGCCCTCTGCCTTACCGTCGTTCTTCATTGCCGCCGTATCGAGCTTACTACCGCCGGCACCGTTATCTTTTGTAAAACCCGGCTGCCCACCCTGCTGTTCTTTCCCTGTCACTGCCTCTACAAGCTCCGCGCTATCAACGGCCTCGCTCAGATCGAGTGCGAGCTCTTCAGTCGACATATTCAGCTGCTCGCCGCCCGGAGGCACTATCCTTTGCGGAGCGGTCTTTTTTGGTGACGAATCCGAGGTCTTTTGAGTTACCTGGTCTTTACCGTTTTTACCGTCTTCGCCGTCTTCCTTCTCCACGCCCTTTTCTTCGGTATGGGCCTCTACGTATGCAGTTTTAAGGGTCGCCGCGCTCGCAGCAGCGGTCGCACCGGCGTCCTTACCTGCCGCCTGCCCCCCCTTACCCTCGCCGCCTGCGATCTCACTATTTTCGCTATCAACGATCTGCCCTGCATTTTCTAAAATTTCAATATTGACGCCATCCGGATCGCTTGCTTCACCTTCTAATTCTAAAATTCCCGCTAACTCTTCGCCTGCCACCACTGCCTGTCCGTCAAAAGCGGCCTGCTCACCCTCTTCGGAGCTCTCTGAGATATAGGCGCCGGCCATGGCATTAACAAGCTTTGGCAACTCACCGGTTTCAGTATCACTCGAGGCCGCTGCGTCTTCACTACCCGAATTGGCTACGGTCTCATAAGCGCCGGCAACTTTACCCGGCGAGACGTCTGCCTTTTTACCCGTACCGTTCTGATTTTGATAAGCACTTAAAGGCCCAACCTCAGAGCCGCCGGGCTGCGTTGTCTTTGCAGCTGCAGGGGAGTTCTCACCGCTATGATCGTTGCCAGATAAGGCAACTGCCTTTTCGTTATGATGCGTACCACTGCTGCGGGATAAAGAGCCTTCACCGACTACGCGGTCATCTTCTATACTGTCAAGGCGGTTTTGTTCGTCAGCTGCCCTTGAGGTCTCCGCACCGATATCGGAGCGGTCATAAGTCGGTCTTTCAGAAGCAGCGGCAGAGGCATTAGCAGGTCTCTCAGAGGCGGCCTGCGGCGAGTTCTCTATCGCAGACGAGCGGGCTGCGTCGTTATCTCTGGCCCTCTCCAGCACCCTGGCATCTGCCCTTGCCTTGAGGAACTCTGCATTGGAAGAACCGGCACCTGCGCCCGCGCTCCGCTCTGCACGCCCGGCGCCCAGGTCGTCTGAACGCACCGCGGCTCTCTGCTGCAGCCCCAGGTAACGCTCGGCCTGACTATTTGTCGTAAAGATATTGCTCATATCTTGGAAACTCCGTTAATTTCACTCTTCCCGCACGCTATACTAATGCAACTTACGTGCCACCTTGGAAGAGGGCACTTAAAGCCTTTTAAAACAATATCTTATGAAATTTGAAAATACGTCTTACAGAGCAAAGCGGAAGTTTTCGGGAGGTATTATTTTCCTTCGGGGTAATTTTTGCAGTTGAAAGATCAAGGCCTGAGCAACCTGGACGGCTCAAAAGACCCTACGACAAAGGCTTATTTATTGGTTGGTTTTCAAGGGATTGTATTGACTTGCTTTTTTTAACGGACAAAGCAGAAAGCGGAAAAGGCGCTGTAGATATCAGCGCCTTTTCCGTTTCTGTACAAGAGGTGTATTCATCATCTGACTGAATTTAACGGCCTTCTCTACCGATACCAGCCCGAGCACGGCACCGGCCTTTTTCTCTTTCATGGTCGATAAGATCATCACGGCCGTCTTCTCATCAAGCTTCTCTATCCTTGCAGCGGCCTCTTCCGGGGCCATTGACTCGTAAATCTTCACGACCCTCTGAGTGCGCATCTTCTCTGCACTCTTAAGCCTTGCCAGCGCCTTATCAACAGCGCTCTTGGTAGATTTTAGCTCCTTCATGCGAAGGTCCAGCTCGTCGTTTATAAGTGTAAGCCTTTGCTCATATTTTTTAAGGTCGTCTTCCTTATCATTAAGCTCGTTCTCTCTGCGTTTCATCGCCTCAAGCATACTACGCTCGGTCTCGGTAACAAGACTATCGATATTTACCTCTATACCGCCCTTCTCTTCCAGGGGTATCTCATCGCCTTCGAGATCAACGACCTTAACGCCGTCGGTCAAAACAGTCTCTCCGATCACAGGCTGCCCTGCATAGACGACCCCAAAGCCGGAGAGGTCGGAGCTCATGGCAAACCAGATAGCGAATACCGCTATCTTAAGTATAAAGACTATAGTTAGAAGCCTAACCTTCTTCACTTATAACTCCCCTTATAAATCTGGACGACCCTATATCATCGGTTATCTTCTGATCTTCCCTGTTTTCTTCAGTCTCGTGCAGCTTCTGGGCACGCTCCTTTACAAGCTCTACAGCCCTTCTATCTCTGGCAGACTCTACAAGCTTCTGACGCTGGCCTTCGTATACCTCTCTGCTCTCTGCCACCATCTGAGCCTGCTCTTCAATATAGGCCTTAAGCCCCACGAGGTAATTATAATAGAGTTTGAGTTCCTCGGTATTATTATCTTCGCCCTTAAGCCTCTCTACCGCGGTTATGGAGGCGCTGTGCGTCGTCCTCAAGTTCTGAAGTTTACCCTCTTCTATGTCGAGCAATCTGCCGGCCTCGGCCAGGTCTTTCTTGAGGATATCCTCCAGACGCTGCCTGTACTCAAGAAGAGGTTCGAGTTTAAAGTTAAATTTTTTCATATCCGAATACTACCTTTTTGTAATTTTATAGCGCAGCGACATGGGTTAATCTCTCTACCGTCTCACTGAAGTTTACGCCCTCGCCGATATCCTGGCGAAGAAAGTTCGTAATCATATCATTTAGCTTGATAGCACGGTCGATCTTCGCGTCGCTACCCTTTTTATATGCTCCGATACTAATCAGATCATAGGCTTTTTTATAGGTGGCCATAACCGCTCGTATCTCGGTTGCGGCCTTACGGTGCTCAGCGCTTGTTACGTCTATCATCACGCGGCTCACACTTGCAAGAACGTCGATTGCCGGGTAATGGCCCTGGCTGGCAAGGTCTCTGGTAAGGATGATATGACCGTCAAGTATGGCACGCACGGCATCGGCGATCGGATCATTTACGTCATCACCCTCTGCAAGTATCGTATAAAAGCCCGTTATCGAACCCGAAGAAGCAGAATTTCCAGCCCTCTCCAGCAACCTTGGCAAAAGAGCGAAGACAGAAGGAGGGTAACCTTTGGTCGCCGGAGGCTCACCAGTTGCAAGCCCGACCTCTCTCTGCGCACTGGCGAAACGTGTAAGAGAATCCATAACCAAGAGGACGTTCTTACCAAGATCTCTAAAGTACTCTGCAATTGTAGTTGCCAGAAATGCCGCCCTCATCCTTATAAGCGGGGGCTGATCCGAGGTCGCGACGATAACGACGGAACGCGCAAGTCCCTCCGGACCCAGATCCTTCTCTATAAACTCTTTTACCTCTCTGCCCCTCTCACCGACTAACGCTATGACGTTTACATCGGCCTCAGTCCCCTTGGCCATCATACCTAGCAGCACACTCTTGCCAACGCCGCTTCCAGCGAATATTCCTAACCTCTGCCCCTTACCAACGGTAAGAAGGCCGTTTATAGTCTTAATGGATACATCCAGAGGCTCGGTTATACGCCTTCTATCGAGCGGATTCGGAGGCTTTGCATAGAGCGGATACTCGGCGTCGAAGCCAACCGGGCCGAGCCTGTCTATCGGCACACCCAGCCCGTCCAGGGTGCGCCCGAGAAGCTGCTCACCGACCTTGACGCCGATCCCTTTCTTTTTTATAACAAATTTACTGCCCGGCCCTATTCCGCGCACATCGCCAAGCGGCATAAGAAGTATCTTATCACCCGTAAAGCCGACGACCTCACTCTCTATAGGCTCTGCCAGAATGCCATCGCCTTCTTTGGGAAATACAAGACAGGTCTCGCCAACAGAGGTAAGAGGGCCTATACCCTCCATAACAAGCCCCACCACCCTGGTTACGATCCCTGTAACCTTAACCGGGTTAAAGGCCTTTATATCTCTGCTGCGTCTTCTAAGATTAGTGCCCAGATCAAAGCTCATCGTCCAGCTTCTCCTTAAGCTCACCGATTATACCGTGCACGGTAGCGTCCACGACCCCGTAGCTGGTCTCAAGGAAACACCCGCCCCTGTCCAGCGACTCGTCTATCTCAATGCGTACGCCCTCGACGCCGACTCCGTACCTTGCAAGGTCTTCCTTATACTTAAAAAGCACGTCCCTATCCCGAGGATTGACTTTTACTATGATATCCCCTGTTGTGGAGGCTACCTGCATGGCCCGCTTTATATTCGAGATAACGGCCTCGTCGTCACTATCTATCTCGCGGCTGGCTATCTTCTCGGCCAGTGCGAGCGTCAGTTCTATTATTTCACCTTCAAGGTCTTTAAAGGCCGTCTCTTTTAAAGAGCTCAGCTCCTCTATCATATCGGCTATCTTCTTAAAAAGCCCCTCGGCCTTCTGACGGCCCAGCTCAAAGCCGGCTTTTTCACCGGCGGCAAAACCCTTCTCATACGACTCACGCTCAACGGCCTGGGACCGAAGCTCCAACCTGCGCCGAGCCTCCAGCGATTTACGTCTTTCCTGCTCAACGCTCTCAAGCCCTGCCATCCCTCTAAGGGCATCACTATCGAGAATAAAAGGGACTGTTAACCCTTCTTTATGCTTTGCCGGTTTAAATATCTTAGACAACTATATCACCGCCCCCGCCAGCGCCGCCGCGCATGAGTTTTCCTTCCTGCTCAAGCTTCTTGGCAAGTTTAATGATCTCCTGTTGTCCTTTCTCGACCTCGCTGAGCTTGACCGGCCCTTTGGCCTCGATATCTTCTCTAAGCATGGTAGCGGCACGCGTCGACATATTGTCAAAGAACTTGGCCTTGAGTTCATCGTCGGCTCCCTTGAGCGCAAGGGTAAGTATCTCGGAGCTGACACTCTTGAGGAGTTCCTGCATACCCCTGTCGTCAACATCCATAAAGTCGACAAATACGAACATCTTCTCCTGTATCTCGTTTGCCAGATCGCCGCTTGCCTTCTCAACGGCCTCCATAATACTGCGCTCATCGCTGCTCTCAAGCCTGTTCAGTATCTCGGCAGCGACCTTGGTTCCTTCAACGGCCTTACCCTTTGTTACTCCGGATTCCTTGATCTGCCCCTCTATAAAGGCATCAAGCTCTTCCACAACACCGGCCGGAACCCTCTCAAGGGTCGCAACCCTGAGAATAACCTCGCCCCTGAGCCTCTCGGGGAGATAAGTAAGAATTTGCGCGGCATGATCGGAGTCCAGATAGGAGAGCGCAAGCGCTATTATCTGCGGATGTTCTTCTTTTAAAACCCTTGCAACGACATTCGGATCCATAAGGCTGAGCGTTGCAAAACCGCCCCTCTTAACGTCTCTATTAAGAAGAGATATTATCTCTTCGGCTGCATCGTCACCAACGGCCTTTATAAGGGTATCCCTTGCAAAGGCGTCACCCTCGATAAAGAGCCCGCTCTCACTCATTGTATCGGCGAATTCCCTGCGTACGTTCTTTACCTTATCCAGGGCCACGTCCCCTGTGTTAATGATCTTCTTTGCCAGGTACTGGACGTCGGTAGTTGGCAGATGCTTCATAACGCTTGCCGCCAGGTCCTCACCGACAAGCATCATAAGTATCGCGGCCTTGTCCATTCCCTTGATAGACTTGTCTACAAAGGCCGGGTTAGTTTCTACTACCTCTTTTTTAGCTTTAGCCATTATTTATTATCCTGCATCCAGCCCTTTAATATCATCGCCGCCTGACGAGGGTTCTTCCTGACGGCATCCTTGATTCGCTCGGTCTCGCCCTGGTTCGCTGCCCTCTGCTTTTCATACTCAGGAGTGCCTTCTTCACCCCCTGGCGCCATCGCTGCGGAAGCGCCAATCTGGTCAATTGTACTGAGGGCCTTGGTCTCCTCTGTAAGCCTCTTGATAACAGGCTTTAATATAAATAATATCACAAATAGAGCTATAATTCCAGATACGCCGCTCTTGATGATAGTGTTGATATAGGGTGCTATAAAGGCCGGAATTATAGAATCAGCGCCGACCATAGCGCCACCAACATCTACCATAGAAGAGGACTTAAAGGGTACGCTCTCAATGGTGATGATATCGCCGCGGATCTCTGAAAAGCCGATAATGGCTTTAACCACGCCCTCAAGGCGCTGAATCTCATCGCTGCTTCTCTCAATATATTTCTGGGTAACCGGAGGCTCGGCATCCTCGGGAGCGTCCTCAGGGAGCTCGCCTATTACCTCCTCATAGTTGCCGTCTATCAGCACCGATACGCTAAGCTTCTCTATCTTCCCGATCGGCTCGACAACACGGCTTATGACCTTGCTTATTTCATAATTTATGACCTCGTCCTGCTTCTGACTCGAGCTTGCCAGACCGCCTGCCTGCGCGCCTGTACCGCCCGGGACGTTGGATAAGACCCCTGGCACACCGCTTGACTGCCTGCCGCCGCTGATCTTCTCCTTGGTACGGTGCTCGCTCCTAACGACCTGGCCGTCCGGGTCGTATGTCTCTTCGGTCCTCTCCACATGGGTCGTAACCATCTCGGTAGAGACGCGGGCAACGACCTTACCAACCCCTATCGTCTTTTCAAGCATGCTCTGGATACGCTTTTCCATGTCTTTTTCAAGGCCGCGCTTATACTCGAACTGAGCTGCCGTCAGCCCCATAGGAACTGCCGATTCATTAGCGGCATTGGTCCACATGCGCCCTGTAGTATCCACCACAGTGACGTCTCCCGGCAAAAGTCCGTCAACAGCGCTTGCCGTTAGATGGACAATACCCTGCACCTGCGAAGGGGTCAAAGTGCCGCCGCCCCTGAGCTTCAGGACTATCGAGGCCCTGCCCTTCTCTATATCGTCAAGAAAAACACCCTTCTCCGGCACGGCAAGATGCACACGCGCCCCCTCTACAGCCTGTATCTGACTGATCGTCCTTGCAAGCTCCCCCTGCATGGCGCGCATATAATTTATCTTCTGAACAAACTGGGTCACACCGAAGCTGGACTCGTCAAATATCTCAAAACCAACGGAGCCGCCGCGCGGAAGCCCCTCTCCGGCAAGCGCTATACGCGTCTCGTAGAGGAGGTTATCCGGCACCTTTACTGCCCCCCCGAGGATCTTATACGGAACCTTACGCGAATCCAGATTTTCAACAACGGCGCTGATATCTTCATCTGAAAGGCCCCCGAAGAGCGTCCTGTACTCGGGCCGCTGACTCCACATCACCAGAGCCACGAATGCCGCTATAACGAGTGCCAGCGTTGCACCATAAACAATGAGCCTGGTGGGGTTAGCGCCTTTCATTGTATCAAGAACTTTTTCTGCCATGGTTTACACCTGCATCCTCATCATCTCTTCGTAGGCGGCGAGAAGCCTGTTCTTGACCTCTACCATCAGGTTAAATGAGATACTTGCCTTCTCCATAGCTATCATGGCCTCGTGGACATTTTCCACCTTACCCTGAGCCAGCCCCTCTATGGCTTTGCCAGCGTTCATCTGCATCTTGTTGACCTGCTGGATCGAGTCCTTAAGGACTGCGCCAAAGGACTCGCCTATAGGCTGTGCGCTTTTCTGAAGCTCCTTCATAGCCTCTGTATTTATGCTAACTACGTCGTTTATCTGATCAACCATTACGTCCTCCTCCTAACCGAATCCTATTGGCCGGCTATTAGCTCGATATATCAAGTGCCTTCATTATCATGGATTTACTCGCCTTGAAGGCATTGACATTTGCCTCGTAGCTCCTGGCCGCGCTTATCATATTGACCATCTCTTCTGCGGTATTTACATTGGGAAATGCAACGTAACCTTTGTTATCGGAGTCCGGATGAGACGGGTCGTAGACCATATTAAAAGGGCGCGGATCCTCTATAATGCTGGATATCCGCACACCCTGGGTAAAACGCTTATCTCCCGAGGAATTAAGCACATCCTGAAAATCAACAGGGCTAGAGGTAAAAACAACATCCTTTCTCTTATACGGTCCGCCTTCTGCTGTCCTAGTGGTATTAACATTGGCCAGATTACTGGCAATGGTATTCATTCTAAGTCTCTGAGCGGTCATACCGCTTGCCGTTACTGAAAAGGCATCAAACATCATAACTACCTACCTCCCTTTATGGCGCTCATAAGCCCCTGGAACTTCCTCTTCATAAGCTTTGCCGATATCTCGTAGCGCAGAGTATTTTCAGATAACCTGACCATTTCGGTCTCCAGGTTAACGGTATTACCGTCAAGCCCCGGCGCTCCGGAAGGGCTATCTACCGGTTGGACAGGTAAAGACCCGACCTTACCGATACTGATATGATTGGTATGCGTTACGTCAAGACCAACCCCCGAGCCCACACTCCCGAGTTGCCTCTGAAGCTCTTGTTCGAAGTTTATGTCCTTTGCCCTGTATCCGGGCGTCTCGGCATTAGCGACATTGGAGGTTATGGCCTTATGACGGGCATAAGTAACGTCCATTGTCTTTTCCAGTAAATCAAATGTCTTGTTAAATACTCCGCCAAACATTTGTCGCCTCCTCTTTTTGGTCGCCTGTGAATATCCTTGCATCAGGCCGACACTGTCATAAATATGACAACATAGTGACACTTTCTTGTAAAACCGCCTGGGGAAAATTATTCCCGGTCACGGAAATTTTTACCCGTACTCCTTAAGCTTATTACGCAGCGTCCTTACCGATATGCCAAGCACGGCTGCGGCTCTTGTCCTATTGCCGCCAAGGCCGTCAAGCGTCTTAATAATCAAGCGCTTCTCCATCTCGGAGATGGTTATATCCTCTCCCTCTGTTATAACGCCAACGCTCGCAGCAGGGCTCACACCGTTACCGGCCTTAAGCTCTAGCTGATCGGTCTCGATCATGCAACCGCTTGCAAGTAGTACCGCTCTCTCTATGGTATTTTCCAACTCTCTTATATTACCGGGCCAGCCGTGGGTCTTGAGCCTCTCCATAGCCCTCTTACTAATACCCTCGATATGACGCGCGTACTTTGCCGAAAAACTCGCCATAAAATGCTCTGCCAGATACTCAACGTCCTGAGTCCTTTCACGCAGCGGCGGAAGCCGCAGAGGGAAGATATTCAGCCTGTAATAAAGGTCTTCTCTGAAACCGCCAAGCAAGACCTCTTCTTCAAGGTTGCGGTTCGTAGTGGCTATAATGCGTATATCGAGCATTACCGTCTCCTTACCGCCTACCCTCTCTACCTCTCTTTCCTGAATAACGCGCAGCAGCTTTGCCTGCAGCTTAAGGTCCATCTCGCTTATCTCGTCAAGCAGGATAGTGCCTCCGTTAGCCTGCTCGAACTTCCCCTGGCGCTGCGCAAGGGCGCCGGTAAAGGCCCCTTTCTCATGGCCGAAGAGTTCACTCTCCAGCAAGCTCTCAGGGATGGAAGCGCAGTTAACAGCAATAAACGGGCCATCCGCCCTCTCGCTCTTTGCGTGGATGAACCTGGCCATAAGCTCCTTACCCGTACCGCTCTCGCCCGAGAGCATAACGGTTGCGTCGCTTCCGGCAACCGTCTCTGCCATCGCTACCACCTTGTTCATGACATGAGAGCGAGTGAGCATCTCTTTGCCGCCGACCTCAAAGTTCAGCTCTGTCTTAAGGGCGCGTTCTACAGCGGCTTCAAGACAATCCAGAGAAAACGGCTTAAGCATAAAATCAATCGCCCCTTCCTTTATCGCCTCAACGGCCTTCTCCACAGTGCCGTAAGCCGTGATCAAAAGTACTGGGGTAAGCGGTGAGCTCCTCTTTATCTCTTTTAAGAGCTCCATCCCGCTTTGCCCGGGCATCTGCATATCGCTTATAACCATGCTGTAAGAGCCATTTGAAAACTGCTTCAGGGCCTCGTCACCGTTAACGGCAAGGTCTACGGAGTAGCCCTTTCTGGTCAGCGCCTCTTTAAGAGCAACTCCCATGGCCACCTCGTCATCAACGACAAGAATGCTATTCATCTAATCCCTCCGTTTCATCTACCGGCAAGATCACGGTAAAGATGGTGCCCTGACGTACCAGCCTGCCAGAGGTAGCCGGATACGACTCGACCTCCAGGTGACCGCCGTGAGCCTTAATGATCGACTCGACTATTGCAAGCCCCAGCCCCGTGCCGTGATCCTTGGTCGTAAAGAACGGGTCAAATATCCTGTCAACATGTTCTTGCGTTATGCCTATTCCAGTGTCTTCTATAGTTACCTTCATATTGGTCGATCCGTTCCTATGCATGCACGTTGAGACCTTTACCAGCCCGTCGCCGCCGACAGCGTCAACGGCATTTATCAGGAGATTAAAGAAGGCCTGCGCGAGCAGGGATTCATCGCCTTTGATCACGGTGCGCCCTGAGTAGTTCTTCTCGATTACGACATTGTCTCCCTTCTGCGCATCTATAAGGAGCAGGGTACCCTCCAGGACACTCTTGATATCCATCCTGCTGCGCGTGGGCTCCGGACTTCTGGCAAAGAGAAGCATATTGGTCAAAAGATTATCAAGCGTTTTCACCCCTTTCGATATGTGACCGGCAAGCTCTTTTTTCTTATCATCCCCGTCAAGCTCTCTCTCCAGGAGACTTGAGAATATACCGATAGACGCAAGCGGATTACGTATCTCATGGGCGATCTTAGCGCCCATCTCGCCCATTGCTACAAGGCGCCGCGTACGCTCCATAAACTTGCTCTTCTCTGAGAGCTCTTGATTAAGCTTCTCCACCTGATCTTCCAGAGACTTATAACGAAGCTCCAGCGAGGTAGAGGCTACCTTGAAATGGGCAAACGCATCATTGAGCAATATCTCTTCATTAAGTTCAATAAGTTCCGTATTCATAATCCCCTCCGGGTCACTTTCCGTTTTCCGCAAAAAGGTACTTGCCCCATTCGGCCATCTTCCGGTCGGTCTGCTTGAGGCTCTCTAGCGCTTCCGTGCCCTCAAAGCTCTTGCCGATCCTGAAGTTGCTCTCGGCCAGACGGTATGTAGCCCACGAGACGTCTATAGAACTGCCGTCCTTGTCTTTGGTCTTTGAGAGCTCTGCGGCGCACCTGTAAAACTTGATACTCTCCTTATACTTGCCCTGCATAAATGAAGACTCTGCAACCCCCATACAGGCATCGGCGAGTTTTTTATTCTGCTGGGCCTCGGCAAGTAGTTCAGCCGCCCTGCGGTATCGCTCTTCAGCCTTTTTGTAGTTATTGAGCCTGAAAAATGAAGAGGCTACTACCATCATATCCTCACTGTTATTCCAGTCGGCGCGCCTCTTTACCTCTCTGGTCTCTACAACCTTTTTGTATTGTCCCTTTCTATAGTTGATCTCTGTCTGGAGCTTGGCATATCTCTTTTTGAATTTTGTCTTTGGAAAGGTCGCCTTAAAGAACATCATCAACCTGTCGGCCGACTCGATATCTTCTTGAGCGAGGTAGCCCTTTACAAGCATGATCATAGCCTCTTCGAGGTGCTCGCTCTCGCCCATCTTAACAAGGCTATTGAGGACCTTTACGGCATCGGTAGTAAAACCGAGTTTTAAAAAAGCGCGGCCTGCCTGAATATATGCGCCGGATTTTTTACCAAAAGGTATGTAAGGCTCATAGGTAAGAAAGACCTTTACAAAGCCCTCGTCATCACCTATATAAGCAAGCTTATCGAGCCACTTAAGGGTTATCTCCCCCCGGGCCCTATCGGCATCGAGCCTGAGTTCTCCCAGAGGGAAAAGCCTGCCCATCTTCCCTAAAAGGGCTATTGCCGTGCTATTATTACCAAGCTGCATATGAAGCCTTGCCGACATCAGGTAGGCCTCTTCCGTACCGATATAGTTGCCTTCAGCAACAGTGCCGTAGTAGCGCAGCGCGTCTCTATATGCCTCGTGGTCGTCGCTATCGATAAGTATCTCGGCCAGGGCAAGGCTTGCCATGGCGCGACCATCTCCTCCGAGGTTATCCCTCGCAATATTGTACCTGCGGTTGGCGTCGTCGATACGTCCTTCTATCTGGTAGGTATCGGCTATCCGTATCATAAAGTACGCCGAGACCAGCGCATCCCCTGAGAATTCCTCGGAGAGGGCATCATAATAATCACGCGCAGTATCGTAGTCCCCGTTAAGAACACTGATATCGGCAAGACTCATCATTGTTACCGGATCGTCGGGCTCGACCTCACTGTAGATACGACGGGCGTCCTTTGTAAGACCTTTTACGAGCAGCGTATTAGCAAGCCATTTACGCGCAGACCTGCTTCCCTGCAGCGAGGCCCTCTTAAAATGATTCGAGGCCTCCTCCATCTTGTACTCCATAAAATAAGCCATCCCCATACGGAAGTTGGCCTCTGCTATTATCACGTTTGTAAACGGCTCCGGGATATCCTCGTCTTCCCTGCCGACGACCGTCATATTATAGTGAGCCAGAGCCTCAGGGATAAAACCCTTCTGCTCATAATACGCGCCCTCCACAAAACGGCCAAGCCTTGTAAAACCGGTGTAAGCATACTTTCTAAGCAAGGCGTCCATTACTTCTACATCTCCGTTGCCCTGGAAAAAAGGAATGATACCCTTGAGGACCTCGGCCTTACCGTTCTCTTCACCGGTCTCATAGTCGGCAACAAGTGTGGTAAGCTCTGCGATCAACTGCACTGGCTCCGCAGCGTCTTCTAAGCCAAGCTTTTCACCGAGGGCCCGCAAGGCCTCACGATAGATACCTGTCTCCGTATCCCTGATGGCAGAAACTACCTTTTTACGATACTTCCATCTCCATCCGTCATTAAAGGCGGCAACGCCGACGCTTTTCTCTCTGGACGTAACCCTCTCAATCTTCTCGACCTTCTTGACCTTAGCGGTGCGAGACTTCTTGACGATAGTTTTCTTAACGGCCTTTACAACCTTCTTTTTTCTGGTTTTTTTGACCTTCCCGGAGCTCTCCTGTTCCTGCTCCCAAAAATCTCTGGCCTTTGCTGTCTTTTTATTGCCCTTTAGAACCTTCTTTTTATTAACGCTGGCTGCGCCCTTATCCGAGGCCGGACTGACCGCAACCTCAGCTCCTTCAATAGAATAGAACTCAATAACTATCCGAAACGGGGCACCGGGCTTTTCATAGGCGCTCATCTCTGTACGAAAATCCCCGTCAACATCTACGACAATACTGGTCAGGGTGCCAAGCTTGTCTTTCATGACCTTTGTAGGCAACTGGCTAAGCAGTGAGGTAGAACCGACCGCCGTTGGCAAGGAATCATTATCAATATTACGAAGCTTCAGATAGAACATGCCCTTATACTTCTGCATGCTGAACCTGGGGCGCCCCTCAAAGATCAACTCCAATTGATGAAAGTACTGCTTTTCCTCGAGCTTTACGGTTGTCAGGACAGGCAGGGTTCCTTTCTTCGACTCGGCAACTGCCAGGTTTACAAGACCAATAAGGCCGACAAAAAACATAGCCAGGCATACAATGCTGACAAGCGCCTGCCATCTCTTCCCTATTGCCTCTAATATTTCTAAAGTTTTTTCCATGATCTGCCGTATAGTTAGTTATAGTTCGTAAGCTTTATCCGTCATTTTTTCTGCTACTAGGAATTATTTGCAACATCCATGCCAAAAGTGCCACATTGCCCTCAGACGCCGAAATTAGACGCAAAAAACCCTGCAACCTATTATAATTTAAGGTTTTTTTAATCTTGCCGAGTTCAAGACAAGCCGACTATGGCTTCTTTTGTATTGTTGGGATTATGACACTATCGTGCCGAAGGTATGTCAAGATAATGACTAAAGGTACAGTTAGCCTAGCAGGCCTTTCCTCTTCATCTTTTCAATTAGTGTAGTTCTGTTGAGGTTCAGGTAGTCTGCCGCCTTCTTTTTGACGCCATCGGCCCTGGTTAGTGCGCTTTTTATCAGCCTTCTTTCAAAATCATCTACCGCCACATTAAAGTCCAGACCGTCGGACGGGAGCTCTACAGACGGGGCGAGCGACAATTCGGCCTTGTTTTTAACTATAATAGAGGGCAGGTCGTCAAGGGTTATCGTACCTGTCTCATTAAGGACTATCAGCCTTTCCATGATATTTACCATCTCACGTACATTACCCGGCCACGCGTACTCATTAAGGGCTTCCATAGCATCCGGGGCGATACTGCTAATGACCTTGTTCTTTCTGGTCGAGAGCGCATCGAGGAAGTATCTGCAGAGCAGGGCTATATCCTCGCCCCTTGTCCTTAGCGGAGGCAACGAGATAGGTATAACATTAAGCCTGTAGAAGAGATCTTCTCTGAACCTTTTTTCCTCTACGGCCTTTTCCAGGTCTTGATTGGTAGCCGCAAGCACCCTGATATCGACCTTTATAGTACTGTTGCCGCCTATACGCTCAAACTCCCTCTCCTGAAGGACTCTGAGGATCTTAACCTGAAGCCCCATGCTCATATCGCCTATCTCGTCAAGGAAGACTGTGCCGCGATTAGCGGCCTCAAAACGTCCTATCCTCGTAGATATGGCGCCGGTAAAGGCCCCTTTCTCATAACCGAAGAGCTCGCTCTCCAGAAGATCTTCGGGGATCGCGCCGCAGTTTATGGGAATAAAGGGCTTTGAATAACGCGAGCTCTGCCTGTGAAGCTCTTTGGCAACGAGCTCTTTGCCCGTACCGCTCTCGCCCAGGATAAGGATAGTCGAGTCGGTATCTGCGACCTTCTTTATAATCTCCCTTACCTTATTTATTCCGGGGCTAACCCCGAGAATAAACTGCTCACGCTGATTCTGCAGGCGTTGCCTGAGCGATGCATTCTCACTCTGGATGGCAAGCACTTCCTTTGCCTTTGCAAGGGCTATCAGTAGTTCCTCCCTTCTGAAAGGTTTTTTAAGATAAGAAAAGGCACCCGCCTTCATGGCATCGACCGCACTCTCTACAGAGGCGTAACCGGTTATAACCATACATATCGTATTGGGTAACGCCTTCTTTACGCGGGTTATAACTTCAATACCGCTCATATCCGGCAGCTTAAGGTCTGTTAATATAATATGCGGAGTAGAGGTCTCTATGAACTCAATGGCCTGTGTACCGTTTGCAACACTGCTTACATCATAATTTTCAAGTTTTAACATGTCGGAGAGGCAAATACGTGCGGAATCTTCATCTTCTACTATCAAAACCTTGTATTCCATGACCACCTCTATTGGATTTTTAAGTTGACTGAACCAGTCCTCTTACTGCGAACTGTAACTAGTATAGCCATTATCATCAGGTATGTCAATATTTTGAACAAAAAAATAAATTCATTATTCTATGATAGATCTACCGTCAGTAAACCCTCACTCGTGGAAATCAATAAAACAAGAGCGGGCAACTCCGCATCCGAAGAAAGACTGTGATCTTAAGAGCTTTGCAGGAAAAGGGGTTATAATAAAAAAAGTCAGGCAGGGTCTCAAAATAATACAAAAAAAGGTCTACGGCCCGGTAGTCAAAATAATTACTACCGGGCCGTGAAATTTTGACGGTTGGTGCTATTAAATATAAAGAGGGGGAAGTCCGGGACGGTCAGGGCGCACCTCAGAGAGGCGATCGTCCTATTCTACGCCGAGGAACTCTTTTATAAACTCGGCGGGATCGGTCTTTTTAATGCTGCTCTTGCGGGCCTCTACCTCGCTGAAGGTAAGGCCGCCGGGCGTTGCCGCGCCGCCGTATATCGCAAAGGGCACTGCATCCGAGGTATGGGTCTTGAGCTCGACCGGGGTCGGGTGGTCGGTGACGATCATGAGCTTAAAGCCATCAGCGCCGAATTTATCGACCGCGCCCTTAAAGATCGGGGCGACTATCTTTGCATCGAAGTCCTCGATAGCCTGCAGCTTAACATCAAGCAAGCCCTGGTGCCCGGCCTCGTCCGGGGCCTCGACGTGGACGCATATAAAGTCATTTCTATCCAGAGAATCCAGGGCGGCACTTGCCTTACCCTCGTAGTTGGTATCTATATAGCCGGTCGCGCCATCTACCTCTATTACCTCAAGGCCTGCGAAGATTCCAATACCCTTCATCAGGTCGACAGCCGATATTATACCGCCACTGATATTGTAGCTATCTTTAAAGGTCGGCATCTGCGGAGCACGACCCTGCCCCCAGAGCCAGATACAATCGGCTGTGTTTTTACCGGCTGCTTTTCTTGCAAGGTTTACAGGGTGGTCTTTCAGGAGCTCGACCGAACGCTCCATAAGGTGCATTATCATCTCCACACCGTCGCCGGTCGGCAGGTGCTCGGGCTGTATAACCTGATCGCTGATATCGTGAGGCGGGGTCATATTATAGTTGCTCTTACCGTCGGCCCAGACCATGAGGTGGCGATACGACGTCCCGGTATAGAAACGGACGCCGTCTTCTTTAAACTCTTTATCAAGGGTCGCTATTATATCCGCGGCTTCTTCTGTCGTAATATGCCCTGCGCTATAGTCGACCATGACGCGCCCTTCTTCACCGCCGCCGATAGTGACGAGGTTGCACCTGAAAGCAACGTCTCCCTTTGCAAGATCAACACCAATGCTTGCAGCCTCAAGCGGCGCGCGCCCGGTATAGTACTTTGCCGGGGCATAACCCAGTATGCTCAGATTCGCGACGTCGCTGCCCGGAGGATAACCCTCCGGCACGCTCTCAAAGAGACCGAACTCGCCCTCCATTGAAATCTTATCCATATTAGGGGTCTTGGCCGCCTGAAGAGTGGTCTTACCGCCAAGTCTTTCAATTGGATTATCCGACATCCCGTCGCCTATAAGTATTATATATTTCATTAGAGCTCCATAACCTCGACTATTTTTGCCAGATTGGCAGGTACTTTTAAGGGTTGCACAGAGACGCTCATAGCCGTATCAGGGTCTTTCAGACCGTGGCCTGTCAGAGTGCAGACAACGGTATCGCCGTCATTTAATACTCCGCTCTCCTTCATCTTTATCACACCTGCGATAGAGGCCGCCGAAGCTGGCTCGCAGAAGATCCCCTCACGCGCCGCCACAAGCCGGTAAGCCGCCAGGATCTCGTCATCGGTGACCATATCGATCACCCCGCCGCTCTCGTCCCGTGCATTTATCGCACCCTCAAGGCTCGCCGGCTTTCCGATCTTTATAGCCGTTGCTATGGTCTGCGGGTCTTCTACCGTATGACCAAGGACGATAGGGGCCGCGCCTGCGGCCTGAAAACCCATCATCTTCGGCAAGCTCGATATGAGGCCCGCTGCCTTGTATTCTTTATAACCCATCCAGTAGGCCGTGATATTCCCGGCATTTCCAACCGGCAGGAAATGATAGGTCGGCGCATGCCCCAGATGTTCGCAGACCTCGAAGGCCCCGCTCTTCTGCCCCTGAATACGGTAAGGGTTCAGGGAGTTCACCATCGTAACCGAATACTTCTCGGCTATAAGCTTTACAATATCAAGGGCCTCGTCGAAGTTCCCCGCTACTTCCAGTACCTTTGCCCCGTGCATCATGGCCTGAGATAATTTACCAAGGGCCACAGAGCCTTCGGGAACCAGAACATAGGCCTTCATGCCCGCCTTTGCCGCATATGCCGAGGCCGAGGCCGAGGTATTTCCGGTTGAGGCGCAGATAACGGCCTTTGCGCCGTCCTCCTTTGCCTTTGTAACGGCAAAGGTCATCCCCCTGTCTTTAAAAGAACCCGTCGGGTTTAACCCCTCAAGCTTCATCAAGACACGCAGGCCGCCAAAGACGTCCTTCATATTGGTCGCCTCGACAAGCGGCGTATTGCCCTCGCCAAGCGTTACTACGCAGTCGTCCCTGAACTCAGGCATAAAGTCTGCGAACTCTCTAACGATCCCTCTCCATAATCCTTTTCTAGTCAGTTGATCCACAGGTCTCCTCTATCCTTATAAAAAGTGTCTTTCCTACGACAACGTCCATCTGTTCTATATCAGAGAGCGATGCCAGCAGATCGCGCTCCAGCGCATGATGCGTAATAATAACGAGCGGCACGTCGCCCTCATCCTCACGGCCCTGCTGAATAACCGAAGATATACTTATACCGTGCTTACCAAGGACCCCGGAGATACGCGCCAGAACGCTTGGCTTATCAACGGCGGTAAACCTCAAGTAATAAAGCGAGGTAAGCTCGGCCATATCCTTGATTACAAGGCTGTGCTCGCTCTCTTTACTGTGGCCAAGCGGGGGCACGCGCATCGCAACCCCTTTCCTTATGTCGCGTGCAATGTCTATCACGTCGCCAGCAACCGCACTCGCCGTTGCCATCATCCCGGCGCCCTGACCGTAGAACATAACAGGGCCCACTGCGTCGCCGACCATATGAACGGCATTAAAGACGCCCTCTACCGAAGAGAGCGGATGATCGCTGGCTATCATCGTCGGGTGTACCCTGGCCTCTATCTTCGTGCCGTCTGCCTTTGCAATGGCCAATAGCTTTATCTTATAGCCGAACTGGCGGGCAAACTCTATATCAAGCTCTGTTACCCGGCTTATCCCTTCGGTATAGATATCTTCGTGGCTAACGGTCGTACCGTATGCAAGGTTTATAAGTATCGCAAGCTTGTGAGCGGCGTCTATCCCCTCTACGTCATAGGTCGGGTCGGCCTCGGCGTAGCCAAGTTCCTGCGCGTCTTTCAGGACGTCGGCGAAGTTACCGCCGACGTTGGTCATCGTACTCATTATATAGTTGGCAGTGCCGTTTATGATCCCATAAATAGACTCAATCCTGTTTGCGGTAAGGCCTTCGCGAAGCGCCTTTATTATCGGGATTCCGCCTGCCACACTCGCCTCGAAACCTATATTAAGCTGCTTATCTTCTGAGGCCGCAAATATCTCCGAGCCGTACGTGGATAAGAGCGCCTTATTGGCCGTTACGACGTGCTTGCCTTTTTCAAAGGCCTTCAGAATAAGATCCTTTGCAGCGCCGGTACCGCCTATAAGCTCGACGACTATGGATATCTCCGGGTCGTCAAGGATATCATCGGAGTTTGCCGTAATGACCGCGCCCCCCAGAGGAACGCCTCTATCGCGCTCCGTATCGTGGTCTGCTATGGTCTTTAAAACCAGCGGACAGCCGAGCCTCTCTTCTATGAGCGCGGCATTATCACTCAAGACTTTTACAAGGCCGGAGCCGACAGTGCCAAAACCTATGAGACCTACTTTTATATCTTTCATTAAAAAAACTCTCCTGCCTTTCAATATGAAAATCCTTCAAAGGACGGTATAAGTGCGAAGATTTCTTATCACCCTTCCCTCAATCCCCTCCCATCAAGGGAGGGAAGACTATATTGTCTTTACCCAATGCGTGCTCAAAAATGTTTCATATCAGAGAGTAAAGGGTCTTTACCTCATCTCATTTTGCCTTTCCCAGTTCGTGCTTAGAGATGCTGCTGAGGCTAGGAAGGACAAAAGCTTTAACCGCAGCGTACTTTTAAGTACGTGAGGATTAGAGCTTGAAGTCCTGACAACGCATCAGATCATCTCTAAGTGCGAAAAGCTAAAACTTTGCTTTAGCTATATCGAGTACATGTTTAACGCCCTTGGCGGCCTGCCGTATACGCTGCTCATTCTCAACAAGCGAGAGCCTGACGTACTCGTCTCCGTAATCGCCAAAGCCTATCCCCGGAGAGACCGCGACGCCCGCTTCTTTAAGGAGGAACTTCGAGAATTCCAGAGAGCCCATCGCACGTAGCGGCTCAGGGATTTTACCCCAGACAAACATCGTGGCCTTTGGTTTTTCTATCTCCCAACCGGCCCGCGCAAAGCTATCACAAAGAACGTCGCGCCTGTGCTTATAGAGGCTGCGAACCTCTTCCACGCACTCCTGAGGCCCGTTTAGCGCGATGATCGAGGCTATCTGGATAGGCTGGAACATACCGTAATCCAGGTAGCTCTTCATACGCGTAAGTGCCGCTACCAGTTCTTTATTACCAACGCAGAAACCAACCCTCCATCCCGGCATATTATAGCTCTTGGAGAGCGTAAAGAACTCGACCCCTACGTCCTTTGCGCCCGGAGCCTCAAGGAAGCTCGGGGCCTTATAGCCGTCAAAGACGATATCGGCATAAGCCAGATCGTGAATGACTATCATATTATGCTCTTTTGCAAAAGCTACTATCTTTATAAAGAAGTCTTTATCTACGACCTCGGTCGTCGGGTTGTGCGGAAAATTCAGTATCATCAGCTTGGGTTTGGGCCATGCCTCTTTGGTGGCCCTCTCAAGTTCCGCAAAGAAATCCACACCCGGCAAGAGCGGAATACTGCGCAGATCTCCGCCTGCTATCACTACCGAATAGGCGTGAATGGGATAGGTCGGGTTCGGCACGAGAACTACGTCTCCGGGGCCTATTATCGCAAGAGCCAGATGAGCAAGGCCTTCCTTAGAGCCTATCGTCGCAACGGCCTCGGTATCCGGGTCGATATCAACATCGTAGCGGCGCTTATACCAATCGGCAATAGCGAGCCTGAGCTTATAGATCCCCCTTGAGACAGAGTAGCGGTAATTCTTCGGGTTCTGTATCGCCTCGGCAAGCTTCTCGACTATATGCGGTGGCGTCGGCTGGTCCGGGTTACCCATTCCAAGGTCTATAATATCCTCGCCCCTGTGACGGGCATCGGCCTTCAGGTCGTTTACGATATTAAAGACGTAAGGGGGAAGCCTCTTTATTCTGTGAAATTCATCCATGTTTTTTTTATTATTTATACCTGGGCAGGCCGTTTATAGTTACTAAAACAGGTTCTCTGCGTTATAAGAGCTCCTTACAAAAGGTCCTGAGTAGACTCTGGGTATGCCTATAGATTTTCCGTAGTCTTCGTATTCTTTAAAAACAGCCGGTTTTATATAATCAATTACGTCGAGGCTAGAACTTTTCGGCTGCAGATACTGACCGATCGTCACGCCGTCGCAGCCCACACAGGCCAGATCGCGAAGCAACTGCCTGACCTCTTTCTTTGTCTCGCCAAGGCCTACCATAATACCCGACTTTGTAAAAAGACCGCTTTCTTTTGCAGTTACCAGCAGATCGAGTGAACGCATATAGTCGGCCTGCGGACGTACCTTCTTATAAAGCGCAGGAACGGTCTCTAGGTTATGGTTCAGTATATCAGGCGCCGCGTCCAGGACTATCTTCAATGCGCCCCGGTCACCCTTAAAGTCAGGGATAAGCACCTCTACCTTTATATCTTTCATCTCGGAGCGCAGGGCCTTTATAGTCCGCGCAAATTGCCCGGCCCCACCGTCGCTGAGATCATCTCTAGTAACCGAGGTTATAACTATATGCTTAAGGGCCATTTCGCCGGCAGTAAGCGCAATGTTACGAGGCTCATCAGGGCTTACCGCAACAGTGCCGAAACCTTTGGTAACGGCACAAAAGCCGCAACGCCGGGTACAGACGTCGCCGAGGATCATGAACGTAGCCGTAGGCTTGGTAAAGCACTCGCCGATATTCGGACACCTCGCGGATTCACAGACGGTATTAAGCCCTCTGTCCCTTAGGGTCTTCTTTAACGCATGCAGCGAAGCGGGCCTGCCAAGAGGCTTTTTAAGGTAAGAAGGCAGCCTCTTACGAGTACCCTTACCCCCGACCTTGGCGCTGCTTAACCGCCTCTTATTTTCACCCTGCTCTCGTATCTCTGTCATAACAAAGACTCCACCTACCAAGCTTAAGATTAACAAGTATATTAACCGTGATAACGGTAGTATTGCAAGATAAATTAAAGTAACATTTTTACCGGAAAATCACAAGATAAGAGAAGGGGTTTTATAGGGAAAAGAACCGAACAAAGACCGAAGGGAAAAGTCAAAAAAGGTTCACGGCAACTATTGTTGCCGCCTCTGCGCCAAGGCGCAGAGGTCACGGTTGGCGGCGGGTAAGGCCCTGCAAGACAAGCGCGGTAGCCGGAAGGCAATCACTGCCCTCGATATACGCAAGATCCTCACAGGTATCGACATCATGCCACTCGGCAAGCATAGCGACCTGCATACCGGCATCTTGAGCCTTACCGAGCGTCTCCTGCAGGACTGAAGCAGAGCCCCACTCGATACCGGTAAATAACGAGGCTGAAGAAGACGCAAGCGAGGCATTCATCGCAATAAGGTAGTAACCGCCGTCAAGGGCCGGGCCCAGAACCAGACGCCGGGGCTCTTCTTCACTGCAAGGGCCGGTAAGGACCATAAAGGTACGCCTAATGTGCGTAAGCGGAATATCAGGGCTGTCGCTGCCGATAAGCGCCACACGCGTATAGCCACGGCTAAAGAGCTCTTCAAAAGCTCCTTGCATCCTACCCCCTAAATCCCCGTCTTTTTGAGGGGTTAGCGCAAAAGGCTCAGGAATGAGATCAGATAACACGCGGAGCTTATCCACAGCCATCTCAGAGCCATCCGAGGTGGTTTCTTGGCCGTCCGTAACGGCTTCGCGGCCATCCGGGATGGTTTCACAACCGTCCGTGACGGCCTCGCGGCCATCCGGGATAGCATAGTAAATAAATATATCCGTTGACGCTAGTGCGCAGAGGCGAGAGAAGAGGTCTTTTAGGAAGGCCTCGTATAGCTGACAGGCCTCAAGTTCTGAGAGCCCGGGGGTGAGCCTTGTCTTTACCTTACCCGGGGCAGGGACTCTGACCATGACGGCAAGTGCGTTTTTTTCCATAGTTTGAGCCGGGCCTGATTATTTTATATCTTTATAGGATATCGTCCTTTCAAAGCCTTCAAAGGGTTTACCGTCTACCTCTATATAGGGGTCCGGCCCGAAGTAATTAAGAGGCTCTCCCTCTTGCCTCGGGACGAGGACAATATCGCGGCCTCTGGAGAATGTAACCCTGTTCTCGTCGATAGAGCCGAAGTAGTAATCTACAAGTTTCGGGGCCTTATCTGCCTCTGAGATATCAACCGGAACCCAACCGTGCTCTTCCGTATAAAAACTCGCCCAGCAGTGATAGCCGCCGACCGATCCGCCAGAGCCCGGCTTTAACGGATAGCCCATCTCAAATAACACGGGTATCTTCTGGGTCTGAAGAAGGGCTGCAAAGAACGAATGAAAGTCCGTACAGTTGCCGGTACCCTTTTCTCCGCCAGCTATAGCAAGGCAGACCCGACTGACATCTCCCCTGCCCCAGCCGGGCTTATTTTTATTGTAATCCATATTTTTGAGGACGAAATCATAGATATGACGGGCCTTATCCTCAACACCGGTCTCACCCGAAGCGGCCTTGGTGGCAAGGGTCTTGACGAGATCGCTATGGGGCCCCATACGGCTCGGCCTCAGGTACTTGACCAACCCGTCTTTGATGGCAGTTAACCTCCCTGCCTCCTTACCAAGCCCCTTAAGCTCCTGCCTCGTAACCGTAAAGACCATTGAAAATTCGACCGGGGCGCTACGGGCCTTATCGCCGTCAAGCTCGAAGTATATGACACTATTGCCCCATACGGCCTCTTTCCCTATGGTGTAAGGCGCGGGAGCCTTGACCTTTAGCCCCTTTACCTCCTGAACCGGCAGAGCAGAGGGCAGCGGAACCCAAACGCGCACCTTCGCAGTAGACGCCGGAAGTGCGTCTATCACGAACTTATACTCAAGGCGAACCTCTCGTAGCTTCTCTCCCGCATAGCCTACGGCGACAAAGAGGGTCGCTAAAGAGACAATAATAACTAAAAAGGCCTTTACAGCCCTTGATCTAAAAACTCTATTTTTCATAATTGATTTTTTTTAAAAAAAAAGGTTTAACAGGCAGGCCATACGTAATATATCAGCAAGTCTTTTCACTTGAACTCGGCAAGTCCTGAGCCGTTCTCTTTAGCCGCTCGGCTTCTTTCTTCTTTGAGCACTCCTGACAGGCGTACATCTTACTGTGCTTTACGGTAAGTCTGTCGTAACCACGGTCCAGAGCCACGCGCGCGACAGAGTCTACAACTTTCCCACAAAAATCACAGTTTAACATATTCGCTCTTCTCCTTCCTATAGACGCCCTTTGGCGTAATACCCGCATCATTTAACGCGATTACTACTTTATCAATTATATCACCATCAACGGTAATTACAAGGTCGCAGTATGCCGTAAGCGCGCTCGGAGCAGGGTTGAGTCTGAAGGGGATATCCTGGTCCTGCAGGACGCTCTCGGCCTTTAAGACAATATGTGTGGAGCCGAATGCCAGAAGGTTCTTCATATAGAAAAGCTAACAGATTTAAGCAGTATTGGCAAGGTTGCAAAGCACCGAACCGTATGAACAAAAATGGTAGGTGGAAGACGGGGTACCTATAGCACCGCTGTAAACAACTAAACCGGCAGGACAGCCTCTGGGGAAAGGCCGCTGAAAGAGATTAAAGCAATTGACACCGCCGCTGGCCCCCGTCTTCCATTTAATGGGATTGATCTTTCCTCCCTTCTTTCCGGCTACGCCGAAAAACCATAATATATACCTGTAGAAACAAAAGCCGCTACTGTTCACCGCGGCCTAACAAACTCGGCTCAGAGTCGATCTCCGAGAGGATAAGAGAACCCTTGATCGCACTCAACAGGTCAACGACCGAATACGGCTTACTAATAAAATCCAGCCCTCTATCTTTAATGGCAGGCCACTGCGATTTATTATCTATATGACCGCTTGTAAGTAATACTCCCATGCTAGGGTTACGCCCCAAGAGTTCGTCTGCAAGGTAAAGCCCGCTCTTACCGGTAAGGATCACATCGCTAAAGAGCAGGTCGAAGTCACCTTCCTCTCTCTCGAAGATAGCAAGCGCCTCGTCAGCGCTTGCAGCCTCCTGCACCGCATAACCACACTCGGTCAAGATCCGGCATGCCGGAGTGCGGACATCTTTATCGTCCTCGACCAGAAGTATCTTCTGATCTGAGCCGTAATAATCATCGAAGAGCATACCGCTTTCTTCCACCTGCGGGGCCTTCTGCGTCGATACAGGCAGGTAAACATTAAAGGTCGTCCCTACAGGCCGATTGGTATCTACGGTTATCCAGCCGCCGTGCCGCTTCACAATACCGTGCACAACGGCAAGGCCCAGCCCGCTTCCCTTACCGGTCTCTTTTGTCGTATAGAACGGCTCAAAGATATGCTGACAGGTCTCTTTATCTATGCCTTCACCACTATCTTCGATAGAAAGACAGATGAAATCTCCGGGAGTTGCCTCGGGTATGGCCCTGCACTCAGACTCGTCAAGTGTTACGTTCTTTGTCCGCAAGACTATTGAGCCACCCTCGGGCATGGCATCCCTGGCGTTGACGACAAGGTTCATAAGTACCTGCTCAAGGTTGCACTTATCGGCCATAATAGTACGGATATCCTCGTCCAGGTCGAGCACAAGGCTTATGTCCTCACCAATAAGGCGCCCTATCATCTTTGCGACACCCTCAAGCACGGAGTTGACGACCAGGGGTTTAAATTCCACCCTCTGCTTACGACCAAAGATCAGTAGCTGCCTGGTAAGATCCGTTGCCCGGTAAGCGGCCTTGAGTACCTCATTGATATCGGCAGTGGTCTCCGGCGCCGAATCGCCAAGCTTCTCAATGGCGCCTCCTGCATATAGAATAACAGCAGTAAGAATATTATTAAAATCATGCGCTACGCCGCCGGCCAGAACCCCTACGGCCTCCATCTTCTGGGCCTCGACAAACTGACGCTCAAGCATCTTGAAGCTGGTCATATCCCGCAAAATGGCGCGGTATCCGGTAACATGCCCCGCGCTATCAAGTATGGCCGTTGCCGTGACATTGGTCATTATCTCCGAGCCGTCCTTCCTCTTCATTACGGCCTCAAAGTCTCTGACAAAACCCTCCTTTTCAATACCAGCCTCAAAGGAAGAAAGATTTTCAGGGTTTACATATATATCGGTAGAAAAATCCAGGGCCATCATCTCTTGACGCGAAGCGTAACCGAAGAGTTCAACACCCGCCGGGTTAATATCGAGGAAACGTCCCTCCGAGGAACGCACAAAGACGACGTCTTTCAACTCTTCAAAGAGGGTGCGATACCGTAGTTCTGACTCTACCAGCTCTTGCTCCGCGAGCTTCCGTGCGCTTATATCCTCTTTCACCGCTATAAAATGAGTCGTCGCGCCGTCTTCATTCGTAATAGGCGATATAGTGGCATTCTCCCAGTAAAGCTCGCCGTTCTTCTTCCTGTTCTGAAACTCGCCTTGCCATGTATTGCCGGCAAGGAGAGTTTCCCAGAGTTCTTCATAAAATTCTTTAGGATGCCTGCCTGAATTAAGCATATTAGGGGTTCGCCCTATTGCCTCGTGATAGGAATAACCGGTTAGCTCGGTGAACTTCGGATTGACGTACTCAATATTGCCGTTAAGGTCTGTTATTACCACGGTCGCAGGGCTCTGCTCAACTGCCACGGATAATTTTCTAAGGTCTTCTTCGGTGCGCCTGTGGGCTCTGCGCTGGCGAGCCTCGCGCAGCTCGCGCTCGACTGCGGAGTTAAGACGGCTGAGGTTGCCCTTCATAATATAATCGCTGGCATGGGCCCTCATTACCTCGATTATCTTTTCCTCATCTACCGCGCCTGATACAACTATAAAAGGCAGGTCCAGCTTCATACTACTGAGTAATGCCAGGGCCGCAAGGCCGCTAAAACTCGGCATATCAAAATCAGAGATAACAATATCCCACTTTTCATGCTCTAAGGCGTGCTCCATAGCCTTGAAGCTATCCACACACCTGTAAACAGGCTCAAAACCGCCTCGTCTGAGCTCGCGCAAAAGGAACTCAAGATCGTCTTCCGAGTCCTCTACGATAAGTACACTGAGAAGCCCCCTCAGACTATTTTCAGGCTTGCAATTATATTTTATTTTGCCACCGCGCAGCATTACTCCTCCAGTCGGAACAACTTACAACCGAGGTTCTATATAAAACTACCACCTGGCTCTACATAAAAGCTCCAGCCTACTTATTAAAATCGTCATCGCGAAGCACAAAGCCGCAAACACTGCACTCGACGTAACTGCTGTGCTTTCTGATGAAAAATGCCCTCTGGCATTTTGGGCATATCCTTAGTTCCATCTCCTTCCTCCCTTGAACTCAAAACATTGATGACATTACCGAGCAGACATTCTTTGAGCAAAAATAGGGTTGCCGGGAACTTACCAGCTCAGGGGTGTTAATAACAGTTAGCACTCCCGACAACCCATCCCCTATTAACTATAAAACCACCGAAGAAACGATCTTGAGTTGGCCCCTGTCTTCCTTATCACCAACGGGGCTTTCGTCCTTCTTCTGCTTTTCATTCTTTTTTGCATTAAAATCGGAGACTCCTTTACCGCCTGCCTGCGGCAACCTGAAGCCCGAGACCAATGCGTCAAGGTCTTTGGCAAGAACCGAAAGTTCATCGGTCGACCTTACGACCTCTTTTATAGAGTATATCGTCGAGACAGAGACCTCTGTTATGGCCTCCATGTTTATATTGATCTCATCCGTAGTCGCGCTCTGCTCTTCGGTAGCAGTGGCTATCTGGTTGATCATATCCGATACGTTCTGTATACCTGTATCGATCTGGCCCAGGGCCTCGCCCGCCTCATTTGCAAGCTTGACGCCGTTTTCAACCTTCTGAGTACCAGCGCTCATGGCATTTACCGCAATACCCGTATCATTCTGAATAGCGCCTATCATTATACTTATCTCTTTTGTCGCAGTGCCGGTTCTCTCGGCAAGCTTTCTGACCTCATCGGCGACAACGGCAAAGCCCCTGCCCTGCTCTCCAGCGCGGGCGGCCTCAATAGCCGCGTTAAGTGCCAGGAGATTAGTCTGATCAGCAATATCATTGATGACCGATACGATAGTGCCTATCTCTTCCGAGCTCTTGCCAAGCTTGCTTATCATATCGGCTGTGACCGAGGTGGACTCGGAGACCTCCTGCATAGCGATTATCGCCTCTCTTACTACGCTACCGCCGTTGCTTGCTATATCTCTGGCGCTGGATGCGGACTCGGCAACATCCTGAGAACTCCTTGCGACCTCCATAACAGTAGCGCCCATCTCCTCCATTGCCGTTGCAACATGGGTTGTCTGCTCATTCTGTTTGTTGGCCCCTATCTCCATGCTGGTTGAAGAAACATTTAACTGATTAGAAGCAACAGCCAAATGCTTTGAAGACTCGGACATCTTCCCAATTACCGTTGACATCTTATCCGCCATCTCATCGACACTCTTTCCAAGCTCCGAGACCTCGTCATCGAGCTCCTTACCCAGGAAAGCGACCTTTACATCAGCCCTTGTAGTAAGGTCTCCATTTGCGTAACTATTAACCACATCCTTTATTCTCATAATAGGACGCAGGATCATTGCTATCGAAGACCACATAAAGAATGCGGCGACAAGAGCAGAGACCGCAACAGAGACGGCCATGATCTTTATACCGTTCATTGCGGATACCTCGGCCTTCTTGACAAACATCTTGGTCAGCTCATCGGCAACCCTTACAACCGTAGGACTATGAACCTCGGCAAGCTCTATGGTCTTTGCGTTGTATTTATCGCTATAGGCCATGGTCTTTACCATATAGTCCTTCCGTATCTTCCAGTAGTCCTCTACCCTGTCAAGCTTGCTTAAAAAGTCCTTACCCGTAACGCCTGCGCCTATGGCCGCGTTCCTTAAATCCTCAAGAGTACCCTCAAAGCCCTTTATGGTCTTGTTTATCTCGGCAGTTAGCGCTTCCTTGCCGTTAAAGGCAACAAAATAACGCTCAAGCAGATAGCTGAGCTTTACGGTCCTCATCCTCTGGAGCCCGGCCACATTTATAAAGCCCTTAACATCGCTTCTTCCCGTTGCCGCCATCGCAGCTATCATCGAGTTAAGCTTGCCTACCATCGGAAAGGTCGAGTCTTCAACTTTGGCCTTACCCTTCACAAGAGCGCCGCCGACCTCCAGGCCCGCATCAAGGGCCATACGCATCTTCTCCCACTCGCCCTCAACCTGGGTAAGCTTTGCCAATAACTCTGAATCAGTAATAGCCGGGATCTTCGTCGAACCCTTCTTCAAGGTATTCATAACCAAATAGTAATCCTTCTTCTGCTGCTGGAAGACCGGTTCCAATGCCTCGTTGCCGGTAACTATATGTCTGTTGAGCACCTCTGTTATCTGCACGGCGCGCTTCCTTAGAGAGCCTGCATAATCCTCTTGAACATACTTCTCTCCCATCCCGCTAAGTATCACGTAAATGATAGGTAGCTGAATCACAAACAGCACTACCAAAATAAGATAACTCCCTACAAACCTGGCTTTTACCGATTGCAACTTCATGGCTGCCCCTCCTGCTTTTTAAAGACCATCACATTCTTTAATGCTCTGCTAGTACCCTTTGTTTCATAATCTTTTCAGAAATAACGCTTAGTACCTTCAAACAAACAATGGGTGGTCTCCGTTGGCCACTACCTTCTTCAGCCTTAATACAATCTATCAGCCTTAACACAATCATACCGCAAGTTACCCATACGGGTAAACCGGGTGAAGACTTCTTTATCAGACTCCAAAGGGACTACTAGACAATGACCAAAGGGTGGTGTTGGGAAATTGACGAATAAAACACTTGTAAAACGATAGGTTGGAGGGTATTTTACTTGAGTATAACAAGCCCCTGCTGCAAGGCTACCCTGACAAGGCTTGCGGTATCATTAACCTTAAGCTTACGCATGATATTTACCCTGTAACTCTTGATTGTTGAAACAGAAAGGAAAAGTTTGGCAGCGACTTCTTTGTTGGTAGAGCCCTCGGCAATGAGCTTTAAAACTTCTTTCTCCCTCAAAGTAAGGGCCTCGGAGCTGTCCAGGGCCTGCTCGCCGCGGATTATACCTACAAAATCACTCATGATCTGCTCAGAGAGCGGAGAACTGATATATACCTGCCCGCCGGCGACCCTGTCAACGGCAAGCAGTATCTCATCGGAGGCGCCGCCCTTCAGTATATAGGCCTTTGCCCCTGCTCTCAAGGCATCTACGGCATATTGCAGCTCCTGATGCATGGAAAAGACAATCACCTTTATACCCGGGTAGTCCTTGACGATCCTCTCGGTAACGAGCAGGCCGTCAAGCTCCGGCATAGTAATATCTATGATAACGATATCAGGGTGGTGCTGCCCTATTCCTGCCAGGGCCGCAAGACCGTCACCCGCCTCACCCACGACCTCATACTTCACGCTCTCCGAGAAGAGCCCTTTGACGCCGCTCCTGACAATGGAATGATCGTCCGCTATAAATACCTTTAACTTATTCAATCCGCGCACCTCTTAAATTTATAAAATACTGTGTCTCAAACCCGAGAAAAAGATCAGTCTTCTACGGCATTGGAAATTCAGCTATGACACAGGTACCTATACCGATTTTTGAGGTAATAGAGAGCGTCCCGTCCATTGCCTTGATCCGTTCACGCATAAGCCTTATCCCGATACTTGCGCCTTTAGCAGTCCCGCCCTCGTCAACGACACAGTCACGGTCTTGTAGACCTACTCCGTCATCCTCTACAGATATACGAAAAACATCTGTGCTGAGACTGCACGTTATCTTGACCGAGGTTGCCGAAGAATGCTTTGCAATGTTTTGCAGACACTCCTGGAGTATCTTGTATATATGTTGCTTGTACTCATCAGATAGTTCTTCGACAATATCGCAGGCATCGACATCAACCTCTATTCCGGTCGGAGAAAGGACATTGCCGGCATACCACATAAGCGCACCAACAAGCCCCTTGCTTCCCATCACACGTTCACCATAAGGGCTTACCGGATAAAGATCCTTGCACATATTGCGGATAGAGTCTATGGTCTCCTGCAGGAGATCTCCGGCCTCGCCAAGCGTTACCAGAGCGGCGCAATCGGCGTCGCTCGAGGCCGTTGCAGAGACATACGAGGACAAAGCCATATTAACGGCAACCAGATTCTGCCCGATATCGTCATGCAGAAGACCGGCAAAACGCTTGCGTGCATTCTCCTCGACCTTTGTTATCTCCAGGGTCAGTTCATGAAGATCATGGTTAAGATTATCCAGCTCTTTTGTTTTGCTCTTAAGCTCATCCTCAGACTCTTTACGTGCGGTAATGTCTTCCTTGACGGCAAGGTAGCCTCTGGTCTCTCCGCTGTCATCGACGATCGGCGATATAGTAGCGTCCTCCCAGTAAAGCACGCCATTTTTCTTCTTGTTATGAAACTCACCGTGCCATACTTTGCCGGCCGTTACCGTCGCCCAGAGCTCTTTATAATGCTCCGGCGCCATTGTGCCTGCGTTAAGTATACGGGGATTTTCACCGATAGCCTCCATATAGCTGTAGCCGGTAAGCTCGGTAAATTTGGGATTAACGTACTCGATCTTCCCATCCAGGTCTGTCATGACCACAGATACAGGGCTCTGCCTGACGGCCAGCGACAACTTTCTGATCTCCGCCTCTACGCGCCTTCGCTCTTCCCTACCCCTGAACTCGCGCATCTCGCGCTCTATAGCAGGGGCGAGCCTTGCAAGGTTATCCTTCATTATATAGTCATTGGCGCCGCCGCGCATTGCGCGAACGGCTGTCTCTTCACCTATAGCGCCGGAGACTATTATAAAAGGCAGGTCGTAGCCGCCCTCTTTCATAAGTTCAAGAGCGCCGAGCCCGCTAAAGCTCGGCATAGAAAAATCAGATACAACAACGTCCCACGACTCTGACTCAAGGGCGGTCTTCATCTCCGCGCGAGTCTGCACGCGCCTGGACTCGGGCTGATACCCCCCGCGCCTTAGATGAAGGAGCAAGAGCTCGGCGTCACCAAGACTATCTTCAACAAGCAATATGCGTAGAGTCTTTTTCATCGGTCCTCTCACCTATACTATCACGATAAAGTAAAGTAAAATACCGCCCCCAGACCGGGCTCTGCCTTGGCCCATATACGACCGCCGTGACGATGTACTATACGCTGAACCGTTGCAAGCCCTATGCCTGTCCCTTCGAACTCATCAATAGAGTGAAGCCTCTGGAAAGCCCCGAAGAGTTTTCCGGCGTATTCCATATCAAAACCGGCGCCGTTGTCTTTCACATAAAAAACCCGCTCGTCGTCTATTATTTTACGGCCAAACTCGATCTTTGCGTTATCTTTCTTCCCTGTGAACTTCCAGGCATTACCTAAAAGGTTTTCAAGAACTACCCTGACCAGATGAGAATCCGCGCCTTCGACAACCAGCCCCTGCTCGACTACGACCTCAACGACGCGCTCGGGCATGGATTTCCTCAGAGAGGCCACCACCTTACCTGCCAGAGCTGTCATATCGAATGTCTCTCTTCTAAGCTCGCTGCGTGTAACCCTTGAAAGCGATAACATATCATTTATAAGCTCGCTCATATGCTGAGTCGCAGAGCGGATACGCCTGAGATAGTTCTGCGCATCGTCGTCAAGCTTATCGCCGTAATCCTCTGAAAGCGCCTGACTAAAGCCGTCTATCCCCCTCAGGGGCGCGCGAAGATCATGCGATACGGAATAGGCAAAGGCCTCCAGCTCCTTATTTACCAGCGAAAGCTCCGAGGTCCGCTCCACTACCTGACGCTCCAGCGATTCATTTAACCTGCGCACCTCCTGCTCGGCCTTGACCCTCTCGGTTATATCAAGAATGATCCCGACAAATACCGGCTTTGACTCAAAGGCAGATAACTGCAGATAGACATCTACAGGGTAAGTAGTGCCGTCTTTCCTTCTATGTATAGTCTTAAACTGAACCTTTTCCTTCTCGCCGCTCCTGAGAGGTTCAAGGCACTTCATAAAACCGGCCCGTAACATCTCCGGCTTGATATCCACAGGAGTAATGTCGCGAAGCTCATCCATTGAGTAACCGATATTATCTCTGCCCCCGCGGTTTACCTGCAGGAACTTAAGGGTCTCGGCATCGAAGATATATATTTCATTTAAAGAATCTTCCAGTATACGCCCGAGGTAGGTCGCAGCGCTCTCGGCCTTTCTATGCTCGCCGCGAGTACGTAATGTTACGATACCATAAGCAAGGTCGTTGACAAGCTCCATTATCAGAGAGGTCTCTTCGGCGTTAAACGCATCGACCTCACTTGCATATATATTAAGAGCGCCCAACACGTCATCGCCGCTTATCAGCGGCAGGGATATTGAAGAGTTGTAGCCACGCTTTGCAGCCTCCTCGCGCCACGGAATAAACCTCGGGTCAGTCGAGAGGTTTCTGGCAACGGAACACTTCTTTGTGCGTATAGCAGTCCCTGTCGGGCCTTGACCGTCTTCATTATCCCCCCACGAGATTTTGAGGCTATCAACATAACCAACGTCAAAGCCGGCCCTTGCGACAGGGCGAACAGTCTTATCTGCGTCTTGCTCGAGATATCCGACCCAGACCATCCGGTAGCCGCCGGTATCAATGATGATGCGGCATATCTCTCTTAAAAGATCCGCTTCATTGCTTGCATGAACAAGCGCCTCGCTGCACTGGCTAACGGCCTTAAGAGAGCGGTTTACCTTAAGTACCTCCTGCTCTGCGCGCATCCTCTCGAGCTCAGCGGCTGCACGGGCCGCTACAAGCTCCACGACCGCCTCGGCGTTAGGAGGCAGAACAAGTTTGGTTTTGGTGAGAATGCTAAGCACACCTATCGAAGTCCCGTCCTTGCCTCTTAAGACGGCCCCCACATACCCTACCGCCCCCATCTCTTTTAATATCTCGTCATATGGAAAAAGCGCAGCAACGTTCTCGGGGTATATACAGATCTTCTGAGTATCTATAACCTTTGCACACGGCGTACCCGGCAGGGCATACGAGACGCCCACTACCTTGTCATTGTCCAGCTTCATAGAGATCACCCTGATATTATCCGTGTCATACCTTTCACCGACGACAACGCAATCCGCTCCCAGCCACTCATAGATGCTCTCTACGACCCCGTCAAAGAACTCTTGGCCGAGAATATCACCGGTACTTTTATAGAGCGTCTCCAGGGCCTTTTCCGTTTGTTTTCTCTCGGTTATATCGCTATAGGTGCCAAGCACACCGAAGATATTACCGCCCAGATCCCTCAGCGGAATCTTACTGGTAGATCGCCAAAGCTCAGTGCCGTCGCTGCGGCTCTGCGGCTCCTCATAGTTAAGTTTGCCCTCTCCGGACTCCATTACCGCCGTATCGTCAAAGCGGTAGCGCTCGGCCTCTTTTTTCCACGACATCTGGTAATCATCAAGGCCGATAACATCAACAGGACTCTCAAAACCGGCATCCCTTGCAAAATTGATATTACAACCTATATACTTCAGATCCCGATCCTTCCAGAAGACGCGCACAGGTATAGTATCCAGAACCGTCAGAAGCATCTTCCTCGATGCCTCCAGGGCCTCCTGCGCCCTCTTACGTTCGGTAATATCCATAACAAGCGAGCTTACGCCTATCACCAAACCCATAGAATCGACCAGAGGGGTATTATACCAATCGCAGACGATCAGGGTACCGTCCTTTGTCACATTTTCGTTTGTACTGCGCCGCCCCCCTCTATGGGCCATAAGGTCCAACCAGACCATATCGACACGGCTCCTGTCGCGCTCGGAGACCAGGAGCCCTGCACCGTGACGCCCCATGGCCTCGGCTGCGGAATATCCGAATATTCGCTCTGCCGCAGGGTTCCACCCTATAACCTCAAAGTCGGTATTCCACTCGATAACCGCAAGCGGGGTTTGTTCTACATGAAGGGCCAGCTTCTGGCGGCTCTTCCTGAACTCCTCTTCCGCCTCTTTACGCGCCGTAATATCAGTGCTCATGGCACATATGGCATATGGCTCGCCGCCGTCGCCGAGCAGCGGGAACCTTACGGAAAGATACGTGTGGCGGCCCCCTGTTTGTAATGCCACTTCTTCGAACTCTACAGGGGTTTTTTTCTTGATGACCAGTTTATCGTTAGCCCTTAATACATCCGCCATTACACGGGGAAAGACCTCGTGGTCGTTTTTTCCCCTGACAAACTCGCCTTCAACATTAAAAACATCCTCGAATACCTTATTAACAAAGGTGTACCTTCCATCAATATCCTTAACGCTTATAACTGCCGTCGAATTATCCATCATCGCATGAAAACGCCTCTCACTATCGACAAGAGACGCCTCGACGTTCCTTCTTCTGACCTTGATAGCGCCATAAGCCCAAAGGGCTATAGCAAGGATCAAAAGCATAATAGCGTATACAATAAGAAGATTATTAAAGAGTTTATTACCGTAAGCGTTATAGACTTCGGCAGGCACATACGAAACCAGGTTCAGGTAGTTGGCATTTTCACCCGTAGGGACGTATTGGTCGCGCACGTGCTTGCTTTTACGCTCACTGTCGATAACAAGAACGCCTTCCCCTCTAACGGCGCGGTACTGATAGAGGTTCTCCATATTCGGATTAATCGAATCAAATGTAAAAAGCCCTTTACCTGTTACAAACTGGCCCAGATTAGCCCACTTGATACTTTGCCATGCCTCTGGAAAGTCTGAAGCAAAACTACGCGCCTCTTTTCCTTTAAAGGCAAAGGCAAAGTCATCGCCCTCTCTACCGCCAAGCAGCCAGTAACCATCAGAGTTAAGCAACATCAAACTGCCGCCGCTTACCCTTTGATATTCCTTAAAGTGATCGATAAAAGTATTGGCCGAGTAATTCAGGACTACGATGCCACGCTTTTCAGCCTCGCTATCATAGACAGGCGTCACTACACGCAGTACAGGCTGGTAAGGCTCTTCGATCTTTTCGTGCTCAATGTTCAGGTCTATCGGTGAAAAATACACCCTGCCGGCACTTAACTCCATCCCTTGCTTAAAGTAATAACGATGCGCCTTGTTCTGAAGCTCCTTTTCGGGAACGACTCTACTTACAAAGCCCTGCCTGTCGACCCTTACAACCTCTTTACCTGTTTTATCTATGAGACGTATCTGAACATAGCCTTCTTTTCTTCTTGAAAAAAGCAGAAATTCCTGAACAAGAGCTTCTTTCGCCTCAACATCACCGGACAATACCGCACCGACCTCATAGTGACCTGCTACGACCATCAGGTCTGAGACTATATCACTAAAGGCATCGTCAAGATACTCCTGCTGAAACGCAATTACATTACGCTCCTTAAGCTCGGCGACCTTCTTATCAAAACTTATATCATGCAGATAAAATGAATATAAAAGCGCGGCAAAGATTACCGCAACGAAGAAGAAAAGTATAAAGAAAGGCAGCACAATGGCCTTTTCCATATACATATTTTTAATACTGTTTTTATTGTTTAAGGTCATGACTCAGGTCCGGTAAAAGATTTCATACCAGGCGGTAATGGCACGGAAAAAGGTAACCCTAACTATAGCATACATACCATATCGGTCGATTATTAGAAAAATGAAATAGATATAAGAGATTTAACAGTTGCTATAGGATAAGAGAGTCATATTAAAGACGAGCAGGCATCTCAGGGTAAATAATTTACCTTGCCAGGGAACAAAAAAAGGGCCTGCGAAAAACTCTGCGCAGGCCCTTCTGATAATTATTTGAAAAAACTATATTCTATCTTTGTAAAAAGGAAAACCTTTACACAGCTCCGTTACCTCGGCCTTGATACCCGCAAGCAGGTCGTCATCGCCGCGCCCTGTTATGGCACGGTCTATAAAGCCCGCTATGAGCTTCATCTCCGGCTCTTTCAGCCCCTTTGTAGTTGCCGCAGGCACGCCTATGCGCACCCCGCTTGTGACAAACGGGCTCCTTGTCTCAAAGGGAATTGTATTTTTATTTACCGTTATACCGGCCTTGCCAAGGGCATCCTCGCCCTCCTTACCAGTAAGGTCTTTAGCGGTAAGGTCTAGCAACATCAGATGATTGTCCGTGCCGCCCGAGACCAGATCAAAGCCGCGCTCGACAAGCTCTCCTGCAAGCGTCTTTGCGTTATCAAGCACCTGCTGCTGATATACCTTAAAGGAAGGATCAAGCGCTTCTTTAAAGGCCACGGCCTTTGCCGCTATCACATGCATGAGCGGGCCGCCCTGAATGCCGGGGAATATCTGTTTATCGATTGCTTTGGCAAACTCTTCCCTGCACATTATCATGCCTGAACGAGGGCCGCGCAGCGTCTTATGTGTAGTCGTCGTTACGTACTCGGCGTGCGGTACCGGTGAAGGGTGAAGCCCTACCGCAACGAGTCCTGCTATATGGGCGATATCTACCATAACGCGCGCGCCTACAGCATCGGCGACTTCGCGAAACGCTGCAAAGTCAATAGTACGAGGATAGGCGCTCGCCCCGACAACTATCATCTTGGGCTTATGCTCCTTGGCGACCTTCATGACGTTATCCATATCGATCCGGTGCGTGTCTTTATCAACACCGTAGAAGGCTATGTTATAGAGCTGGCCGGAAAAATTAACGTGGCTGCCGTGCGTAAGGTGCCCGCCGTGCGATAGGTCCATACCAAGGACGTTGTCTCCGGGCTTGAGCGAGGACATATAAACGGCCATATTGGCCTGTGAGCCGGAATGAGGCTGGACATTTACATGGTCACAGCCAAATATTTCCTTTGCACGGTCGCGCGCGAGGTTCTCGGCTATATCGACATATTCGCAGCCGCCGTAATAACGTTTACCCGGATAACCCTCGGCGTACTTATTGGTAAGCACGCTGCCCTGGGCTTCAAGGACAGCCTCGCTTACGATATTCTCAGAGGCTATAAGCTCCAGCTTATACTCAAGCCTTTCCGTCTCGTGTTGTATCGCAGCATATAGCTCAGGATCGAAGTTCTTTATCGCAGACATGGTATTATTCCTTTAAATAAATTTTATTTACAGCATTCTTCTATTTCTATCTTATCAATCCTTCTCTGATGACGCCCGCCTACGTACTCGGTCTTGAGCCATAGCCGTACCAGCTCTTTTGCAAGATCAACCGTAACCACGCGCGCGCCAAGAACAAGTATATTTGCATTATTATGTTCTTTCGCGGCCTCGGCCGTAAAACGGTCATGGACGAGCGCCGCTCTGACGCCGGGGTATTTATTGGCAACAAGACTCATCCCGATGCCGGTGCCGCAGATAAGAATGCCGCGCTTGAGCTCTCCGCAAGATACCCTCTTTGCCACGGCCTTGCCGTAGTCCGGGTAATCCACCGATTGCTCAGGGTTATCCGGGCCAAGATCCAGCACCGCAAAGCCCTCGGCCTTGAGTACCTCACCCACGGCGGCCTTAAGCTCAACGCCTGCATGATCACTCGCTATCGCTATCTTTTCCTTATCAGCCAACTTTCTCTAAAGCCCTCTTTTTTAACCTTTAAATGACCTGAATGCCAAAACGGCATTTGTACCGCCAAAGCCGAATGAATTGGAGAGTGCGGCATTTATCTCCATCTTGCGAGCCTCGTTAGGGACGTAGTCAAGGTCGCACTCCTGATCTTTAACATTATAGTTTATCGTCGGAGGCGCAACGCCGTCCTTAATAGCAAGGACAGAGAATATCGCCTCGATACCGCCGGCGGCTCCTAGCAGATGGCCGGTCATACTCTTGGTAGAGCTTACGGCAAGCTTGCCTGCGTGCTCGCCAAAGACCCTCTTTATGGCCTTTGTCTCGTATAGATCATTATAATAAGTAGACGTACCGTGCGCGTTGATATAATCAACATCTTCCGGGTTCAAGGCCGCGTCTTTAAGCGCAAGGTTCAGACACTTTGAGGCGCCGACGCCGTCTACCGAAGGAGTCGTTATATGGTAGCCGTCGCCGTTACGGCCATACCCTGTTATCTCGGCGTAGATACGCGCACCGCGCTTTTTAGCGCTTTCCAGTTCTTCAAGGACGACAACGCCCGCGCCCTCACCCAGAATAAAACCATTTCTTTCCTTATCAAAAGGACGGCTGGCGCCCTGCGGGTCGTCGTTGTTTTGAGATAACGCCTTCAAGGCGTTAAAACCGGCTACTCCAAGCGGAGTGATCGCGGCTTCCGAGCCTCCGGCTATCATGGCATCGGCCTCCCCGTACTGAATAAGCCGGAAGGCATCGCCAATTGAATGAGTCCCGGTCGCGCATGCCGTCACGGCACAGCTATTGGGCCCCTTCGCCCCTATTCGTATCGAGACCTGCCCTGAAGCAAGGTTTATGATCGTCATCGGGATAAAGAAAGGGGTTATGCGAGAAGGCCCCTTCTCCCTTAAGACGTCGTGCCAATGCTCTATAGAGCCGAGCCCGCCTATGCCAGCACCGATATAGACGCCGACCCTGTCTTCATTCTCCTCGGTTATCACAAGCCCCGAGTCCTCAAAGGCCTTAACCCCTGCGTAAAGGGCGTAATGAACAAACGGATCCATCTTCTTAAGGTCTTTTCTTGCTATAACATCGGAAGGATCGAAGCCCGGCAGCTCACCTGCGATACGCACGGGAAATTCAGAGGCATCAAATCTGGTTATTTCGCCTATCCCTGATCTTCCGGCCAGAATTCCCTCCCAGGAACTAGCGCAGCTTGTGCCAAGCGGGCTTACCATACCAAGCCCTGTAACAACGACTCTTCTCATATATTTCTACCTGATACTTAACTTTGATTAAGGTTTAAAAAGCTTTAGAAAAAGATATAGCGGGAGAGTATCCCGCCGTATCTATACCAAGATCTATATGCTTGTAGGTTACTGTTATTGTGGGTAAAACAATAAGAGTTACTTGTTGGACTTTTTCTCTATATAGTCGATAGCATCCTGAACGCTCTTTATCTTTTCTGCGTCCTCATCCGGTATCTCTATATTGAACTCTTCTTCAAAGGCCATGACCATTTCAACGGTGTCAAGCGAGTCCGCTCCGAGATCATCAACAAAGGAAGCATCAGACTTGACCTCTTCGTCACCAACACCCAACTGGTCCACAATTATCTTCCTGACCCTGTTTTCTACCGACATTTCTCCTACCTCCTAAATTTTATTATATTTGCTTATTATTTATTAAAAATCCAATAGATTAGATATAACACCTAAGGGTTTTTATGTCAATTTTAAATGCTATTTTAAAGGGCGAAGGCCCCTTGGCGGGGATCATATCCCAGTTTGCAGGGATCACATCCCCTTTGAAGGAGATCACACTCCCCTTAAAGGGCGAAGGCCCCTTACATATACATTCCGCCGTTTATACTGAGGACGTGTCCTGTTATATAAGATGCCTTATCAGAGGCAAGAAATAAGACACCTTCTGCTACGTCTTCCGAGCTGCCAAGCCTTGCAAGCGGTATCTGGGCCGTCAGTGCGTCCCGTGCCTTCTCAGGCATTGCCTGAGTCATAGCGGTATCGATAAAGCCCGGCGCTATCGCATTGCAGGTAATACTGCGCGAGGCGAACTCTCTGGCCGTGGTCTTTGTCAGCCCTATTAAGCCGGCCTTACTGGCCGAGTAATTGGCCTGCCCTGCGTTTCCTATCAAGCCTACGATAGAGGCGATATTTACAACACGTCCGTAACGGGCCTTTGCCATAACCCTGACAGCTGCCTTTGTACAGTTAAATGCCCCCTTGAGGTTAACGGAAAGGACGGCATCCCAGTCGCTCTCCTCCATCCTGAGCATCAATTTATCCTTTGTGATCCCCGCGTTATTAACGAGGATATCGAGCCTGCCAAAGGCATCGACAGTATCTTTCACCATCTTAAGGGCATCTTCCGGGCTACTTACATCTACCTTCAGGGCCAGGCTCTTTACGCCGAGGGCCTCTATCTCCTTCGCTACTTCAGCGGCGGCCTCAATCGTAAGATCGGCTACGGCAACGTCTGCGCCCTCTGCTGCAAGCTTAAGGGCGATCTCTCTTCCTATACCGCGCCCTGCTCCGGTTATAAGGGCTACTCTTCCGGCTAATAACATAGTCTCCTCCATTTATTAAAGGTACAAAGCTATCAAACACCAAAATCAACGGGCGATGAACGGCCTTTCTTAAGGTAGTTCTTCGCCTTTACGAGATCCTCCGTATTTTCTACGTTTACCGTTACCAACTGGCCGTCTATCCTGTGAATAAGGTTTGTAAGTACCTTTCCCGGCCCTATCTCAACGATGACCTGTATCTTACCGTCGTCTTTAAGGCCCTGGACGATCTCTACCCACCTGACAGGGTTGGTAAGCTGGCGAACAAGCAGATCAGGGACCGAGTCCGCAATATTAACGGGCGCGGCCTCTACATTACTGACAAGGGCTACCTTAAAATCATTAAGTTTTATCTTTTTAAGCTCCACGGCAAGCTTCTCTGCGGCGGGCTTCATAAGCGGAGAATGCGAAGGGACGCTTACCGGCAGCGCTATAATGCGCCTGGCCCCCGCCTCTTTAGCGGCAGCCCCGGCACGCTCTACCGCGGCCTTGTGCCCGGAGATAACGACCTGAACAGGACTATTAATATTGGCTGGGACAACGGCCTCGTCGTCTGTACAGGCATCTTTACAGATATCCCAGATCTTCTCTGAGTCTAAGCCGAGCACGGCGGTCATAGCGCCCTCGCCTTCGGCAACGGCCTCCTGCATAAATTGCCCTCTGAGCCTTACGAGCCGCAGGGCGTCCGCAAACTCCAGCACGCCCGCGCAGACAAGCGCCGTATACTCGCCAAGGCTGTGCCCTGCGACAAAGCTCGGCTCTATCTTACGCTCTTTATCGAGCACACGCAGCGCCGCTATGCTTGTAGCCAGTATCGCAGGCTGCGTATTTTCCGTCTTATCCAGTTCTTCTTTAGGCCCCTCGAAGCAGAGCTTTGCAAGGTCGAATCCCAGCACCTCATTCGCCTCTTTATATACCTCTCTCGCCACTTCATAATTATCAAAAAGGTCTTTTCCCATCCCTACCTTCTGTGAGCCCTGACCCGGAAATATATATGCTATATTGTTCAATCTCTTTACCTCGCTGATTTTTATTTTACTTTACTACAGATCCAAAACCGCCTGCAGCCGTCCAGTATAACTTGTTGCCGTCAATGACGGCTTTTACCACCTGATCGCGGCAGAGGCCCACGTAAGCCCCCCGCCAAAGGCCACCAGAATAATAACATCACCCTTCTTTATAAGTCCACCGGCGTGTGCCTCGTCGATCGCGATAGGGATAGAGGCCGCCGAGGTATTACCATATTTCTCAATATTAGAGAAGACCTGGTCGTCACTGAGGCCAAGCCTCTGCTGCGTGGCCTTCATTATCCTTACATTTGCCTGATGCGGTATTAAAAGCTTTATATCGGCAGGGACAAGGCCGTTGAGTTCAATGACCTCACGCGCGGCATTAGTCATAGTACGAACGGCGAGTTTAAAGGTATCCGAGCCGTTCATCTTGATATTTGTCTTGCCTCGAAGATCATCCGCCTGAGAAGGCTTGTTTTTCTTTTCAAACGGATTTGGATGGGGAAGGCTCGGCGCGTAGAGGGTCTCCCACTTGCGCCCGTCCGAGTGTATATGCGAGGAGAGCAGACCGGTCTTTGTTCCGCGCGTGGCGCTTAATACAACGGCCCCTGCGCCGTCGCCAAAGAGCACACAGGTGCTTCTATCCGTCCAGTCGATTATACGCGAGAAAAAGTCAACGCCTATTACAAGGACGTTCTTTGCAGTGCCGCTCTTTACGTATTTATCGGCGATATCGAGCGCATATATAAAACCCGAACAGGCCGCCGATACGTCAAAGGCGGGAACACCGGCCCGAACCCCAACGGCTGCCGCGACAAAGCAGGCGGTCGAAGGGAAGACCATATCAGGGGTAACCGTACCTACAACTATGAGGTCTATGTCTTTTGCCGTTATGCCGGCTGCCTTTATGGCCTTCTTTGCGGCTGTTGCGGCAAGCTCCGAGGCGCGCTCACCCGTAGTTACCCGCCTCTCTTTTATCCCGGTCCTGGTACTGATCCACTCATCAGTTGTATCTACAAGACCCTCAAGCTCTGCGTTGGTAACCACCCTGGACGCCGGCGCAGAGCCGCAGCCGGTAATCTTACTTTTTAACTCGCCCATAGGATCAACTATACTCCATTGCTATCTTCCCAACCTCTATATTCTCAGCGAGTTCCTCTGTCAGGTGGTCATTAACCCCTTCCTTAACAAACTCAGAGGCCTTTATTATGGCATTCTTTATGGCCTTCGACGACGACGAACCGTGGCTTATCATACACGTGCCGTCTATTCCAAGCAACGGCGCACCGCCGTACTCGTCGTAATCTATCTTCTTTTTAAGGTTTTTAAAGGCGCCGCGTGCCAGGAGGTATCCGAGCTTTGCCGGCAGGCTGGCCTGGATCTCTTCTTTCAGCATGGTGACAACGGCATCGACAAGCCCTTCGGAGAGCTTAAGAACGACATTGCCGACAAAGCCGTCGGTGACGACGACATCGACATTACCGCTATAGATATCCTTACCCTCGACGTAGCCGGTATAATTAAGAGAGGTCTTCTTTAAAAGCTCATTAGCTGCGCGCGTAAGCTCGTTGCCCTTACCCTCTTCCGCTCCGTTGGAGAGAAGACCTATGCGCGGCTTGGTTTCTTTAAGAACGTACTTGGCGTAGACGTCCCCCATCATTGCGAACTGAACGAGGTGCAGTGGCTTACAATCGACATTGCCTCCGACATCGAGGACAACGGCTGGCTCTTTCATAGTCGGCACGCTCACGGCAATCGCAGGGCGGTCTACCCCCTTAAGCTTCCTTAAGACGAGCATACCGGCTGCCATGGCAGCCCCGCTATTACCGGCGCTGACCACAGCGCTTGCCTCGCCGCGCTTAACTATGTCAAAGCAGACCTTGATGGAAGAATCTTTCTTTTTGCGGATAGCCTTGACCGGGCTCTCGCACATCTCGACGACCTGAGAGGCGTGCTGGATCTCTATGGGCAGGCCTGCAGTTTTGCGTCTGGCGAGTTCGGCCTTTATCTTAGCGGTATCCCCAACAAGAACTACGGGTACGCCAAGGCTCGCCGCCTCGACGCTTCCCTCTACAACTACAGAGGGGGCCTTGTCGCCCCCCATTGCATCTACCGCTATCTTCATAAATGGATTTTACCGGAAACCGTCTGAGACGGCTCACAACCGTCTGATATGACTCACAACCGTCTGAGACTACTCACAACCGTCTGAGACTACTCACAACCGGTCTGAGACTACTCACAACCGGTCTGAGACTACTCACAACCGGTCTGAGACGGCTCGCAACCGTCTGAGACGGCTCGAAGAGAAAGATTTTTTTGTTTAGAAGTCTTCTGTTTCCTTAATAATCTCTCTACCTTTATATGTGCCGCATTTAAGACATACGTTATGAGGCCGTTTGACCTCGGAACACTGCGGACATGTTGAGATAGCCGGAGTCGAGAGTGCATCGTGACTCCTGCGCTTATTCCTTCTTGATTTACTCTGTCTTTTCTTTGGATGTGCCATCTTTGTACCCTCTTTATTATTACGCTTTTACTCCGAGACCGAACTTACCGCCCTGGAAGCGTTCTTATTTTAACTTAAAATCCTTAAGCTTTGCAAACCTTTTATCTATATTATCAGGACTATCGCAGCCACACGGGTCGGTATTCAGGTTACGGCCACAACTATGGCAAAGCCCCTTACAACTTTCCATGCAGAGCGGTTTAAGAGAGACCTCCTGCACTATCTGTGCAATAAGTATCTGCGCGGTATCCAGCTCCGCACCCTCCATGACAGTATAGTCCAAATCACTAAAATTCAGCTCGCGCTCTTTACCCTCGCCGCCGCCCGCGCCGTCGGCGCTAAGCAGGATGGTCTCCTTAAAGACAATGGAGTCTTCGGTCTCAAGCGGTTGCAGACACCTTGAACACTCCGTAGCGATGGTAACCTTAAGGCTGCCGTCAATTGTAGCAAGCTCATCGCCGACCTTACCTATATCCAGGTGAGCCCCTACACTGCCGACTACTGTGAATTCCAGAGGGCCTACAATGTCCATAAGAGAACTGCCCTCTTCGCTGATATCAAGGCTTAATCCCTCTTCCGGTATTTCATCTATCTTTATCTTCATTATATCCAAGCAATAAAAGAGGAATTATACAGCAGACGGGCGTGGAATGTCAACCAATTTTAGCTTTAATAACGACAACTCCCTTGACTAATGGCCCTTAAACTGGTACAAAATCATACTGGCCGTCGCCGTAAGGCCTGTAGTAAAAGGCGCAGATGGGGGATCGTCTAACGGCAGGACTGCAGACTCTGACTCTGCCTATCCAGGTTCGAATCCTGGTCCCCCAGCCAATTTTTCATACCTTAATTCTATAACATCAAGGGGTTAGCCAGCCGGCTAACCCCTTTTTTAGTGCCACATTAAGGCCACAACTCACACAATTAGCTTTAATACAAAACAACCCTCCAGGGCTGCGTCTTTTAAAAAATATATAACAGCCATATATATTTGCAAAGCATTATACTAAAAACAACAAATTACAACTTTAGTAGGCAAATGCAAATACGGTCGTTTATCGAATGATTTTATACCCAAAATATAGTATAATTAATGTAACTGTAGCGAAACATACTACTGCTAATTATATCTGCCAGGGGGAATTATGGACGTAGGCGCATACTCATCACAGAACCTCATCAGCCCGTACCTTACCGGAGCACAGTCGCGCCCACGCGCAGCGGAAGACCAAAATGGACTACGCCCGGGGCAGAAAGATGCGGCCAGGGGGGCAAAGGGGCCTAAAGAAGTCGGTCGGCCAAAGGCAGACGACAAACAAGTCAAGTTACCTTCCGAAGCAGTCAAGCAAGCCGACCAGGCGCAGCGCACAGGCGCAGCCGACCGGACCAGAGTAGATTCCGCAAAACCTGCTAACGAGCCAGAAAACGCAGAGACCAAAGCAGCCGAAGATCAACATGTCCGTGAGCTACAGACCACGGACCGCGAGGTACGCTCACACGAGGCCGCTCACAAAGCCGCAGCAGGCCAGCACGGAGGCCCGGTAAGCTTTGATTATGAAAAAGGTCCGGACGGACGCCTCTACGCCGTCGGCGGCGAGGTCAGCATAGATATATCAAACGAGGGTACGCCGGAGGCGACCATCGCCAAGATGCGGCAGGTACGCGCCGCGGCCATGGCACCGGCAAGCCCGTCGGCACAAGACCGCGCAGTGGCGGCGGCGGCAAGTTCAAAGAGCATGCAGGCTGCACGCGAACTACGCAGTGAAAAATCAGAGGGTACAACGCATGGACTTCAGAGTACAGGCAAAAACAGCCGTATCGGAGCATATCAAAAGAACGAAAGTATAATAGACGCTCCCGCCCTCATAGGCAAGCAAGGAGAGGCAACAGGCTTTCAGGATGTAGGAACGATCAAAACAGGCGCGAAGAAAGGAATCTCTACATTTGCCTGATCCAGGCAGGCAGTATCAATACTACACCTCCCCCCACATTCATCCGTAATTCAAATAATAAAAACCAACCACAATTTATATCCGCCTCACGGCGAAAACAGGGATTTGGTTCCCTACGTAACCACCAAAAACTACTTGAAGGCACTATGCTCACGCGTGGCATTGCTTTTTATCAGGTTGCAGAGACGGGACGAAGCCCTCTTTAGAAACGGAGTACCTGCTATATACTCAAAAGCCTTGGCCTAACCTCTGTCGTCTGTCATCATCAAGGGCGAGAAGAAAACTTACAATCTCAGCTAAAACAGATTCCGCTACGCTGCCCACTAACGGGTCTTTCCCAAGACCTCAAAGCTTCTGCTTAATTGGTTACCCTGCTCATCTACCACTGTTATCAGGTGCATACCCGGGCGGATATCAAGTGGCATCTGGTGAAAGGTCTGCGTAGCCCCCAGGTACTCCTCATCCAGGTGCCAATATAGTAATGCATTGCTATCTCGATGAACCGCCTCAAAAATAGTTTTACCTTTTTTCTCCGCAAGATCGATTGGAATATAAAGTTTGGTGCCATAATTAGGGTAAAGAAAATCAATAGGGCCGCTATTATTACCTGCATCCATCACATCTTGGCAATCCTTACGAAACGGCGGCAAAGGGCGATACTCGGAGTGGTGCTTCCTATAATAAAATTCCTGTCCCGGAGGTAGGACAAACCACAGTTGGTGCTTCATATCGGCTACGGCTTCGCAGTTTCCGTGAACGCGCCATGACGCCGTCTTGTCAAGATGGACCATCTTATAATGCGGACTTACCCTATCGAAATGACTCCCCAGCGGCACAAGCTGCGGCTCGGCCGGACAACCGTTGTGCGCAAGGTAGCCGTCATCAATACAGACTTGAACCTCCTTAAGCAGACCGTCCGGCCTATCAAACCATGGGGCCGGCTTTAATCGGTTAAATATATCGAACATAAGAGGCGCGGCACTTGAGAGCCCTGTCAGGTCTGCCCTGCCTTCTCCGCTTGCATTGCCGACCCAGACACCGACTGTGTAACGACTGCTGCTACCTATCGCCCATCCGTCACGCAGACCGTAACTAGTCCCGGTCTTCCATGCCACCTTTCGGCTACTGACAAAGTTCTTCCAGTGAGAGACACTCTCGGGACGTCTGACCTCTTGCAGGGCATCTAAGGTCAACCATGCACTGGCAGGCGTTAGATCAGCACTCCTCCCCGAACGAGTGCTATCGGTCTGCAAAAGCCGCAACTTGCCATAGGTCGTCCCCTTTTCTAAAATATCTCGCTTTGCAATGCTGGCAAGATTTGCGTATATACCGACCAGATCCCAGAGTGTCCCTTCGGCTCCACCAAGGACAAGCGTTAAACCATAGCCGTCAGGACTTCTATAGAGCGTGGTCATTCCGAGTTGCCGCAGAAAATCATAGAAGCGGCCAACACCGTAACGACTAAGCATTCTCACTGCCGGCACATTTAAAGAACGCGCAAGGGCCTCCTGCGCAGGGACAGCGCCCCGGTAAGCACGATCATAATTCTTCGGCATATAGCCTGTATACTGAGTAGGTAGATCTGGGACTAAGGTCCTGGGTAATATATCTCCACTCTCAAGCATCGCGGCAAAGAGAAGAGGCTTCAGCACACTTCCCGTGCTTCTAGGCCGCCTTATTATATCAATGGCGTAACCACTCTCGTTAGTTTCATCCTCCTGAAAAACAGACTCTGCGCTATTGCCGACATAGGCCAAGACCTCAAAGCTATCATTGTCCACAACAATAGCTGCCGCATTGCCAATACCGCTCAGACTCAGTGTTCTTGAATGACCCCGAACCAGAGTATTAACGGAGTCCTGCAGAGCCCTATCTATAGTGCTATATAAAAGCGCGCCTTTACCTTTATTAATTGAAACCAGCGTCTCAAGCAGATGAGGCGCGTAGCGCGGCAAGGCGTGAGGCTCTGCCGGCAAGGGCTCTACCCTGGCAAGCTTAAATTTTAACTCGTCTATAATACCTCGCTCTAAAAGCAGACGCAGCAGACCGTCGCGCTTTTCTTTTAAACGAGTTCGCCCACGCGCAAGGTGTATCAACGACGGACTATTCGGCAATACAGCTAACATTGCGCTTTCAGCCCATGAAAGATGCTCCGGGGCGCGGCCAAAGTAACGCCAAGCCGCGGCCTCTACCCCAACCACATTACCACCGTAAGGGGCATGAGCCGCGTAAAGAGCGAGGATCTCTTCCTTATCGTAGCTAAGCTCCAGGCGGAGAGCTAATAAGATCTCTTTCAATTTTTCAAAATAACTACGTCTTGGATTATTACGGGAAAGTCGTATGACCTGCATGGTAAGGGTACTACCCCCGCTTACCACGCGTTTTTTAGAAATATTAAGTCGCAAAGACCTTGCAAGGGCAAGCGGGTCGACCCCCGGATGACTGAAGAATCGCTTATCTTCAAAGTTTACCATTGCAGCCCTGAGTTTATAAGGGACACGCTCTAGTTTGCCGGAACCGGTCCTGGAGCGCAGCTTTGTCCTTGCCGGAGGGAAACGCCACTGCTCATCAGCGGCTATCTTCGCCCCGAGGAGCTCGCCTCCTCGGCTTATCAAAACAGTTGAATAGGGTTTATTAAAGAGCGGCACTGGCAGGGACCGCCAAAAGGCGACCCCTGCCAAAACCAAGATCAAGACAATAGCAAACTGCACACGCCTGTTTGCGAGCAGTTTCATTATTTTTCTGATTTTATTACCGTTGTCCACTGCCCTTTTGTACGCCCATATTTACTTGCGTCATACATAGCCTCAACAGATATACCCGGCAGATAAAAACGACCTAAATAAGAGCCGTTAAAGACCGATACCAGCTCTTTGCTCTCACCCGCCTTAAGGCTGAAATACGTATAGATCCTATCGTCTCTGATATCCTGATAATCAAAATCAGTTACAGCCCCGCCCTCTTCGCTGGAACCTGTCTCAGACAGAAAATCAAGCCTTGAATTGTGTATCTCCCAGCCTGACGGCACGATATGACTAAGTGCGATATTCTCCATATCCAGCTTTGTATTATTGTTTACACGCACCCTGGGCATAAAGTCTTGACCGTGGGTTATCTCAGATGGCTTTACTTCTTTTCCGTTTCTATCCATATAAAATACATCTATACCAAGCCCTGAGGCAGCAGCCTTTTCAAGCCCTGCCTTTGCTACGCCCTTTACAATGACGCTCGCTGTCAAAACACGCTTGGATGTGTTCTTAACAAATACCCGCTCACCAGAGAGCGAGAAGCCCTTTATACTCCTGACGTAGATAGGCGTATCCGAGGTTACTTCCGAGATACCCCCGCCCCCTATCTTCTCCTGGAAAACAAATTTGACGTCTCGCGCATTACCATCAATATAGCCAGCCAGTGCTAGGAGCGAAAAAGCAACACTCTGCGTACTATACCAATCCCTACCGGATAACTCCGCTGATATTTCCTCAACTACTTCATAGGCCCTTCGGTTGTCACCAAGCCCCACCAAACTGTTAAGTATAATTGCCTTATCCCTCAATGCCGAGCCATAGGTTCTTCCCGGCCTCTTGTACTTCTCAGTGCTCGTATCGATATCCTTTATAAGGTCACTGGCCGCCTCTCCCTGCCCTGCCAACTGATAAGCCGCAGCCAACTGCCACCTGACAACCGGGCTTAGCTCTCCGGATTCTCTAAGGCGGTTCATAGCGCCCATCTCCGGTTTTCCAGCCAAAGCCAGGGTGTAGAGCCTGTACGCCTGATCCAGGTCCTCGCGTACGCCACCGGCCTTCCATGACTGCGCCATCGATCTCTGAAAAACAATCCACTCCGACTTCATATTAGGCAGCACATAATAGCCGAGCCTCTCAGCCTCAAGCAGGAAATGTCCGGCATAACTACTCGACCAGTTACTGGCCCCTGAAGAACCCGGCCAGTAACCAAAACCGCCGCTAACCAACTGGAAACCCCTCAACCTCTCAACACCTGCCTGAACATTCTTTTCCAGACGCATCTTCTGCTTATCACTCAAGTTAGTCAGTACCGGCAGATATAGCTGAGGAAATACTGAAGAGGTCGTTTGCTCAACGCAACCATGAGGGTATCGTATCAAATATTGCAATCTACGCTCCAGGCTGAGAGGAGGTATACCCGAGACCTCAAGCGATATCGCGTTTGTCCCTGCAAGGCCGTGAGGTACTATCATCTCATCCCAACTTTCGCCCGGCTGTAATACTTTTTTATAGTGGTTGACGGTCTGAGAGTTAGCGCTTCGTATTTCGATAAATATCTCGGAGCTGGCATTGAAACCTCCGCCACTGGCGATAAGACGCACCCTGCCCTTACCAAGAACCTCACCGACCTTCAGCCTGAGCATCGCGATCTTATCTCCTGACTTATCAAAGCTGAGCTTGACCGTATCACTTCCAACAACCTTAAAATTCTTATCAGGCTCTATCTTCAGAACGACATTCTTCAGGTTATCATCCATAACAAAGACCGAGACCGGCACCGCCATCTCCTCTCCGGGGCCTATCACTCGCGGCAGTGTCGCCAGCAGCGTAAGCTGCTCACGCACAAAGACCGACTTGGCTACCTTTCCGTAAGCTGCGTCCTTACCCGCAACGACCATAACCCTTACGGCCCCTATATATTGCGGCAATTCAAACTCATGATTGCGCTTCTCATCTGCATTTAACTGGAAAGGACCGAAGAACTTTACTACCGGCGCAAACCTCTTCTTGCCGCTTACATCTTCTCCGTCACGAATTATTTCCTCGTCACCGCCAACTGCAAGCAGCCGTTCCAATTCGCCTCCATACGCCCCTGCCACAAAATCAAAGAGATCCCAGGTCGATACACCCAGAGCTTCCTTCCTGTAGAACTTCTTATGAAGGTTCGGAGTCTTGTATGAGGTCAGCCCAAGCAGTCCCTCATCTACTACGGCGACCGTATAAGTCATCGGACGGCCTTCTTTCTCAGAGACCTCAAAAGAGACCTTTGATTCAGGCGCCCACTCATCGGTGGCCTTTAGCTGTGGTTTAAGCCTTGTCTTCGAATCCTCGACCAGTAAAGGCAAGACACCGTATAGACGTATCGGGCGGTCATTTTTCTTCTCTGCGTGCGGTTGTAATACCGTCACGCTTACATACACATTAGGCGTCATCTCGCCGGTTAGATCCACTTCTAAGTTACGAGTTCCTTTATTAAGCTCAAGCCAGCGTTGCTCTAAAATACCCGAACCATTCTCAATACTAATCAACGCACGCCCTCTGCTAACCTCAGGTAACCGAATCACTGCTTTCTCGCCAACATTATATGCTTTCTTATCACTGGAGAGCGTAAGCGCTGATGCGCCAACACCGCTCTCTGCCCGAGCACGCCCTGCCCAGCCAGGCCAATCTATATATACAATCTTACCCGTACAATGTTCTCCATTCACATCACAGGCACGTAGCAGGTAACGCCCCCACTCGGGATATTCAACATTAAACTCCCACTCGCCTTTACCACCACCAGAGGTAGAGATCGTCCCCTCCTGTATCACACGATTATAAACGCCGCTTGAGTAATGAGCCAGAGAGCTACCTGATTTATCCCACCACCACTTCCACCTGACTTTATATAATGTGACCTTTACCTCGTCCAGATCAACCGGCTCTCCCTTGGCATTAACGGTCACTATACTCACCTTGTGCCTGGTATCGGTAAGCAACATGCCTCGCTTCGCATCACCCTTAGGGCTTTTAATACCTACAAAACTCTCAAATGGATAATAAGGAATAGTCTTACGGCTTATGCTGAAGTTTCCGCTTTCTTCAAAGACTCTTGTCACAAAACGCGCCGAAAGAGCGCCCGGAGCGTCCCTGCCCTGCCATATTTCTTTATTAAAGCTAGCATATCCCTTATCATCCAATTTACCTTCAAAGATAATATCCGGCTTATAGCTAAATGCCCTTGAGGGGTCGTCAAAGACGTAATCACTAAACCTGTTAAAGGTCGTTGGAATGGATTTTAGCTGAAGCTTAATATCGGTCTTAAGGTTAGAGGCTGTCGCACCGTGCAACCACTGACCAAAGACCTTGCCGTCAAGCGGCATCTCGGAGCGGTGAAGTTCTTCTTTACCAAACTCCAGCTCTACCTTAAGACGGTTTGGCTTTACCGTCTCTATCCTTATCTTCTTCTTAAAACTACTCCCGCCAAGCTGCGCCTTTACCGTCCAGCTCCCGGTTATGGCATCCTCTGCCGTCTGCATGGTAAATTTATAGAAATCTCCGACAGGGGTGCTGTTGGTCACTCGCTGCATCAGCTGACCTTTCGGACTATAAAGCCGCATAGAGACAGGATGGCCGGCAGGTATTACGGCGTCCTTATCCTGCAAGACAAATGTCAGATGTATCTTATCGCCCGGACGCCACACACCGCGTTCCCCGTATATATGCCCCTTGATCCCTGCCTTGACCTTCTGCCCGCCGACATCAAAATGACTCGTCGGCAAGACCGACGCTGAGGTGAGCTTCAGGTAGCCCTTCTCTCCGTCCTTTTCCGCCAACATATAAAACGGTGTTTTATCCAGCTCTATACTCGCAAAACCCTTGCTATCTGTCTTTGCGGTCTGCATTACCTGCCCCTGAAAGTTCATGACGGTAAGCTCAACTCCTTTCATCACCTCAGAGGTCTTAAGGTTGGTCGCCGCCACTCTCAAAGTCCCGTGCGTTCCTCTTTTGGCAAGCAGACCTATATTGGATGCCAGAAAATTTCTGGCATCCTTAACCTTACTCTTATAACTCGCATACGTATAATAGGCGTCCTTGCACGGGTCTTCACGCTCTCGCCAATTAGGATAATTCCCGTTCTGTCCAAGGCTCTCTTCTACATACTCCCAGTTGCTCGTCTCTCTCAAATTGTAATCTTCATAGTCCCTAAGAGGACTGTCTTTTACTACAGGCACCTGGTTATCTTCTTCCGAGCAACTATAAATAGAATTTCCTCTGTTGATAGAAAGAGTCAGACGCAACAAATCTCCGGGGTTTTTTCTTAAAAGCTCGGTAGCGTCTATGCTATAGCGGTTCCAACTATCGAGGTCTGCTGCTGAGAGATAGATAGTCTTGCGCCACAAATGTCTACCAACGCGCCCGTGATTACTCTTGCCGTCAAGTCTATTTGATTGGAGGAATTGACCTATATTGTCCTCAAAGATACGAAAGGCCGTTACCTGCACCGAGCGCACATTGATCGCCTCAAAAGGTATGCTTAACACATCATTGTCGGGAAGTATCACTCCCTTGCCGGTAAAACGCACCCCTGGCTGCTCGCTGGTAAATACAACCTCTTTCGTAAAACCCTCTTTGAGCCGCTCTCCAAGCGCACTCCTGATCCCCTTCTCTACCGTAACTTCATACCGACCGGCAGAATTATTTTCGAGGTATGCCTTGACCGCATTACCCTCAACCCGAGTCTTATAGTCGTCACCTTTTATTCAGATAAGACCCTTAATGTTCTGCCTGGTAGAGACATTACTTGAAAAATATATTCCTACAAAAGGCTTCTCTCCACGCACCGCTCGTACGTCCATTACCTTAAAGACGCCCTGAGCAGGAACCTCTACCTCTAGTTCTCCTCGCATATCCTGGCCGATAGCCCCGCCGTTCCAGGAGATCTTTAATGAACTATCTTTCTTTTGTCTCTCTACACCCGAGATAATAAACTCGTGACGCTTACCATTGAAGCTATGCTCCCACTTAAGTGGCATACCTTTATCTAAATATTTTGAGCTAACGATCTTCTCAATCTTGTCGGCATCTTCCTTATCCGCCGTAACCAACGTGCCGTGCACCGCCATCTTCTTATTGTCTAAAGGATCCGGACTAATCCCTGTGAGCATTACCTCGAATTCCTGTTTTATAACCTGTACGATAAATTCATAGTCGCTTAAACCTGTCGCTGTCGGCAGTTTTAAAAGTTCCTTCCCCTTTATAATAAAATTATATTGCGCACCGGAAGCGAGCTCAACACTTGGCACTATCACAATTCCCTTCGTGTCACTGAAGGTCACGCTGGCCTTTACCTTTGGGATGATCTCAATATAAGCCTCTGCACTCTTGCCGACCTGAGCGGCAGTAGCCACATCACCAACAAAGCGCACACTTATATTCGAGTCCCTGGAGACAAGCCCAGTGGTATGAGAGCTAATATACTCTTCCCAGAGAGCGCTCTGGCTATTAACCTTTGATTGAGTTTTATTTGAGGTATCGCAAGCCGCGACAAAAAACAAGATGCATATCGTCAGGAGTGCAAGAACGCTATATCTAGAACGCCACATAACCTAAACCTCCCTATTTTCTAAAGCAAAATCATCTGGTTACTGATTGCTCCAGGGCATTATCAATAAACTACTCGCATATCTCTACATTAATGTATTTGAGCTAAATCCACCTTAGGCGGATTGTAGGAGGATTGGGATATTAAAAACTGTCTTTAACTTAAACAGAACTGACCCTGTATTGGTTACCGTTAGTTTATACTTATCACTCTTAGATAGCAATGATATTCGGTCTAGACCCTACTTTAACCACTTTTAGTTCTCACACAACTTATACCGTAAACTCAAAGAACTTAATTTCAAAAACAAAAGTGAAATCAGACCAAACTACCACACCAACCGGCCTTAAACTGAAAACGGCGTCAAAATCATTGACAATATATTTTAGACCTGTTATTTTATAGAGCTT